>Ga0209056_10008372_pt1 | contig 10611 bp, 11 predicted proteins | sample GraSoiAngelo_114_FD_185876 | JGI IMG/M metagenome (GOLD analysis project Ga0209056, IMG submission 185876) | Grasslands soil microbial communities from the Angelo Coastal Reserve, California, USA - 14_0903_13_40cm (SPAdes) (version 2) | ecosystem: Environmental > Terrestrial > Soil > Grasslands...
GTTTCTTCAACGACCAAGTCCTCCTCCTGGACTACATGTTCGTGCATCGGCTCACGGGAATCGAGGGGAAGGATGGCAATCCTCTGAACGAGGTACGCGTCCTTTGCAACTCAATCCTGCTCAACCGAGGCAGGCTGCAAGTCGACAAGCTACCCGGTTGGCCGAACTCGGCCGGTTCTGGGATCAAGCTCCCACCGGAGAAGTCCGTTCTGAAGCTCGAGGTGGGCGACGAAGTCCGGCTGACCGAAGCCGACTTCGCGCAGCTGTCGACAGCCTTCTTCGCCGAGCTTGAGAAGAGGTTCGGGGAGGGACCAGCGTGACGAATGACGTTTTCTTCGCGATCTCCGACCCGACGCGCCGGGCCGTCCTCGATCTCCTCACGGGCGGGAGCCGGAACGCGGGTGAAATCGCCTCGAGATTCCCGCGCCTCACGCAGCCCGGCGTCTCGCGGCACCTGAAAGTCCTGCGGCAGGCGAAGCTCGTCGAGGTCGCAGTCCGCGCACAGCAACGCATCTACAAACTCAACCCCGTGGGCCTCGCCGACCTCTACGAATGGGTCGCGAAATACCAGGCGATGTGGCCTGACACCCTCAACGCCCTGGAACGCTATCTCGACGCCAAGGCGGGCGGGAGTGAGAAGGCGAAGGGGAAGAAGCGATGACCCGCAACGATCCCCGAAGCGTTCTGCCGCGAGACTCCATCGGTGCCTTGAATATGCCACGACGAGAATCACCCCAAGAACCGCACGGAGAAAGGATCGGAGTGACTACATCCCCCACCTCGCGATTGGGCACCCTCACATTCGAGGGTGACTACGCGACCCTCACGTTCGAACGACGCATACGGCATCCCGTAGAGCTCGTGTGGGAAGCGATCACGGAACCGGAGCACCTCGCGCGATGGTATCTGACAAAGGCCCGTGTCGAAGCGCGCGAAGGAGGAAGCATCGAGTACCTGACGGGTCCGGCTCAGGTCCGCGTGACAGGGAAGATCCTCATCTGGGAGCCCCCGCGCGTGTTCGAGCATGAGTGGAACGTCGAGCCGCGGAAGGACCTCCCGACGGGCGAGAAAACGATCGTTCGCTGGGAGCTCACCCCCGAAGGCGACGGCACGCTCCTCCGTTTCACCCATCGGCGACTCACGCGCCAGGCCGCGGTTGTCTTTGCAGGCGGCATGCACGGTTTCCTCGACCGCCTCGAGAACCAACTCGACGGTGTGCCGCTCGTGGACTGGGGCACTCGGATCAGCGAAGTTCGCACGAACTATCCGCAGTGGGGGACGTGAAGGCGACCGCGTTTCGGCCCTACGAAGTCGTTTCAGATTCCTCCGGTCGCGCCCCTCCGCGGTCGCGAGACCGCCCAGCTGGCGAGTAGTCCGGCGCCGGCGATCACGACGCTCGCCACGAGGAGCGTTCCGATGAACGGCAGCAGGGCCACCGACACCGCGAGGGAAATCCAGGGGAGCGCCCGACGCCACCCTCGTTCCTTGAGAAGCCGGATTCCCGCGGCGGAGCCGATGACGTACGTGAAGACGGCTGCTCCGCTCGCCATGAGGAACGCGGACACAAAGTCCACGTTGAGGACGTAGAACGCGGAGAGGCTGAGAAGGACCAGGATGATCAGGAAAACGAGAGAATGATGGGGAACACCGGTCCGGCGATCCACCACCGCGAGCGTCTTCGGGAACACGCCGTCCCGCGCGGCGGCGTAGTAGACCCGCGCCATCCCCGCCACGTACGCGTTCACGGTCCCGAAGGTGACGAAGACCGCTAGGAGCGCGACGATCATCCCGCCGGATGCACCGAAGGCGTCCGACATCATCGCGGCGAAGGGAGTCACCCCTCCCCCTACCGTGTACGCCCCGGTGCCCACCGTGACGACGGCCACAGCGAGATAGAGGCCGCTGATCAGGAGGACGCTGATGACCACGCTGCGATGGAAATCCCGCTCCGGATCCCTGAATTCCTCCGCTACGTTCGAGGTGTTCTCGTACCCTAGGTAGGACCAGACGATCAGGGCCGCCGCCGTCCCGATCGACACGGCGCCGTTTGGGAGGAAGGGCGTGTAGTTCGCCGGCGCGATCCTCGGCGCCGAGGCCACGACGGCAATCGCGAGCGCAACGAGAATCGCGATCACGGTCGCGACCTGCACCCGCCCGGTGAAGCGGATGCCGATGTAATTGACGACGAACGCCGCGAGGAGGATGCCCGCGGCGACCAAGTAGATGTCCAACCGATCCAAGGGGAAGACGAAGGCGAGGTACGAGGCCGCCGCAACGGTCGCTGCCGGGGCACCCAGGACCGCCCACGCCAGAAAGAGCCAGGCGGTCGCCGCGCCGGCGCCGAGGCCGATGCCATCGCGCGCGAAGGCGTAGATTCCTCCTGACTCCGGCCTCCTCGCAGAGAGCTTCGCGAAGGTGTAGGCGAACGGGTAGCTCGCGAGGGACAGCAGGAGCCACGAGACGATCGAGGCAGGGCCTGCGATGCGAGCGGCGAGCCCCGGGATGACGAAGATCCCGGATCCCAGCAGCGAGCTGACGTAGATGGCGACGGCGTGGCGGAGGGTGATCACACGGCGCAGGGCCGGGGGAGCCCCATCGCGCCCATCCGGGATCGGCTCCATCCGGTCCTCCTCAGTCCCCAGCCTTGCCCGTCGGAGGCTACGGCGTCGTGCCCTTCTCGCGCTGGTAGTAGAGGATGACGCCGCCCGATTTCAACGGCTTCGTTTCGGCCAGCTTGAGTTTCAGCCGCTCCGGGCTTTCCTTGAACAGGGGATTTCCGCCGCCGAGGACGAGTGGGGCCATGCAAAGGCGGTATTCGTCGATCAGGCCTCTCCGTGTCAGCGACGCGGAGAGATTGGCGCTGCCGAAGATGAACAGGTCCTTGCCGGGTTGCCCTTTCAGTTTGGCGACCTCCTCCTCTGCGTTCCCTTTCACGAGCCTCGAATTGTTCCACTCGGCCTTTTCCATCGTCCTCGAGAAAACGACCTTGGGGACGCGGTTCATGAAATCGGCGATTTCGCCTTTCTCCTTCGGCCAAAACGACGCCATGCCCTGGTAGGTCACACGACCGAAGAGCAGCATGCCGATCGACTTCGCCTGTTCGGCGGAGAACCGCTCCAGCTCCTCGCCCCAAACCGTGTCATGCCAATCGATGTCCCAGCTCTTCCGACCCTCGAAGAAGCCGTCGAGGGTGACGAGATTCCACATGATGAGTTTTCTCAAGCGAGTCACGCGTCCTTCGTCGGCCAACGCGTTTCCATTCTTGACGTTGATGCTCGGCCGCGTCCGTCGCCGATCGGGCGTGTGCTGTCGTCTCTCACGGCTTGCGCTTCGGGGACGCGAGACGGTTGAGCTCATCGTACGAGATGGCTCCGTCGAGCCAGCCGTCATAGGTACCGCGCTGGAGCAACTCGATCGAAGCGCGCTTCAGCAGCCCCATCGCCGCGTACGAGGCACTCGGACCGAGGCTGACTCTTGCGACGCCCAGTTTCTCGAGGTCCGCGATGGGGGGAAGGCCCTTCCGAACCATGACGTTGATAGGGAACCGCAATGCCCGCACGAACGCCGCGATCGATTCGGCGGCCGTCAGACCCATCGGATAGATGCAGTCGACTCCCACGTCGCGGTATGCGATTCCCCTTCGGACGGCCTCCGCCAGCTTGTCCTCGGAACTCCCGGGGGCGTGCAAGAAGGCATCCGTGCGGGCGTTGATCACGAAGGGAACGTCGTGAGAGTCCCTCAGATCTCGGAGGACCTGCAGGCGTTCGACCTGTTCCGCAGCGGGGACAAGCTGCTTCGTTTCGTGGACCGAGTCTTCGATGTTGATCCCGACGGCCCCCGCCTCGAGGACCCTCTTCACGGTCTCTCGCACCTCGTTCGGTGTGCGCCCGAACCCGTGGACGATATCGGCGCTGAGCGGAACCGACAGGGCCCCTGCGATCCTTTGAATCGCGGATACGAATTCCTTGCGATCGATGCCCTCTCCGTCCGGGTATCCGAGGGAGACCATCACTCCGGCGCTCGAAGTGGCGACCGCCGGGAAGCCGGCTTCTTCGAACACACGAGCGCTCGCCACGTCCCATGCGTTCGGCAGGATGAGGATCTTCTTGCCTCGGTGAAGCCGTCGAAACGTCTCGGCCTTCGTCGTCTGGTCGTTCCGCCAGACACCTTCCTTACGCTTTCCCACGACCGCCCTCCTCCGACCGGTTCGACTCTCGTAACGCGCGTCCCCGCAAATGCTTAGCCATCCACCCTCCTCGACCGAGGGAGTATCGTCCCATGATCGGGGCTAGTCGACGACCCGCAACACAATCTTGCCGCGGTTGTGGCCCGCGAGGCCCCGTGCAAATGCTTCGCAGGCATCCGAAAGGGGGAACACCGCTGCAACGATTGGACGAATCGTGCCGGCGTCGATCAGCTGTCCGATCTGGATGAGCTGGTCGCGGTTGGGCTGCACAAGGATCGATGCGGCTCGCACACCGTACTTCGCCGCCTTGTCCTCCGGAGCATCGCCCGCAATGGTGACGAGGATTCCGTGTTCACGCAAAACCCCCCAGGAGCGCTCCAACGTGTCCCCGCCCACCGTGTCGAGGACCGCGTCCACGTCCCTGACCGCCTCCTCGAATCGGACCGACGAGTAATCCAGGACCTTGTCCGCGCCCAGGCCCGTGAGGAACTCATCATGGCGCTTCGAGGCGGTCGCGATGACCTCGGCTCCCCGCCAATGAGCGAACTGCACGGCGAAGCTGCCCACGCCGCCCGCCGCTCCGTGGATCAAGACCCGATCGCCGCGGGAGAGTCGCGCATGATCGAACAGCGCCTGCCAGGCCGTCAGGCCCGATAGCGGCACGGCGGCGGCTTGGACATGATTCAGCGACCTCGGCTTCGGCGCAAGATCCGCCGCGCGCACCGCCGCGTACTCGGCCGCGGCGCCGTCCCGCCAGAAGTTGAGTAACCCATAGACCGTATCGCCTTCCGCGAGGTCCCTCACATCGGGGGCGACCCGTTCCACCTTCCCGGAAACCTCGAAGCTCGGGACGATTGGACGCCGGTCCTTGCCATGGACGTCCGTCCACGTCGAGTTCCAAGTCAATTCCGTCGGTGTGATGGCGGCCGCGTGCACGCGGACCAGCGCGTCGCCCTCCCCCAGGCGAGGCTCCGGTGCGTCCTCGTAGCGTAGGGTCTCGGGTCCTCCACGCGTCCGGCTCCGAACGGCTTTCATAGTCCAGGTTATCCTGCGCTCAGATTCGCACTTCGATCACGGCGACCCCGGAAAGTTCTTTCGACGATCCCGGCAATCCGGCGGCTGGTCACAGGACGGAGATTTCGATGGCCAAAACGCGTGATTGGCAAGCGATGAGGGACATGTCTGCGCGGCTCCTGAAGGAGCGCACGGGCGAAGGAGTGGACACATGGAATCGACGCATCCAACGGGAGCGATTCGACGACGAGGAGGCGCTCCGTGCGTGGCTCACCAAGCAAGGCGTGACCGGCTACGCGCAATCGCTCCTCGTCATGGAGCGATTCGGCTACCCGGATTTCCTTCTCGCCACCGCCGATGAGCTCATTGACGGACAGTACGCGGACCGGCCACAGCTCCGTCCGATCTTCGACGCGATCATCGACGCCGCGTCGGGCCTAGGCGCGGTCACGATTCAGGCCCGGAAGACGTTTGTCTCGCTCGTCACGCCGCGACGGACGTTCGCACGGATCCAGCCGACGACAAGGAACCGCGTCGATCTCAGCCTCCGACTGGAAGGTCGGAAGCCCCGCGGACGGCTCCGGTCGTCGAAGATTCACGAGACCATGCGGGTCCAGATTGAACTCACCGCGCGCGATCAGGTCGACTCCGAGGTGCTGGGTTGGCTGCAAGAGGCTTATGACGAGAATAGGTGACCGGGCAGCGCCCGTTGGGTCCGGCAACGCGAGTCGGGTTTCGAGCAGCCTCTGGGTCGTGCCCCCGATCAATCCGTGAGGACGAACTCGTTCCCATCGGGGTCCGCAATGGTCGCGTTCCAATTGCCCCACGGTTTCTTCTCTGGGCGGTCCGTGATGGTCCCGCCTTTCCGTTGGATCGCGCGTACGGCCCGCTTGACGTCCGTAACGGAGAAGTAGACTCCCGACACGGTCCCAGCTGGGCGCCCAGGCTCGCGCTTCCCTTGGACATGCATCGAGAGCGGCGGGCCCCGCGGAATGCGGAATGAGGCGGACTCTCCCTCTTCATCGAACCAGATCTCTTTCAGACCAAGCACGTCGTGGTAGAATGTGCGGGCCTTCTTGATGTCGCGAACATGCACCCAGATCGAGTTGACCTTTCGAATCGGAGAGTCGGGCATGGACCACCTCTCATCTCGAAAGGGCAGGGGGTTTGAAAGTTTGTCGACGCCGTCACGCAGCTTGGATGGTTCATCGGACGATTTCCTCGACCTCTCGGAACCACGGCTTCGCCGTGCCGACCTTGGCTCGTCTCTCCCAATGCCGCCCCTTCGGGACGGCCTGCAGCGTCGCCTCGAGCTTCCCGATCCGGTTCTCGATCCGGTCTGCGAAGTCGGCGGGTATCTTTCCCTCCCCCACGAAGTTGCCGAGCAGTTGTCGCGACTTCGCAAGGTTCTGCGTCGATTCGTACCAGAACCCCCAGTCGTCCGCGAGCAGATTGGCGATGTGTCCGGCGTCAATCGCTTCCCGATTTCCGTCCGCGGCCGGTTTCACCTCGTGGCCGAGGAAAAGCACGATCAGGTCCACGAGGTCCTTGCGTCCAATCCGGTGGATCTGGAGCTTCTCGAGCACCATGTCCGTGAGCGAGATTGTGGGGGTGTCGAGCTCCAGCCGTCCGTTGCCCGGTTTCTTTCCGAACAGGACATCGTGGCTGAATTCGAGTTTGTCGAGGAAGATGTCGACGTGGAACCGATTCTGGCCCTCATAGTACACGAGCCGTCGGTCGCCGAAGAAACCGTTGATCATATCGTCCGGCCTGAATCCGAGGTCGTCGAACACGCGGCTGATCAATCGGCCTTGGCTAGCGTAACCCATGAGGTCGAGGTCCGTGAACAAGGGTGTGCCCTCGCTGATGCGCCCGACGCGGTGGTAGACCGAAATGCATTCCGGCGCGTGCAGCGAATGCGCGTAAATCCCGAGGGATCCTAGGATCCGCAGTGCCGTCCCTTGCGCCTGGGCCGCGTCAACAATCGACCGCGCCTCTCGAAGGAAGTCGTCTTCTCCGAGGGCCACGAAGGACGGTTCGTTTGGCATGGTCGCACGAGGTGAGGCGGGCGGCCTCCGAGGCCGCACGCAACGGCGGACGTTAGGAGGCTCGCCGCAGCCAACGCGCTTCGCGCGAATCGCTAGGTCCGTATAAGGATGTGCTCGGTGCGTGAATGGGGACTCAGAAATCGCCCGGCAAAACCTTGATGTGCGGACGACCGTTACCGGCGCGGGAGCGGGGGCGAGGCCCGTGGGCGAAGTCGACGTTTTTGCGAGACGGGGAGCGCAGGCGACCGCACAAGTTCAGGTGTTCACGCGGCGGGCCTCGGGTCTCGTCCGCGTCATGTCGCCGTATTCGGCGTTCGCGTATAACGTCCTGAATATCGGTGTCATCTTTCCGTGGGTGTACATCACGACGATTGCCTTCCAAAACGGCGCCTCGGTCTGGGCGGGGATTCTCCTCTGCGGGCTTTTCACGTCGTTCTTGGCGGTCGTGTATGCCGGCCTCGCCTCCGCGATGCCGCGGACCGGCGGCGATTACGTGTTCCAAAGTCGGACGTTGCGGCCTTGGCTGGGATTTGCGACCGTCGCGACGATGATCATTACCTTCTTCCTCCAATGGCAGGCACTCGGCGGCTGGCTCCTATCCGTCCTCGGCGTGTACCCGATGCTCACGGGCCTCGGGATTATGACGAACAATCAGAGTCTGATCGACTGGGGCGCTTGGTACCTCGTCGGCTGGGGCCCGACGATCGTCACCATGGTCTCCTCCACGATCGCGGCGCTCGTCCTCATCAAGAGCTTCCGGTGGTTTGTCAAACTCCAGTGGATCATGTGGTACGGCTTCCTCTTGAGTTACTTCCTCATGGTGGTCCTGTTCCTCTTCACCTCGAATTCGACATTCATCCTCCGATACGACCGGGCGGCCGCCATGGTGGGCGGAGGATCCGGCGCCTACGCGGCGATCATGACGAACGCCGCAAACAACGCCTTCACTTCGGACCGTACGCTGTCCATCGCCGGCACAATCCTCGTGACCCCGGTCGCCTTGACGAGCCTGGGATGGGTTGGGTACGCCCAGGAGCAAGCGGGCGAGATCCAGGGCGCGCAGAGCCTGAAGAACCAGATGTTCATCAACTTCGGTGGCGGCGCCGTCAGCATGATCATGATGGCGATCCTGGCCCTGGTCATCGTCCAGACCGTGGACCAGACCTGGCTGGGGGCCGCGGCGTTCCTCAGCTTCCAGCCCGCCCTTCCCCAGCCTCCGATCCCACCTTGGTTTAGCTCCTTGGCGATCATGCTCACGGACAGCCCGATCCTCCTCTTCCTCATGATCATCGGCGTCGCGCTGAATGCGATCCAGGTGGTGTTCAACGTCATCGTCGGCTGGACCCGAGTCGCGGTTGCGATGTCGATCGACGGGGTGTTGCCAAAGGCCCTGAGCCACGTGAGCCCGAGGACCCACACCCCGGTCTACGCGCACGTGATCTTCCTGATCCTCGGTGGCTTCGTCTTTGCGTACGTGTACAACCTGGTCCCCGGGTATACGACGTACACACTGGCCGTCACGGCGGTGGCGACCGTCATGTACATCGGCACGGCCCTGGGCGGCGCTCTTTTCCCGTGGACCCGCAAAGAAGTCTATGCGACCGCTCCGATCGCCAAGTTCAAAGTCGGCCCAGTCCCCCTGATCACGATTTGCGGGGTCATCGCGGCCCTGTTCAGCGCCGCGATGCTCTACTACTTCCTCACCGTGCCGTTCCTCGTCAATGTCGACATGAGTAATCTCGGCTACTCGGGCAACCTGTTCCTCTATGTGGTGGTGCTGATCTTCTTCGGCTGGGTGGCGTACTATTTCATTCGCCGCGCGTACCTGAAGCGGATCGGGATCAACCTCGACTTGGCGTACAAGGAAGTGCCCCCGATCTAGGCGGGCCGAAGAAATTCGTCAGGCATCGGATCGAGGGCTCGAGTCTCGCTCAGCCCGTCGTGAATTGGTAGCTCAGGACCCGATCCCGCTCGAGGTTGATGATTGCACCGCGGAGCGTCCCTGCGCTGTACTCGGAACCCGGGTCCACGCAGACGGTCCGTTTGAGCTTCGCGGCGTTCTTCGTCTCGTGAATGTGTCCGTGGAGTCCGAGGACCGGCTGTGTTTCGAGGATCGCGGAACGGAAGGTCGTGCTCCCGACCGGGATCAACACCTGTTGGCCTCCCTGCACCACAGGGCGTGGCGGGTCCGTCGTCTCGTCGAGCTTTGGGGCGATGTCCAACCCGGTCTCAAACGGAGGCGCGTGCATCAAATAGATGCAACGGGCCGGATCCTCGACGCGGCTCAGCAGCGGATCGAGACGCTTCTTGAGGCGATCTTCTGATAGTTCCCTCGGCGTGTGCCAGGGTGAGGGATTCGTCCATCCGAATCCCAGGATCTCGTGATCCTCGTCGAATCGGGCTACCTTCTCGTCGACATAATGGACGTGTGGCGTTTCTTGAACGTGCAACAGAGCCTCGGATTTGTCGTCGTTGCCGCCAATCCAGTACAAAGGGATGTTGATCCGGGCCAGATGACGCTCGGCCATCTCCGTCCATCGTCGGATTTGGTCGATCATCATATCGGTGAACAGCGTCTCGATCTTGTCCGGGTTCGCCCGGTAGCGGGCGTAGTCGTCCTCCGTCATCCGGACCGGGTACGGACCGGAGTCCGCAATCGCTTTCTCGATGGGCGGCAGCTCCGCCTCCGACAGGTCGTCGCGGACCGCTCCGGCGAGCCGCGTTTGAAACCGGCCATTGTCTTGCTGCACGATCGGCGTGATTGACTTCGCGGTGATGTCGCCTCCAATCAGGAGTGCGTCGGCTTCGTAGAAGGTCGCGGCCGCGAGGAACTTGCGGAAGACGACTTCCGAACCGTGGAGATCGGCGGCGAGGAAGAGACGCTTGTATTTCCGTTTCCCGCGTTCGGTCGGCATGCGCCATACCGCAGACTCTGGCCCGGTCCTTAGCCTTTTGGGGGGCGCATTCGGGACCGACCGAACGTCCATTTCAATCTCGCGTCCGAGACGACGGAATCCTTTTCTCGGTCCGCGCCGTCCCTCCCGCATGCCCGGCACCGGTCCGTTCCTGTGGTTGATGAGGCACGCCCCACCTTCGGGATTTCAACAGCTCCCGCCCGGGGGGATGTGCGTCTGCGCGTACCTGTTCGTCACACGCGACGGCCGGATTCTCCTGGGGAAGTATGCGGACGACCCCCAGTGGGAAGGGCTTGCCGGATTGGACCCCGAACGCCGGCGGAACCACGGGAAAGGGTGGACCGTGCCTGCGACCCATCTGAAGCTCGGCGAGGATCCGCGCACCGCGGCCCGGCGGGTCGGGGAGGAAGCCCTCGGGATTCACGGTTTGAGATATTCCGAACCCCGG
>Ga0209056_10008374_pt1 | contig 10611 bp, 11 predicted proteins | sample GraSoiAngelo_114_FD_185876 | JGI IMG/M metagenome (GOLD analysis project Ga0209056, IMG submission 185876) | Grasslands soil microbial communities from the Angelo Coastal Reserve, California, USA - 14_0903_13_40cm (SPAdes) (version 2) | ecosystem: Environmental > Terrestrial > Soil > Grasslands...
TCACGGCACCGACAAAGGCGATGACGATCTTGTTCAGGAGGTCCGGGCCCAGGTTCACATGGACGTGGAGCTGGTTCGCCAGCCACCCGCCGATGAGCGCGCCCAGGATGCCGATGATGATGTCCATGAACCAGCCGCGGCCCTTGCCCAGGACGATCCGGCTGGCCAAGAACCCGGCGATCAGGCCGACGACGATGTAGACGACGACGCTCTCGAGTGTCACTGCGGTGTATGAGCCTCTTCTACGCTGTTCCTTGCTCTGCCGACTGACCAGTATCACGAACCGCCCGGGGATTTGAGCCCCGAGATCCGGACGTTTGCCCGTGTCGCCGCCTCTCTGCAGGAGGAGGCGGAGGCGATCGGCTGGTACGAGCAGCGCATGTCCCTGGAGACCGATACGCACGCCAGGGCGATCATGGAAGATGCCCAGGAGGAGGAGTTCAAGCATTTCGCCATGGCGCTCGAGTTCCTGTCTCGGCGCAAGCCGAAATGGCGGGCCGTGCTCCAAGCGGTGCTGTTCAAGCAAGGTGACATCGTCGAGCACGGCGAGGAAGGCGAGGAAGCCGAGAAGAAAACCTAGATCGAGGCCATCAGATCCTTGATGGTGGTGAGCTCCTCAACGCCGACCATGTGCCCCATCCCCGGGTAAAAACGCACCGCGACGTCGGCTCCCATCCGCTTCAAGACGTGCCCCGTTTCGACCACGCTCTGCACTGGAATGTACGGATCGACGTCGCTGCATCCAAGAAACACCGGAGTCTGGTCGAACCCTCCCTCGTAGTCCCGAGGTGTCCCCTCCGGCCCGATCAGGCCGCCGCTGAGCCCAACCACGGCGCCGTATCTGCGCGCGTTCCTAGCGGACCACTCCAGGGCAAGGCAGGCCCCTTGCGAGAAGCCCAGCAGAAGGATGCGGTGCACCGGCACGGTCGACTCGACCCGCTCGACCAACTTCGACACCATCTCGAGTGCCGCGCTGAGGTATGGCTCGTTGCTCTCCAGGGGCGCGGTGAAAGGATTCGGATACCACGCATTGCCCGCCGCCTGCGGCGCGAGGTAGGCCCATCCCGGCTGCTGCACCTCTGACGCGATGGTCATGATGTCCTCGGCTGTGGCGCCGCGCCCGTGAAGCAGGATCATCGCCGCGCGAGCGGCCGCGAGTGGATCACCCGCTTGAAGCACACGCTGTCCATGTGCGACAGCCATTGCGACCTAGTATGACCAGAGCTTGACTGGCTCCTTCATGTACGCCAATCCACGCGTCATCCACTGGGGCGCTGGCTCGATCGCACAACTGGCATCGGAGTTGTCACGACTCAATGTCCAGCGCATCGCACTCGTGACGACTCGATCGCTGCTCGACCGACTGCAAATCGAGTCGCGGACGACGATCGTGATCGGCCAGCACACACCGCAGTCACAGATCGACGCCGGCGTCGAGCAGGCGTGGAGCGCCGTGGTCGACGGCATCGTCAGCTTTGGAGGCGGCAGCGCCATCGACGCGGCCAAGATCATCTCCGTGAGACTGGCGGACGGCGAGGGCCGTGCGCTTCCTCACGTCGCAATTCCGACGACGCTCTCGGTCGCCGAGCTCGCGGCTGGGGCCGGCTACACCAACGAGGGCGGCGACAAGGCCGGGATGAGGGATCCGCGACTACTTGTCGAAACCGTGATCTATGACGCCGCGCTGACCCTGGCCACTCCAATCGAGCTGTGGCTGTCGACGGGCATCCGCGCGCTCGATCACGCGGTCGAAGGATTCCTGGCCGCAGGTGAGCATCCGTTCAACGACGTGATGGCGCTGGAGGGGATCCGCCGGCTGTTTGATTCACTGCCGCGAGCGAAGGTCACTCCGAACGACCTCGACGTTCGCACCGACAACCAGCTCGCCGCATGGTTCTCGTTCACCCTGCCAGGCGCGTCGGCCGCCGGGTTGAGCCACACGATGGGCAAACAGATCGGCGCGCGTCACGGGATTCCACATGGGGTGACGTCATGCCTGTTACTGCCGCATGTGATGCGCTACCTCGCGAAGAAGATGCCCGACCGGATGGCGGTCCTGTCCGGAGTCATGGGTGGCGATGCCCCGGACTGCGTGCAGGACCTCATCGCATCGTTGGGTCTGCCGCAGCACATCGCTGCTTACGGAATCGGAGAACCCGAGCTGCAACGCGCGGCGGGCGAGCTCGCCGGCAAGCTGACGGCCGAAGACCTGACGGAGATCTACCTGGCCGCGCTCTAATGCCGCCGGCTGCGTGACCGACGGAGATGCCAACCCGGTTCGGTCCCGAGGACCTGCGCCCCGTCTCGGCCGAGCTGCGCATCGGATTCGGTAATTCGCATCACGTGCAGGCCGGCTAACGTAACCGCTCGGAAGCGCAGCGCGGGGCGGAAGCCCGACTGCCCCACCGCCTTTTCGGCCGGGATCGCGACGCTGCCGATCCACAATCGCTTCAGGCCTTCTCGGCCTGCAACCTCGGAGATACCCACGAGGAGGGAGCGGAAGATCCCCTGGCGGCGGTGATGGGAGATCGTGGCGCAGTTCCAGATGTAGCCTTCGCCCTCTTGTGGGCGGATCTCCAGCTGAAGCTCGCCGATCCACTCGGGCCCCGTCGAGAGCCAGCCGTACCCGCCGACCGCGCCGCTGAGCAATACCGCGAAGCACCTGGATCCGCGCGCGAAGCGTGGTCTGACCCGGTCGCCCTCGACGCCCATCGCTGCTTCGACAAGATGCGCGTGGGCCGAATCAACTTCCTGGACAGGAAAAAGCGGCGGACCCCAACGCGCCAGGTCCGCCGCCCAGAGAGTGCCTCGGATCAGAAGCGGAAGTGCAGCTGCCGAATCGCCTTGATGACTTCTTCGTCGCCGCTGGCCGAGCCGCCCGGAAAACGCTGGAAGAAGGTCAGCACCGCGTCGGCGGCATTGTTGAAGTGGATCAGCGCGTCGCAGCCCTCGAAGTTTCCTTTCTCGGGGACTGCTGACCACTGCCCGTCCTTGACGGTCGCGCGCCACTTTCCGCCCCACGGTCCATCGACCTGGATGCCATAGGTGAAATTGAGCCCCTTGGCCGCCTTCTCGTCGACGGTGTACTGCCAGAAGACGAATGCAAACGGCCAGATCAGGCCCGCCGTCGCCTCGTCGATCGTAGCCAGCTTGTTGCCCAGACCGTACTCGATGTCGTACGGGTGGACGCCGTAGTCCATGATCTGGAAGGTGCCGTAAAAACCGGCGGGGACCGGCCCGGCGAACGGGTGGTAGACCATGAAGCTCGTCCACTCTTCCGGCGTGAGTTCGGCGAGCATCTTGTCGAGCTTCTGAGCGTCCTTCTTGAATCGCTCCAGCGCCTCTTCGCGCGGTAGCTTACGGAACTCGAGCGCGTGGTCGTTGAGCGTCTCCCCCATCACCGGCAGACCCAGGGCCGTGCCCTCCTTGCCTGCGCGTGCCGCCTCCCAGTTCTTGAAATAACCCTCCATGACGTCGATCATGTGGCCAACCAGGTCCTTGCCTTCCGCCGACATCGGGTTGACCGGCGCGATAACTGCGGTGCTCATCAGCTCATTCCCCTCCAGAGCAACTGACCACGAACGCTAATGCGCGCCGGTCGTCGCCGTGGTCGGGACGACGATCGGCGGCAATATCTCGTCGAGGCGGTCCCGCCGGACCTGAAACCAGGGTGGCAGGCTTAGCGCGGTGCCGAGCTTCTCCGCCGGTTCGTCGACCGTAAATCCAGGCCCATCTGTCGCGATCTCGAACAATACCCCGCCTGGCTCGCGGTAGTAGATCGACTTGAAGTACCAGCGGTCGATCAACGGCGTTACGTTGCGACCGGCCATGATCAATCGCTCGCGCCACGCCTTCTGCGAGTCCGCGTCAGCGGTCCGCCACGCGACGTGGTGGACAGTGCCGATGGATTCCTCGCCGAGCGGTCCCTCTGGCGACTCGACCACGTCGACGACGGCGTGCGGTCCGCCTTCGCCGGTCTCGAAGCGCGTCCGCTTGCCGTCGACGCTCTTCTTGCGGAATCCCATGGTCGACGTGAGGAGATCGAAGCTCGCGGCAGTCTCGGCCAGGGTGAGCGTGACCGAGTGGAAACCGCGAATCGCATTCTCTTTGTCGACCTGAGAGTCAGGCCATGGCGTCCAACGGTCGTCGGCGGCCTCGGCCACCAACTCGATCTCGATAGCGTCGGCGTCACGCAGCGCGAGCGCTTCGGTGCCGAACCGGTTCGACTTCTCATGGTCCACGCCGAGCTTTTGCAAACGGTTGCTCCAGAAGCCAAGCGATCCGGCCGGCACCTGAAACGCAACCGTGGTCACCTGTCCGCTGCCGGAACGCTGCTTTGGCCATGTCGGCCAGCCGAAAAACGTCATCGCCGTGCCGGGCGATCCGAGGTAGTCGCCGAAGTAGATGTGGTAGGTGTCGGGCAGGTCTTGGTTGATGCTCTTCTTGACGAAGCGCAGACCAAGGACGCCGACGTAGAAGTCTGTGCACTTCTGGACGTCGCCCGTGATGCAAGTCACGTGGTGGATGCCGGGAATGGTGGCGGCCAACGTCTAGGCCCCTCCCCTCATTAATCCGTGCACCCCCATATTAGTCTCGCCCTGAAGCACTGTCAGCCGACGCCTCCTGGTCGGCGCGAGACCAGATCTCGGCGGCCATCGGCTCCCCCATCTCCTCCTGGACGTGCGCCACCAGGCCGATCGCGCGGGCCATCACTGCGAGGCCACGGGTGATCCGCCAGGGCAGGTCCATCTCGCTTGCGATCGCCGCGATCGCGCCGGTCGCATTGACCGGAAGCGCCCGTCCGTAGGCGGCGCCGGCTTCCTCGGCGATCAGCTCCATCAGCGTGATGTGGCGTCCGGCAAAGCCGTTCTCGGCCGCCAGGGCGAAAAGCCGCGTCGTGCGCGGGTCGGCGGGTTTGTGGACCGGGTGGCCGAGACCCGGGATGATCTCCTTGCGTGCGCGATACCGCGCGACGATCTCCCGAGCGGCGGCGCGTTGGTCACCGGTGGAAGGCGCCTCCTGGAGGATCCGGGCCGCCTGCTCGATCGAACCGCCGAAGCGATCGCCCATGCCCAGCAGTCCGGCTGCGACCGCCGCCTGCAGCGCCTCAGGAGCGCCGAAATACGTCAATCGCGCGGCGATTGCGCTCGGAGTGATTCCGTGCTCGACCAGCGTCACCACGAGTGCGTTGAACATGACCGACTCTTGCTGGCTCGGAAGGCGGCCTTTGAGCTCGAGAAACGCGACATCGCCAAGCGAGACCTTGCCGATCAGGTCGTTGGTCAGGTCGTGGCCACGGACGAAGATGCTGTCGGTGGTGCTGCGTCCCAGCCTGGACTTCAGCTTGCCGCTCACTTCCTGACCGTCAGCCTGGTCTTGTACCCACTCTCACCGAAATCCGACTCTGGAACGAGCGTCACCTTGCTGCGGAACGTGAGCCTCGAATGAATCGCGTCCTCGATCTGGGCGACCAGAGAGGCGTCCGACCCGTGGCGTTCAGTCACCTCGACCTCCACTGGAATCGGGGGCTCGATCGAAGTTTGGCTCCCCTCACGGATGACACGCGCCCGGCCGGTGACTCGCGGACGAAATTCCGCGACCACGGACAGGATCGCGGTTGGGTACACGTTCACCCCTCGGACGATGAACATGTCGTCGCGCCGGCCCAGAACGCGCATCCGGAAGCTCGTCCGCTCGCACTCGCACGATGTGCCATCGATGCGCACGATGTCTCCGCCCAGGAAGCGGACCACGGGCATCGCCTCGCGTGTGAGAGCTGTATACACGAGCTCCCCGACCGCGCCCGTCTCGATCTCCATCGGCTCGCGGCTGTCCGGGTCGATCAGCTCCACCCAGACCTGCCCCGCGCCGCAAAAGTGCATGCCCTGCTGGTGGGGACACTCACCGAACAACGAAGGCGCGACATCGCCGATGCCCATCACCTCGGTCACGGTGACGCCGAGCACCCGCTGGATGTGGTCGCGAATGGCAGGAATACCTCCGCCGGGTTCACCTCCGGTCACGACGTGCGTGAGCGGGATCGCGCTGGGATCGGCGTCGGTTTTCTCGAGGCGGTTCGCGAGGTACTGCGCGAACGAGGCGGTTGACAGCAAAGTGTCGGCCAGGCCCGCGCGCAGACCGAAGATGACCCGCTCGGTGTCGCCTGGCGCCACGGGAACCGAGCGCGCGCCAGTCCGCAGCAGAACAAAATGCGTATGTCCGGCGACAAACGGACCGGCGCCGAAAGTCGTGAGGACGGTGCTGTGCTCGTGAATGCCGGTGGCGTAGTAGGTCCGGGTGCCCATCAAGGTCCAGGACTCCATGTCGCCGCGGGTCAGCGCAAGCACGCTTGGAGCGCCAGTCGTGCCGCTTGTCTGGTACACGCGCTTGACCTGGACGGGAGACACGCACAGGTTGCTGCCGAACGGCGGCTCCTCATCGAGGGCCTGCCGCAGCTCTTCTTTGGTGGTGAAGGGGAGGTTGCTCAGGTCGGCAAGGCTGACGAACGAGCTCCCGGCGCCGGCCTCGCGGAACTTGCGCGCGTAGAAGGACGATGACTCGCGCAGGCGGCGGAACTGACGCTCCCAAGCGCCGACTGAGAGCCGCCTGGTTTCCTCCCAAGAAGCGGCCTCGACCTCGCGCTCCCAAATCCAATCGCGCTCGCAGGTGTCGTCCCGGAGCCGGTTCGTCGTGATCGCCATCTCGAGGCACAGATTAACCTTGCCGAGATGTCACGACTTCTGCCGACGACCGTGGTCGGCAGCTATCCGCAGCCTGAATGGCTCGTCGACCGCAAGATGCTCGGCAGCCGCCTACCGCCTCGCACGCGGGCGCTCGAGATCTGGCGCATCAGCCCCGAGTTCCTTGAGCAGGCGCAGGACGACGCGACAGTCGTCGCTATTCGCGAGATGGAGCGGGCGGGGATCGACATCGTCACCGATGGCGAAATTCGTCGCGAGAGCTACTCCAACCGATTCGCGACCGCGCTGGAGGGAATGGACCTGAAGCATCCGGGCACGGCGCTCGACCGCACAGGCCACCCAAACCCGGTACCGCGGGTGGTCGGTCCGATACGCCGCACCCGCCCCGTCGAGATGCGCGATGTCGAATTTCTGCGCGCCAACACGGACCGCCAGATCAAGGCCACGCTGCCAGGACCCTTCACGATGTCGCAGCAGGCCGAGGACGACTACTACCACGACGAGGAAGCGTTGGCGATGGCGCTCGCCGAGGCGGTCAACGAAGAGGTCCACGACCTGTTTCGCGCCGGCGCCGACGTCGTCCAGCTGGACGAGCCGTATCTTCAGGCTCGGGCGGAGAAGGCCGCGCGGTTTGCGATCCAGGCCATCAATCGCGCACTCGAAGGCATCGAGGACACGACCGCTCTGCACACCTGCTTCGGCTACGCCCACCTCGTCCACAATCGTCCGAACGGCTATCCCTTTCTCGAGGCGTTGGCCGATACGAGCGCCAAGCAGATCTCGATGGAGTCGGCCCAGCAGAAGGTGGACCTGGGCGTGCTGAGGTCGCTGGGCGCCAAGCAGCTCATCGTCGGCGTGATCGACCTTGCGGACGAGAGCGGGGTGGAAGATCTCGAAGTCGTCGTCGCGCGAATCAGAAACGCGCTGAAGGTCGTCGATCCCGAGCGCCTGATCCTTGCTCCCGACTGCGGCATGAAGTACCTGCCACAAAAGACGGCGTTTGGCAAGCTCCGCGTGCTGGCTCGGGCCGCCGAGAAGGTGAGGGCGGAGCTTTAGAGGCCCCGCCCTCTGCGTGTCGGATCGATTTGGTGGTTCGTGCGCGCGACGACCAACGGCACTGGCCCGACGGCGGTCGCGGCTTATGACTACGGCACCTTCTTGACCGCCTGGAAGTTGTAACAGCAGACCCCGTCGATCTCGAGCGGCACCGTGTCGCTCTGCGCGGTCACGTTGTTCTCGGCCCCTTCCCGGATCGCGGCGGCGAGCGCGTACGCGCCGACCGATTCGAGCAGGCTTGTGGAGGTCGGGCTGCCCACGTCCGCGACCTTCACTGAGATCGTCAGCGTGCACGGCCCGGGTCCTGAACACCTCACCGAGCCCGCCTCGGGCAGGCCCGTGAAGGTGGGACCCGCCCCCGGCTCTGGATAGGTCAACACGTGCGGGAAGCAAGCCGAGACCGAGCACAGGTCGATGGTCTGCTCTTTACCCGCATAGAAGATCGGGTGGCTCGAGGCCGTGTTTTCCATGGCGGCGTAATAGATCGTGTTGCCCAGCTGCCATCGCGTGACGTACTGGACGTTGGTGGCGCCCGGAACCGCGGCGATCGCCACCGCGGGATTGGCAAGGTCAGTGACCTGCATCGTGACGTTCAGCATGCTGCCGTCCGCGGACAAACTGAGCTGACTCGAGCGGATGTCCATCCCGGCGAGGTTCGACCCACCGATCACCGGGTAAGGCGCGTCGCCGGACGGATCGCTGAGGCTGCGTACCGGCGCGTTCGACGGCCCGCCGACTTTCGTGCCGAAGAGCCCGGGCCCGGAGGACTGCCGGGCGACGGTGATCACCCCGGCGCCACAGTGGTCGGCCACCTGCACCGTGCAGGTGTTCGGCGGCTGGACGAGCTTGTTCGAGGTGTCGTCGTAGACGATCTCGGCCGCGCCGGTCTTGTCGATGTTGACGACGAAGAAGTCGGCCAGGTTTCGGTTGCCCTGGCTCGCGATGCACCCCGACCCCTGCAGGCACACGTCGTCGTAGTGCATCGGGTGCGGTGTCACCTTTACCAGCTGCTTCGACGGCGCCCCGCCCGTAATCGCGCCGGCGGTGTCGGTTGGAAACACGACCTGGGACATGAAGACGTTCCAGGACTGGTTGTTGTGGCTGCTCGGATCAACCTGGAGGTTCGAGCCGTACCACACGGCATCGGCGCGGCCTGGCCCACCGGCCTTGATCCAAGGGAACACGTTGGTCGCGTCACCGGTTGCGGTCGAGCCGTCGCTCACCTGGACCGGCGTTGTCCACACGGTCCAACCGCTGCTTGCGCTCGAAGCGCTCACGAAGACCTGGCGCAGGGCAGGGTTGTCGTTGTCCAGCGCCCAGACCGCAAACAGGTTCCGCGCTGTGTCCATCGAAAGCACCGAGAAGAGAACGTCAGGCGATCCGGCGGTGTCGGCGATGTGGACCAGTTTCGTGAGGTCCTGGACGCCGGCGTTGTCATCGAGGAAATGGAGCGTGCCGGTGGCGTCGGGTGTGCCGATGTTCAACCACAGGCCGCTCGAGCCGCATCCGTTTCCGGTGGTGCAGCCCGCGGCCTGGAACACCTTGCCCGTGACCTGATCGATCGCCGGGTACCCGTCGCCGCCAAACGGCGAGTAGTTCAGGCCGTTGCCCGGGGGATTCTCGTCCGCCGTGGCGTTGCGATAGCTCAAGCCGTCCGTGCTCTTGTTCCACTGCTCGCCGCCGTTCGGGCCCGGTCCGACCAGGTTGTTCCAGGCGAGATAGACCAGCGGCGTCTGCCCGCCGGCCGCCCGATAGGCGGACTGGTTGGGCGTTGTGGGTGACGGATCGTAGACCGCGAACCACTGCCGATCCGAGCCCGGGCTGCTGCCATCGCAGCCGAGGAAGTTCTCCTGGTCCGACGCTCCCGAGTTGGTGGGGCCGGTCACCGCCACCCGCTGGCAGGCAAGCGCCCAGAGGTCGGCGAAGTACTGCCTACCGCTCCTGTCGAAGGCGATGTCGGTGTCGCCGCCTCCTGGTCCGGGGGCAGGGATCGACATGAACGCCGACGGCACCGTTTTTTGCGCCATGACGCGGAACGTGTGACCGCCGTCGACCGAGCCGAACCAGGTGCTGCGCTGGGTGCCCGTGCCGGTCGGACCGCTGTTGAAGACTCGGCCTTGGGGGTCGATCCCGATGTCTGGTTCACCGTTCGTGTGTATCGGATCGACGATGGCCGGCGTCTCGAACCCGATCGTGCTCGAGCTGGCGCCCAGAATGCCGAGCGGCGACGGCGCCACGGCGACGGTGCCCACCACGAGGGCGACAAGAGTGTGGACAGCAACGCGCCAACGAGTCATCCCCGCACCCCCCAATCAACCCGGCAGCCCGCCGGGTGCCTTAGTCCTGACCTAAGGACATATCACCAGAGAGGGTGTCGGGCCATCCCTCAATTGCAGTATTCCTAGCTGCGCACCCGGCTCGCGACCAGCGCCAACTCTTCGATCGCCATCCGTGCCAGCCTGATCGCGCGGGCGTAGGCTGCCTTGCTCGGCGGCTTGGCGCGTCCCTTCAACGATGCATCGATGAATTTCTTGGCCTGCTCCGACGGATCCTTCGCCAACGTCAGCCTCCCTTGAGTTCCGACCAGAACCGGTCGATGATCAATTCCGCGAACCACTCCGACCAGTATTTCTGTTTCAGCTTCTTTTTTGCCAGGTAGTTTCGAAAGTCGGGCGTCACCTCGAGCTCTGCGATCAACAGAGGCACGACGTCGTCAGGCCGAATCTCCTTGATAAAGCCCCGTGTCGCGGTGAACGCGTGTCGAGCCTTTGCCTTCCAGGCCACCGCATCGTCGGCCAGGAGTGAGGTCAGGCTCGCGTCCTTGAGGTCCTGGAGCTTCTTCTGCGTCAGCGCC
>Ga0209056_10008375_pt1 | contig 10607 bp, 10 predicted proteins | sample GraSoiAngelo_114_FD_185876 | JGI IMG/M metagenome (GOLD analysis project Ga0209056, IMG submission 185876) | Grasslands soil microbial communities from the Angelo Coastal Reserve, California, USA - 14_0903_13_40cm (SPAdes) (version 2) | ecosystem: Environmental > Terrestrial > Soil > Grasslands...
AAGCAATGCAATCAACCGCCACCGCGCGCGTGAGAACCCCCTCGATCGCAATCGTAGGTTCATTTTCCTCGTGGTCTCCGGTTTCAGTTTTGGTTCGGAAACCGCACCCACTCCAGTTCGAACGATCGAGGCAACAGTCTTTGTCCCTGCAGACGTGCAAAAGTACAAGGAAATGATTAACGGAGGAGATTTCAAAGCAGCCGCCGAACTGCGACCGCGATGGCTGGGCCGGGGTGAGTTTCAGTTTGGCCCCCTCCCACCCGGTTATTGAAAAGACATTGTTGCAGTTCAAAAATATTAAGCGCGTTGTTTGGGATGAAGCGCCCGGTGAAAAGCGGCTACATGATCGTTAATAAAGCGCGGCATGACCAGGGGACGGCGAGAGCAAATTGCTTAGGTTGACCAAAAGAGCCGACACCGAAGTTCCGCGATTCTCCAAGACAAATTTTCCACGGACTGATATCGCGAGTCGTTGCGGTAGGCGAAAAAATGTTCGCCTTCTTTTACGAATGTTCGTCTAATTCTCGTTAGATCATGCTACGCAGCGTTACATCGCTCGGGTTCGCAGTTCTTCTCGCGAGCTGCGCTTCCCGTGACACAGCGCCTCCGGAGAATTGGACCGTCCGGTACTACGATCGCAACGGCGACGGCATGGTCGATTACGAGTTGCACACTCTCGGCAACGGCAATGCGGACGCCGACTGGGCGCTGATTGATACGAAGTTTCGCGGGCGTTACGATTTACGCATTCACTGGGGCTACGTGCTTGAGAAAAGGTCTGTGGACATGCTAGTGCCCAAAGATGTGAAAATCACGCCAGGCAAGCCACTGAAGTCTTATGGCATTGACTGATCTAACCAATCGCTCGAGCCAAGCGCTGGTCGCGGTGAAGTCCACATTTGATTTTATGAAACAGTCTCCCATGTCTGCCACGCTCGCCGCCGCCAGCGGTGGCTCAGCTCCGTCTCGTTAGATGGTTTCGCGTGGTATCGCCAGACAACTCCTTGGGACGGTAACCGCAGTGCTGGCGGGCTGGTTGACTGCACTATTATTATTGGAGGCGACAACCGCTATCGAACTTCTTCAAGAGCCACACTATATCGTCCCGGATGCGCTCGTTGTCGGCCCGATCGTCTCAGCTTGGTTCATGGCTTATTTCATTCTTCCAGTTTGCGCGCTGATCCTTATCCCACTGTACCTGTTCATTCCATCATCATCTATGTTGTGGCGTTGTCCGATCTGCACACTCTGCGGTGCAGCTGCAAGATTTCTTATAGTCTCCCTTGTATTTGGGGGTATTCCCGGAGTCGGTCACGTTTCAAGCGGCGCTTGGGCCTCTTACATTCTAGCGACCATTGTCGGTGGTGTTACATGTCTGATCGGTTCGTTGACAAAACACATGTTCAAGCCAGCCATCTAACCAATCGATGAAGCCAGCGGCCCCATTTCAAAACAACCCCCGGCGTCCTGGCCACGACACCCTGCCGTGGCTTATCTTTTTCTCGTTGGGCAGCAGCCTAACCAGTAAGGGCGGAGGTGCCGTACGATGGAAAGCCGTGCGTTCATTGCTGGCCTGATTGTGGGTATCCTTGCCACCGTTACCATGGACGTCGTGGCCGTGATCGCTCTCCGGCTCGGCATCGCGGGCCGGGGGCCGCGCCGAACCGGTCCTGATTTGATCGGACGCTGGATCGGCTACCTCTTGCAGGGCAAGTTCAGGCACACGGACATCCTGCAGACGCCGCCCTTGCGAGGAGAACTACTCTTGGGATTAGCCGCCCACTATTCGATCGGCATCGTGTTGACCCTTGTGTACCTTGGCCTATTGGTTGTGGCGCACGCGCCGCCGACCGCCCTCAGCGCCATCCTCTACGGAACGGCCACCACGGTCTTCCCGTGGTTTCTCATGTTCCCGTCACAGGGGATGGGCTGGCTGGGACGGGATGCGCCGGGTGATGCTCACCTGGCTCGTATAAGCCTGTTCAATCACATCATCTTTGGCCTCGGTATAGCCTTGTGGATGGCAGTGATCAGGCCAATCTGAAATTCAGCGGATATTGTCATTGCTGACCGCAGTGGCAAAGGCGTTCAAAACATGAGCTTGCATATCGATGAAACCATCTAACCAATCGATGAAGCCAACGGCCCCTGATCGAGTGAACGCGAGCAACCTTGCCACCGACCCCGCCCGTGGCTTATCTCGTGTCTCGTTAGACCCAAAGCCAGACACCACATGAAACGGCGCTTGTAGCACGCAGAGACATGCGTGACCGAGTGGGAAATAATCGCTCAGATAATTGCCCGGAAAAGAGATAATGCATCGCACCGCCACTCGTTTTGGCTTGATCGTCACAGTCGCGCTTTTGGCGGCGGCGGTCAAGCGAGTGGTCGACGGCATCATGCAGCCGTACTTGGCCCAGGGACAACGTAGGCCCCCCGTGGCCAGCTATGGAGGCGATCTCCTGATCTGGGAGCGATCGTCGCGATTTCACTGCACGGCCATCGCTACTTCTTCCCATATGGAAAAGCTACCGACGCGGGTGCTCCGTTCACGCCCGAAACCCTAGTAGAGTCGGCTCCTGCACTAAGACGTTCACCACCACGCTGTTCGCGCTGGCGATCAACCGCAACGAAATCGTCCCTGCCGCTTCCGCTCAGAAGTACATGCCCAAAGGCTACAGGCTCAGGGCGCAACAGTTGACCGCTGGAGCTAGGGGACGTCACCTCGGGAATGCCGGACGATCCGACCAACCTGCCGCGCGGGCTCGAACAGCGAACCATTGAGCACTATACGGTGAACGACTTTCTCACCTGGGCTTCGAACTACGAACCGACGACCCGATTGCCTGCGCCCTATCGGTACTCCAACGCCGGAATCGGGCTGCTGAGCTACCTAGTCGCGACCGTGACCGGCAAAACCTGGGAAGATCAGGTGAATTCCGAGATTCTCCAGCCGCTGGGCATGGCCGATACGACGCTACGGCCTACGCCTGAACAGCAGAAGCGCCTGGCACAAGGACATAGCCGTGCAGGCCAGGATGCGCCGCGCTGGCCGGTCTTCGCCTGGTACGCTGCCGGCGGACTGCGCTCGACCGCACAGGACATGATGAGCTTTGGCGAGGCCAATCTTGGCCATAAAGAAGTGAATGGGAAACCGGTTTCCGCTGAATTGATCGCGGCGATGCAGCTGGCGCAAAAGCCGATCCACCTGATTCCGAACGGCAACAAGGGGGCGATGGCCTGGGTGAACAATATGGGCCGAGGCAATCCGAACCTGCATCCGGTGATAGTGAAGAACGGAGGAACGTCAGGGTTTGGCACTGTGATCGCGATTAATCCAACCAAGGACGCGGCCATCTTCATCGGCACGAACCAAGTCGGATCTCAGCCTGCCGCGAAAGGGGTTGAGATCCTGCGGCACCTCCCGTAGGGATCGGTTATTCCGGCCGGGGCAGCGTTTGCATCACAAAGCACATATGCATCGCTGCCGTGGCTTATCGCCGTCTGGTTAGGGAATCTGCAAGTTTTGGAGCACTCAGGCCGATTTGTTTTCTGGAGCGGACGGAGCCCCGTTCCTCTCCAGCGCTACGGCTAACACTTCGTCGACGTTTTCAACGGGGACGAATTTGATTTTCTGTTTCACTTCCTCCGGAACATCGACCAGATCTTTTTCGTTCAGCTTCGGGATGATGACCGTGGAAATGCCAGCGCGCATCGCTGCCAAGCTTTTTTCCTTTAATCCACCAATGGGCAGAACCAGTCCGCGCAAAGTGATTTCGCCCGTCATGGCCACATCGGGTCGAACTGGCTTGTTGGTAAAAAGCGAGGCGAGCGCGGTGAACATGGCAATGCCGGCCGATGGCCCGTCTTTCGGCACAGCACCGGCCGGAACGTGCACGTGAATGTCCATCTTGCGAAAATCCTCTGAATTCACGCCCAGTTGCCCGTCGCGGCTGCGAAGGAGACTCAACGCGGCCTGGACCGATTCCTTCATCACTTCGCCAATGTGTCCGGTGAGCGTAATGTTCCCTTTGCCGGGATAGCGGGTCGCTTCGATGTGCAATACCTCGCCGCCTTGCGGCGTGTAAGCCAGGCCGGTGACTACACCGGGTTTGCTGGTCTTGAGTTTTGTTTCGCGAACATATTTTGCCGGGCCAAGCATTTCTCGGACGACGTCCGGCGTGACAGTGACGTGCTCGGTTTTGCCGCGCGCAACTTGCGATGCAATACCGCGACAAATCGCGCCGATCTGTCGTTCGAGCTCACGCACACCGGCCTCATGTGTGTAGTCGTTGATAACACGTCGAAGCGCGTCGTCTTCCCACACACATTGCTCGGGTTTTAATCCGTTCTCTTCGAGTTGCCGCGGCACGAGGTACCTCTTGGCGATCTCCAGCTTCTCGCGCTCGGTGTAGCCGGGGATTGAGATCACTTCGATCCGGTCGCGCAACGGCTCCGGTATGCCCTCGATGTAATTAGCGGTGCCGATGAAGATGACCTGTGAAAGATCGAACGGCACATCGAGGTAGCGATCGACAAACGCATGATTTTGCCGTGGGTCGAGCACTTCGAGCAACGCGCTGGCCGGGTCGCCGCGAAAATCCGCGCCGATCTTGTCGATCTCATCGAGCATGAACACGGGATTGCGCGTCCCGCAGCGGCGCAGCTCCTGAATGATGCGTCCCGGCATCGACCCGATATAGGTGCGGCGATGACCACGGATTTCCGCTTCGTCGCGCATACCGCCGAGACTGATCCGCACAAATTTGCGGCCTAGCGCGTCGGCAATCGATTGGCCGAGGCTCGTCTTGCCTACACCGGGCGGTCCTAGAAAACAGAGGATCGCGCCGTGCCCTTGTGGATTGAGTTTGCGCACGGCCAGATATTCGATCAGCCGCTTCTTAACTTTTTCCAGATCGTAGTGATCGCGATCCAGAATTCGCTGCGCCTGATCGAGATCAAGTTTGTCTTTGCTTAGTTTGTTCCACGGAAGATCGGCGATGATCTCGATGTAGCTCACAATGACCGAGAATTCCGGACTGGCAGGAGGAATGAAATCGAGCCGCTTCAATTCGCGCTCCGCCTGTTTCATTACCTCCTCCGGCGGGTTAGCTTCTTCGAGCCGCTTGCGCAATTGCTGCGCCTGTTCTTCACTGCCGGCCTCGGCCTCGCCTAATTCGCGCTGGATCGCCTTAATCTGCGAACGCAGATACGCGCGCCGCTGCGCATCGGAAAATTGCGAGGCCACATCTTTTTGCAGCCGCTGCTGAATCTCAGCGATCTCGAGCTGCGCTGAGATGTGCTTTTGCACCGCACGAACACGCTTTTCCACATCGAGCTCTTCGAGAAGCGCCTGTTTTTCTCCAACGTCGATGTTCAGGTTCGGCGCCAGAAAATCAGCGAGCTGCTCGGCGTTGTCGATGTTCAGGATCATCAAACGCACTTGCTCCGGCGCGTCGGGTGTCAGTTCGAAAAGTTTTGTAGCCGAGTCCCGCAGATTACGAAAGGTCGCTTCCCATTCCTTGCTTTCTGGCGGCGAAATCGACTTCGGCAGATCCACTTCCGCGCGCAGGAACGGAGAAGTCGCGACAATTTTGCGGAGAGAAAAACGTCGCAGTCCTTGCGTGATGACTACGACATGGTCGTCCGACTGGCGCAGCAGCTTGAGCACAAGCGCGGCTGTGCCGATAGGGTAGAGGTCTTGTGGTGCGGGATCTTCCTTCGTTTCATCGCGCTGAGTAACCAACCCGATCACTTTCGTTCGCGGCAACGTCTCATCGAGCAGCTTCAGCGACGCCGCACGCTGAACGTTGAGCGGAACAACCGTGCCGGGAAAAACGACGAACCCGCGCATCGGCAAGATCGGTAGTTCCTCCGGGATATGCGGCATTTGAGTTTCATCCGTGGGCGCCACGATCGTGCTTTGTGCGCCCGGTTTGAATTCGCCGCCTGCGCGTAATGCGCTGATTTCGTTTTCACTCATGATTCTTTTAATGGCAGCGAAATCCAGAGCAGACCGTTCCGCTGTTCCGCGTGCGCCTGGTCGACTTCCACTTCGGCCGGCAATGGCACCTCGCGTATGAACGGGCCGTAATCAATCTCCATCGCCAGCAATTTTACGGCGTGTCCCTCCGCATGTGTCGGCTCCGGCAGCTCGCGTGTGCCGCGTATCACCACGCGCCGCGGTGCAACAGTGAGGTCAATGACGGAGCGATCGACTCCCGCCAGATCGACGCAGATACGAATGCATGTTTCGCAACGGTAAGCATTGATGGCTGGCTCCCACGCATGTGCAAATCTCGAAAACTGCGAACGTGATAGTTCACGGGTGACATCGTGCAATGCACCATGCAGCCAGCGTAATCTGATGTTCCTAATTGGATCCATGGGATATCGATCGAACTAGAAATCTCGGTGCGTACGCTACGTTTTCAATCTGTAGCGGAAGATACATCGTAAACAGCGTATTCGCGCGTCTCTCTTTCGAGGGAAGAGCCTAATCCGTCAGGTGCGATGAATATGCGGATGTTTCGCGCCAACGGCGCAGCATTCAATCTCGAGCCTGGGGCACCGCTCCAGGATTGATGAAAGCAGAAACGCCAGCGCTGAAAGCGCGACTCAACTTCAGCCAAGCGTCAGCGCTGATGAAACGCGCCTTCAGCGCTCCTGTTTCGGTTAATCAAATGTCCTAGGGCGATATCCCAGGCTAACAGTAACAACGCGCCTTTGGCGCTAAACACAAACCTCGCGTCCTGCCGGTTAACACAAGGGATAGATCGCGGGTTTCATCACTTCACTTTCCCTTGTCCCCACAAGGCGCGACCGGGTTTTGCGCCGGTATGCTCGCCGTCTTTGATGACTTGCACGCCATTCACAAAGACGTGCTTTACACCGACGGCGTATTGATGCGGTTTTTCAAAGGTGGCGCGATCGGTGATCGTGGCAGGATCGAACACAACCACGTCGGCGAACATTCCCTCCTTCACAAATCCACGGTGATCAAGACCGAGATTGGTAGCAGGCAATCCGCTGAGCCTGTGAATGGCTTCTTTCATCGGAATAACTTTCTCATCGCGGACATATTTGCCGAGCACCCGCGCGAAATTTCCATAGGCGCGTGGATGCGGATTCGATTTCGTGAACGGCGGCTCCGGCGCTTGCGAAGCTTCATCGGACCCAAATGAGATCCACGCTTTCGCGACTTCTTTCTTCACGTTGTCTTCGGACATGACGAAATAAATCGTGCCGATGCGTGATTCGTCCTCGGCAATCAAATCCATCATCGTGTCGATTGGATCTTTGCCGCGCATCTTCGCGACTTCGGCGAGCGTTTTGCCGGTGAGCGGTTTGAGTTTGTCGGACTTAAATCCGACCAACAGGATTTTATCTGGCGAACCGGCTGCGAGGTATAGATTTTCCCATTTGTCGCTGTCGATCTTCACCTCGGCTTTGATCTTCTCCCGCGTCGCCGGGTCGCGCAGCCGCTTGAACAAGGCAGGATAGCCACCGTCTTCAGACCACGGCGGCAGACACGCATCGAGCCCGGTGCCGGCGGCGGTGTAGGTATACATGTTGGCGCGGACGTTCAGTCCTTCCTTTTGCGCGCGTTCGATTCGCGGGAGCAGTTCGTCTTCTTTCGACCAATTTTCTTGGCCGGCAGCTTTGATGTGATAAAGCTCTGCCGGAATGTTCGCTTCGCGCGCGATCCGCAGCAGCTCATCGAGCGCTTCGATCAATTGATTACCTTCGCTGCGCATGTGTGAGATGTATTTGCCCTGATATTTTGCGGCGACCTTGCAAAGCTCAATCAACTCATCGGTGCTCGCATAAAACGCAGGCGGATAGATCAGGGAAGTGCCAATGCCCAGCGCGCCTGCTTCCATTTCCTTGCGTACCAGCTCGCGCATTTGATCGAGCTGTTCAGGCGTGGGCGCCTTGTCCTCGAACCCAATCACATATTCGCGAACGGTAGTTGCGCCCAAGAACGACGCCACGTTGCACGAGATGCCGCGTTTTTCGAGGTATTGCAGATACTCCGCGAGCGTGTTCCACTTGATGTCGTATTTGATATCTGTTTGGGCGCGCAGCATGTGCTCACGCACGCGGTCGTTCACCGGCCCCATGGATTCGCCTTCGCCCATGATCTCTGTCGTGACGCCCTGCCGAATTTCGCTTTGCGACCGGCCATCTTGAATCAGCGACTCGGTTGACCAGGAAAGCATGTTGATAAACCCGGGCGCGACGGCGAGCCCCTTCGCATCGACAATTGTTCTTGCTCTCGCCGTGTTGAGATCGCCGATAGCGGCTATGCGATCGCCGCGAATTGCAACATCGGCCTGCCGCGGCGCGGCACCCGTGCCATCGTAAACCGTCCCGCCCCGAATAATAACGTCAAAATCTGCCGGTGCCGGCGACTGGGACCGCTCCTGAGCCAACATTGCAAGCACAATTGTCAGGAACGCGACGGCCCAAAGGAAATTTTGCTTCATTGTCTCGACTGATGGTATCGAACACCGATATTCGCGCAAAAACCTGTCGCGAAATTGCGTTTCAGCACTTAACGAAAAGTGGATCAACTTCTCCACAGACAACGTTAAGCGGCAAGGGCGACCGATGGGACCACGTGGTGCGAATCATATTTTGGAGAAAGGGGAATATCTGATGAAAACGAAAATGAAATCCAAGCGCCGCAATCGAGCATTACTGTTGTCGATCCTTTGCGCAGGGGTCGTTGCAACTTTCCTAGGCGGATGTGCAGAGGGGCCTTACGCGACTGCGTATGACACCGGCTACTACCGGACCACGTATTATACGCCGGACTATTATTACGGTTACCCGGCTTCGTACTATTACGGGCCGACCTACGATGGTACGATCGTTCGCTCCGGTGTGCGCTACAATGATGCTTACGGGCCGCGCTATTACGACAGGACAGTTTACGGCGACTGGTAATAATTTGTGATGCGCGCTTGGTTGACGCATCGGTGCACAAAGTGCGCGCCGATGCGCCCAAGTCGCTCGGAGGCTCTAGCGAGTCAGACGCCTCACAGAGGCGTGGCTACAAAATTTATTTTATTTGGCTTTGTTTGTTTAAGTCGTTGCATTAAACCAATGGAGAAGAGGGTTTAATGAGAGCAGCTGCAAAGACATCCCATCTCGTGGCAACGATCCTCTCGTTGCTGTGTGCAGGCCTTTTTGCCCTTTCACTCGGCGGATGCGCCGAAGTATATTACACGGAGACTAACTATACGCCGGAGTCGCGGTACAACACCTATTACGGCCCGGATTATTATCCGTACTATCCGTATTACAGCTATTACGGCGGAGCGTACTACTACGGATATTAACCTTCAGCCTCAAAAGAGGATTTTACCCCTTAGTGCGCGTTAATAGGATGATTCCGGTGTAGCTAATTTCGTAATTTTTCTCGCGCGAAAACGGAAATTCCAGCAACTCAGTCAACGAATGCGTGTTCGCGGATGGCTTCGTCACAGCCTGCCGGAACCGGTGATGAATTCCATCCGATCGCCAGGAATCCATTCGCCATGAGGCCACCATCGCATCATTTTCGGGTGATTGGTTTCACTGCTGTTCGTTGTTTAATTCGAAAGTGATTTTTACGTCGTAATGATCGCCTTTGATGAGTCCAGTCGGCGGCGCGTCAACTTCAGTCACTCGCTTGGCGATGGTCGCGACAGATTCGTTCACGACGACGTTGGCAGATGCTTTGATGATTTCGAATTTGGAGACGCGCCCATCCTTTTCGATTCGGACCTTGACCAACGTCGAGATCTTGCTGCCGGAAGGGACGCTGGTCGTTGGCTGGATCCATGCACTATAAAAGCGATCGTGCAGCATATTGCCATACCAGCCGAACTCCGACGCGCTGCTTCGGCCCCCCGCGCTGCCGCCTTTCCCTGTTGAATCTGTTTTCCCACTGCCCTTCTGAGACGCAGATGAGGTTTTCGCCGTAGGGTTTTTTTCATTCTTCACTGACTTCTCGTCGGATTTTGTCGAGTTCGACTTCTCTTTTGGCGATGGTTTGGAAGAAGCTTTCGTTAGCAGAATTTTCTTAGGTGTTGGCTTTGGGATTGGTTTTGGCGTTGCCTTCGGTTTTGGCGCGGCAGTTGCCGTCGGCTTTGGCCTGGGTGTGGCCGTGGCTGTTGGCTTGGGTGTTGGTGGTGGCAATTCGATTTCGCTCTTTGCCGTCGTTACCATCGGTTTTTCTTCTTCCGTTTTGTCATCGTTTTGTGGCTTCGGTGAAACGAGCGGAGTCACACGCTCTGCTGGGGGTGATGCCTCGGTTTCCGGTTCACCAGCGGCACCTAACCAAACGATGCTGTCAGGGTTTGATGCTCGCGCCGCCAGACTCCAGCGAATGAGTCCCGCGATGAGCGCAATATGCGCAAGCGCAATCAGGACAATGTTTCGCCAGAACCGGCCATCCTTCGGCATTTATTTTGATTCCGCTCTGGTGGCGATGCCGACTTTGGTGATGCCCGCCCGTTGCACGGCGTCCATTAGCGCAATCAATTTTTGCACGGGCAATTCGCGATCGGGTCGAATCACGACTGCGACATCCGGATTGGTCTGTTTCAACTGGATCA
>Ga0209056_10008380_pt1 | contig 10606 bp, 10 predicted proteins | sample GraSoiAngelo_114_FD_185876 | JGI IMG/M metagenome (GOLD analysis project Ga0209056, IMG submission 185876) | Grasslands soil microbial communities from the Angelo Coastal Reserve, California, USA - 14_0903_13_40cm (SPAdes) (version 2) | ecosystem: Environmental > Terrestrial > Soil > Grasslands...
ACCAGCACGACCGAGACGACGGCGACCACCTCGACGATCGCCACGACGTCGACGACCACCACCAGCACGACGACCAGCACGTCGCCGACGACGCTCGTGACGACGACCACCTCGTCGTCCACCACGACCATACCGCCAACGACGACGAGCACCACGATCGCGCCGCCCTCGTGCGATGCGCGCGTGGGGCTCGACGCGGTCGACTGCCGCGTCGTCGAGGTGCAGAAGGTCCTCTTCGCCAGTGCGGCCGCGGACGTCGGGGGCACCAAGCAGCTCACCCGGCTCGAAACACGCCTGCAATCGCTCCGGACGACCCTCGATGCCGCGCACTCCGCGCAGGGTGGAAAAGCCGCGAAGACGCTGTCGCGCGCCAAGAAGCTGCTGCGCGCGTTCATCGCGGCGGTGCAGCGCGGACAGCACTCGGGGAAGATTCACGAGCCCACGGCCGGAAACCTCCTCGGGCAAGCGCTGCGCGCCCGCACCGACCTCGCACCGCTCCGGCCGTCGCGAACGCTCAGTCCGCGCGTTTGAGACCGTAGCGCTGCAGCTCGGCGAGGAACGCGAGGCTCTCCATCGACGGCATCCGGTCGAGGTACACCTTCCCGTCCAGGTGATCGACCTCGTGCTGCAGGATGCGCGCGTGGAAGCCCTCGGCCGGATAGCGAAGCGGCTCGCCGTTGCGGCCGAGCGCCTCGACCTCGAGTCGCGCCCAGCGCGGCACCGTGCCGCGCAGCTCGGGGATGCTGAGGCAGCCCTCCATGTCGTCCTCGCGCTCGTCGCCGACGGGGGTGATCCGCGGGTTCACGAGAACGGTGAGCGGGATCGCCGGCGCATCCGGGTAGCGGCGGTTGGCGGCGACGCCGTACACCACCAGCCGGCGTGACACGTGGACCTGCGGCCCGGCGAGACCGACGCCGTCGTACTCGGCCATCGTCTCGAGCATGTCGTCGATCAGCCGTTGCGTCGCGGGCGCGGCGATCTCCTCGCGCGGGAGCGGCTCGGCGGGACACCGGAGAACGGGGTGACCGATCCGCGCGACCTTCAGGATCGCCATCCGCACTGTCTCGCAGATCGGTCCCGCAGCGACAAGGCGGCCTCGGCGTTTGACGCCTTCGTGCCCGCTCTCTACCGTCGGTACGGGTGACTGCCCCGGTCGTCGACGTGCTTCTCGTGTCCGCGTGGGGAACGATCGCCGCCGTCGATCTGCACGCGGCGCGCGCCAACGCCGCGGCGCGCCGCGCGCTCGGTCCTGCGCTCGTGGGCGGGCGGCGACCGCCCGCGGCGCTCCTCATCGTCCTCGTCGTGGCGACGCTCGCCGGCCTCGCAGTGATCGAGCGCAGCACCGGCCGACTCGTCTCGCCTCCGTGGCTCGTGGGCCTCGGGCTCGCGCTCGCCGCGGCGGGCGTCGCCCTGCACGTCCGGGCGCGGCATACGCTCGGGGCGAGCTGGTCCGGAGTCGTGACCGTACGGGCCGGTCAGACGGTCATCGACAGAGGGCCCTATGCGGTCGTCCGGCACCCGCTCTACGCCTCGCTGCTCCTGCTGGCGGGCGGTACGCTGCTGGCGCACCCGTCTGCGGGGACATCGTGCGTCGCGCTCGGCTTCGGATTCGGCCTCGCGCTCAAGATCCGCATCGAGGAGCGCGCCCTCCGTCGCGTCCTCGGGCCCGCGTGGGATGCCTACGCGGCGCGCGTGCCTGCCCTGCTCCCGCGCCTCCGGCGCCGCGGCATCGGCACACCCAGCCGCCATCCCGGCGGGACCGAATGCCCCAGCGAGTGACCGCAGTGCCGCGCTCGGTCCCGCGCGGCGCTCGGTGCTGAGCCGGCTGGACCGTCGGGGCGGCGTGGCACCGGGCTTGCTCCCGCGGGGGATCGGATGGGACGTGACGTCGAACGTTCGCGATCGGCCCACGCGTACGGCGTCGCCGTGCTGGCCAGCGTCGTCGCGCTGGGCGCGACGCTGCTCGTCTGGCCGCGCCTCGAGACCACCCCGTCGCCGCTCTTCTTTGCCGCGGTGGTGGTGAGCTCCTGGTATGGCGGTCTCCGTCCGGCGTTCGTGGCGACCGCGCTGGCGGCGCTCGCGACGAGCTACTTCTTCGTCCCGCCGGTGCATTCGATCGCGATCGAGAGCCTCGACGACGGCCTTCGTCTCGGGCTGTTCGTGCTGGTGGCCGTCCTCACCGGCTCGCTGAGTGCCGCCCGGCGGCGCGCCGAGATCGAGCGCGGGCAGCAAGCCAGCATTGCCGAGCTCGGTCGATTGGCGCTCGCCGGCGGCGAGCTGTCCGGACTCATGCACGAGGCCGCCACGCACGTGGCGCGGACGCTCGGCATCGAGTACGCCGCCGTATGGGAGCTCTCGTCGGGCAATCGACTCCCGGTGCTGCGGGCAGCCGTCTGCTGTCGCAAGGAAATCGTGGCCGACGTCGTGCTCGACACCGACGTCCTCTCGGCCGCGGCGCCCGAGATCGACGACAGCGAACACCTCGCCAATGGCAACGGCGTGCGGCTCGCGAAGGTGATCATCCGGGGATCGGAGGGACCGCTCGGCATTCTCAGCACGCACGTCGCGCGGCCGCGACGGTTTTCCGCCGGGGACGCGCACTTCCTGCAGGCGGTGGCGCACGTGCTCGGCGAGGCGATGATGCGCCGGCGCGCCGACGAGGAGCGGACGGCCCTCCTCGCCCGCGAGCGCACCGCCCGCGGGCGCGCGGAGGCCGCCAGCCGCGCGAAGGAAGACCTGCTCGCCACCGTCTCGCACGAGCTGCGCGCGCCGCTCGCCCAGCTCGTCACCTGGTCGCGGCTGCTCCGGCTCGGGAGACACGACGACACCGCACTCGACGCGGTCGAGCGCAGCACGCGGACGCTCGAGCGGCTCGCCGGCGACCTCCTCGATGTCTCCCGGATCAGCGCCGGCAAGCTCGCGCTGTCGCTGCGGCCGACCGCGCTCGCGGACGCCGTGGAAGCGGCGCTCGACGGCGTCCGTCCGAGCGCCATGACAAAGGGCGTCGGCCTGGAGCAGGACCTCGCGATCACGCCGATGGAGCTCCTCGCGGACCCGACGCGGCTGCACCAGGTGGTCTGGAACCTCGTCGGCAACGCCATCAAGTTCACTCCACCCGCCGGCCGCGTCGTCGTCCGCCTCCGCCAGATCGCCGACCGTGCGGAGCTGACGGTCACCGACACCGGCCGCGGCATCAGCGCGGCCTTCCTGCCCCACGTGTTCGAGCCGTTCCGCCAGGCGGGTGGCGCGACCGAGGGTCTCGGCCTCGGGCTCGCCATCGTCCGCCAGCTCGTGGAGCTTCACGGGGGCACGGTGCGCGCCGAGAGTCCTGGCGAGGGGCGCGGCGCGCGGTTCACCGTGGTCCTGCCGCTGCTGTCCGCGGCGACGGACGTGTTCGGCGGTGGGTCGATCGCGGCGTGCGGGGCGTGAGCGCGCGGGGCTGCGCGTCGGTTTCCTCGGTGCATCACACGATCACCGTCTTCCACACCCCCGAGCGGAACCGCGCGCCCTTGAGCACGGAGCGCGCGACGTAGTCGCCCACCAGCGCGAGCCAGAGCCACACGACGCCGAGCCCGAGCGCGAACGTCACGAGCCAGGCGACGCCGAGCCGGCAGACGTAGAAGCCGAGGAACACCGCGAGCAGCGGGAAGCGCGTGTCGCCGGCGCCGCGGAGCGCGCCCCCGAGCGTGAAGTCGAGGGCCATGAGCGGCTGGCAGGCGGCGAGCACGCGGATGAACGACACCGTGTCGGCGATCACGGCCGCGTCGGCAACGAAGAGCCGCGCGATCGGCCGTGCCGCCACGAAGATGACGACGCCCGCCGCCGTCATGAGCCAGAGGGCGAGACGCACGGCCGCGCGCCCGCTTCGTTCGGCGTCGTCGGGACGTCCCGCGCCGAGGTTCTGCCCGATCATCGTCGCGGCCGCGGCCGCAAACCCGAAGCCCGGCAGGAAGGACAGCGCGAGGATCCGGACCCCGATGAAGTACGCCGCAACCGCCGCCGTGCCATGGTGCGCCGCGAAGACGATGTACAGAAAGAACCCGACCTGCATGAGCAGGTGCTCGATCGCCGCCGGGTAGCCGATGCGGAGCACGCGGCGCACGACGTCGAGCCGCAGCCGCGCCGGCCGCGCGCGCAGCACGAGGACGAGCCGTCCGCGCGCGAGGAGCCCGAGCCCGAGCAGCGCGCCCGCCGCGAACGCCACGCCCGTCGCGATCGCCGCGCCGGCAACGCCGACCGCCGGCAGGCCGAGCCGGCCGAAGATCAGCCCGTAGGCGAGGACGACGTTCACGGTGCCGACCGTCGCGCCGATCGCGAGCGGCGTCCGCGTGTCGCCGGCGCCGCGCAGGCTCGACACCATGATGAAGAGCAGCGCGCTCGCGGGTGCGGCCGGCATGACGATCCGGAGGAACCGCGTGCCGGCGACCACCACCGCGTCGTTCACGTGGAAGGCGGCGACGAGCGCCGGCGCCCACGCGATCACCGGCAGCATGATGAGGACCGCGACCGCCGCCCCGGCGCCCAGCGACTGGCGGAGCGTCTCCTCCGCCTCGGCGCGCTCGCCCGCTCCCACGTGGCGGGCGACGATCGCGAGCACACCGGTGCCGAGCGCGAACATCACGGTGTCGACCGCGCCGAGGATCTGCACGCCCACGCCGACGCCGGCCACCGCCGTCGGTCCGAGGCGGCCGACCATCAGCATGTCGCAGAGCCCGACGAACGACTCGATCGAGAAGGTGAAGATCACGGGCCATGCGAGCGCCCACGTCGTCCGCAGGAGATCCGATCCGGCCGCGGTCTCCGCGGCCACCGCGATGGGGCGTGACCCTACCATCCCCTCCGTCGTACTCGCCCCATCCATCGCGCGCGCGTATCACGCGCGGCGAAGGAGGGTCAACGCACATCGCTCCACGAGCGTGCGCGCGCGGAGCGTACTCGTCGTCGCACATCGACGACTCGCGCTTGACTCGCGCCCGGGGTTCCGGGAGACGGCACTCATGCCGCCCTCCACCTCTCCGCGGCGGTGACGACGATCACCGACGCGGTCGTACTCCTCGGCGCGTCGTCGCTCGCGGGCGCCGTCAACTCGGTCGCGGGTGGTGGGTCGCTGATCACGTTCCCGGTGCTCGTCTGGCTCGGCCGGGAGCCGATCGTGGCGAACGCGACCAACACGGTGTCGCTGTCGCCCGGCTCGATCGCTGCGCTCCACGGGTTTCGTCGCGAGCTCGTCGGGCTCCGGCGCTGGATCGTCTGGGGGACGGTCCCGTCGCTCGCCGGCGGAACGCTCGGCGCCGTGCTGCTGCTCCGTACGCCTTCCGCCGTCTTCGCCGGGCTGGTGCCGTACCTGATTCTCTTCGCGACGACGCTCTTCGCCTGCTCGGGACCGCTGCACGCATTGGCCCGTCGAAAACGCGGCGGCAGCCCCGATGGCGTGCCGCCGTTGCCGCGCGGGGGCGTGTTCCTGCTCTACCACCTGCTGGTATCGTTGTACGGCGGTTACTTCGGCGCCGGGATCGGAATCATGATGCTCGCCGGCCTCGGCCTCGCGGGCTTCGTGGCGATCCATCGGATGATCGCGCTGCGCAATTACTACGCGATTCTCATCAACGGCGTCGCAGCGGCGTACTTCATCCTCTTCGGCGCGGTCCGCTGGACGGACGCGGCCGTCCTGACCGTTGGACAGATCGTCGGCGGGCTCGCCGGTGCGCGTATCGCGCGGAATTTGTCGGCGTCGACGGTTCGCTGGGTGGTCGTGGTGATCGGCGTCGTGATGGCGTTGTCGCTGTTCCGGCGTCCGGCGTGAATCTCAATCCGCGAGCAGGGCGGCGACCAGACCGGGATCGGTGAGATGGCGGAAGGCATGCGTGGCGCCGCTGGCGAGGAGCTCGCTCGCGGGAAAGCGGCTGCTACCGACGCCGATCGATTCGGCGCCGATGGCCCGTGCGGCGGCGACGTCACGCGGGGTGTCGCCGATGACGACCACGCGGCACGCGCCCAGCGACAACCCGAGGATCCGCGCGCCGCGCGCGGCGCCGATGCGCAGGATCTCGCCGCGCTCCTCGTGATCGCAGCCGAAACCCCCGAAGCGGAAGCGCTCGAAGATGCCGAGCGCCCGGAGCTTCGCGCGCGCGCCGGCGCGGATGTTTCCCGTGCCGAGGCCGATGGCGACGGAGCCGCGCGAGGCGGCCGCGTCGAGCGCCTCGTGGACCCCCGGGTGCAGCCGGAACTCCGTCGTCTCGGCGATTTCGGCCTCCAGAAGCGGAACATAGGCCGCCAGCACGGCGTCGATGGCCGCTTCGGCGTCCCGTCCCGCGACCGGCTCCCCGATCGCGGCGAGCGCGCCGCGGACGATCGCGCGGTCGGTCATGCCGTCGAACACCACGTCGCGGAGAACGGCGGAACGCCCATACCGCACCGCGAAGACGCGCTCGAGGGCGCGGCGACCGACCCCGGCCGTCGTCACGAGGGTGCCATCGATGTCGAAGAGGAGGATCGCCGGATACGCCACGGTCCGTTCAGGCTACACGCGGGACCCCTCGAGGTCGATCAGCGGCCTGACGGCGGCCGGTCGCTATGCGGGTCGGAGCAACGACCTTTTCGCCACCTTTCCGACGGCGCCGCCCTTCAATGGACGGAGCGATGCGCCCGCTCCGAATGAGGCGACGTCCGCGGAACCAGCGTCGCGGACGGCAAGCGACCGCTCATATGCTGCCCGGAAATTCTCGATGAACTCGAGATCGGCGGCGACGAACCGTGCGCGCCGCGTCAGAAGGAGCGTGAGCGGGTCGAGGATCCGCTTTCCCGCTCGCCGCTCGGCGGCCTCGCGCGCCCGGCCGAGACTGTCGTCGCGGGTCCGTGTTTCTTCCAACCATCCCTCGAGGACACCCCGGACGACCCGCGGCTCCGCGACGCCGAGGAACACCGCCTTTGCTGACATGTCGTCGTCCCGCGGCTCGGTGAACGTCACCTCACGCTGGCCAAGCCAGGCGTCGAAGACATCCGATCCCCTGCGGGTGATCGCATACAGCCTTCGGCGGGGATCCGACCCCGGAGGATTCGAAACCTCGCGGATGAGGCCGTCCTCCCCGAGGCGGTGCAGCTCGCGATAGAAGCGCCCGGTGACCGACTCGACCCCTGTTCGGAGCCGGTGTTCCTGGCGCAGGCCGTAGCCGTGGCGCGGTGCGCCGTCGCGAAGGAGACCGAGAATGACATCGCGCAACATGAGGAACCGTGGGGAGCAACCGGCGTGCCGCGCGCCGACGGCGTGGGTCCGACCGTACGCATCGCTCGGGAGCGAGCCTGCAGTGCCGAGGTCCCGCAGGCGATGTGAGGATCTACTCACATCAGGTTGACTGCCGGCGAAGGTCGTCCCTAATGTCGGCGTTCGGAACCCATGATGCCGACGGATGCCGAGGGTGACGCTTCTTCGGTCCTTTCTTCGGTTGACGTCATCAGTCGCGTACGCACGGCGGCGTTGATCGGTGCCGCCGGGCTGACCACCTATCTGGGCTTCGTCGCCGCAACCCGGCGGGTCTTTCTCTTTCCGCTCGCGGCGGTCGTTCCGCTGTTCGCCGGCCTCATCCTTCTGAATCTCATCCTGGCACTGACGGCCGAATGGTGGGGCGGACGGCGGCGGTCGATCTTCATCCAGCTGGCGTTCCAGGCGACGGTCATCATGCTCATTCTCCATCGCCTCGGCGGCGTGATGATGGGTGCGCTCCTCGTGACGGGCGCATTTCCCATCATCCTCGCCGAGATGTTCGGGATCTCGGTGTTCGGAATCGCGAACGTCCTGACGGCGTCCTATGCGGTCTTGGTGTATGTGGAAAGCTCGCAGCTCCGTGAAGTCGGGATCGGGATCGACCAGCAGGTGGCATTCGCGGTGATGGCGTTCCTCGTCTTCAACTGGCTCGCGATCTACACGAACCGCTACAGCCAGCAGCTCGGACGTCTTGCCGAGAACCTCCGCCAGAAGGTCGCCGAGCGAACCCGCGAGCTGACGACGGTCAATCAGCAGCTCGCCGCCAACGCGCGGGCGCTCCAGGCGAAGCAGGAAGAGTTCCGGGACTTCGTCTATGCCGTCACCCACGACCTGAAGGGTCCGGTCAACGCGATCCTGCTCACGGCCGACCTCCTTACCCAGCGCAACCTGGCCGGGCTCGACGCCGAGAGCCGCGGGGAGCTCGATCGCATCGTACGGCTCGCGGCGGCGACGGAAGACATGATCCGCGACCTGCTCGACCTCTTCCGCATCACCTCGCTTTCCGAGGATCCCGAATGGGTCGAGCTGTCGCGGGTGACGGAGGCCGCCGTCGAGACCCTTCGCCCGAAGCTCCTCGCGAAGCACACCCGCGTCGAGGTGAACGGGCTTCCCCGGGTCTGGGGGCAGCCGAGCAAGCTCGCGCGCGTCGTCGCGAATCTGCTCGACAACGCGGTCAAGTACGTCCCGGCCGGGCGGGGGCGGATCGAGGTCGCCGGCGGTCTGGAGAACGGACACGTCGTCCTCACCGTGCGCGACAACGGCATAGGAATTCCGGAGCCGTACCGACATTCGATCTTCGATCTCTTCGTGCGCGTGCCCCCCGAAGAGCAGCTGGTGGAAGGCGAAACGGTGCCCGGGAGCGGCGTCGGGCTCAACGTCGTCAAGCGGATCGTCGAGACCCACGGCGGGACGGTATCCGTCGACTGCGCGGCGCGCGCGGGGACCTGCTTCACCGTGCGCTTGCCGGCGGGACCCGTGTCATGACGCGGGCAACGAACGTCCTCGTCGTGGACGACAATCCAGGATTCAATCACGCCGCCCGCACCGTCCTCGGCAACGACGGCTTCCTGGTTCACACCGCCGAGACGGGCCACGAGGCGCTCGCCTTCCTCGAGCGCCGTCCGCCCTTCAAGGACGCCCCCCGGCCGGCGTTCGTCGTCCTCGATTTTCATCTCCCCGACATGGACGCGCCCGCGGTGCTGCGCCGCCTGCACGATGACGCAGGCCTGCAGGCGATCCCCGTGCTCGTCGTGAGCCAGGCCGATTGGGCCGAGGACGAAGCGGCCGCCCGTGCGGCCGGCGCGCGGGATTTTCGCGTGAAGCCGTCGCGCGCGCACGCCCTGCGTGACACCTTCCTCGAGTTCTGGAGGACCCATGCCCATGCCACCGACCGTCCTGCTGATCGAGGATAGCGCGGACACCGCCCGCCTGATCTCCGGCGCGCTGCACGCCGCGAGCGGGCACTTCGAGGTCCCCACCGCGAGCTCGGGGCGGGCCGGCATGGAGTACCTGGCCGAGCATCCGGTCGACTGCGTGCTGCTCGACTACCGGCTTCCGGACCTCGACGGCCTCGAGTGCCTCCGCCGCCTGCGGCACGATCATCCCGAGGTCCCGGTCGTCATGATCACCGGGGCGGGCTCCGAGGAGCTCGCGGTCGAGGCGATGAAGCTCGGCGCGACCGACTACGTCGTGAAGCACGGCAAGTATCTCGTCACGGTTCCGGTCGTCGTCCGCGGCGCCCTCGGGCGGCGCGAGCTCGAGCGGACGGCGGCGCACTGCCGGAGCGAGCTGCGCCGCTCGCGCCGGGAAGTCTGCCGCCTGCGGCGCGAGCTCCGCGAACGGTATCGCCTGGACGGCATCGTCGGAGAGAGTGCCGCGATCGAGCACGCGCTCTTTCTCGCCGAGCGCGCCGCGCAGACACGCGCGAGCGTGCTGCTCGAGGGCGAGACCGGAACCGGCAAGGAGCTCTTCGCGCGCGCGATCCACTATCACGGCCCACGGGCTCGCGGACCGTTCCTCGCCCAGAACTGCGCCGCGCTGCCGGAAACGCTCCTCGAAAGCGCGCTCTTCGGGCACATCCGGGGCGCATTCAGCGGCGCCGATCGGTCGCATCGCGGCCTCTTCGCGGAAGCGGACGGCGGGACGCTCTTTCTCGACGAGATCGGGGAAGCGACCGCCTCGATCCAGGCAAAGCTCCTCCGCATCCTCGAGGACGGCGAGGTGAGACCGGTCGGTGGCGAGACGATCCGCAAGGTCGACGTCCGGATCATCGCAGCGACGAATCGCGACCTCGAAGAGGCCGTGCGCGCGGGCACCTTCCGGCAGGACCTGCTGTACCGTCTGCGCGTCTTTCCGATCCGGCTCCCGCCACTCCGCGAGCGCCGGGACGACATCCGTCCGCTCGCCGTCCACCTTCTCGAGCACATGACGACGGCGGAAGCGAAGCCGCTGCGCGGCTTCCATCCCCGGACGTTGCGGGCGCTCGAGCGCTACGCCTGGCCCGGGAACGTGCGCCAGCTAGCCAACGAGATCCACCGTCTCGTCCTCTGCGCCGAGCCCGGCGAGTGGATCATGCCGGAGCTGCTCGCCTCGTGGATCGTCGAGGACACCGCAGCGCCGGCCGACGGCGCCCGCGCGCTCAAGGAGATCGTCCGCGAGGTGGAGCTCGCCACCATCCTCGCCCGCCTCCGCGAGCATGGCTACCATCGGAGCGCGACGGCGCGAAGCCTCGGCATGACGCGCGAATCGCTCTGGGCGAAGCTCCGGCTGCTCGGGTTCGTCCCGCCGAGAAAGTCCGGCGTGGACGACGCCAACTAGGAGGCCGACCCGAGATACATCTCGGGT
>Ga0209056_10008384_pt1 | contig 10604 bp, 5 predicted proteins | sample GraSoiAngelo_114_FD_185876 | JGI IMG/M metagenome (GOLD analysis project Ga0209056, IMG submission 185876) | Grasslands soil microbial communities from the Angelo Coastal Reserve, California, USA - 14_0903_13_40cm (SPAdes) (version 2) | ecosystem: Environmental > Terrestrial > Soil > Grasslands ...
CGCCGCGATCGGGAGACGCGACAGCATCTTCTCATAGAGCGTCCGCAGGACCAGGGCCTTCGCCCTCCCCGAGCGCCGGGCGATGATCGGCGTGCCGCCCGGCCCCGCCCCGACGAGGCGGTAGGTCGCGGTGCCGTTCTCGCGGCGCAACACCTCGATGCATTCTGGCGTGGGCGCCGTCGGCGCGACCTCCCGCCACGCGGCGGCGGCGGGGTGCCAGGAGAGGTTTCCCCAGAGCACCATGCCCATCACCAGCCCCCGTTCTGCAGGCGGCCCGCAGTCTGCCGGATCGCGGCCATCGCGGCCATGCACTGCTCGACGATGTGGAGCGCCGGCAGCAAGGTGCCGAACCCGAGGAAGAGGGCGGCCAGCCAGGCACCCGCGTGCGCGGCGGCGACGGTGAGCCCCGCGAAGCCCAGCACGAGGATCGGCCCGCGCCCAGGTATGTCAGGCCACCAGCGCAGACGGACCAGCTGCTTGGCGCCGGGATGGTCTTCCAGGCCCATGAGCACCCGTGCAGCGCCGAGAATGCCGCCACGCACTTCCAAGTCCCAGGCGTCGTGCTCCGCACCGCGGAGCACGCACGCGCCCTCCACCCGGAGTCGTGCTTCGAGCGTCCGCAGGCGTGCGTGCTGCGTCTCCCAGCGCTCGCTCCAGATGGCCGTCGTCACGGGCCAGAGCGGGGCCGGTCGCACGGCGCCGTGCCGGCGCCAGGGCGTGAGGCCGTTCTTGAGGCGCCCGCGCAGGCGGGCGAGGGGCTGGAGCAGATGCAGTGCGGCCGTCAGCACCCGCCGCATCAACCGAGCTCGGCGGCGCGACGCTTCCGGGAAGGATGCGCGGGCGGCGCTCAGCCAGGCCTGCGCGACCGGCGGCAGCAGGGCCACGATCAACATGGGTACCGCGAGCTTGAGCGGCTCGAACACGGCACTCAACACCGCCATGCCCGCCAGCCCTGTGGTGATCAGATGCCATTCGGGCATCTGCGGCAGGAAGCCGAGTAAGCTGGGCGCTGGCTCGTAGAGCGACTGGAACGGTGCGCTTCCCCAGATACCGTGATAGATGCGGGGCTGGCGCCACCCGAGGGCGCGCGTGAGGCCGGAGCCGTACATGCGGCCCGTCCAGCGCACGTGCCCAGGCCCGTTGTATTTTTCGGGCCACTTCCGCTCCAACATCGCCTCCGCGCGGCCGTAGCCGATCTGCTGCTTCCAGTAGGTGCGCACGGAATTCCGGCGGTGGTGCCAGACCAGCGCGGCTGGGCTGAAGCCGAGGCTCCAGCCAAACTCGCGTAGCCGCCAGCACACATCCACGTCGTCGCCAGCCGTCCGGAACTGCGGGTCGAACCCCCCGATCGCGTCCAGACAGGCCTTCCGGAACGCCATGTTGCAGCCAGGGATATGCTCCGCCTCGCGATCGGTGACGAGAACGTGCACGGGCCCACCCGGCGCCTGGGCCACGCACTCGGCGATCGGTCCGTCTCCTGGCGGGGCGATGTTCGGACCCCCCACGCCGGCGTACGAGGTGCTCATGAAGGTGGCGACGAGATAGGTGAGCCACTGGGGGTCGGGGTACGCGTCGTCGTCGAGGTAGGCGACGATCTCCCCGGTGGCCGCCTGCAGCCCCGTGTTGCGGGCGTTGGCAAGACCGCGGTTCTCCGTCTGGATGAGCCGGCAATCGTACCGCCGCGCGATGGCGGCCGTGTCGTCGGTGGACCCGTCGTCCACGACAATGACTTCATAGTCGGGGTACTCGAGCCGAGCGAGCCCCTCGAGGCAGTGGCGGATGGTGGGCGCCCCATTATAGGAGCACACCACGACCGAGATGCGAGGCCACGGCACGCGCGGCGAGAATGGCGACTCCGCGAACGCTTCGCGGACAGCTTCCAGCGCGGGCTTCGGCGACCGGTCGGCGCGCGTCAGGCCGAACTCCCAGTCCTCGACGTCGTGCCCGTGCCGGTACCACTCGTCGGTCCAAGCGAACACGAACACGCCGGCGCAGCCGGCGGCGAACGCCGTCCGCACCTGCCAGTCGAGCGATCGCGCCTGGGCGCTCTCGCTGTGGCGCAGGCTGTCGAGGCCCAGCTCGCTCATGAGGAGCGGCCGGTCGCCCGCGATGTTTTGGAGGCGCGCGAGGTAGGCCTCGAACCGGTCCTGCGACTCGAGGTACACGTTGAAGCAGACGAGGTCGAGAAACGGCAGCCGCAGGTATTCGGTGGTCGGGTAGTTGACGTAGGTGACAAGCCCGTCGGGGTCTTCTTCCTTGACCACCCGGTACATCCGCTCGAGGTAGCGCTCGACCGCGCGACCGCCGATGTAGCGCGCCATCGGCGCGGGTATCTCGTTGCCGAGGGCGTAGCACAGCAGCGCAGGATGCCCTGCGACGGTGCGCACCTTGCTGCGAATCAGCGCCTCCACGTCCGGACCGCCCGGCGGCCGGTCCAGGACGTAGCCGACGTACTGCTCGGCGCTGAGCCCGACCATGACTCGGAGCCCGTGTCGCAGCGCGATGTCGAGCAGCGCGCGGGGTGGCGTCGTGTGCGGAATCCGAACGGTGTTGATCCCGTTCGCCGCCATCAGCGCGAAGTCCCGCTCCACCAACGCGAGGTCGTGGAATTCGCGCCCCTCGGCGTCGGGAGCGAACGCGCCGTAGGTGACGCCGTGGACGTAGAACTTGGCGTCGCCGAGGAAGAGGAACTTGCCGCGCACCGTCGGCCGGGCGACGGGAATCGAGACGGGGGAGAACCGCGGCGCGGCGCGATCTGCCGGGAGTGCAGGCGACGCGCCGACCGCCACCGAGCCACTGGGACCGTCGCCAGTGCCCGCGCGGAAATACTGCAGCAGCGGAATCCGAGCCAGGTCGAGCCCCCTTCCCGTGCGGCCTCAGTTGCGATTTCTGCTGGACGGATGCGCGGTTACGAACAGCTTGAGGTCAGCAATCCATATGCCGGGTTGCGGCAGCGGTGTGGCGGAACTGCACGAACTGCCCAAGTGCTTGTAGGGTAATACCTGACACGTCGGCCCGCTCGGCGCGGCGCCTCGCTACGGTACTCGCGTGCCGCTCGCATGTGGTCGTACCGCTGTTGCGGCGACGCAGCACCGGTCGTCGGGGTCTCGGGACCCGCGTTACCACAACGAGTTGCGAGGCCTCTTTAAGGGTTTTCCCTGCTCACTTCGCGACCACGAGCGAGCGCCGCGGGGGAGGTGGCGTCGAGCCCGGGTGCACGCTCTCCCAGATCTCCCGATTCAACTCCGCTTCGTCCGCGGCGTCCGCCCGAGCGAGATCGCGCTCCGGAATGCGCGAGCGGAACGCTGTGGGGTTGCGCTCGTCCAGCGGCCATCTGCTCGGCAGGTGCACGAACGGCGCGGCCTCGGAATGCGACGTGAAGGCGTTCCACAAAGGGGTAGCCGCTGCGTCGTACTGGCTGAGCGACCCGAGGTGGAGGATATCCTCGATGGTGCGGAGCACCGAGTTCGTCGTGTAGAAGCTGCTGTCCACGACGCCGCGGCGCGCGTAGGACGACCCCACCAGCAGTACCGACCGGTGTGCGTCCACGTGGTCGGGACCGTTCTGAGCGTCATCCTCGAGCGCGAACACCGCGAGCGCGGGCCAGGCCCGCGCGCGGGAGAGCCGCTCCACGATGAGGCCGAGCGCCAGGTCGTTGTCGGCGACCATGGCGCGGGGGGTGGACTGGTTCGCTTGGAGGCCGCGGGTGTGATCGCGCGGCAGCCACATGATGACGAGGTCGGGGAACCGGCCTTGTCTATCCCAGCTCCCGACCGAGTCGGCGAAGATTCGTGCCCGCGTCGTATCCGGAATGTCCAGGACGAAGCCCGGATAGTTCGAGACCGTGATCTCCTTCAACCCCGGGATGTTCGTCCGGATGTTCGTGGCAGCGTCGGGCGCGTCCGACTCACTCAACGTGCCCTCGCCGAAATTCACCACCCACAGCCCCAGCCGCCGGGCCGCGTCCCACAGGTAGGCGCCGCGCCGGTTCGCTACATCCTCACCGCTCGTGAGATCCCATGCCCGGCGGTCGGAGTAGATCTGGGGCCATGTCTTTTCATTATAGTCGTTCGCGAACGCAGCGTCCGACCACTCGTGCCCGTCCGCGCTCACCTCGCCGTCCACGTAGAAGTTGTCGAACAGCACCCAGCGTCGCGCGATCGCGTGTGCGTTGGGCGTGATGGAATCGTTGAAGATCGCGAGGCTGGGGTCGCCGTTTCCCTGACGGACGTCGCCGAAGACCTGATCGTAGGTCCGGTTCTCCCGGATGATGTAGACCACATGGCGGATAGGGGGGCGAACCATCATTCGGTCGGCCGGGCTGCGCAGACGTGCGTTTGAGTAGGGGCTGAGCGCGTACACTTCCTTCGTATAGCTGGCCAGCCGACGGTCGTCCGGCACGGGGATGATCGACACCGACCCCGTGATCACCCTCCCGATGAACGTCCCGTCCGGGTTGGCGCCCGAGCCCGCACCCTTCCCGTTCGCCACGTACAAGGTCGAGCCGTCGGCGGAGACGGCGACGGCCGTCGGGTACCAGCCGACGGGGATGAGCCCGGCGACGCGCATCGCTCCGCGCTCCAGCCGGACGACGGCGACGGCGTTGTTGCCGGCCATCGCGACGTACAGCGTGCGACCGTCGGGCGCGAGAGCGAGTGCGTTCGGGTCGCTGCCGACCGGCGCCCGCGGGGCGAGCGCGACGGTCAGCTGCTCCACCACCCGGCCGGTGGCGACGTCCACGCGGGCCACGCCGTTCGAGCCGGCCAGGGCCACGAACAGGTCGGGGCCGCGTAAGGCCATGGCGGACGGATGGGGGCCGACGAAGAGCGGCGGCCGCGTAGTCGGACGGTCGGTTAGGTCAATAACGGAGATGCTTGAGTCGCCCCAGTTGCTGACATAGAGGTGGAGAGAATCCGCGACCGCGGTATAGGGCCGGTGGCCGACCGCGATGGCCGCGCGGCGCGCAAGCGTCGCGGCGTCGAGCAAGTAGACCGAGTCGCTCAGGTTCCCGACCGCCGCCACCAGGCCGCGCTCGGGGACGGGCGCGATCCCCGCGACGAACAACTGTTGCTTCGCATCCGCGAGCGTCGCCGTGTCCACCGCCCAATCGGCACCGCGCGGGGTGAGGCGGTACACGCGGTTCATCCCGGCGCCGCTCACCAACACCGTGTCATGGCCGTCCGCACCCGTGCGCGCCAGGCCGAGCCACGCGGCCGCGAGCGGCTGCGTCCAGATCACAGCTCCCGCGCCCGGGTCGATTCGCATCAGGCCGTTCTCGGCGTAGCCGTTGTTCGTCACCAGCACGGAGCCGTCGGACAGCGTCGCGAGGCCGAGGGGCAGGGTGCCCACCGTCACCTGACGGCCCGCGGGTCGGATGCGCCAGCCCGAGGGGAGGAGCGTCGAGCCGTCCGGGAGCGGGCCGGGCTTGCGGCGGGTCGCGAGGGCGGCGGCGATCGCGAGCATCGAAACGGCGAGCCAGGGTCGCTTTGTCATGGGTCGGTCAATATCGTCGCTCGCGGGAGTGCCGTCAGCCCCTTAGGCTTAGGCGCGACATGACCGGGCTGATCTTCCACCTCATCGCCCATACCCACTGGGACCGTGAGTGGTACCTGCCGCAGGGGGCCTTCCAGGCGCGGCTCGTCGGAGTGCTGGACGACTTGATCGAGCGGCTGCGGGCGGACGCGGCCTACCGGAGCTTCCTGCTCGACGGCCAGACCGTGCTCGTCGCGGACTACCTGCGCGTGCGGCCGGAGCGCGAGTCGGATCTCAAGGCGCTCGTGAAGACGGGGCGGCTGCAAGTGGGGCCGTGGTACGTGCTGGCCGACGAGCTGATCCCGTCGGGGGAAGCCCTCGTGCGGAACCTGCTGCTCGGCGCGGCGGACGCGGAGCGCTGGGGGGCGCGCCTCGACGTGCTGTACTCGCCCGACGCGTTCGGCCACCCCGCGATCCTCCCCACGCTGGCGCGGGAATTCGGGCTGCGCTCGGGTGTGGTGTGGCGGGGGCTCGGGGGGGAGCGGGGCCAGGAGCGGGACCTGTACCGGTGGTGCGGACCCGACGGGAAGGAGATGCTGCTGTGGCACCTGCCGCCCCAGGGCTACGAGATCGGCGCCGCGCTGCCGGCCGACGCGAATCGCCTGCCCGCGGCGTGGGCGGCGGTGCGCGCGGCCCTCGTGCAGCGTGCCGCCGGTCCGCACATCCCCGTGTTCGTCGGGGCCGACCACCACGCGGCGCATCCTGACCTGCCGCGGTTGCGCGACCTCCTCGCCGAGCTCGAGTCCGCGAGCTCGTTCCGCGTCTCGCGCCTCGACGAGTTCTTCCAGGCGGCGGAGACCGTCAAGCCGGCACCCCCCGTGCTGGCAGGGGAGCTGCGGTGGTCGTACCGCTACGCGTGGACGCTGCAGGGCGTGCACGGCACCCGGGCTCCGCTCAAGCGACGCAACGCGGAGCTCGAGCTGTGGCTGGAGCGGTTCGCCGAGCCGCTCGCGGCCCTCGCCCGGCGGCGGGGTGGGCGCGACCGGCGCGCGCTGCTCGAGCTCGCCTGGCGCACACTGGTGCAATGCCACTTCCACGACGCGCTCGCGGGCTGCTCGAGCGACGCCGTGGCGCACGCGGTCGAGGCGCGGTTCCTCGAGGTCGAGGCCCTGGCGCGGCAGGTGGTGCAGGGGAGCCTGTGGGATCTCGTGGGTCACGATCCCGACCACGCGCGCGAGCGCGCCGCCGAACAGCGACCGACCCTCGTGCTGTGGAACCCGGCCGCGCGGCCCCGCGGCGGCGTCGCCGTGGCGGACGTCACGCTGTTCCGACGCGACGTGATCGTGGGTGCCCCATCGGGGAGGAAGCCGCGCCAAGGGGAAGGGTACCGCCCGTTCGCGCTGCGCGCGCCCGACGGACACGCGGTGCCGGTGCAGGTACTCGATCGCCGCCCCGACCTGGAGCGGCTCGACGCCACGCGACACTACCCCCACCAGGACGAGGTAGACCGCGTACGCATCGCGTTCCGGGCGCCGCCCATGTCCGGGCTCGGCCTCGCGACGCTCGGCCTCGCTCCAGCGGAGCGGCTCTCGCCCCACGAGGGTGTGGAAGTGCGCGGCCGCTCGCTCGTCAACCGGTTTGTGGAGGCGACGCTCGAGCCGAGCGGCGCGCTGGCGCTGCGCGACCGGCGCACGGGGGAGCGCTTCTTCGACCTGCTGCGCCTCGAGGACGGAGGCGACGCCGGGGACACCTACACGTATTGCCCGCCGGCCCGCGACCGGGTCGTGCGGGCCGGGGGTCCGATCAAAGTCCGGCGGCTCGCGGCGGGCCCGCTCGTCGCGGCGCTCGAGGCTCGGCAGGCCCTGCGGGGGGGGCGGGTCGGCGTGCGGTTCGTAGCAATGCTCCACGCCGACAGTCCCGCGGTTCGCTGCGTCCTCGAGATCGACAATCGGGCGACGCACCATCGGCTGCGGGCGCGGCTCCCGACCGGCCTCAAGGGGAGGGCGGCGGTGGCCGGTGCCGCCTTCGGGACCGTCGCCCGCCCCCCCGTCCTCGCGCGCTCCGCCGACTATCCGCTGGAGACGCCCGCCCGCACGGCGCCGGCGCAGCGCTTCGTCGCCGCGGCCGAGGGCCGCCGCGGCCTCGCCCTGCTCGCGCCCGGGTTCTTCGAGTACGAGTGGACGCCGGCGGGCGACCTCGTCCTCACACTGCTCCGGGCCGTGGGAGAGCTGTCGCGCGGCGACCTGCCGACGCGGCCCGGTCACGCCGGCTGGCCCACGCCGACGCCGCTCGCCCAGTGCCCGGGGCCCTGTCGCGTCGAGCTCGCCGTCGCGCCAGTGTCGCAGGCCGATGTGGAGGAGGGCGACGTGTTGGCGGCGCTGTGGGAAGATGTGTTCCTCCCGCTGCGCGGCTTCTGGCTGCGCGACGCGGTCGCGCTCACGCCGGCGCCGCTCGAAGTCGCGCTTGAGGGCACGGGGCTCGTGGTCTCCTCGGTGAAGCCGGCTCAGGCGGGCTCCCCGGTCGTGCTGCGGTGCTACAACGCGACCAGCCGGAAGGTGGCGGGGGCCTGGCGGTTCGGTGACGGCGTCAAGAGCGCGCACCGCGTGCGCGCGGACGAGCGCGAGTCCCTGGCGCTCGTCCTCGAGGGACGCGGGCAGCGGGTCAGGTTCGTCGCGGGGCCGCATGAGATCGTGACGATCCTGGTCACCTAAACGCGCAACGCGAAAGTCGGAACGCGGAACGGCAGGGCGGGGGTCGTTCGCGGCGCGACGGTTGCCGCTATGTTCCGCGTTCCGACTTCCGCGTTGGGAGGGGTTGCTTGCAAGAACATCACCTGTCAGTGACCCGCACCGCCCGTTACTTCACCTTGGGCGAGAGCTCGCCCGGGGTGGCCGAGGTCTGGTTCGTGTGCCATGGCTACGGGCAGCTGGCGGGCCGCTTCCTCCGCCACTTCGAGCCGCTGGCGGACGGCACGCGGCTGGTCGTCGCGCCGGAGGCGCTGTCGCGCTTCTACCTGGAGGACACGACGGTGCCCGCCAGAGAGCGCAAGGTCGGGGCCACGTGGATGACGCGGGAGGACCGGCTGAGCGAGATCGACGACTACGTGCGCTACCTCGACGCGCTCCACGCCGAGGTGTTCGCGCGCGTCGCGCGCGGCGCCGTGACGCTGCATCTGCTCGGATATTCGCAGGGGACGGCCACGGCATGCCGCTGGGCGGCGCGCGGCGCGGCGCGGGTCGATCGCTTGATCCTGTGGGCGGGCGAGGTGCCGCCCGACCTCGATCTCGCGGCCGCCGCCGACAGCCTGCGCCGGCTGCGTCTGCTGTTCGTCCTCGGACGCAAGGACGAGTACATCACGCCGAAGGTCGTGGCACGCGAGGAGGAGCGCCTGCGGAGCCACGGGATTCCCTACGAGGTGAGATGGTTTGAGGGGGGACACGAGATCGACGCAGGGGTGCTACAGGAGTTAGGGGCGGAGACGCTGAGGTAGACGCTTAGGTGGACGCCTCAGAGGCAAGTCGAGCCTGGCGCAGACCGACCTGCGCCAGGCCTCCTGGTGATGGCCGATGCCTCATTGCAGCGGAACTCGCTCGAAGGTGAAGAGGTCGGTGTTCTTGCCTTGCGGGTCGATTGTGAGCCGCACGTACTCGGTACGTCCGGCGAGGCCTCCTTCGACCACGAGACGGGTCACATTTTCGGCCACGGGCGTGGAAGGGTGCATCGCACGCAGCGGCGAGCTCGCTGAGTACGGGTGATCGACCCGAAAGGCGTGCGAGTCACCTTCGAGGAGCAAGACCGGCCTCCCAAACGCCGCCGCAAGGTTGCCAATCTGCTGCACCAGGGCGTCGTACCCCGACACCGGCACAATGGCAAACCACATGTCGGCTTGGAGTAACAGGACGACTCCGGCCGCGTCGTGCTCGCTGGCTGTCGCAAACGCCTCTTGCAGCCAAGCAGTCGTTGCCTGTGCACGACTAGCCTGCTCCTGCGTCTGCGACGGGAAGTCCCCGGCGTTCGCGGGAAGCGGCGATCCCCACGGCGCGCGGTCGTTGTTGCTGCCGGGGACGTTGAGGGCCGCAAATACGACTTGTGACTCCATCCACATGGTGTTCTCGATGTAGGCGGAGTTCGCCGGATCATCGGCCTGGGTGAGGACCTGCTTCTTCCGACCACCTAACGTTTGCCCGGCGACCGGGAAGAACAAGGTGCGGACGGCCTGCAACCGCTCGGTCGGCGTGTATAAGCCGTTGTTTGTGCCGGCCACATGACAATCGGTCCACTCGTTGTCGCCCGGCGTGTAAACGAACGGATCCTGGAACGCGTCGAACAACACCTTCACGTTCGCGAAATACTCGTTAGTGCAGGGGCTGTTCGTACCGGTCTTGATGTCACCGAGGTGCACCACCACATCCACCTTCGGGTCAGTGTTGATCAAGGCGATGAGACTCGGGAACTCCGCCAGCTTTGCGGCGCCGTACGGCGTGTCGCCGATCACGGCAAGGGTGTAGGGCTCCTTGGACCCCGTGTTGAGCGGGTTCCCGGTCGACAGCGATAGACCGGTCGGGGTCGCAGGGGTATCGTGGGCGCATCCGACGGCGGTAGCACATGCGCACAAGGCAAGGAGCATCGTCGCGGTGGTTCGCTTCATACGGTCCTCCGCTGGCTGAAGGGGACGGGCTTTGCGCCCCCAGCTTTCGGCGGGTTGGCCTTTGTCTAGGGCGCTGCTAACTGAGATCTCACATACCTCGCCGTTAGGCAGGCGTCAAGCGACCGTTCGGCTAGTCGCGGGTGCTCGAGATGGTCCACCATCCAGGTCGCGTTGGATGCATCGCATGCCCACTGCCGGCAAGCGACCGCATGGTCGGGCCTTCGTGGGGATCTAGCTGCCCATCTGGGGAGTCGAAGTCATGCGGAGGGAGACGGCGAAGCGCGAGAGGGTGAAGGTCAACGGGGCGACCAGCCGGAGGTGAGGGCAAGACGCACCTCGGTCGGAAGGGGGGCTCGGGTGGGACTGCACTGACTTCCGCCTTATCGGTTGTGCAAGCTAGTGGACAGATATCGGTGCACGCGCTGGGGCGCGTGCACAGCGATATCTCTCCAGACCCCATTCGCGCCCTGGCGGGCGCTCAAGG
>Ga0209056_10008385_pt1 | contig 10604 bp, 8 predicted proteins | sample GraSoiAngelo_114_FD_185876 | JGI IMG/M metagenome (GOLD analysis project Ga0209056, IMG submission 185876) | Grasslands soil microbial communities from the Angelo Coastal Reserve, California, USA - 14_0903_13_40cm (SPAdes) (version 2) | ecosystem: Environmental > Terrestrial > Soil > Grasslands ...
CAAGAAAGATGGCAGCGCTTACTATGGCCCCTACTTTCCCGCCAATCTGGCCTACAGGATTGTGGATCTGATTCACCGCAGTTTTTTGGTTCCATCCTGCACCGTGGACTTGACGCGCTATCATCCCCGTCCCTGTCTGCAGTTCTATATCGGACGCTGCCTAGGTCCGTGCGTTGCGGGCCTGACTACGCCTGAGATTTACCAGGAGGCGGTACGTGACGTGAAGCTGTTTCTCGACGGCCGCCAGAGGGATCTTTCGAAGTCCCTTCACGAGCGTATGGCCCAGGCTGCCGAAGCTCAGGAATTCGAGCGCGCCGCCAAGTACCGCGACCTCATTTCAACTGTTGAGCAGTTGCATGAGAAGCAGCGCATTGCAGCTGCCGAGGGTGATGACGCTGACGTTTTCGGATACCACTTTGAGAACGGAATGTTGGCGGTGAATCTGTTTCACATGCGCGGCGGCAGGGTACTGGATCGGCGAGAGTTCTTCTGGGAAGATTTGCCAGAATTCGAGACCGACGCGGACGAGGTAGCCACCACAGACCGGGTGGGGACGGGCGCCCTCGCCCGTCCGGCGGAGCTCTGCTCCGCGATGCAGTTTAATCCAGCCGAATTCTTTTCTTCCCTTCTCAAGCAGCTCTACATCGGCCAGCCCTACGTCCCGCGCAACGTCTACGTCCCCGTGGATTTCGAGGATCGCGAGATGCTGGAAGAGTTGCTCTCGGAACAACTGGCGGGCGAAGGCGGGCGCGCCACACGTGTTCACATCACGATACCGTCGCGCGGCGAGAAACGATCACTCATTGATCTGGCTGCGAACAATGCCAAGCAACTCTATGACCAGCGCTTTCGCGTCATGAAACCGAATGCTAAGGCAATTCAAGAGGCATTGCAGGACGCACTGGGCCTGCCAGAGCCGCCAAAACGCATCGAGTGCTTCGACATTTCGCATATTCAGGGCGCCGAGACCGTGGCTTCAATGGTCGTTTGGGAAGACGGACGAATGAAGAAATCCGACTACCGGAAGTTCATCATTCGCTCGGTAACAGGCGTCGACGACTTTGCTTCCATGCGCGAGGTGGTGACGCGCCGTTACAAGCGCATTCAGGAAGAAAAGCTGCTCGATCAAAAAAAGCAAATGCCAAGCCTGATTCTCATAGATGGAGGGCTCGGCCAACTTCACGCAGCCGCTGAGGCGCTGGCGTCATTGCAGGTCATCAATCAGCCTCTCGCTGCCATCGCCAAGCGCGAGGAGATCATTTACGTCTGTGGACAAGAAAATGATCCGATTGCGCTCGACCACCACAACCCGGTGCTGCATCTGGTCCAACTTGTTCGAGACGAAGCCCATCGCTTCGCTGTGACCTTCCACCGCAAGCGCCGCCAGATTCGTGACCGGGCAACGGAACTGCGCGAGATTCCCGGGGTGGGGGAACGCACCACCCGTAGGCTGCTCGAACATTTCGGGAGCCTGCAGGCAGTGAAGCATGCAGATGTTGCGGCGTTATCGGCCGTGGTGACAAGGAATCAGGCGGAAGCGATCTTGCAGTATTTTCAGGTTAGGGATTCTGGGAGGCCGAATGCTTAGTAGACATTCCAGCATTCTTTTTCTTTTTAGTCGCCAGGACGAGATCAGACCAATGATCAGCAGCTTTTAGATCAGCGTCGTCGCTTAACTTATCCCCACACTGAATATTTGCTCTTTCCCGATACAACAGGTTCAGATATGCCATCGCGTCATCGTAGTCAGGACGAAGTTCAATAGCTTTTGCGATCATCTCGATACCATTATTAACAACTGCCTCGTTCGACCTTCTCAGATCCCAGCACTCGGGAGCATCAATCAGCGGCTGATCAGGCTCTTGCCCCAGCTTCCCGCGCAGGGCGGAGTTGCGTGTGTAAGCCTTCGTCCAGTCAATCACTCCAATTGAGTAGTAGCTTTCGGGATCTTTCGGATCGAGATCAATCGCTCTCTTATAAAGATATATTTTTGCGATTCCCCTCATTGAGTCCGGGATTGCGGATTGATGTCCAGCACCTTTTGGTATTCCGAAACAGCGGCTTCGCCGAACTGAAGGTTTTCAGGCTCATCAATTCCCGGAATATATTGTGAGGCCAGTGCGGTCGCGAGATATAAATGCGCAACTTCGTGCTGTGGTTCTAGTGTGGTTGTATTCTGAAAATGCCGAACGGCTTCGTCGAACTTAGCTTCCCTAAAGGCCTGGACGCCCAGGTTCAATTCTTCTTTGAAGTCGGATTGCGCGACCCCATGCGCGGACAGAGCCAGAATGCAACTAACTGGGAGCGGGATTAACTTAAGAACCGGCATGCGACCTCCGACCTATTAAGATATTTATTTCCTTAGACACCATTCCTATCTCATCGGACCTGTCTGGATCATTCTTCACGCAAACCCGCGCCGGGCATGGTTGAATGCGCCGCGGGCAGGATCAACCGCCTCATCCACAAATCGAACTTTCTGAGTTTGCAAGCGCAACTCACGTGCGAACGCGTCTCGGACCTTAGAGCTATTCGCCAGCACCCCCCCATGGCTTGCTACCGAGATATCGTCGACACTTGCGAACAATCGTTGGATCACTGTCTGTGCCAACTTTGACAGCTGAACCCCTGCTTGGCCCAAAACTCCGGCCGCGATGGAGTCGCAGCGGTCGGCAGCGGACAGCACCACCGGAAACAGGGACGCGTAGTCGGGTTGCGGATGTGCGTTCACCTTAACGACGAAATCGTCGAAATCTTTGGCCCCCACTGCGTCAATCAGATCCTTTAGCAGGTCTGAATTATCTCGTCCGTCATGCTCGTGTAATGCAGCCCTCATCGCCTCAACTCCAATCCAGAAGCCCGAACCTTCGTCCGAGATGGCGTGCCCCCATCCTCCGGCGCGGGCGGTTTTCCCTGCTGCGTTCCTCCCATACGCAATCGAGCCCGTTCCCGCGATGACGATCACGCCCGGGCCGGGGCCGAAGGCATCTTCGAACCCAACCTCGACGTCGCCGATGATTTCGATTTCGCCGCCGACGATGTTCGACAGCAAATCTCGCGTCACATTTGCAATTTCGAGCCTGCCCGCTCCGGTGACGCCAGCGCAAGTGCGCGCGATCTGGCGGGGCGAGATTCCCGCTTGCACGCAAGCCTCGTGGATCGCAGCCGCCAGAGCATCGTGTGCGCACGCTTCACCCACCCGTTGCACTTTGCAACTGGAAGACCTGCCAGTACCGAGTACGGCGATTTCATCGCCGAGAAGGCAGCGTGTCTTCGTGCCGCCGCCGTCAATGCCGAGGAAAAAGGCCACGCAACGATTCTAACCGCAGAGTCCGCAGAGGTTGGGCAGGGGTCGCAGAGCAGAGCTTTTAACCGCAAAGACTGTGAAGGCGCCCAAATTTCGCGAAAAAGAACAACGACGATCAGTATGTGCTGCAGGGTTTTCTCTGCAATCTCCGCCTCCTCGGCGCCCTCTGCGGTTAAAAGCTTCTGATTTTGCAGTCGGATTATTGTGTGCGCTGAACCAGCGTTCCCGCAATCATGTCGTGCAGGGCCTGTTTGCGCTCGGTAAACCCTGCCATGATGTAGCCGATGAGGAGAATCATTCCCGAAATGTACTTGGCAAAGTGGCGCCCGCTGGCGCGGGCAAAAGAGATGCGCCTGCCCTCAAGATCAGTAACTTTCAGCCCCAGTGCCATCTTGCCGACGGTCGCCTGTCGCGACGAGCTTTCCATAGAAGCTTCGTATATCCATTTCGCTAGACCGCTGAACGCCAACCGCACGATCACCGAAACCAGATTGATGCCAATCCCGGGCATGCTGACGCTGTGGCCCGCAAGTCCGATAGCCACAGTCATTATTAGTGCCACCGGCCAGACGACGATACCAACCAGAATGCCGTCAATTATGACCGCAACAAACCTGATCCAGAATCCTCCATACCGGATCCCAGGAACCGACGGATAGGTCACCGCGGGAGGCTGCCAGGCCGGACTCTGCGGCCTCGGCGAGACTTCTGGCGCGGCTGCCGGAGGCGCAACCGGCTGGATTTCACTCGAAAATGGGGTACCGCAGTTCGCGCAGAATTTGGCGGGAGCTGAATTCTGCGAACCACATCGGTTGCAATAGATGGCACCGTTGGTCATGAGCCGTGAATGATAAATACCCCGGCTCTTGATTGTAAAGGTCGCCGTTTCTTTGTACCTCCCGTAGTGAAAACGCCCCAAAACTAGTGAAATGGCACAAAACTCCCAAAACTATAGTTACCTTCCCACAAGGCCATCGCCCTTCCATACTGGCCAAGACCACGTACTGGGTGGTGGCGACCGCAATCTGTTTCAGCAAGGATTTCCGCAATGTCGGATAACAAGCAGGTCAAGGCGCTTGGACTGCGCTTTGCCCGCGCTCTGCAAATGACGCTCAAGACGGCCGTGATGTTTACTGTCGAGCATAAGAGCGTGGAGCGCCCCATTCAGCAGAGTTTTCTGCTCCTGAACAATCTGCTCAAGGAATCTGGGCAATTCACCTTCGGATTCATAGACAACCAGGTGATGCTCAACAACGTGCTCACCACAGAGACAACCTTGCGTGCACTGGAAACCGAGTTCCTGAAACGCGGAATCGCCGCCGTCACATTTGAGCCCGGGCTCACTCTCGGCCGCTACAAGAAGGTGGTCAGCTTGCTCTCGGCCCCTAGCAAGACCATTGATGAGATCGGCGGGCTGCTGAGCTTCCTGGATCAGAATGAAGTCGAAGGTGCGCGGATTTTGCCCGCTGCCAAGAATCAGAAGAAGGACGAGCACGGCGACACCATTATTGAGACCGACTCCGAGTCCTACATTCTTTCCAAGCAGATGGCCGAGGAACAGACTGGCCGCGATTTTCTGGATTCGATTGATGCCTTACTGGAGTCGGCTTGCTTTGATCCATCTACGCGAGGCGAAGTCCTCGCGGAATTTGCCACCCAGGGAGTGGACGGTTCGGGATATGGCGTACCGGTTGGAGTTCCTCAACTAGTTGTACTCAAGGAGGGGGACACAGTTGCACGCGGCGATGTTGAACCGGTTACGACTTCAGCAACTGCGACGGGTTCAAAGGGAGGGTCTTACACGTCTGGCGGGAATGGTGATGCTGAAGGTTCCAAAGGAACCGGCAGCGAGCAAAGGCGCAACCGAAACCTGATTTCGAGAGGACGCTCGCCGGAAGGTGAGAGTGACATGTACGGTGGATTTGCAGGCAGCAGCGGCGGCAACGGCTATGGCCACGGCCCCGGATTGCGTCGTGGTGGAGCACCGAGCACTTTCATGGATCTTGTGGAGCAATCAGTGCAGCGCTCTCTACTCGAGGAGGAGGGCAACCCGCAAAAATCGTACACATCGCTGGCACGCATCCTTCGCAATATGGGAGTGGACAAAGTCCTGGCGCATTTTCCGCTGGATCGCCAGCAGGAACTAAAGAGCCTGCCTCCGGAGCAATTGGCTACGGAATATATCGCGGACACGGCCTTGCAAATCGCCGGTACGAAACTCAAGTCCGCCGAAGCCAGCTCGCAAAAGCTGCTGATTGAAGAAGACGTGGTACGCGTTCTGGCGCGCAGCTTGCAGGCTACGCACATGGCGGACCGGCTGGCACAAAAGCTCGCACAGTTCATTCAAGATTTTGCTGTCCCGGCGCACATGCAGGAAAAAATTCGCGAGGAGCTGCACTGGAGTGCGCTCCATCCCGCAAAGAAATACACCCGCCTGATGGAGATCAAACATTATTCACCAGCCGAGTTTCGGCGCTTGACCGATCTCTTGAAAGAGCTCATCGCGCAGCGGGAGGTTGAGCGGGCGACCGCGCTAGCAGGACATTACTTCGACTTCCTCGATGAACTCAACGCGCAAATTGACGCCGTGGAACTGGGCCGCGCTCCCGACCTGATTCGAAGTGTTCCTCTGGCACACGCAGGTTTCGCTTCGAAGACTGCCGAGCGGCTGACGCGAGTTTTGCTCCGCGACGACTTTTCAGAGTTTACCCATGTTCAGGTGGCTAGCGCTCTCACTGTACTTTCACAGGCGGTATCGGCATTTGAAGGTTTTCAAGCCGTGCAGGCCATCGGCAGTGCGTTAGAAAGGTCCCTGAAGCGGGACCCGGCGAAACATAAGAAGTGCTGTGAAGTGGGGCTCAGCCGCCTTCTTCCAGCAGCGGCGATCGAGCGCATAATTGAGCTGTTCCTGCAGCAGCGTGGCGATTCCGCATGGAGCAAGACTGCGAGTTCACTGCTGCGATGCGGCGCCCCAGGGAGCATTGTGGCGGTATTCAATCACTTGGTCGAGGAGCGAGATGCGCGGAACCGGCTGGCGCTGGTCCGGCTGGTGGGCCAGCTTGGACCGGCCTGCGTCCAGATCGCATACAAATACATGACAGACGATCGCTGGTACGTGGTGAGGAATATTTGCGGAGTGCTGGCGGAATTGAAGGACCACGATCTGGCCGATCACATCACTCCGGCGCTTGAGCACGCAGACGCTCGAGTGCAGCAGGCCGCACTCAAAGCACTTATCACCAGCCGAACGGTACGTGCAGCGCCGGTGCTGGCTGCCTCACTTTCGAAATTTGCTCCCAGTGTTGTGGACGAAGCTCTGGATGAGCTGATGTTCCTGCGGCACGTGAAGACTGTCGCTGGGTTGGAAGAATTTATCAGTGCAGGAAAAGGCAACTTGGCTAGCGCCAGAAAGGCGCTTCAAGTTTTGGCCGCAATCGATGACGATGACGCCCTGCATGCCTTGGCCCGGCTGTTTCACCGAGAAGAACTCGATAGCAAGCTGCGGCGCGCCGCCCTCAAAATGCTCTGCCAACACCAATCCCCGGTCGCAGTAGAACTATTGCAGCAACTGGCTGCCGATCACGGCCCGCTGGCGGATGAAGCGCGTGCCGAGATAAAGATGCGCCGGTTCAGCTAATCCCGGCGGTCGCGAAAAATTCTCGAACCTTGGGAGTGCCGCGGAAGAGCGGCGCGTTCAGAGACTGTGTCAAAGCCGTTGAAAACGGTGCGGGCTTCAGTCCGACAAGAGCCGCAGGCGAAAGTGCAAACCGCTAATTCGTTGCGCCCGCCACGGTTGCCGTTTTCGGGCCTGGCGGATCAGCCCGTGCCTTGAAATCGCGAAGCGAGAGTTCGATTCCGCCGAATTCGGCATGCTCGTTGTGATCCAGCGTGAAGGCAACATCCAGCAGATCGCCAGCCAACAGCTTCGCCTCAGTTACACGCTCTGCCCAACGCCATCCAACAGCATTGTGCACCAGCGCACGACGCCATCCAATCGCGCTCCCATTGATTACCGGCGCTAGCTTCAGGCGGATATGCTTTTCCTTGACGACCTTCGCCGGAGCAGAAAGGCGTGCCGTCGCGCAAAAGACCGGTTCTGGATTTCCTGCGCCGAACGGCTCCAGCTTTCGCAGGGTCTCGAACAGGTCAGGCGTGATCGAGTCCAGAGGAAGCTCGGCATCTATGTTCAGTGTGGGTTCAAAATCGGCTGGACACATACGGGTCCGAGCATAGGTATCTAGCTGCGCTCGAAGATCTGACAGATTTTCCGAAGCCAACGAAAATCCTACCGCATAGGCATGCCCGCCGAATCGAGTAAACAGCGACGCACAACTCTCGAGCGCATTCAAGAGATGAAATGCAGGAATCGACCTGCCGGAGCCATGCGCGTTCTCGCCATCGCGTGAAACCACCAGCGTCGGTCGCCCATAGCGCTCCACAATTCGTGTCGCAGTAATGCCGATCACGCCGCGGTGCCAGCCATCGCCGTCGATCACCATGCAATAGGACTCGCGCAGGCTGACGTCATCTGCCAGGCGCAGTTCGATCAACTCCAGAATTCGGCGTTCTTCTTCCTGCCGCTCGCTGTTCAGCTTGTCGAGACATAGAGCAATTTCGCGGGCCTGCGCGGGATCTTTCGTGCTGAAGAGGTCGATCACGTCTTCAGCTACATCCATTCGACCAGCGGCGTTGATGCGTGGAGCAATGCGGAATGCGACTTCCCCCGACGTCAAAGCCTTGCCGCCGAGTTGCGCGATCTCGAGCAAGGCCTTCAGGCCGGGATTAACGGCTTTGCGTAGCGCATTCAGGCCTAGGCTGGCAATCACACGGTTCTCGCCCACCAGCGGAACCGAATCGGCGATGGTCGCAATTGCGGCAACCTTCAAAAATGACAGCAGCAGCTGCGACTGGTCGCGATGGAGCAGCCGTTTCTCCATGAGCGCTTGCGCTACCTTGAATGCGATTCCTGCCCCGCATAGTGACTTGCAGGGATAATCGCATCCGGGCTGATTGGGATTGATCACAGCGAACGCGTGCGGCAGACCATCCTGTCCGGGCAAATGATGATCGGTGATGATGAGGTCAACTCCAGCTCGCCGCGCGCTCTCTGCCGCGGCAAAGGCGCGAGTACCGGCATCTACGCTAATCACCAGTCGAATGCCTGCGGCGGCGGCGCGCTCTATCACGTCACCGCGCAAATCGTAGCCTTCGCGGATGCGGTGCGGAACATGGAAATCCGCCGTGCCGCCGCAGAGTTCAATTGCCATCTTGAGAATCACGACGGCGGTTGTGCCGTCCACGTCGTAATCGCCGTAAACCAGGATTCCTTCTTTGCGTTCAATTGCGGCGTCCAGGCGATCCACTGCCGCCTTCATGCCAGTCATCAAATATGGAGAATGCAGTTGGGCGAGAGATGACGAAAGAAATTGCGACGCGGCCTCTGCGGTTTCAATTCCGCGGAAAAACAGCAGTCGGGCAAGTGTGCCGGCAGCATCGGGGCTTTTGCTACAAGCTGGCAGCAACACAAGTTCGTCCGCCAAAGCCTGCACGCGTTCTGTTTGGGACTGTCTGAGGTTCCAGCGCACGCGAGTTCTGAGCCCTTTCTATGCCAGGTGTCGCGAGGTCCCTCGGCTGCGCTCGGGATTTCGGCGCGCGGCTCAGACGCCGCGCAAACGCCTCAAGCTAGGGTTCGTCGTCGGTCCCGGAGTCGTCAATGGCGAGGCCGCCGAAATCTTCGGAGACTTCCACCAGCCGCTGGTAATGGTCATACCACTCGGTGGACGCTTCGTAGAGCATCATCACGCCTTGAAAAGCAAAACCGAGTTGAACGAAGCCGGTCTTGCCGAGATAGGTGCGCAGCCAGCGGGCATCTTCGAGATCTTCGTCGCTAGTGAATTCCGCGTTGCTCAGGCGCTGAATCATGCCTTCTAGTTCTTCCTTTTCGAGATGCCACGAATCCATGGTCAGAAAGGGCGAACCAGAAGTCTTGGCCAATTCCACAAAATCCTTCCAACTTTCGGCATCATCCCCTGCCTTCCACATGACGGTCTGCACTTCCTCGTGGTCCACGTAGCCAGGAAAACGGCGCATGCCGTGCCCCTCGGTGAAGGCCACCATGTCGTCTTTTAAGGTTGCGAGATCGTCAGGAAGTGCCATGTTCAATCAAGCATTGTATGCCTATTAGCCGTCAGCCGTCAGCCATCAGCAAAATCCCATTGCCTCGCGATATTGCTCGCGGAAAGGATCGGATCTTCCTGATGGCTGAGGGCTAACGGCTATTTTCCTGTGCTAAACTAATTTTCGCTCCAAATCCCAACCGACATGCTGCTTTCGAAAGAATATGTGGGCTACCTGGCCCGCGAGACCGTTAAAAGACTGGCTGCTTCAGAATTCATCGAAACCAAGTCCCTGCCAGTAGTTACCGAGAAAGTGCATGCCGCCATGCTGGAGGAGCTGGGGCTCGAGGACCGCATCAATGATGAAGTGCGTGTCATTCTTGAAGCCTACTCCGACGAAATGCGCAACAGCGGCGCCAACTATCAAGAGATGTTCCGGAAGGTTAAGAACGAGTTGGTGAGGAAATACAAGGCGGTGCTATGAGACTGAGCCGCGACAAGGTCAACAAAGTTGCGCACGTCGTCACTGACGCGCTGGCGGGCATCGATGAATTGGACTTTGTCGAGGATCGCAACACAATTCGGTTGGAAGTCCGCAAAGTGCTGGAAGATCTGTTGAACCAGGAAGCAAGGATCGATCAGTCCGCCCGCCAGAAGATCGAAAGCCAGAAGCGCACCATCCTCGAAGGCAGCCAGGAGTGGGACATCCTCTATCGCAAGTACTACAACGAGGAAGTCAAGAAGCTGGGCGTGTAGAAGCAGCTTTTGCTCCGGCATTGAATTCGATTTCTAGATTTGGTGTCCTTTGGTTCTGCGTTTTTTTGCACCTCGGCATCGCCCTAACGTAGCAGTTAGTTCCAGTGAAATGCATGTTTAAAACGAGTGTTTCTGCAATGCTAGTAGCGTTGCTTCTCGGTGGCGCTCTTCTGAATGACTGCGCCCAGAACCGAGGCGCGCACCCAACGATAGGAATCGCGTTGGAGAAGGTACCTGACATCAGATCGCGCTCATTCGAGCGCTTTGGTCTAAGCTGTAGGAAAAGCGAGCACATCGCGTCCAGCAGTGATTCTTTTCCTGCCGTTTGGGACAAACCCGCGCCCGTCCTTCAGTGGATAGGTGCGCCGATCCGCTCAGTGACACTACGTCGCTATGGTCCGGGCTGGAAAAACCAATATACGGTT
>Ga0209056_10008388_pt1 | contig 10602 bp, 9 predicted proteins | sample GraSoiAngelo_114_FD_185876 | JGI IMG/M metagenome (GOLD analysis project Ga0209056, IMG submission 185876) | Grasslands soil microbial communities from the Angelo Coastal Reserve, California, USA - 14_0903_13_40cm (SPAdes) (version 2) | ecosystem: Environmental > Terrestrial > Soil > Grasslands ...
CCGACCGCGGCCGAGGCAATCCAAGATCTTTCGGACCGCGCCAGGGACACTCTGATGCAGTCGGACCAAGTGAGTCACGCGCACGCCGGGCGCGGGACTTGTTATTCAACCCACCACCTAGGCGTCGGCTCCCAGTGCGATCACGAAATACTGAGCCGGGGTCGAACCGAGATTCTTGATGCCGTGCTCGTCATTGGAAGCGATAAAGGCGACGCCACCCGGCCCCAGTTGCGTGGTGCGTCCAGCCACTGTCAGCTGCACAGCACCTTCCCGGAGCAAGAACATCTCCTCGTGCTTGTGCCGGTGCGGCGGGTGGGGCATGCTGCCCGGAGCGAGTTCGGTGGCGTGCGCTTCGAGCTTGTGACCGTCGTGGGTCGCGCCTTTCAGGATCGCCCGGAATCGGTTTCCGTCACTCGATTTTACCGGCAGGTCTTCGAACCGAACGACTTTCGAGGAGAGTGGTTTCTGCTCGGCAGCCTGAGTCCTTGTCGCCACGAGTGCCGGCAGGATCAAGCACAAATCCCTTCTTGACCAGTTCATTGTATTCCTCCTTTTTGCGGCCGGAAAGCGCGCCCTTGGGCGCTGGCGCGGGGCTGGCGGCCCGGCCTGGCTGGGCATGTTCGATTTGATTGTAAACTTCTTCGATCGCGTCCAGGAGAAGCTCCCGCGCGCTCCAATGACAGACTTCCGATTGATTTCCTCCAGTGATTTTCCCTCTTGGAAGCGGAACGGGCCGGCACCGAATCCCTTCACCGCCTCGGACCGTAGACCGGAACGGGGCGATCTAGCTCGAGGGCGCCGAGGTCCGGGGCGCGACCTGTGAAATCGTCATTGATGTTGGGGAGGCGGCATCCGGCATCCACAGCCGCACTGCCCGGCTTTAAGCGAAAATCTGCGGCGCCGCTTTCGTAAATGGCATGAGGGCGGCTCGGGTCGGGAGGCCGGACGTTTCGAAAGACATCGTAGTCCACCACAACCCCGTGCGCTTCCTGTCCTGTGGCGCGATGAAACTCGGCCAGCGTCGCGAACGTTTCGTAACCCGAGGGTTGAAGCGCATAGTCGCGCAGCGTCCCCGGCGCCGGAGACTTCCAAACAAACTGGGGCTTGCCGTTCCGGTTCGGACGATAGCCGTCGTAATCAAGCGTGGTGTAGGACGTATAGGTCAGCTTGCCGAGCACCGGCCGTTCAGGATGATCCGTTCCCATGAAGAGATTGTTGCGGTAATGCATGTTGGAATTGCCGCGCACGTTGCTGTTTTCGGCCACAAACGTATTGTGATAGACCAGCACGCCGGCAGGATTGGCTCCGCCGTTCTTCACCGCCCCGCCCATGGGAACGTTATAAACAATGTTCCGATAAAAGTAGGCGGGTCCTCCGAAGACCGGTTGAGCGCTCAGCCCATGGTGCGCGGCATTGAAACCGCGGTTTCGCATCACCCGGATGTTATGAACGCCGCCGTCGGCCTCGATGACGTCATCGACCATCACGTAAATATCATTGTTGTAAATGTCGATCGAGACCGCCTTCTGGTCCTGCGTCTGCGGCGGCGTGCCGTGCGTGCAGACATCAATGCCGTCGTGAAAGTAGGCAATGTAGTTGTGACAGATCACGTGCCCCTGGCCGTAAACTTTGACTCCGCAGTAAGACTTTAAAGGCGTGGGCTTGTACTTGCCGTATTGCGACCACCCGATCAGGCGGTAGCGATCGTCGCGTCCGATCATGACGTTGTCGGCGATGTAGAAATTCTTTGACCCTGCGTATTGGGTCACAACTCCCATTCCGACATTTTCCATCCGGCAGTCACGAACCGTCAGACCGCTGGAGCCGATCGTGTCCTTGAAGCCGGCGTAGAAAGCAATGTCGGTATTCCGGACAGTCAAACCTTCGAAATAATTGTAATCGGCGGCTGACACATCAAAGAGCTGATGGCAACCGTCGCCGTCAAAAATCACCTCGCCGTCGCCCGCAGCCTTGACAACAATCGGCTTCTCCGGAGTTCCGTCGATTGTCAGCACATAGGTGCCGTCAAAGGGGATGCCGTAGGGCGTCACATAGTCAAAACGGTCGGCCTTATAGAGGCCCGCGTGAACCAGGATCACGTCACCGGGCTGCACAGGACGCTCCCATACGACACTCCAGTCGCCGGTGCCCGGACCGTAATAGGCTTCCTTGAGGCCGCTGAACGAAGGTTCCTGCCTCGGTCCGGCAAAGTCCGGCGGATAAACGTGGAGCGTTCGTCCACCCTGGTAGATTCTGGGTTCGCCGCGGGTGGAGACGGTCACTTGATGAACGGTCTTTCCCACAACCCCGTCCGGATCGGACAGAGTGAAGCGGCATTCGTAGCTGGTTTCCTGCTCCAGGTCGAGAATACTGCCGGCAAACATGCGAGGCGTCCAGTACTCAAGATGCTCGCGCTCCCTCCAGACCTTTTCATCGCCAATCCGGAGCATCGGCAATGCGTCGCGCCACTGCGATTCTCCCCGCTTGCGGTACTGCACTGCGACGGCCGCATTGCGATTGTCATCCCCCTGAATCTTCCACTCAAATCCAAGGCTGATCAGGGTCGGGGGCTCTACGATGAGATCGCCCGCAACGACAGCATTGGGGTTGGGCTGCACGCCTGCGGGTTGAGAACCGAACAGCAGAAATGCGGTCAACAGTGCGGTTGCACAGCTCCTGGCGATCATGGCGCCTCCGAAAATCCTTCGCCCGTTCTCCTGGGAGCACAGGCATCCTGTTCACCACGAAGACACGAAGAATCGCAAAGGATTTCTTCGCGTCTTCGTGGTGAGATTTTCTCGGTTGCCGCGGACTTCGTCCGCTGCAACACCTTGTCTGAAGGCCGCTCGGACAGCGGGTGCTCAAATGTCGGGATCCCAGAGTCGCTTGCGGAAGTAATCTCGCCAGCTTTCAGGAAGCGCGGAGTACTCGGTCGCGCGACGAAGCAGCTCTTGGTTCTCTGCATCCACAGTGTAAAGATTGACGATGTCGGCGACCGTCAAGCCGCCCCGCTCCTGAGCTGTGAATTGGATGGAATCGCCCGCGGCAACTTCGCCCTCGTGAAGTACGGCAAGATAGAAGCCGGTGCGCCGGCTCTGCAGGAAGCGCCTCACGATGTCCGGCCGATCGAACCGGATGCCGAGCTTGAAACAGGGCATCCGCGGCTGCGTGATCACAAACTCAGCGGAGCCCACCCGCAGACGCTCGCCAATCCGAACGCTCCCCTCGAGCAAGCCCTCGGTCGTGAAATTCTCGCCGAAGATTCCCCAGGGAAGGTCCATTCCGGGAAGCTCGCCGCGCCAATACGCGTAGTGCTCGGACGGGTATGCGTAGACAGCCTTGTCGACTCCCCCATGCACGGACAGGTCCGATTGCCGGTCGCCTTCCAGGTTGACCGTCGTCACTCGCACTCGGCGGTCGGTCGGAGTCTTAAAAATGGAGGTGCGTATTGTCCTCCCGCGCCACTCCATCTCTCTCGGAAGACCAACGTTCACCGAAACCAGCCTCATGGCAACCTCACTGCAAGCCCCTGTTCTCTCCGGCGATGTAATCTAATTACTCTTTTTCACAAAGACAGCAACGTATTTTTTTCGAAAGAACGGGCTGTGGGACACGGCGCCTCACGGATCCGACGGATGGAGTCGTTCGCGTTTTCTTCGCGTGCCTCGCGCCTTCGCGGTGAAAGTCCAGCCCAGGATTCACCGCGAAGCCGCGAAGAGCGCCAAGAGCGCGAATATTTCGCGAAGAAAAATCCTTTCCTGCCGCAAAGGATTTTCGGCTTAGTATTACGGAGCAACCCAGCCGCAACCAAACTAAAGTCCTTAGCGGTGAAAGTCCAGCCCAGCAAGGATCCTACTGCGTGTGGTAAAGTGAAAGCGTGTTGTTCGATTACGATGAGATTATCCCCGGGCGGCTCTGCGTCGGGACTTTCGTCCGCCCCGAGGACGTGAGGCATCTGGAAGACATCGGCACCACGTGCATTGTCAGCCTCCAAACGGACGACGACCTCGCAGCCTGTGGAGTTTCGCTGGGTGATGTTCTCAGAGCGTGCCGGGGAGCCGGAATCGAACACCGGCGTGTTTCCACGCCTGACTTTGACCGGGCAGCCCTCGCCGTAAAGCTGCCGCTGTGCGTGGCGGAGGTGGAAGCGGCCATAGCTCCGAAATCCGCTCGCGTATACCTTCATTGCACGGCCGGGATCAATCGTTCGCCGACGACTGCAGCGGCCTTTCTTATCAGATCGCGCGGGTACACAGCGCAGGAGGCGTACGTTTATGTCGTTTCGCGACGCGACTGCGAGCCCTATCTGGAAATACTCGAGCGCTACGAAAAAATCCTGAAAGGAATTCTCTAGACTCAATCTGGAACCACCGATGAACACAGATAAGGTTTGGAATTCCGCCTTCAGGCGGCCACAGAGTTCACCCTCTGAGCAGGCTAAAGCCTGAACTCCGAACGTTACCGCAGAGACGCGGAGAATGTCTTCACAAATGATCAATGACAAATGACCAATGAGAAATGACAAATGAAGAAAGAGAGATTCCCTCACGTGCAATTTGTCATTTTTCATTGGTCATTGGTCATTTGTCATTTGCCAACTATGGACTTCACAGGCTCCTCGCAGTATAGTCCCAGGCTGATGGGGAGTAGCCCCGGAACGGGAGTTCCGGGCCGTGGCCGTCAGCACGATTCCGCAAGGAGTCCGGTCAGGTAACGCTCTAGGGCGGGGGCGAGACCATCGCTGTTACTTTCGGTTCCGGTAAAATCGGAACGTAAGGAGCGCGAATGGCACAGAGCATAGGCTCCCCTCTATTCTGGACCGGATTCCTCCTCGTTGTTTTCTTCCTTCTCCTAATAGACCTGGGCATCTTTCACCGGAAGGCGCACGCGGTCGGGTTCAAAGAGGCGCTTTTCTGGAGCGCGACCTGGGTGGCACTGTCGATCTCGTTCGGGATCGGCGTCTATCTCAAGTTCGGCGCCCAGAAGGGCCTGGAGTTTTTTGCGGGCTATCTCATTGAATACGCGCTCAGCGTGGATAACATCTTCGTTTTCATTCTCATCTTTTCGTATTTTTCGGTCCCCAAGCGTCTGCATCACAGAGTACTCTTCTGGGGCATTCTCGGCGCCCTTTGCTTGCGCCTTGTTTTCATTCTCGTGGGCGCCGCCCTTATCGAGGCTTTCCATTGGGTGCTGTACCTCTTTGGAGCGTTTCTCGTACTCACGGGGATCAAGATCCTCAAGCAGGGAGAAACCAATCTCGATCCGAAGCGAAACCCGGTGGTCCGCGCCTTTCAGCGAATCACTCCGATGGTCTCTGACTACCAGGGCGGCGGATTCTTCGTCAGGCACAACGGGAAGCTCTCGGCGACTCCGCTCGCCCTGGTCCTGATCACCGTCGAGACGACCGACGTGGTCTTCGCCGTCGATTCCATACCGGCGATCTTCGGCGTCAGCCACGACCCGTTCATCGTTTTCACTTCGAATATCTGCGCCATCCTCGGCCTGCGGACGATGTACTTCATGCTGGCAGCGGTCGTCGACCGCTTCGCCTACCTCAACGTCGGCTTGGGGATCGTCCTCGCCTTCATCGGCGTGAAGATGCTGATCGCGGGAGTGTACAAGATCCCCATCACGACATCGTTGCTGGTGGTTGCGAGTGTGCTGTTGGGGTCGGTCCTTCTTTCGCTCGCCCGTCCGCCGAAACAGCTCAAGCCCCCGGGCGAGACTTCAATTCGCCAATCTCCTCTGATAACATCTGCGCCGGACGAATAATCCCATGAAGGGGGAGATATGCCGCTCTATGAGTACGAATGCCGGGCCTGCGGCCGCACGTTCGAGCAATTGATCCTGAGCAAACAATCCGAGGTTCTCTGCCCTCAATGCAAAAGCGCTGACGTAACGCAGCTGCTTTCCGTCTTTGCGGTTGGTGGGGGTTCGGGCAAGGCGGCCGCGGAACCTGGCCCCTGCGGCGCCTGCGGAGCTCCTGTGCGGGGCTCGTGTCAGCTCGATTAAATTGACGATATCGAAGCTGACGTTTCTCTCGTCAATCGTCAATCCCAGAGGAGGGGCGATGGTTTACGATCCAAGGAGTCGGAGTCGCATTCTGCTGGATGGGCCGGATCGGGCTCCAGCCCGGAGCTACTTCAAGGCGATCGGATTCACCGACGAGGACATGCGCCGCCCGGTAATCGGCGTCGCGCATTGCTGGATCGAGATTACGCCATGCAATTACAACCACCGGGACCTGGCACTCAAGGTAAAAGAGGGCATCCGGGCAGCGGGCGGCACGCCCATAGAATTCAACACGATCACGGTGACTGACGGCATCGCCATGGGCACGGAAGGGATGAAGGCCTCTCTGATCAGCCGCGAGGTAATTGCCGATTCCATCGAGCTCGTGGCTCGCGGACATCTGTTTGACGGCCTTGTCGCCATCACCGGATGCGACAAAACGATCCCTGGCGGGGCCATGGCCCTGGCGCGCCTGAACATTCCCGGCCTGCTTCTGTACAGCGGTTCGATCCTGCCGGGGGAGTATCAGGGACGGCCGTTGACGGTGCAGGACGTGTTTGAGGCCGTAGGCGCGTACAACGCGGGGAGACTCTCGGAACAGGACCTGCATGGAATCGAATCCCATGCTTGCCCGGGCGCCGGCGCGTGCGGAGGGCAATTCACAGCCAATACAATGTCCACGGCCTTTGAGATGCTGGGCATCTCGCCGATGGGATTCAACGGCGTGCCCGCCGTCGATCCGGAAAAACCAGGGATTGCCCATGAATGCGGCCGGATCGTAATGGATCTCGTACAAAGAGGGATCACGTTCCGGAACCTGATCACCCGAAAGTCCCTTCTGAACGCTATCGCCGGCGTCATGGCTACGGGCGGCTCGACCAACGCCGTCCTTCACCTGTTGGCGTTGGCGCGCGAGATGAGTCTCCCGCTGAAGCTGGAAGACTTCGACCGCATCTCCAAAAAGACTCCGGTCTGGGCCGACCTGAAGCCCAGCGGCCGGTATACGGCGCCCGACATGCATCGAGCCGGCGGAATGGCACTCATTGCCAGGCGCCTCATGGATTCCGGTCTCCTGCATCCCGACGAGAAGACGGTAACAGGCCGGACAATCGGCGACGAGGCCCGCGCGGCAAAGGAAACGCCGGGACAAGCCGTGATCCGCCCGCTCCGCGAACCCATTAAGAAGAGCGGAGGTTTACTCATACTCCGCGGCAGTCTCGCCCCCGACGGCTGCGTGATCAAGCTGGGCGGCCAAGAAAGGGAATACTACCGAGGAGCGGCGCGCGTCTTTGACCGCGAAGAGGACGCGTTTGCCGCCGTAAAGGCAGGAAAGATCCGGGAAGGCGATGTGATCGTGGTCCGATACGAGGGTCCCAAGGGGGGACCTGGCATGCGCGAAATGCTGGCTGTGACCGGAGCGGTTGTCGGCGCCGGTCTGGCCGACAAGATCGCATTGCTGACCGACGGGCGCTTCTCCGGAGCGTCGCACGGATTTGTCGCAGGCCATGTGGCTCCGGAGGCCGCCGAAGGAGGACCTATAGCGCTGCTCCGCAACGGAGACATCGTCACGTTTGACGTCAAAAAGCGCCGGCTCGACGCCGAGCTTTCGGCTGCCGAGATGAAACGGCGCCTCAAGGCATGGAAGCCTCCGGCCCCTCGTTATAAAACCGGAGCGCTGGCCAAGTATTCCCGCAGCGTCTTATCGGCCTCCGACGGCGCCATCACTCGATGATTAAAGATACGAACCTTCGGGGACCGGTGATTACGGGAGGGCACGACTGAAGTCGTGCCCTCCGGTTCCCGGTGATTTTCATTCGCAGTGGTGAGCCGCGGGATCATGGAAACTCTGTGGCTGTAAAATCGGGCCGCGCACTTTCGGGCACTTTCAGGGCTGCGCTGGGCTTGAGCGCCGCGACTGTGTTAACCTTCGAACCGAGATGAGGCTGTACAAGTGGCCACGGTAACCAGCTACACCGAGAGTCAACCGCTCGTCCTTCGTATGCGTCCTGCCATCGACATGACGGACGACCAGTTTTTCGAGTTTTGCCAAATCAACCGGGACTTACGTATCGAGAGGACCGCCCAGGGAGACATCCTCATCATGACACCCACCGGGGGCGCAACTGGCGCTCGAAATTTGAGAATCACTTTACGGTTAGGTCTCTGGACAATACAAGATGGCCGGGGAGTAGCGTTCGATTCCTCAACGGGCTTCATCCTGCCGAACGGCGCCACGCGCTCTCCGGATGGCGCATGGGTTCGACGCTCCCGGCTTGCCGCACTAACTCCCGAGCAAAAAGAGAAGTTCCTCCCGCTATGCCCCGACTTTGTGATCGAGCTGCGCTCCCCATCCGATCCTCTGGCAATGCTGAAGGAGAAGATGCAGGAATATACCGCCAACGGGGCGCAACTGGGTTGGCTGATCGATCCCACCAGCCAGCGAGTTTATGTCTACCGGCCCGCGGCGGAGGTTGAGTGCCTCGAGAATCCGGCGACCGTTTCCGGCGATCCCACCCTGCCCGGATTTGTTCTCACGCTCCCAGAGATTTGGCAAACCGACTTTAGTTAAGAGATGGGATAACAGGATGGACAGGATTCCTGATGCTCCATCCTGTTATCCTGTCTCCCAAAAAGGGATGGGCATGGAACCGATATCGCAGTATTACTACTCCCACCGGCTCAAGCTCCATTTCTGGGACTGGGGAGACAACGGCAAGCCGAATCTCCTCCTCTTGCACGGAAGCCGCGACCATGCGCGCAGCTGGGATGTGATAGCCGAGTCTTTCCGCAGGGATTTCCGGGTGGTCGCCCCGGACCTCCGCGGGCACGGAGACAGCGGTTGGGCGCCCGGCTCCATGTACAGCATTCCCGAATTCGTTCTGGATCTCTCGGCTCTTATTGACATCGTCGGACGGCATCCCGTCTACCTCATCGGGCATTCTCTGGGCGGAGCCGTAGTGCTGCTCTATGCGGGAGTGTATCCCGATCGTGTGAAGAAGCTGGTGTCAGTCGAGGGATTCAGCCCGCCGCCGGAGAACCTCGTCCCGCGTGCCGCCCCTGAGCGCCTCAGGAAATGGATCGAGAACATCCGCGACCAGGAAAAACGGGAGTCCCGGCGATACCCAAGCCTTGAAGCCGCCGTCGCCCGGATGAAAGAAGCCAACCCCTATCTGACCGACAGGATTGCCCGGCACCTCACGCTCTTCGGTTCCAATTGGAACCCCGATGGCACTCTGACCTGGAAATTCGACAATTACGTGAGGGCCATATCGCCTTACGGATTCAACATGGAGGACGCCCAGGAAATCTGGCGCCAGATTTCCTGCCCCACTCTGTTGTTTCGCGGGCTGGATAGCTGGACCGTCGACCCGGAGCAGGATGGCCGGATACGCGCCATTTCGCGTTACCGGCTGATCAATGTGCCCCGGGCCGGGCACTGGGTGCACCACGACCAACCGGAGCTGTTCATCGAGAGGACCCGGGAGTTCTTTGCCGGCGACTGACCACACGCCTCCGACCATTCTTCGCGGTCTCTTCGCGCGCTGCGCGTCTTCGAAGTGAATACCGGGCGCAGGTGCGCGCTTTGGCTACCGGAAAAACGTGCCGGCGTCGATAAGGGATGAGGAGGAATTCTGTTTCCCGAGCCGGCGTTTCTGGCTTACTGTGTTGTACAGGGCGGCATGGCCGCAGCCAAAGAGTATGAACCAAACCACAAACTGAGCACAGATAAACGCAGCGCAGCAGAGCCGCAACCAAATTGTCTTGGGTTCTTTGTGTCTTCGTGCCTTTGTGGTGAGAGCGGTGAAGCAGAACTCACCACAAAGACACAAGGACACGAAGAAGGTTAGGGCGTGCCGTTCAACCCACAAGCGTACTGGAGAGCCTCATGACGAATCCACTTTTTGCGAAAAAACCGATGCAGATGCTTATGGAGGAGACGCAGGAGAGCGGCGAGCATACGCTGAGGCGCACGCTGGGTCCGATCCATCTGACTGCGCTCGGAATCGGCGCGATTATTGGAGCGGGCATCTTTGTTCTGTCCGGCCTGGGGGCGCACTATGCGGGACCCGGGCTAATGCTGTCGTTCGTGCTGTCGGGGCTCGGTTGTGCGTTTGCCGCTCTCTGCTACGCCGAGTTCGCCGCCATGATTCCCCTCGCCGGCAGCGCCTACACCTACGCATACGCGACTCTGGGAGAGCTTTTCGCCTGGATCATCGGATGGGACCTGACCCTGGAATACGCGATGGGCGCGAGCACCGTCTCTTCAGGCTGGTCGAACCACTTCATCGAGTTCATGAAGATCTTCAAGATCGACATCCCGCTCTGGCTCGCGTACGACCACTGGACGGCCCTCCGCACCGCTCAAGACATCATAGCGCGCCAGATGGCTCGGGCATCCGATCCCAGCCTGGTGGAGGGGACCCAGGCATTCCTGGACAAGGTGCACTCCATCCTCGCCGCCCAGTCCCTCGAGCTGGTCCAGCGCGCGCGCGATCTCGTTCACGCCCCCCAGATATTCGGGACAGACGTCGGCTTCAACTTGCCCGCCTTTTGCATCGCCCTGATCATCACTGCGATTCTGGTCCGAGG
>Ga0209056_10008399_pt1 | contig 10593 bp, 7 predicted proteins | sample GraSoiAngelo_114_FD_185876 | JGI IMG/M metagenome (GOLD analysis project Ga0209056, IMG submission 185876) | Grasslands soil microbial communities from the Angelo Coastal Reserve, California, USA - 14_0903_13_40cm (SPAdes) (version 2) | ecosystem: Environmental > Terrestrial > Soil > Grasslands ...
GGGTTGGCTTGTCCACCGAAGGCCGATCGGCTCAGGCGACGGGCTGCAGAAATATCTCGTAGCAACCCGTAGTAAGCATCCAAGGAATGGATGGCTGAAGTGGGTTCGACTCCCACCCCCGGCTCCAGAGGGACCGAACCTGACATTCGGTTCCCACCCAGAGCTTAAGGGATCTTCAAATTGACTCTTCAAATTGACTCATGAATCCTATGGAGGAAACCGAATTGGTTTCCGCGCTAAGAGAACCATTCCCTAAGTCACAGGTCCGATATTCGGCTAACCGTGACTTAGAAGGGAACCGAGCCTGAGATGCGGTTCCTACAAATAGCTCCAGGATCTTCAATTGATTCATGGGTCCCATGTTGAGCTCATTGCGACACCAGGCTCGGCCCAGCATCCAAGTATTGCTGGAAATGCCGTAAGGCTGCCACTGGGGCCAAGTCCGAAAAGGGTATCGTTCAAGGGCTATGCGACTTTGATCACGAGAAAAACTCATCATCGTTCGCCGAAGAGAAAGCTTGCCACGACACTGGTCGGGGGCCCGTTGGGATACATGCTGTTCGGGAGGAGCACAAGGCTAGAACAGGGAAGGGAGGCACCGTTGGCTGTGACCAATAGGGCCGTCTACTTTGACGACGAGCGAATTCCGTCCTACAAGATCGATGGCACCAGGAAGGGTCACTATCCCAATTCAATCATACTTCTCTTGGACAATAAGGGGAAGGAGCATTCGTCGAAGAATTCAACATCTAAACTCGAGTTGAAGACAGACGATGTCGAACAGCTCGCCGAAAGTCTCAAGAATGTCGTAGACCATCCGAACCCCAATGCATCACCAGTGACTATGGAACCCCGTTGAAAACGTATCAATGAATATCCAGACCACGATCTGGCGCACCCTGACATTTTCTCTAGCTCTCTGATTCAGGGAACTCCCGAAATCTCCGCGGAAACGTCTATACTCCCTCCCAGCCCCGTCCATCACGACCACTGGGATCATGCCAACCGGTTGAAGTAGAGACTGTCGTCTGCCCCTCTCACAAAGAGGAAAAAGGTCTGATCCTAGAGTAGCTATTAGGGGATATCCATAAGTAGCGTTTTGACTTGGAGTTTACATCTTGTCAGTCTCTTCCACGAAGCTGTCTAGTGAGCTTCTAGCTGACATTGAACGGAACATTTGTGAAAGGGACTGGGATGCCGCCGCGAGAATATGCGACGGTGCACTGTCATTCGGGCACCTCGAAAGCAATTGGGAGAAAGGCCGGATTACGGATCTCTTTGGAGAATGCCAGTTCAAGAGAGCTTTCGAGTCTTCAACGAGACAGAAATTCGAACAAGAAATGCAACTCGCAGTAAGCTCGTACAAGTCCGCAGCCCAATTATACAGAGAAACAGGCTCCACAGCCTTCGAGAAGAGAGCGCTCGCCAGAGCACTTTCTGGGGAGTTTTGGATCGAGAGAGATTCTGACAAGAGAAGAGAACTGGTCAGCAAATGCATCGAGCTAGCCGAGGAGGCCGCCCTCACATTTGAGGCAACCAGTGACCACAGATCCGCAGCCGAAACACATGTGGACATTCTGTCTTATCGCAGAAGCGCTATCGACCTAGCGAACGAGTTCTCCGCGCTGAAGACTCAATTTGAAAAAGCATTGCAAGTAGGGAAGAAAGCTATCGCAGAACTCGAAGAGCTCTCAAAGCCGGACGACCTGCTCGAAGCCCTCTACACAACAATATGGGTTGTTGGCGTCAAGTCACACATGGTGGTTGAGCCTTCAGAGATTCCCAAGTTCACAGCTGAAGCAGAATTCTTAGCGAGTAAGCTTGCAGAAGTATCGACAAGTCTCGGAACCCCCTACGCACAAGTCGTAAACTATCATGTCGCTGGTGACATTGCATGGGATGTCAAAGGCGACGCTGCAAAAGGATTGAAACTGTACGAAGAAGGAGCCGCAATATCACAACGGGCCAGGGACAAACTAGTGCTGGGCCGATTGTTCTGGGTCCTAATCTCTGCTACAGATTGGCAAGGCGCGAGCGAAGAGTATTCAGAGAATAGAAGGAAGGTGTTGCAAAAGGGTCTCGCCTTTGCCTCTGAAGCGATCAAATTCTTGGAGATTCCGTATGACACAACATACCTTGCAGTTGCTCATGCCTTTGCTGCATATCTCTACATTGATCTAGCCCGGTTTGCAGAGTCAGCCCCGGAAGCAAAACGGAACTGGCTACGAGAGGCAATCGACATGGCCTCAAAAGGCGCGAAGTTCGAGACCGGCACTTGGGCATCCGACAAGGTTCTCCATGCCCTAAGTAAAGCCAAGTATCTTCTAGCCACCATAACGCTCGACAGGGAAGAGAAAAGCCGCCTTCTCGGAGAGGCTCTACAGATTAGAGAGGACGAGCTCAAGATTGCTGATGTCCTCGCTCCGAATGGCTGGGACAGAGGAGTCGGACGTAACTACAAGGGACTCATCAAGGCTGAGGTGGCCAAGCTCGAACCGGACACAGAAGTTCGTGCTCAGCTTATGAGAGCGGCAGTGCAAGACATGGAAGAGTCTATTGCTATCTGCCGGCAACGGACTGACCCGGGCCATATCAAGATCTTAGCGCGATACGGTGAAGAATTTGGAGATGGGTTATTCCAGCTGTATAAGTTGTCAAAGGAAGACCGTGTGGCAAAGTCGGTTACAAATGTCTACAATGACTCCATCTCATTGTTGACCGCAGCGGGGCAACTAGGTCCTCTGGGAAATCTTTTCTGGAAAATCGGAAAGGCTAATGACGCCCAAGGAAACTATGAGGGCGCAGCCGTTGCTTTCGCAAGTGCAGCGGAGAACTTCAGGCTGAGCGCCGCCAAGAATCCAGCACCTGCCGAGTCCTTGATGGATTTTGCGAGATACATGGACGCCTGGGCTCTCATAGAGAAAGCCAGGCTCCACCATGACAGAGAGCAGTACCTAGCCGCTTGCGAAGACTACGGGAAAGCTAGCAATATGCTGCAGTCCACGAAAATCTGGGCCCATTTGGCAAAGCACTATGCGGCCTGCTCGCTTCTGGAAAGAGGTGAAGGGGAGAGCCTGCAGGAGAGACAGGAGGAGTCTGCGGAATCGCTCAGACAAGCAGGGGAAACATTCCAGGAAGCGAAGCTAAGGCTGGAGACTAAGATGCACAACTGCCAAGAGCCCGAGGAGAAGAACTATCTCCTAGAGTGGGTCCAGGTGACCGGCGGAAGGGCCCGATTCTGTCGGGCTAAGGCCAAGCTCGAAGAAGCACGGCTCTTGGACAAACAGGGCTCTAACACTGCCAGCTTGGGTCGCTACAGGGAGGCATCAGAGGCGTTCCGGGAACTAATCGCCGAAGGAAACGGCGACCAGGTCCAAGGGGACCTTGAAACAACTGCTTTGTTCTGCGAAGGTTTCGCGGAAATGAAACAGGCCGAGATATCCTCCTCCCCGCAACTCTACGCAGCAGCCGCAAAACTGTTTCTTCAAGCGGAAAAGAAAGCCACAGAGGAAAAGTATCGAGCCCTCGCCCAGGCCAACTCCTCCATCTGCAAAGCCCTAGTTTCATACACTCGATTCCAGCGGACAAGTAGCACGGCCCTTTACTCCAAGACCAAAAGCCAGCTTGAAACCGCAACCGAACAATACGAAAAGGCAGGGTTTGAGAAGATTGCGGGCTGGACCCGTGCAACTCAACTACGCTTCGAGGCTCTAGCACAGATTGCGAAGGCAGAAGCCGAGAAATCTCCGAGGAAGAAAACGGAGATCTATCATGCCGCGGAGAGGTATCTTGCCTCTGCCAGCAGACTGTATGCCAAGGTAGGTTTCCAAGGCAAAGAGGTTGAAGCTAGGAAACTATTACGTCGAGCCAGTGAGGAGAGAGAACTCTCGCTGCTGACGGAGATCAAACTCGGAAATCCCGCAGCCCTCCAGGGACTGATGCCCGCGTCTCTCCTCAAAGATCAACCCCTAGGCTTGGAGAGAGTTGAAGCGGCAAAGATCGTTGGAAAAATGAACATCACTGACAAAATCGTGTCGCCTGGTACAGAAACCACTGTGGAACTGGAATTGACGAACATGGGAAGAGCATCAGCGACTCTCGTCAAGCTGGAAGGGATAGCTCAGGACGGGCTTGAAATCACCCAGGGCCCAACGTTCTCAGTGCGCGAAGGCTTCTTAGACATGAACGGGAAAAGGTTGGACCATCTCAAGAGCCACCGCCTCACGATCCCCATCAGGGCCGAGCGCGAGGGAATATTCGAGTTACGCCCAAGGATAACGGTCGTGGATGACAATGGCAACAAGGCCCTTGCAGAATTCGAATCCGCCTCCTTGATCGCTCACGGAAGAACGCTTCCCGAAGACTTCCAGCCTCAAGCCAAGAAGCATCTGGAATCCCAGATGCCCGCCCTTCAGAGCTCCTGGTTCGAAACCCAGCGGGGAAAAGAAGTCTTCCAGCATCTGGCGAAAGGCTTTCTCCAAGACTATGTTTCCAAAGGACTCTTTGTCGAGAAGGCCGGATGGCGGAGTCTCATGGATCTTGTTCGGGATCTGGAAATCCCAAGGTCGGCATTCTACCGGAAAGGAGGAGGAGACGGTACCGTTCTGGTTGAGCTGGAGCGGCGAGGACTCGTTGAGCTGCGAACGTTCTCCGAGGAACGTGGCAGGGGTGGCGCGATAACAAAACTGCGGGTCGCCCATGACAACCCGTCTGTCAGGACCTATCTCAAGCAAGCTCTTGCAGAGACTCTCTGATCTAGCGCTAGAGTCGCTTTGATCGGGATGAATAATGCGGAGAGCCCGTTTCAGTCGCCAATGGTTTTGACGAAACGATTTCTCCACCTGTTTGGCGAGAAAGGGGTCATTCAGCCGTCGGTTCTAGAACGCTCCTTTCTTCGAGCCTGTTCTATCGATTCTCGGCGTTTCCTACATCTTTCTATGGGTGGAAAAGATTGAGATAATTTTCAGCCTCCATGCTGCTTCCAGCGGTTAAGCGATGAATAGCAGAAAGAATTCGAAGAAGGTCGGGTCTGGGAAAGAGCCAGAGAACGCGCAAAAGACATCATCAGAAAGAGCCGGAATATCCAATCTAGAGTCAAGGCGAAAGGGGAAAGGCAGGAACGTACGAGCCCCAAGCAAGATCGTGATTGGGCTACTCTTTTGCCTCGTTTTGGCCCTGGCGGCTGGCTTTCCTTCAGGTCGTGGGGTTTCCTCAGTGTCGAGTGTGGCCGCCTTGCAGGCTCATGATCCTATACACATTGTTGGGAATGGTGGCTTTGGAGTTCCAGGAAGCTACGCGAGCGGAGTAACGGGAGGTAGCGGGACAGCTACTGACCCGTTCATTATTCAAGGCTGGGACATCGACCTGAGCTGCCAGCAATGCGTCATTAACGGTGGAATTCCAGATGGAATCAAAATAGAGTCAACTACTGCATACTTCGTGATAAGGAACGTTGACATCCATGATGGCATTACCGGGGTGGGTGGATTCCAGTTTGACGGAATACTTTTCTCCGGTGTGCAAAACGGAATCGTGAAGGACTCGCTTCTCAAGAGTGATACGTTCGCGATCAATGTCGATTATTCCTCTAACAATGTGTTCCGCGGGAATCAGTTGACAAGTAATGGTGCCGGTATCGCTTTGTTCTCATCATCCTTCAACACTTTCTTTGCAAACAAAATCACCATAGCTACTGCATTTGGTTTCGATCTAAAGGATTCAACAGACAATGTCTTTGCCTACAACCACGTGGAAGGCAGCTTCGGAGGCTTCAATCTCATTTCGATTTCAGTGCTGACAACTCGAAACATTCTCATCGGCAATACAGTTTTGAACGTTTACCAGGACGGATTCTCCCTAGAAAGCGCACCGGGCAACAGGCTGGAGAATAACACCGTCGCATGGACCGCTGGTCTCTGCGTGAACAGCATGGCGTTCACCTGCCCCGACGGTTTCCACCTCTCATCATCGAACGATAACATACTGATCGGCAATGTGGCCAAAGACAATCCCAACGATGGCTTCATACTCGACCTAGGCTCCGCGAACAATCTGCTCAAGGACAACATTGCACTCCGGAGCACGCCACTGCTGCCCGGACCGGGTTACCTCGTTGGTCTAGGCGCTGGTTTCGCAGTATTCGCATCCGACGGAAACACTCTGGTTTCCAACACTGCTGATGAGAATACTGCTGGATTCGCTCTATCTCAGGCTTCTCACAATCGTTTTGCCTCGAACCTCGCTCGCTACAACGGGGAGGGCTTCATCATTTCCGAAGATTCCCAACTGAACGTCTTCACCAACAACGACGTCTATAGGAACTCTGATGCAGGCTTCTACTTCGACGTGATAAATGCCCCCGCAGGTATTAGCAACACGTTGGCCTACAACAAAGTTCACAATAATCACTTGGGATTCATTTTGGCTGAATTATTCTCAGGCGTGGCTACCCCATACAGCAACGATACGTTGTTGGGGAACATGATATTCGAAAACAATCTTCCAGCTTTCCCGTTTGGCACTCCATTTCAAAGCGACGGGATTTTCCTCTCGGGAATCACAAAGTCCAACATAACTTCCAATATCATATTCAATAATCCTACTGGTCTGGAATGGAGTACCATTGGAACTGGCTCGGCAGGCAATCTAGTTTACAATAATGTCTTCGTCAACACCGTAAATGTCAATGATTATGTGCAAAACATATGCGGCGACCCGCTAGTCCAACTAGTCCCTTGCAATTCATACAACACAACCATTACTCTTAGGACAAACATAATCGGTGGTCCATTGACTGGAGGAAACTTCTGGAGCGATTACTACGGAACAGACGCCAACCATGGCGACGGCATAGGAAGAACGCTAGTACCCTATGAGCCAGGGTGCTGCGGTTTGCTCCAATTTATTGGTGGGGATTACTATCCCCTGGTGCTGCCTTCCCAAACTAGTACATTACCCGACGTTGGAGGATTCATTATTCCAGCATCTCTCTCGGTTGACCAAAACACAAACGGGACGTTTGTAGTTGCCGCTTTGGGTCGGAACGGGTTTACAGGAACCGTTCCGCTTTCTGCAACCATCACCCCAGCTGTTCCGGGAGGACCCACTGTTTCTTTCAACCCATCGTCGCTTTCTGTCCCGTCTCAAGAAACTGTGGCATCAGCCTTGAACGTGACGAACACATCTGTGCCAGGGGTCTACACATTGCAAATCACCATAGTGGGCTCGACGACGCACATTGTTTCTCGGACTCTATCAATTGTTTCAAAACAACCCTTACGCTCAGTTGTACGCGGCGTGGACAACGGGATATACTTGTCAAGTTTCTCCAGCGGCTGGAGCAGTTGGGGATCCCTTTCCGGAGAGACGGCAGCTCCGCCGGTTCTATGCAGCTCTACCCTAGGAGGCTTTGACCTGATTGTCAGGGGCTCTGACAATGCCAGCATTTGGCACAGGAGCTATTCTAACGGTGTCTGGTCCGCGTGGGATAGCCCTGGAGGTGCTACCCATGATCAGCCGACTTGTGCGTTTCAAGGAGGACTACTCCGCGTCGTTGTCAGGGGAACGGACAACGGCTTATGGTACAACTCTAGGAATGACACTTCGGGCACTTGGGGGACCTGGCAATCCCTCGGAGGCTTCGCCACAGGACCTCCAGTTCTAGGCGCTTCCCCGGCTGGCTGGAGACTCGATCTGATGGTCCAAGGAAATGGTAACACAATCTGGCACAAGTCCTTCCTCAATGGTGTCTGGTCAGCTTTGTGGGATACCCCATCTGGAAGCACGCTGAGCACACCTGCCGCTGCGAGCGACGGTCAAATGCTCCACGTAGTAGTGAGGGGAGCAGACAATGGTGCCTGGTACAACTCCCTGAACTTCACAAGCGGTCTATGGTCCGGCTGGTCGTCGTTGGGAGGTGCCACTCCAACTGCACCGAGTCTCACGGTGGATGCGTCTGGAACCGTTCACCTCGTAGTGGCCGGATTGAACAGTGGAATCTACCACAAGATGAAGACCGCTGTCGGGGTCTGGTCGCCTAATTGGGACAGTCCAGGCGGATCCACAAACAACGCCATCGCGCTGGAGGCGCCTGGGACGACGCTACAGATCATGGTTCAAGGCTTGGATGGAGGCCTTTGGTACAACAGTCTGGCAGGGTCTTCATGGACCGGTTGGACAGGTCTAGGGGGGACCACTCTATCAACTCCAAGCCTCGGCGCCCTGCTCTAGGCATGAAATGTTTCTGCCTCTAGGGGACAAAGTTCGGGAGAATCTCTCACTCTGAAGAGTTTGGAGAAATCCGTTGACCCAGGAATAGCTCTAGGGGAATGCGATTGTCTCTTACGCCAAATCCGCTACAATCTCCTGTTGATTATGGCCACAAGTCGAATGGAGCCCAAACCAGACTTAGCGTCGGAATAGCTGCTTACAATGAAGCAGCAAACATTGGTCGCTTGATAGAGCGCGTTCAGCTCGACATCGGAGAAACAGGCCGGATCCTAGTAGTTTGCTCAGGATGCACCGACAAGACATCTGAGATAGTTGCGGGTTACTCGAGGTTGGACCCTAGAGTGAGGCTGGTTATAGAAGAAAATCGAAATGGCAAATCCTCGGCAATAAACAAAATACTCTCGGAGTTTATGGGGGACATGCTGCTACTAGTGTCTGCAGACGTTCTTCCAGAGTTAGGTTGCATACCTGCGATGGTTTCGGCCATGGAATCCGACCCATCAATTGGAGTGGTGTCTTCTCGGCCTAATCCTGTTAACGGGAATCACTGCCTAACGGGGCATCTGGGGCATCTCTACTGGAGACTGCACCATGAAACCCTTAGTCTTCTTGACGCAAGCAATCAGAACACTCACGGAGGAGAAGCGATACTTCTCCGGCGAGGAGTAGTAAATTCGATACCGTCAGACTGTATCAACGATGATGCGTATATCGGCGTGCAGGCGGTATTGAGGGGGTTTAGAGTAAGATATTGCGCTGAGGCCCGGGTTAAGACGAGGACACCGGACAGGATAACAGAACTCATCGAACAGCGGCGCCGAATTATCGCTGGCCATGCCAGAGTCAAGCGGCACACAGGGAAGTTTCCGAAGGTTCTCACGACCTTGAGTTTTCAGGACCCGTCAAAGTTCATGCAAGTCTTAACCTCCGAGCTCAGATCGCATCCTCGTTCTCTACCCAGCTTTCTGGTCGCCTTGTACCTCGAAGCGGTATCCGGTATGCTCGCGATAGTTGACGGCGTTGCTGGTCGTGAACACGTGATATGGAACACAGCGAAGACGACAAAACTCATTCCAGATTAGTGGCCGTGAACATGCCTTCTGCCGGAATGATATTCTTGCTGCTGTTGGTCTGTCTCAGCTTCGCCCAACCAGTATTCCAAGATGGGCCGATCCAGACACTTAATCAACCCCTGACTGGAACCGGCTCCCTTCAACTGGACAGGAATCAGGCCTATTATGTTCGATCAATACCGCCTCCCGCCTCAGGTCTCATGCTCTGGTTGGTCTGGAATGCTTCTTTTCCGACCGAGACCAGAGGGACGGGCGTGCTCCAGTTTAGTCAGAACCTGTCTGACTGGTCGAACCTAGTATATTTTCAGGTTGTACAGGGTGAAGCTGGTGGAAGGCAGTCCATCGACTCATCCTGGGCGAGGGCGGGACAGAACTATCTCAGGGCAATCCTCAACCAGTCGCAAGCTCCAATAGCTCGGCTTTCGATCTTCACCAACTATTCCACCACCCTGATCGAAATATTGTCTCCGTTTATCGGAGTTCCAATAGTTGCAGTAGTTCTGTTCGAGGCAAGAAGGAGGAGACAACGGCGGATCAAAGCTACAGCTTGACGGACAGCAGGAAACTGCATGTCTCGTATCCAGAGGATTTCGGCGCGGAATTCCACTGGCGTGAGATGCGAAGATCCGCACTGCTTGTCCCAACCCAGACACCCCTCGTGGACATTGGTTGTGGTAGTGGCCTGATCAGCAAGCTGATCCCGCCTGAGGTCGGCTACGTCGGCATCGATTTCAACCCGAACTATTTGGCCACGGATTGGAAGGGAAGGCCGGTGGACGGGAAGATTGGAGGAAATATTCTCAGCCTGCCCTTCCAAGATTCTTCGTTTCGCACGGCGTTGCTGCTTCACGTGATAGAACACTTCCCGGCTGAGAAGCAAATCCTTCTGTTGAGAGAGGCCTATAGGGTGCTATCGAAGAAAGGTAAGCTCATAATCAGCACGCCCAACTTGGACACTCTGAGAAATGCAGAAAGGTTCGTACCGCCCAACAATCCCAAGCATTCTCACTGCCTGCATCTCCAGGAGCTTAGGATGCTGTTGGAAGAGGCCGGGTTCCAGGAGATTCGGAGGCATGGCTTCGATGTGGTCATAGAATATCCAAATCGTCTACTCAGGATGATTCCGGAGGGCGTCAGGAGACAGACGGCCCAGAGCATATCGAAGCTGGAAAAGCATCTTATCTTCACGGCAGAACGGCCCTGAAGCGCCTTCCGGGACCAAACTCAAAAGCCGGCGTGATGAACATGAAACTGACTCTGAACCGAGGCGTTCTTCAGGCTTTGTCGCCTC
>Ga0209056_10008400_pt1 | contig 10591 bp, 8 predicted proteins | sample GraSoiAngelo_114_FD_185876 | JGI IMG/M metagenome (GOLD analysis project Ga0209056, IMG submission 185876) | Grasslands soil microbial communities from the Angelo Coastal Reserve, California, USA - 14_0903_13_40cm (SPAdes) (version 2) | ecosystem: Environmental > Terrestrial > Soil > Grasslands ...
ATGCATCGTTGTGTTGCGAACCCCGCATCTGCGTCGCCGCAAATCCAGAGCCGATCTCAAAACCTTTTGCCGCTGGTATGCTCAGCATCGCTTTCGCCAGGTCTGCTTCGAGCTTGTCGAACACAGGCTCGCCAAGTCCGGGTGGGATGCCGCGCGCTACACACTCGATCACGCCGCCGACGGAGTCGCCCGCATCTCGAATCCTCTCGATTAACGAGATCATCTTTTTCGCAGCGTCAGCATCCGGGCAGCGGACAACATTTGTCTCAACGTCGTTCATCTTGACGGTCGAGCGGTCAATCTTCGCCGTCACTTCATGGATTTGAGTCACGTAAGCCAGGAGTTCGAAGTCCGCATACAAGGTGGACAATGTTTGTTTTGCAATCGCACCCGCCGCGACGCGACCGATCGTTTCACGCGCAGACGCGCGACCGCCGCCCTGCCAGTTTCGGATGCCGTATTTGGCCTCGTAAGTGTAATCGGCATGCGACGGTCGAAATTTGCGTGCGATTTCGCTGTAATCTTCGGGTCGAGCGTCTTTGTTCCGAATAAGAATAGCGATCGGGGTTCCGAGCGTTTTTCTTTCAAAAACGCCCGATAAAATCTCGCACCGGTCTTCCTCTTTGCGCTGAGTCGTCAGTTTGCTTTGACCCGGGCGACGACGATCAAGCTCTTGTTGTATGTCCGCTTCGGAAATTCCTATGCGCGGCGGACAACCATCGATCACGACGCCGATGCCGCCGCCATGGGACTCGCCAAATGTGGTGACGCGAAATAATTGGCCAAATGTGCTGCCCATTGGAATCGCAACCTTAAACGAGGGACGGCAGATTTGTAGGGCGTTTGTGTCAAACTCAGGCGGCTGACAGAGCCGCCCTACAATTCATATCGCTTCCAGCGCGCTCTTCAAATCATCGATTAAATCGCGGACGTCCTCGACGCCGACAGACAACCGGACTACCGAATCGGTAATGCCGAGTTTTTGCCGTTGCTCTTTCGGCACGGAGGCATGCGTCATGAGCGCGGGATGATTGATAAGGCTTTCCACGCCGCCCAGGCTTTCCGCCAACGCAAACAAGTGCGTGTTCTCAAGAAAACGCCGGGTTCTTGCGAGGTCAGTTTTCAAAACGATCGTGACCATCCCGCCGAACCCGCGCATCTGTTGCCGGGCCAGATCGTGTTGTGGATGCGATTTTAATCCGGGGTAATTGACCGATTTTATCTCGCGCTGGTCCTCGAGCCAGCGCGCTATCTCCAACGCATTTGAGCAATGTCGCTCGATGCGAAGCGCTAAGGTTTTCAAGCTGCGTAGAACAAGGAAACTATCGAACGCGCCAGCGATCGCGCCTACCGAATTTTGCAAGAAGGCAATTTGATCGGCGAGTTCCGTGTTTCTCCCAACAACGACGACGCCGCCCACCAGATCGGAATGCCCGTTCAAATATTTCGTTGCGGAATGCACAACGATATCGAACCCCGATTCAATCGGTCGCTGGATCCACGGAGTAGCGAACGTATTATCGCTAACGGAAATCAATTTCCGTTTGCGCGCAATCTTCGCGATCGCGTCAAGATCGATCAGCTTGAGCAGCGGATTGCTCGGGGTCTCGATCCAAACCATGCGCGTGTTTGGTTTGATGGCGCGCTCGAGATCTTTCGCATCGGTCAAATCGACATAGGTAAAATCAAGATTCGCGGAGCGCCGGCGCACCCGGTCGAATAACCGAAAGGTGCCGCCGTACAAATCGTCGCTCGCGATAATATGCGAGCCGCTGTCGAGTACTTCCAGCACCGTCGCCATCGCCGACAGACCGGATGCGAACGCGAACCCGCGCGATCCGCTTTCCAAATCGGCGATGCATTTTTCGTATGCCAGCCGTGTGGGATTGATTGAGCGCGCGTAATCGTAGCCTTTGTGTGTCCCAGGACTTTCCTGCACATACGTTGACGTGGCGTAAATCGGTGTCATCACCGCGCCAGTCGTGGGATCCGGCTGCTGCCCGGCGTGAATGGCGCGCGTCGCGAAGCCTTGTTCTTTTTTCATTGTCGATGTCTAAACAAACTCGCGTTCCGGCGGCGTGGACGATTTCGGCATGTGAAGCCGGAGATAGGAAAGCAAATCGGTGCGCGTAATCAGCCCAAGAAATTTGTTGTCGTCCATCACGATAGCGACTCGGCCGCGATCGAATACGCCCAGCAAGTCTGTGATTTTGGCGTCCGGCGGCAGCGCTTCCAACTGATCTGTCATCGCCTTGCTCACGGGGTCGTTAAAATGCGATGGCTCGCGGTGCACTTTTACCAGGAGATCGGATTCGTCGATGATCCCGATGGCGCGTCCGCTCTTGTCGACCACCGGAAGCTGCGACACATCTGAGTCGCGCATTCGCTTGAATGCTGTGAGCAACGAATCGTCCGGCCCTACCGTGATCACTTCGCCAGCTTCGTATCGATGCGAGATCAAATCGCTGAGATCGCCGTGCGGCGTGCGATGAATGAATCCCTGCTCGGCCATCCAAAAATTGTTATACATTTTGGAGAGATACTTGTTGCCGGTATCAGGAACGAGTGTGACCACCCGTTTTGGTTTTGTTTGCTCCCGGCAATAACGCAGCGCGCCGGCGAGAAGTGTGCCAGTGGACGAGCCGCCGAAGATTCCTTCCTTGCGCAAAAGCTCGCGTGCTGCGGCAAAACTTTCCTCGTCATCAATCTCGAATGCTTCTGTGACTAACGACATGTCCGCGATTTCCGGGATGAAATCTTCACCGATGCCTTCCACCGCCCAGCTGCCCGATTCAACGAGCTGACCGGTTTTAACGTACTCGTACAAAACCGAGCCGGTCGGGTCGGCCAGAACCATTTCGATGCCGCGCCGCGGTTTCACGCGATTAAAAAATCTGCCGAGCCCCGTCAGCGTCCCCCCTGAGCCGACTCCCACAACAATGGCATCCACGTCGTGCCGCATTTGCTCCCAAATTTCTGGACCGGTTGTGCGCTCATGCGCGAGAGGATTCGCCGGATTACCAAATTGGTTCACGTAAAAGCCGCCGGGAATTTCTTCGGCGAGCCGGAATGCTACGTCCTGATAATACTCGGGATGGCCGCGCGTCACATCAGACCGCGTGATCCGCACTTCGGCACCGAGCGCTCTCACGTGCGAAATCTTTTCCTGCGACATCTTGTCGGGAATTGCCAGCAGGACGCGATAGCCCTTCGCGCCCGCGACGAGCGCGAGCCCCAAACCGGTGTTGCCTGCTGTGGCCTCAATGACTGTGCCGCCGGGCTCCAGTTTCCCGTCGGCCTCGGCTGCTTCGATCATCGACAGCGCGATCCGGTCTTTAATGGAGCCACCCGGATTTTGATTTTCAAGTTTGAGAAAAAGCCGACACGGCCCGGTGTCGAACTGCGTTACTTCCACTAGCGGCGTATCGCCGATGAGCGAAAGAATCTCGGGCGGTTTGTTGTGTGCGATGGCGGGCGCTGCGGAACTCTGACTCATAAAGCTTACTCAATCGATGGCTCGCCTTTGTGCGACCATTCCGACTGGCTGTCTGCCAGAAACTGTTGGAGCACAGGAAAGCGGACCTCGCCGTAATTCAATGCGTAGCGGAGATCGCCGCCTTTGTAAATCCAAGTCGTCGGAATCCAGCTCAGCGGCAAATCGGCAAACTGTTTGATCTTGTTTTCGCCGCGGCGCGGACCGGGATCACCGAGAATTGTCACGTTCGGCTGCGCGGCGATCCCGGATTTGTTCAGCATCGCGCGCCCGTCCTGCCCATCATTCCAAACCGAGACGAAATAAAACTTCACCTGTGGATTTTCATTGATGATTTTGGTCCAGCCCCCAGTTTTCAATTCAGCCTGGCAGTTGGAGCACCACGGCGCCCAGAGATGAACGACGGTGGGTTCTGGCGATTTGATCGCGGCGAGAACAGCTTGTTCTGCCGGGGATTCAGCCCGCAGTGAAGCAACCGGGAGGAGGACGATCAATATAAGTAATCGGACAAGCGACATCTTCTACTCTAGAATAGAGGCGAAACATCCAACGCTCAACGTTGAACGCCCAATGTTCAATGCAGTCATTCCGAGCGGAGTTGAGGCTGCAACGCAGCAGACGAAGTCCGCGGGGCCAGGCTGTGAATCCCATCATTAAACCGATGGTCAACTTCGCGGGATCCTTCGACTCCGCTTCGGCGCGCTCAGAATGAATACGTGGTAGCCCCACGCATGTCAGTTGACCAGATGCATCAAAACGCCTAGTATGGCGTCCCCATTTCCGCTTCCGGCAGCAACCGGATGCGCGGACATCGGTGTTCAATTTAGAGCGCCGTTGTACTGAAGAGGAGGCCTACTTACTTTATGATTCAAATGCAGGACGTGATGTCGAAGCCAATGCCGGACTTCCGGGAAGGAAGCATCATCAAGGGGCAGATTTTGGAAGTTCGGCCACGCGAAGTGCTCGTCGATGTCGGATATAAATCCGAGGGTGTCATTCCGTTGAGCGAATTTGAAGATCCCGAGTCGCTGCAGGTCGGCGACGAGGTCGATGTTCTCCTAGAGCGGCTGGAGAATGAAGAAGGCATGGTCGTGCTCTCGAAGGAGAAAGCAGCCTATCGCCAAAACTGGAATAAGATCGTCACGGTTTTCGAAGGCGACGGCCTGATCAAAGGCAAGGTGAGATCGGTGGTCAAAGGCGGCCTGATGGTCAACATCGGGGTGGAGGCATTTTTGCCGGCATCTCAAATCGATGTCGTCCCGCCAAAGGACTTACAGCAGTTCGTCGGCAACACGTATGATTTCAAAATCGTCAAGCTCAACGACGAGCGCAAGAACGTCGTGCTCAGCCGGCGCGAGGTAATCGAACAGGAGCGCAGCGAGAAGCGCCAAAAATTCCTGGAGAGCGTGAACGTCGGCGATCGCGTAGTTGGCACGGTCAAAAACATCACGGACTTCGGCGCGTTTATTGATCTCGATGGAATGGATGGTTTGCTGCACGTCACCGACATGACGTGGGGCCGACTGGGACATCCCAGCGAGCTATTGAAAGTCGGGCAGCAGTTGGAAGTCGTTGTGCTCGACATCAACAAGGAAAAGGAGCGCGTGTCGCTCGGACTGAAGCAAACGCAGAAGAATCCTTGGGATCAGATCGAGGAGCGTTTCCCTGCCGGACAGCGCATTAAAGGCAAAATCACAAATCTCGTTCCCTACGGTGCTTTTGTTGAGATCGAGGAAGGCGTGGAAGGTCTGATTCATGTGTCAGAACTTTCGTGGACGAAACGCATCATGCGACCTTCCGATATCCTCAGCGTTGGCCAGGAAGTAGAAGCCGTGGTTCTGGGCGTGAACAAAGAGGAACAAAAGATTTCGTTAGGCTTGCGCCAGCTCGAGCCAAATCCGTGGGATGAGATCGAGAAGAAGTTCACGATCGGCAGGCAGGTCAAAGGCACGATTCGCAATATGACCGCTTATGGCGCGTTCGTGGAACTGGAGGAGGGCATTGACGGCATGATCCATGTCTCCGACTTAAGCTGGACCCGCAAAATCAATCATCCCAGCGAGATGTTTAAGAAAGGCGATGAAGTGGAAGCTGTCGTGATCGACATCGACAAAGTCAACCAACGCATCAGTCTCGGGATTAAACAGCTGGCCGAAGATCCGTGGAAAACCATCGATGAGAAATATAAGATCGGCGACTTAGTCAAAGGTAAAGTGACGAAGCTCGCCAGCTTTGGCGCGTTTGTGCAATTGCAGGACGACATTGATGGGCTCGTTCACATCTCACAGTTGAGCGAGGATCATGTCGCCAAGGTTAAGGACGTTTTGAAAGTGGGCCAGGAAGTTGAAGCGCGCGTAATTAAGGTGGACAAGATCGAGCGCCGCATCGGGCTTTCCATCAAAGCAGCAAATTATTCCGAAGAACAACTGCGTAAGGAAGTCGAGTCGTTTGATACGCTGCGTCCCGGCGAAGACATGGTTGGGCTGGAAAAAGCTTTCGCCGCAGCCGAACAGGAAGAATATCGTCCCGGCGAATCCAAGCGTGCGACAAATGAGTCGAGCGACTCGAACGGCGAATCGAGGAAGGAACCGAGAAAGAAATAGTTCCGGCTTTTTCGTAGCTCTAGCAGTACTCGGGCAACAAATGCGTGCCCTATACGGCTCCAAAGTTTGGGCCGACCCGCTCCTCTATTTAATCACGCTTTTTGGCACTTTGCTCTTAGCAAATGAGGGCACCCGCCCTTGGGCTGTTTCGCTGCTCATTGCCTCCGCAGTGCTGGCGGTGGTACTGTGGGGCCGCCAAGACTGGATACCCGCGTTTCCATCCGATATTACTGCTCGGACAGGCGCAAACCGCAGCTGCTTGTTCTATGTGGTTGGCGTTACCATCGCGGTGCTAGTTGTGCTCGCAGCGGATCTCCGCTATGCCGCCGCGCCAAACAGAACCTTCGGGCTCGCAGGTATTTTATGGCTGGCAGGCATGGGCTTGCTGCTCTTCTCTGCTTTCTTCGGCTCGCGCCCGGTAGATGCGCCTTCGAGTGCATTGCGTTCGATCCGTTGGCCAACCTGGGAAATAGCCGTAGTCGCCGGGCTTTTCTGCGTGGCCCTGCTCACTCGAGTTTGGAACCTGACGAACTTTCCAGAGAACATTTACCCGGACGAAATCATGACCGGCACGGTCGCCACTCAGAGTTACATAAGCACCAATAGGTGCGCCGCCGTCGCTCTTCAGCACGCTGTGGAGCGGGATCGATTTGCCTGCTCTTTGGTTCTGGTTCGTGGCCCTATTTCTGAAGCTGGGCGGGACCTCGCTTGCGATGTTAAGACTGCCTGCCGCTTTGTTCGAGGCGGCTACACTTGTCCCGCTTTATGCATTGTTACGCGGAACATGGGGCAGATACGCGGCGACAGCTGGAAGCACGATCATGGCTTTCAGCGTGTCGAATGTTCATTACAGCCGCCTGGCGCTTGACAACATCGTAACGCAGTTCTTCTGGGCCACTTGTTTCTTTTTCTTGTTGCGCGGATTGCGCTCGCGTCGGCCTTCTGATTGGGCTCTGGCAGGCGTGGCAGCCGGATTGAGTGAGTATTTTTATTACGGGACACGGCTGCTGCCGTTGATTCTACTGGTGTTTCTCCTTTTCGTGCTCGCTGTTCATTGGCAGCACGCGCGCCAATATCTGAGCAGTTTCCTCCTGGTAGCTGGCAGCTATTTCGTAGGATTCGGTCCGCTATTGTTTCACTTTATTCGGAACCCAAATCTCTACTTCGGGCGAGGAGCAAGCCTCCTGATATGGCCGCCGCACAGTCCAACGAGTTTCGCGGATATTGCAACCGCGTGGAAAACTATTGGGCCTGTCTTTTCAGAAAATCTGCTCGGCATTAGCACGCACAGCTCGCAGGACATCATATTCTATGCGCCCCTGTTGTTACCTGCCGAAGCCGCTCTGCTGGTCTTGGGCGTTGCCCTGCTTTTATGGCACTGGCGTCATCCGGCCGCGTTTCTGATACTCGCCTCCGGACTAGGTGTCTTGCTCGTGGGCGGAACGCTCGTGGCATATCAGAACAGCGTACCACCCCTCATCAACCATTGGACTCCTGCTCTCCCGGCCTTCTATGTTGCGTTGGCTGCGCCTGTGGGCGCATGGACAACGGTCGGACAACGGAGTTAGAATCCCAGTTCCGCTGGATCTTGCCGGTCACAGTCGCAACTGCATTACTCGTGCTTGGCTGGTGTAATCTAAATTTTTATTTCCATCGCTATTACGCGGACCCTGAGAGCCTGACGAGCAAAGCGTACAGGTCGGCCCAATGGAATTACGAGGTGCAAACTGTTCAGAGCCGGTACCTGGCATCTCTCGGCCCTGGCTACAAAGTTTTTACAGTAGGCCAGAGCCGGTGGCCGTACGATCCTGTAACTACGCGATACCTCGTAAGAGAGCAGAAGTGGACGCTGCTGACCAATCCTGCGACGGAACTGGCGTCCATAAGTCGTGACAACAAAGGACTGGCGTTTCTCTTTTTCCCAGGAAACGAGCAATATCAGCAAACAACACATCAGCTTTTTCCCGGAGGCAGGCAAGGGGAAGTAACAAACCGGCGCGGCAAGCACTTGTTCTACACATATGTGCTCACACCCCCGTGAGCACAGGCGATCCAGAATTAACATTCGGTTTGGCTCGACCTGACGATCGCACGCGATTATAAACTGCGGCTGATGCGATTTGGTTTTTCTCGACGCGTGTGTCTGCTATTGATGCCCGCTTCGGCAGTTCTGCTGCTGATTATGGTCAGTTGCGGGAATTCCAGCATCGTCGGCAAATGGCGGATGTCGGGAGCTGAAAATCAAACAGTCTGGGAATTTTCGGGTAACGGCTCGGTGCTCGCCGGAGAAGTTCGCGGCAGATACAAGTTCGGTAATCAGGACCGAATCAAAATCGAGACGCCGTTCGCGACGACAGTTTATGTAGTGAAACTTTCGAGCGATCAACTCGTGCTTCAAGACTTGGGCGGTTCCAAGCTCGAATTCACAAGGGTACCAGAGACGCCGCGGTAATCTGTAACACAGGCATCCTGCCTGTGGGGCGACCGGGCGTCTCGCATGCTTAAAGCGTTTTTGTCGGCAGGCGGGGGGCCCGCCGGCCCCCACAGCCAAATTGGGTTTGGTAGTTCAAAACTCGGCGCTGCCGGGCGTGCGCGCAAAAGGAATCACGTCGCGAATGTTCGAAACGCCGGTGATGAACATCAGCATGCGCTCGAAGCCGAGGCCGAAGCCGGAGTGTGGCACAGTTCCATAGCGACGCAGATCGAGGTACCATTTGTAATCGGCAGGATCCATGTTGTGACGCCGCATGTTGTCCTCGAGCATTTCCAGTCGTTCTTCACGCTGGCTGCCGCCGACGATCTCGCCGATGCCTGGCACCAGCAAATCTATCGCCGCTACGGTTCTGCCATCTTCGTTCGAACGCATGTAAAACGGTTTGATTTCCTTTGGGAAATTAAAAACCGTGACCGGACATTTGAAATGTTTCTCGGTGAGCCAGCGCTCATGCTCCGATTGCAGGTTTGAGCCGTAATCAATCGGGAACTCGAAATTTTCGCCGCTCTTTCTCAAAAGGTCGACGGCCTCTGTGTAGGTGATCCGCTGAAACGGGCGTTCAATGACGAAATCGAGTCGGGCAAGCAACTCCTTGTCCACGAATTTCGCGAACAATTCCAATTCCTCGGGGCACTGCCTTCTCGCATCGGCGATCAAATACTTCACCAACTCTTCGGCGAGATCCATGTTGCCGGTCAGATCGCAAAACGCCATTTCCGGCTCGATCATCCAGAACTCGCTGGCGTGTCGCGACGTGTTTGAGTTCTCGGCGCGAAATGTCGGGCCGAAGGTGTAAACGTTGGTAAGCGCACAGGCGAACGCTTCCGCTTCCAGCTGTCCACTGACGGTGAGATAAGTTTGGCGGGCGAAAAAATCCTGCGCGTAATCGATCTCACCGTTTTTCCGCGGCGGATTTTCGATGTCGATGGTTGAAACTCGGAACAACTCGCCGGCGCCTTCGCAATCGCTTCCGGTGATAATGGGGGTATGAACGTAAACGAAACCGCGATCCTGAAAAAACTGGTGAGCGGCGAACGCGAGTCGGCTACGCACACGAAATACGCAACCGAAAAGACTCGACCGGGGACGCAGGTGCGCGATCTCGCGCATGAATTCGGGGGTATGTCCTTTCTTTTGGAGCGGGTAGGAATCGTCGGCAGTTCCTACGATCTCTATCCTGTCCGCAACCAATTCCCATTTTTGTCCTTTGCCTTGCGACGCGACCAGCGCGCCGCTCACGCTAATGGATGCGCCGGTATTGAGCCGTTGCACCTCGGCGTAGTTAGGCAACGAGCTTTTCGCGATGACCTGAAGATTGCGCGGGCTGGAGCCGTCGTTCAGCTCGATGAATGAAAAATCTTTCGTATCGCGCCGCGTCCGCACCCATCCCTGGACGCGTATCGCGTCCATAGGCGCAGTACTTTGCAGCGCGTCTTTAATCGGAGTTGCAGAAAGCTGCGTCATTTTGAACCGTGCAACTCCTAACGTTCAACGCTCAACCCTCCTTCGCAAGGCTACGACCGTGGCAGGCGCTCAACTTCGGTCGAATGCTTGTGGGGAACTGACGCGATTGGACGGCTTGGCGACGCGGATTCCGCGAGAATCGATCGCGGTTTCCCCTTTGAGAACGCAGTGAAGACAAATCAAACGCGTTCCGGCTGGAATCACGCTTGTGGCAGGATTTCACTGACGAGCTTTTCGAAGCGTAGATCACCATGCAGCGAATCGAAGAGCGGGTCCTCTTTAATGGTCGATAAGTTAATGAACTCCTTTTGGTGGTAGCTTTGCTCAAGCCAATTGAGCGTTTCGTTTCTATCCCCCAAACCGACATACACCATAGCGCATCCATAGGCCCAAATGTCAGGGCTGCTGAGTTGTTTCGCCTGCTCGAACAACTGCAGGGCCTTTGCACGTTCGCCTTTTAACCCATGGACATGCGCCATCATCATGAGTCCACGATAGTCGTGTCCAACGCTGTAACTCTTCTCGTACTCCGTGAAC
>Ga0209056_10008402_pt1 | contig 10589 bp, 8 predicted proteins | sample GraSoiAngelo_114_FD_185876 | JGI IMG/M metagenome (GOLD analysis project Ga0209056, IMG submission 185876) | Grasslands soil microbial communities from the Angelo Coastal Reserve, California, USA - 14_0903_13_40cm (SPAdes) (version 2) | ecosystem: Environmental > Terrestrial > Soil > Grasslands ...
GGCGTCAGCCGTGATGGTCGTCCGCGTGGTGCCGTCCGCCTTCGACTTCCGCTCGAGCAGGAACTTGGTTGCATCCGCGGCGAGCGTCCTCTGCTGCGCCGCGCCGTTCGCGCATTTGAACGTTCCCGCCGTCGTCCCGGTGCCCATGTCGCAGTGGTACCCGGTCGGACATTCGGTCGAGTTGCTGCACTTCAGCTGGGTGGCGTCGACCTGGCACCCCGCGGCGAGCAGCAGCGCGGCAGCGAACGAGAGAACGACGGTCTTCTGCATCGCTTGTTTCCCCCCGGAAGAAAGCTTGTTCATCAAAACCTCCCCGCCACCGACGCACCGGACGATGTGGGAAGGAAGTAGAGGACGCCGGCCCCGATGCCGGCCGCGAGGCCCGCTCCGAGCAGCACGGCGGAAAGGGTATGGGCCGACTTGGATTGCGAGAGCAGATCATCCGCCGCCACGGTCGTGTGCGGATGCGCGGTCAGCTCGTTGTCGACGTTCTTCGCTTTGACGGCAAAGATGAGCCCGCCGCCCAGCATCGCCACCGAGGCGCCGGCGAGCGAGTAGGTCCATGTGCGCCGGGAGGAGGAAGGTTCCGCCCGGGCGGCGACCGCAGTAGCGGTCGGCGCCGGCAGCGCAGATGCTGGAGCTGCGGCCGGCGTGGGCTGCGACACCGCGGACGCGGCTACGGGCTGCGAAGGTGGGATCTGCGCCGGCGGAAGCGCCGCCGCCGCCCCTGCCGGAGGGACCGGGGTGGAGGCAGCCGGCTGGCGCGGTGCGGGCGCAAGCATGGACGGCGGGGGAGGTGGGGCCTGGGGGGCGTGTGCGGCGACTTCCGCGGGGGGCTCGCGAATTCCGTTGGGAGGCGCCTCGCGGGTCTTTCTCTCCTTCGCCAGCAGCTCGTCGATCTCCTTCAGCGCCTTCTTCACCGCCGCTCTAGTCTGAGAGTCGGGGTTCTCGCGCAGATATGCCCGGTAGAACTGCTTGGCCTTCTCGTACAGCCCGGCGCCGCGATACGACTGAGCGATGTTGAAGAGCAGCGCCGGGAGCGGGCGCAGGCGGTAGACGATGATGTACTCCTCGGCAGCCTTCTCGAACTCGCCGAGATCGTAGTGGACCTTCGCCCTGGCGGCGTGCTGCCGCGCCTCTTCGAGGGAGGGGTCCTTCTTTCCGGCCGAGTCCTCCGCGGCGCGCGCCGCGCCTGCGAGGACCATCGCGGCGCATCCCAGCGCCGCCACCAGCATGCCGTATCTCACATTGTCCCCCTCAAAATTCGACCGGGATGTCGTCATCCTTCGATGCCGCCTGCCTGGCCTTTTTCTCCGACCCCTCGGACTTCCTTCTGAATACGCGCGGCGGCGGCGCCAGTTTCGGCTCCGCCAACAGAGACGCGCGCACCACTTTCGGTGTATCCGCGATCACGTCGGTGGTCCAGGAAACGAAATCCTTCTTGGAAAACGTGAAGCGGACGCTCACGTTCCTGGGCACGGAGACGTCGAAGGGCGTGACTCCGCCCTTCACCCCTTCCTTCCAGGTGGCCTCGACGATGGCGCCGACGGGCTCGGATACGACCGAGAGCTGGATCTTCTCGTTCTGCTGGCGCCGCTGCTCTTCCTCCGCGCGCAGCGCCGCCTCCCGCGCCTGTTCCCCGACGCGCTGCGCGGCGAGCTGCGCGGCGCGCTCCGCAGCCCGGCGATTTTCCGCCGCCTGCTGGCGCACGAAGAAGACGACGGCGAAGGCAGCGGCCAGGACGACCGCGGCTGGCCCGATGTAGGCCGTGGGCCGCGACTTCGGGACGGCCGGGGGAGGCGACGTCGCGGCGGTCATCATGGACCGGGCCGGGGTCGCCGGAGTCCTCCTTGGCAGCGCCGGACGCGCCGGTGTCTTCAGCACCCCTCCTGGACTCGTTCGCGTCTTCGTGCCGGTTGCCGCAGCGGCCAGCTCCTCCGCGGTCGCGGGCGGCAGCTCGCCCGAGATTCCCAGACGCTCCATCACTTGCGCGAGAGCGTCGTGCACCTCGCGCATGGTCTGGCAGCGATCCTCTTGCTTCTTCTCCAGGCACTTGAGGATCATCGCCTCGTACGCCTCGGGAATCGCGGGAACCAGCGACCGCGGCGGCGGCGGCGGAAGCTGCAGGTGTCCGATCAGCACCTCGCCGAAGCTCGTCCCCGGAAAAGGAAGCTTCCCGGTGGCCATCTGGAACATCATGCAACCCAGGCTGTAGATGTCGCTGCGGCCGTCGATGCGGTCGGTCAGCCCGCCGGCCTGCTCCGGCGACATGTAGGCCGGAGTCCCCATCACCATCCCGGTCTGCGTCTTTCCGGTCGAGGCGCCCGAGTCGTCGATGACCCGCGCGATGCCGAAGTCCACCACCTTGACGAAGTTCTTCTTCCCCTTGTGCACCGTGAGGTAGACGTTGTCCGGCTTCAGATCGCGGTGGATGATCCTGCTCTCGTGCGCCGCCTGCAGGGCCTCGCAGACCTGGAGGAGGATGGGGCCGGCGGCGTCGAGGGGCACCGGGACGTCCGGCACGATCAAATCCTGAAGGGGCTTGCCCTGCAGGAACTCCATGACGAAGTAGTGCCGGTTGTCCTCGGTGACGTTGAGGTCGAGGATCTTGAGGATGTTGTCGTGGCCGATGACGTTGACCGCGCGGGCTTCGTTGAAGAAGCGATCGACGATCTTCTTGTCCGTGGCGTACTGCGGATGGAGGAACTTGATCGCCACGCGCGAGCCGATGACCGGATGCTCGGCCATGTACACCGCGCCCATCCCGCCCTTGCCGAGCACCTTCGTCACCCGGTAGCTGCCGATATCGCGCCCGATCAGCTCGTCGTCGGGCTCCACCGCCGAGAGATCGAGGCCGTCCTCCGGGCAGTGGAGGATCTCGTCCTCGTACTGGTTCTGGCACTCGGGGCAAGTCCGGGACAAGACGCTCTCCGCAGGCTGGCGCGCTCCGGCAATTGACGCTCCCGTAAAGGGTGCTGTCAAGCGCACGGAAGCTAGCCGCTCCCGCGCCAAAGGCGCGGGTATCCGGCTATTTTTTTGAGACTGCGCAGATTTCTATTTCAGGTCGCCGAGGACGTCGACGACGCCGTCCGGTTCCTTCGGCGCGCGGTCCTTCTTGCGCTTCTTCTCCGGCTGCCGCTGCTCTTCCGCCGCGACTGGCTGCAGCGCGCGGGGCACGGCCTTCAGCACTGCCTGCACCGTCTGCGGCTGGTCGGCGATCACGTCCATCGCGTAGTCGATGAAGCCGGACTTGCGGAACTCGAAATGCACCTTGGCGTTGCGCGGGACCTCGAGGCTGAGCGGGGCCGCTCCGCGCTTTTCCCCGTCCTTCCAGGTTGCGATCACGTCGGCATCGAGGGGCTCGGAAACGACGGAGAGGAACACCGGCGTCTCTTCTGTCCGCACGATCTCCGCCTGCGCGCGCACCGGCGCAGGCAGCGGAGGCGCGTCGGAGCGGCGGAGCACGACGAAGGCGCCCACTCCAACCGCGACGGCAGCCAGCACGCCGATGCTGGCGAACAGCGGCGCGCGCCCGGGCTGCCGGGGCACCGGAGTGAATCGGGTCGGGGGCTGGGAAGTGCGGGCCATCGCGCCCGCCGGCCGCGCCGCTGGCCGTGGTCCGCCGGGACGCGCATTGGGATTGGAGATGCGGTTCTTCGATCCGGGCCCGGTCACCCGACCCGGCGTTCGCGCACCGGGGTACGACGGCGGCCTGACATCCACCGGATGAAGCTGCGTGTCCGTATCGGTATCGTCAGTGTGCGGCAGATCCTTCGAGATGCGGAGCTGGTCCATGCACGCCTCGATCGCGTGCTTCAGCTCCTTCATCGACGCGTACCGGTCCTCCTGCTTCTTCTGCATGGATTTCAGGATTACCGCCTCGTACGCCTCCGGTATCTGAGGATTCAGCGAGCGGGGCTGCGGAGGAGGGACCTGGAGGTGGCCGATCAGCACCTCGCCGAAGTTCGAGCCGGGGAAAGGAAGGCGGCCGGTGGCGAGCTGGAACATCATCACGCCCAGCGAGTAGACGTCGCTGCGCCCGTCGATCTTGTTGCTGGCCCCCGAGCCCTGCTCCGGGCTCATGTAGGCGGGCGTCCCCATCACCATGCCCGTCTGCGTCTTGCCCGTGGAGATCCCGGCGTCGTCGGTGACCCGCGCGATGCCGAAGTCCACCACCTTCACGAAGTTCTTCTTTCCCTTCATCGTGATCAGGTAGACGTTGTCCGGCTTGAGGTCGCGGTGGACGATCCCGCGTTTGTGCGCAGCCTCGAGGGCGTCGCAGACCTGGAGGAGTATCGGCCCCGCCACGTCCAGCGGAACGGCCACGTTGTTCCTGAGCAGCGCCTGCAGCGGGCGGCCGTGCAGGAACTCCATCACGAAGTAGTGCCGGTTGTCGTCGGTGACGTTGAGATCGAGGATCTTGAGGATGTTGTCGTGGCCGATGACGTTGACCGCGCGCGCCTCGTTGAAGAAGCGATCGACGATTTTTTCGTCGTGCGAGAACTGCGGGTGCAGGAACTTGATCGCCACCCGTGATCCGATCCCGGGGTGCACGCCCATGTAGACGCAGCCCATGCCGCCCTTGCCGAGGAGCTTTTCCACCCGGTAGCTGCCGACGGTGCGGCCGATCAGATCGTCCACCGCCGGGATGTCCGACAGACCGCGCCCGTCCTCGGGGCAGTGAAGGATTTCGTCATCGTACGTGTTCTGGCAGTCCGGACAGGTGCGCGACACGGCAATGCGAGTTGAATCGTGCTGGTAAGGTAGTGTCAAGCTCTCGGCCCGCGCCGCGAGGTTCCCGGTTACACTGGCGATCCGATGCGCTTTGCCAAGCTGCACGGTCTCGGCAACGATTTCCTGCTGCTCGATCTTCGCGCGGGTGGCGAGCCGCTTCCGGCGCGCCGGGCGCTCGAGCTGTGCGACCGGCACCGGGGGGTGGGCGGCGACGGTCTCCTCACGCTCCTGCCGGGAGATCGCATGCTGGTGCAGAACGCCGACGGTTCCATCCCCGAGATGTGTGGAAATGGCGCACGTTGTGCGGCCCTCTGGATCGCCACCGACGGCTGCACCCGTCCGGCAAACGCACGTGTCGAGCTGCTCACGGACGCCGGTCCCCGGCCTTGCACCGTCGATGCGCGCAGCCCGACGCAAGGCCTCGTCGAAGTGGACATGGGCACCGCCCGGATCGAACCGGCGCGCCGGCTGTCGCGATGGGAAGCGCTCCCGGTATCGATGGGAAATCCACACCGGGTGATTTTCGTCGAGGGCGGCAGCTCCCGCCTGGCAGCCGAAGCGGGACCCGATCTCTGCCGGATGGAAGACGCGAACATCGAATTCGTCGAGCGCTCCGGCGCGCAGCGATACGCGGCGCACGTCTGGGAGCGCGGAGCGGGCCTGACGCAGGCCTGCGGCACGGGCGCGTGCGCAGTGGCGGCGGCGGCGATCTCGCGCGGCGAGGCGCCGCGGGATGCAGACATCACCGTCGAGCTACCGGGCGGGGCGCTGACGATCCGGGTCGATGCCCGCGATCGGGTGCGGATGCGGGGACCCGCTGAGCTGGTGTTCCTCGGCGAGCTCCCGCAATCCTAGAAGTAGCAGTTCCAGCTCAGGGCGAACGACTTGGTCGCCGTGCGGCTCAGACTGTTCACGGTTTGAATGGGCAGGCCGCCTGGAGTGTATCCGGCGTTCGCAGCGGCACTGGTGACCGATTGTCCGCCGAATGCCGACTGGCCGCGGTTGAGCGAGAACTCCGCCAGAACGTGGTTCTGGCTCTTGTTGATATAGAAATCCAGGCCGAATCGCACGTTGCGGCTGTCCGCAAGGTGAATGCCCGTAGCGCCGACCGCAGGGGTCGGCAAGGCGCACTGCGTGGACAGGGTGCCGCTCGGACAGTCGAAAGAATTGAAGTACTCGAGGGACACGTACGGTCTGACGAATTCGTACCTGAAGCCCACGTCGAGCGAGGCGCCCACACCCGTGTCTCGCGATCCGGAACCATTGCCGTAGAGGTATCCGCCGAGGATTGCGATGAGCTCCTGCTGCTCGGAGAGCGGGAACTCGAAGAACACCGTGCTGGTGAGCGAGCGCTGGTTGGCGAGCCCTTTGGCGACGCGCAGGGCATCCGCCTGGTACGTACCAGCCAACGAGATGCTGAGGATCGGATCCTTCGCGAAGTAGATGCTCTGGTACAGGTAGCTGCCTTCCTCGCTCCCGATCAGATCGAAGTTGAAGAACGCGGCGACGGCGGGATAGTGGTGAGGATTGATGCCCGCCCCTGCGCTGCTTTGCTGCGCTCCCTCGTAGATCCCCCCCCGGAACCCGATTTTCTTCTCCAGGAACCAGCCGCGGGCCTGAAGGCCCGTGGTACGCGTGCCCGGATATACAGCGGAAGTGAATCCGCGGAGCATGTCGGGATGACCTTCGATGTTCGGCTGGTTGGCGCTGCTGGTGATCGTGAATCTCACGTTCGGATAGAAAATGAGCCCGCCCTCGACGAGCAGGACGTTGTCTCCCTTCGTCCCGAACGGTCCGAAGGCCACCCAGGCGTCCTGCACGATCATCCGGCTGGTAAAGTTTCCGAACTTGCCGAAATTCGCGTTGTCGACCTGGAAGTAATACGACCAGTTGGAGCCGACGTCCCCGTTCGCCTGCAGGCGCGTCCGGCGCACGTACAGGTCGTAGCTCGCGTCGGTTCCGTTCGGCGCGCCGTTCTCATTGATCTGGATCTGCGGCTGGATGAATACCTGAAGGTTGAGAGTGATGTCCTTGGTCGGCAGCGGCACGGACACGGCGTAGGAGGCCGCGGGAACCAGACAGAGAAGTATTGCCGGAAGCAAGCTCGGGTTCTTACGCATCCATCCCCCTCGGTCGGGTGAGCGCTTCGGACGAAACGTAAGACCTTTTTTGTGCGCCGTTGTCAACTCCCCGGCGCTACTCGTCGAGGATTTCCTTCAGGACCTCCCTGCCGGACGCGGTGATGTGCACGGTGCGCGTGATGTCCTTGCCCAGGTCCGTGTTCACCAGGCGGACGATGTGCTCGCCTTCCGCGAGCATCAGCGGCTCGTTCAGGGGCGTGACGCCGATGTCCTGGCCGTCGACTTCCACCTTTGCCCACGGGCGGATGAGGAGCACGAGCTCGCCTCGCGCCGCCAACGGCGGAGCAGGCGGCGGAATGGAACGCTTGGGCTTGGCATGCACGGAGGGGCTGGGTTTGGCGACAACGACCTGCTGGGATTCTGGGGCGGAAGTTGGCGCCGCCAGAGGTACAGCCGGAGCAGAAGGGACCGCGACTGATGCCGGCGGAGGAGCAGCCGGGGGAGAAGGAGGAACCGCGACCGGCGCCGGCGGAGGGGCAGCCGGGACCGCAGCCGTCGCCGCCGGAGGTGTAGCTGGGGCAGCCGAGACCGCGGCCGTCGCCGCCGGAAGTGCAGCGGGAGGAGGGACCGCAGCCGGCACCGCGACGGCCGCAGCCTGCGCCATCACTCCCTGAGCACTCGGCCCCGCATCTGCCGCAAGAGGCGTCATGGTCGGAACCCTGGCCGCCATCTCGACCTGCGAAGCTACTCGTTCCGCGGCCGGCTCAGCCAGCCGCGGTGCATGCTGCAGGACGAGATATCCCCCGCTACCTCCGATCGCCGCGACGCAGAGGAAGGCGATCGCGCCGTACGCGAAGCCATGCCGGTTCGGAGCCGGCGGCGGAAGGACGGTGGTGCGCGGCGCGCGCGGCGGCGCGTGGCGTCCCGCGACGGCGGCGGCCGGGCCACTCAGCTTCATCTCCACCTCGAGCGCCTTCATGGCCGCGCCGGTGCTCTCGTCGGGAGCAGGGACCGGCTCCTCGTAGGCCTTGGCGAAGTCGGAGACGCGAGCGGCGGTGATCGTCTTCCCCAGCGAGACCAGCAGCGCCTCGAGGTCCGCCTGGAGATCGTGGCAGCTCGCGTATCTCGCCTCGCGATCCTTCGCGAGCGCGCGATCGAGAACCGCCGTCAACCCCGCGGGGGCATCGGGGCGCAGAGTCGAGAGCGGCTTCGGCTCCTCTGTCATGATCTGCCCGATCAAGGAGACGTCGCTGTCGCCCTCCCATGGCCTCCGGGCGGCGATCATCTCGTAGAGCACGACGCCGAGAGCGAAGACGTCGGCGCGGCGATCCAGCGGATCTCCGCGCAGCTGCTCCGGCGGCATGTACGCGACTTTCCCCTTCAGGGCGCCGGTCCGCGTCCTCCCGCTGGAGTTGGCCGCCTTGGCGATGCCGAAGTCGACGACTTTCGCCATCCCGTTGCGGTGCACGAGGATGTTGTCGGGCGAGATGTCCCGGTGCACGAGTCCCAGCGGCCTGCCCTCGGCGTCCGCGAGATCGTGGGCGTAGTGCAGCCCCCCCGCCGCCATCGATACGATCTTCACCACCTCGGCGATCGGGAGCCGCTCTCCGCGCTCGCGCGCGCGCTTCGCCACCGCGCGCAGCGACGGCCCATCGATGAACTCCATGGCGATGAAATAGTTGCCGTTCGCTTCGCCCAGATCGTAGATGCTGACGATGTTCGGATGGTCGAGCCGGGCGGCCAGCCGCGCCTCGTTCAGGAACATCTCCACGAACTGCCGATCGCGGGCGAGGTGCGGGAGGATCCGCTTCAGGCAGACCAGCTTCTCGAAGCCCGCGGCGCCGGCCTGGCGCGCCAGGTAGACCTCCGCCATCCCGCCGGAAGCGATCAGGCGCATGAGCTTGTACTTGCCGATCGGCGTCGTCATCGCGCACGACGATGCTACAGCACGCCTGTACCTGCTCCCAGAATTCCATGGTGCGAGGGAGTGCCGAAAAAACCGAGCCCGGGAGCGGGATTCCGCAGTTTCGCGATCAGTGCTTCGAGAGGTCGCGCAGCGTGTTCTGCACGCCCTCCAGCTTTCCGGAGAGCGCGGAGGCGTCCGCGGCATGTGCGCCGTTTCCCTGCCTCACCGCCTCAAGCTTTCGCCGCGCGCCCTCCACGAGCTGCGCCGCGGTGGCGATGTCCGTCTGGGCGTCATCCCAGGCGAGATCCGCCCGCAGGGCGTTCAGCTCCGCGATCTGAGCGCCGGTGAGGCCCGGGAGCGCGCTGGCGCGGTCCACCAGCGCCGCGGCCGTGCGGCCGTCTCCCTTTTTTCCGGCGTTGCGCGCCCAGCTGCCGAGCAGGTCGAACAGCCAGCGATCCAGGGCGTTCTGGTCGTCGAACTCGGTATCGGCGGGTGGCTTCTCCCCGGCAGGAACAGGAACGGGACCGTACGCCTTGTCCGTCGGCGGCAACGGCGCCGTGCCGGTCGGGAAGAAGCGTCCTCGCTCGATCACCAGCAGGCTTCCCTGGGCGGCGACGCGGAAGCGGTGCTGGTTGCGCTCGGAGGCGAGCCATCCGACGGCCGCAAGCAGCGCCAGGATGAGGAGCCAGAGCACGAGCCGCTGGAATGCTCCTCCCCTTCGTGCCGCTTGCTCAGCCATGGCGCAGTGCGCCGATGAAAGGGACGTTGCGGTACTTGTCGTTCGCGTCGAGACCGTAACCGACGACGAAGCGGTCCGCGATCTCGAAGCCCAGATAGTCGATGGGGATCCGCGTGCGCGCCCGAGACGGCTTGTGCAACAGCGTGCAGAGCTTCACCGACGCCGGCCGCCGCGTGGCCAGGTTGTCCAGGAGGTACCGCATCGTCAGCCCGGTATCGACGATGTCCTCGACGATCACCACGTGCTTGCGTTCGATGGGCCTGGTGAGATCGCTCGTGATCTTCACGACGCCCGACGACTCGGTAGCCTCGCCGTAGCTCGAGAGCCCGATGAAGTCGATGCTCAGGGGGAGATCGACCGCGCGCGCCAGGTCCGAGATGAAGATGTAGGAGCCCTTCAGCACGCCGAGCAGGACCAACTCCTTGCCGTCGTAGTCGCTCTCGATCTGGGTCCCCAGCTCCTTCACCCTCCGGGCGATCTGGTCTGCCGTGAACATCGGCTCCAAGTCCGCAGCGAGTTTCAAGTCAGCTCCTTAGACGTATGCGTTGTTCATGATTTCGCCGAAGCCGCCGCCGCCCGGCACGATGTACTGCTTGTCGTCGAGGCCGCGCTCGCGGTCCCAATGCGTTCCCGGCACGGTGTCGAAGACGTCCTCCGGGGAGAGGCCCCGGTCCAGCCGCAGTGCGTAGACGATGGCCTCCGGGTGCGCGGTCGTCACGTTCTTCAAGAACTCCGGCGTGACGATCAGGTTCGCGGCGATCACCTTGCGCGGCTTGCCGATGACGTCGCGCTTGTACGCGTCGATCGCGGTGCACATGCTCCCGCCCGTCGCTCCCATCGGATCGGGAAAGAGCAGGATGGCGTCGTCGACGTCGCCTCCGATCTTGCTGCCGAAGATCTGCGCGCCGGTCACGTGCGAGGCCTCGTCGAGCACCCGCGCCATCACGAAATGGTCCTGCCGCACCACGCGCGGATCGAGCAGCGTGTTGAGGAAGTCGTAGGTGATCTGCGAAGGGAGGGTACCGGCGCGCGCGATGTTGACGGTGACGGCGCGGACTTCCGGGTCCACGGTCTCGCCGTGAAAGACTGCGTTCGGCGTGGAGTCGATCATGCGTGTCGCGGTTGCCGT
>Ga0209056_10008403_pt1 | contig 10587 bp, 11 predicted proteins | sample GraSoiAngelo_114_FD_185876 | JGI IMG/M metagenome (GOLD analysis project Ga0209056, IMG submission 185876) | Grasslands soil microbial communities from the Angelo Coastal Reserve, California, USA - 14_0903_13_40cm (SPAdes) (version 2) | ecosystem: Environmental > Terrestrial > Soil > Grasslands...
TGGTGCGGGAAGGATACGACACCTACCTCAACCCATTCTTCAAGTCTGACGATCAGGCTTCGACTTTCGAAGCAGACGCTTGCGGCTTCAAAGGGGGAGAGATTCTGGTCGCGTTCTGTGCAACAGGCTTTCCCGAAAAGCAAGTCTGGAATTCGATCGGAATAGTGAGCAAATCGGAGAACGCGAGGGCGCTCATTGTTTCTCCTCAGGAGATAGACAGGGAGACAATAGAAGGGCAGGCTCCTGGCGCTATCGAGAAGGGAAAGGTCCGAGTCGAAACCCTGGGGTGGTTTGATGACACACTGGAACAGGCCCTCCAGCAGACTCTGCACACCGTAGAGTTGCTTGTAAACGAGACTCGGATGAGAATGCTGACCCCGCTATTGCACAAGTCAGCTCTAAAGAGAGACTTCAGAGCCAGGATCAATCCAAAGCTGGTCTACCACAACCTTGCAACATTGTCGGAAGCAGGGCTAGTCGACGAGCCCGCCGAGGGAACCTACGAACTCAGCCAGCTCGGGAAGACTATGCTCGCCGATTTCATAGCATTTCTCGAAAGAGCCCGCAGGACCCTAGATGATCACAGAAACGAGGAGGTGAAATCGATTGGAAGACGATGAATTATTCCCAGAATGGTTCAAGAGACGCTGGAGATTACCGACAAGCAACTGGTTCGACGATTTCGAACGCAGCTTCGAAGAAATGTTCCGCGGCATGGAGCTACCGAAGGACCTAATCAGAGAGAGAAAAATTCCAGGTGGAGAAACCGTGAAGGAAATGGGACCCTTCGTCTACGGCTACTCGTTCAGCCAAGGCCCCGACGGCAAGCCAGTCATCAGAGAATTCGGCAACGTCAAACCCTCAATCCGCGGAGGCCCATTCGGCATGTCCAAGCCAAGCCTGGACGTAAAGGAGGATCGAGAACCACTAGTGGACACGATCGTGCAGTCAGACAACGTAAAGGTGGTGGCTGAGCTTCCGGGCGTCGAAAAGTCGGACATTGCTCTCGAATGTGATGGACGAAACCTCGTGCTGAAAGTAGACACAGACAAGCACCGGTACTACAAGTCGCTAGAGCTGCCAGTCGAGGTCGATCCGGACACGTCAAAAGCCAGCTACAAGAACGGCGTACTGGAACTAATCCTCAGACGCAAGAGCCCCGGGAACAAGGCCAAGCAGATACAAATCGAATAGTGGGCAGAGAAACTCTCCTCACCCACTCTCTTCTTTTTCACTCCGATTTTCGTATCATGGATTATTAACCGGGTCGAAAACTATGGGGTAGAATCGATGTCGTCCAAAGATCTTAGGATAAGCGAAGCGGAACACAAGACCCGGATAGAAGAGATTCGGGGCGAGATGCGGAGAAGCCGGATCGGAGCTCTCTATCTAACCAATCCAACGCGGATCATGTACACGACTGGTTTCTCTTACATATCGACCGAACGACCTCTGGCCCTTGTCATCCCTAGGGATGAGCCGCTATTCTTCATGGCCCCTCAGCTGGAATATGACCACATCAGAGGAGAGTGCACTCTTGCAGACGAGGTGTACACATACCCAGACTATCCCGGGAAGGCGCACCCTATCCGAATCTTCGCGAGACAGATGGCTGAGAGAGGACTCGGGTCGTCAGTGATCGCCACAGACTCGTTCGATGGCGCGGCTGGAGGATTTGGTTACCGAGGCCCTAGTCTACGCGACCTAGTGTCAAAGGCAAGATTCGTGGACGGACGGGACATTGTAGACCGTATGAGGCTTGTAAAATCTAAGGAGGAGATTCGACTCTTGAGGGAGAGCGCGCGATGGTGCGAGGTCGCCCATGATATTCTGCTTGAGAATGTCCGTTCCGGAGTCCACGATGCGCTGGTCGCCGTGAGGTCAAGCCACGAGGCATTAGCGAGGATGTTGAACAGGCTGGGGCAACGCTATGTCCAATTCAAGATTGCGCTGTCCCCGGTTGTTGTGGGGTTCCGGGGACAGGTAGGAAGAGGCTCAGCAATACCTCATGCAGTCTATTCTAAGGGTAAGTCCGGAGGGGCGACGTCCTCGTTAGCGAGGCAGGAGTAGAGGTGGGAGGTTACACCAGCGAGCTAGAACGAACCGTCATCGTCGGAAAGCCTGGCTCCAAGGTTGTAAGATATTTCACGGCCATGCTGAAGGCACAGGATGCTGCGCTCCACGAATTCCGGCCAGGAATAGCATGCAGCAAAGTTGACGATGTCGCCAGGCAGTCTATCGAAGCTTCAGATCTGGCTGAGGCCATTCGACACCATACCGGCCATGGGATAGGATTGGATGGACATGAGCCGCCTTGGCTCGACCCAGGGGACCGTACCATCATGCGGCAGGGAATGGTGTTCTCCTGCGAACCAGGCTTGTATGTCCCGGGCTACGCGGGCTTTCGGCATTCAGATACGATCGAGATAACAGGAAAGGGAATGGACCTCATCACCCATTATCCGCGAGGTCTCGAAGAACTGACAATATAGGGTTCTATGCGCAAGTTCGAAGCGTCGCCCACCTATTACACTAGGCCTTGAACCACTGGAAGACCAGATACCGAATCTTTCCCGATTTCGTGTCAGGGATGGCCAAGATGAAGTGTTTTCTCACAGTCGTCGCGAGCCTCCCCGCCCTCACTACCTCGAACGGACCCATTATCGAATCGGGTGTCTCGACGGAGACTATGAAGGGTGCATGGTCTATGCCTGGTCCATGTTCGTAGACAGCAAAGTCGGCTCCAAACTTGATCCCTGGAGTCACAACATAGCCCTTCTCGCGGAGGTCCTTGTAGACTTGGTAGGCGGCGCTGAATCCCCGATAAGTCTCTCTGGCCGCGCTCAAAAGGACTCCCTTGCCTAGGGGTTTCTTTGTTCGTCCGTCTACGACTCCAATGCGTTTGTGTTCGAGCAGGTAGAGGCCTTCCATCAGGTCGAGGAGGAGCGGCACTTCGAAATCCTGATCTGGTTTAGGTTTTGGAATCCCGACAGGCTTCCCGAAGAATCCTGAGCGATAGATTCCGAGACCCGCCTTATGGTCCCAGACGATGAGCCTCGTACCGATGAGTTCGGCTTGGCCGAGGGCTGAGGTGTCCTTCATGGTCTGTGCTAGGCGGTGAGGGCTATCACCCGAATGAGATCTACGACGTCCACTCCAAGATCTGCCATGTTCTCCATATGAGCACTCAGATCTCGAATCAGGAGGAGAGTTCGAAGCGGGATCTTCTCGTCGAGAACCTCTAGGTCCAGCGACCGGTACGCTGCGTCGACTTTCTTCTCTGTCTCTTCGACTCCCCTTGAGAGATCCATGGCCTTAGTCGGGTTGAAACCGAGGGACATCATGGTTTCGCGAATCTTCGACATCTCCTCCAGGACAAGTCCAATGAGCTCGGAGAGGCGCTTTGTGTATCTCTTATCGACCTTCCAACTTCTGTCAACTACCGCCGTAAGCCTGTAGCCTATTCCCTGAGCATAGTCGGCCACCTCGCCAATTCGGAAGATGAGACGGATGAAATCCTCTCTGTTGTTCAGCAGGGCTCCGAAGGAGGCAACTTCCTCAAGCAGCTTCTTCTTGGTTCCTTCGAACTCGTCCAGTATCTTGACCATGTTCTGGTAGTGGTCTTTGGCGTCCTTTCCCTTGCTTTCCCCGACACTGTCGGTCATCAGTGCGAGTTCACGGGTAATCTCGACGATGTTTCTCGTCTGTTCCCGACATATGTCGAGAATCCTGCGTCTAATACTAGCCTCGGTTTCTACGGGAAAGGTCATTGTTGACACGGGTTGATCTAATCCGGAGAGATGGCGGCTTCACCATAAAAAACTAGTTGCGATGCTCATTCTTGAGCTGTTGGAAAGCCCTTGTTGACGATCGTGTGGATGGTCTCTTCAAGCTGGGCGACGCGGGTCCTTATTTGGGCCCAAGTGTCCCGATCTCTCAGTGTTACTGTATCGTCCTTCATCGTGTCATAGTCTATAGTGATACCGAGGGGAATTCCCGCCTCGTCTGCACGCGCATACCTTCGTCCGATGGACCCGGAATCGTCATACTCGACTCGGAGGCCTTCCTGGGCAAGACTATCGTAGACGCTTCTGGCCCTCTCTACAAGACCATCCTTGTTGACGAGGGGATATACCGACGCTTGTATTGGGGCGAGCCTGAACGGCAGGCTTAGAATCAGTCTGTCTTCCCTCATCCTGAGATTGTGCTCCATGGTGGAGTAGACGAGTCTCTCGACGCCGAAACTGGGTTCGACAACGTGGGGGATGAACCTCACACCCGTCTCCTTCACTTTCTCTTCTCTGGTTTCTAGGAACTCGACTGGGACCTCATACCCGTCGATTATGACCTTCTCGCCCGGTTTCTTCTCCTGTAGGGTCCGGGCCAAATCCTCTCGTGCTAAGAGGCTGATGATCCTTCCCGCCTCCGTGCCGAACCGTTTTCGTATCTTGTCATGATTCGGTCTTACAACTCGAATCGTTTTTTCAATGGGCGAGTCGTAGGGTTTGAACACTCTGAGGTCCACTCCAGTTGCCTGCATATGCTTCCTGATGTCGTAGTCTGTTCTGTAGGCGAAGCCCGCGACTTCGACCCAGCCCCATCTGTCTAGCTTGACCTCATGGTCAAATGTCTGGGCCGAGTAGTGCGCCCGCTCTGACGGGAGTTTCTCAAAAAACCGTTGATGCTGTGTTTTAATTCCAAGCTGTGATAGGAAGCGGTTCGATAGGGCCATGAAATAGGCGGCCCATGATGATTTGATGGTGCCCTGCTCTACCGCGCGTCCAGTTGATATCTGTGATGCCTCAGCGTTTCCACCGGTTCTGTTCTTCTCGGTCACGATTGACAGTTGGTCTTCTTTCACCTCGTCAAGGTACGGGCATTCAGGGTTGTCGGGGTCGAAGAATAGTTCGAAATCCATTATGGTGAACTCGCGGAGTCGTATCGGTCCCTGTCGGGGCGAGATCTCGTTCCTTAGAACTGTGCCGACCTGAGCGATGCCGATGGGAATCTTCTCCCTCATCACTTCGTAGACTCGATGGAAGTTAACGAATATTCCCTGGGCGGCCTCGGGTCTGCCGTAGGCTGGATCCTCTCCGTACGGACCGATGCTGGTCTTGAACATGGTAAGGAAGTATTGGGGACTGCCGAGTATCCCTCCGCACTCGGGGCATTTGACCTTGGCCAAGAGACTGGCCAGCTGGTCTAGGTTTAGACCCTCTGTCTCTTCCGCGGTAGCCTCTTTGATGAGTTGGTCGGCTCTGAACCTTCTGTGGCAGTTGGTGCACTCGGTCATTGGGTCTTTGAAGTTCTCTACATGCCCTGAGGCCTCGAGAACTCGGTGAGGAGTTATGATCGGGGTCGATATCTCCACAAATCCGTGGCGTCTGAGGAAGAACTCTCTCCAAGTATCCTCGATTTCTCGCCTGAGCCCGGTGCCCAGCGGGCCGAGGTCCAGAAATCCGCTTAAGCCGCCGTATATTTCGAATGATCCCCAGAAGAAGCCTCTGCGCCGGGCGATCTCCGAGAGGAGCCTGTAGCGGTCTTTCAGCTCAGAGGTCAGATGTTCAACCGCCTGGGTCATCGTTCGACCTATGAGAGAATCAGTATATTGCTTTGATTGACGAGGGGTAGAGCTTTGTCGGATGGTCCAGTTTCTAGCGGGCCTTTACGTGTTTCACTATCGGAGGTCTGACCTTTCTTAGGATTCTGTAGCCGCAGAATGGGCATTTGATCTCAGGAGTCATGGCCAGCTGGTCAGCGGAGATTTTCGATCCGCAGTTTATGCATTCGTAGAATAAGCCTCCTGGATTTCTCTCTCGTGGAGCGACCTCTTGCGGCGGGTTTTCCTGTACTGCTTCCACGGGACCGGCTTCCATTTTCTGCTCGACTTACTCTTCTGTCCCTCGGGTTCGAGTTAAGGATTTGGATGGAGGGTTCGCTGGCGCCGGTCTGGTCTTGGTACTACCGGCGGCAGGTTTTGTCTTTGTCTTTTCTTCAGCTTCCTTAACAGGTTTTCCGCGGATGAGGTATACGCCTAGGACGATTATCGCAGCGACCACTCCTATAGCCGCAGGGATCAGAATTTGCAGATTGCTCTGCAAGATTGCAACGTGGAGTGTCTGGCTTGTCAAGGGTCCTCCATATTCCGGTGATGAAAACGTAAGCGTGTATGATCCGATGGTGGAGGGGGCGGGAAATGTCAGTGTCACCGTTTGGCTATCTCCAGGCAGGATCGTCACTCCAGTCGTTGCAACTTGTCGTGACATTCCGTTGTCCTGAAGGATCAGGTTCACCGTGATAACTTCACTGATCTTTGTGGAGTCGCTCTTCAGGTGGAGCGTGGCTGAGACTGTTTCGTCTCTTGCGACTGTTCCGATCGGGTCTGTTGTTGCTAGAAGGATTGTAGAGTCCGTTAATGCTATAGTAGACAAGTTGTTTACGAGACCAATTCCAGTAGCAGCTCTCGCGAGCAGGAATACGGTCATGTTCTTGGCACCGAGGAGGAAGTCAGAACTTATTGTGGCGGAGAAGTCTCCGTTCGGACCGGTCCGGATCACGTCCGACCCAGAGAGGTACCTGCTCGGGACTAGGGAAGATCCCACGTATGCATAGAGCGGGGAGGGCAAGAAGCTGATAGGCGCTTCCGTCGTGCTGCCTATCATACTCGTGAGGGTGATGTTGAAGAGACCGGCGTGCGGCCGGTTCGGCACCACAGGGCTCGTGCCCTCAGTCATAGTAACAGTCGGGAAGTGGTTGGGGGAGGTCCTGAGGTTTGATAGCGTGACCTGAACCCCGGTCCCGGTAAACAAGATTGTGGCCTTGTAAGTCTGCGATGCAGTGTTATTGAAAGGCAGGTCGCTCAGGGGATCTCCAGGATGGAGGGAGAATGTGACGCTCATGTTATGGGACAGAGGCCCAGCCCACTCATGCTCGATTGTTACGTTCGCATTGTAAAGTTGCGTAGCGTTCGGGTTGACAACTGTGAAGAGCATGATGAGTGATTGGCCTTGGGTGAAGACTCCGTTCACGAGGGTTACGTTCGAGATGTAGAGGAGGCTCGACGAAGTCTTTGTCTGGTTGTTGGTGACAGGCCTGTTGACCTGCAAGCCTCTATCGACGGCGAACAAGGTCGCGTTGATGCCTGACGCTCCCGTACCATCCCCATACGTAAGTCGTCCCTGAACGCTCAGAGCATTACTACCTCCGGTACTACCTGTGAAAGACACTTGCAACGAGTTAATTCTGAACGAGCCTGTTGCGTTTCCGAGATCGTAAAGACTGATGAAGACGGCAGAGAAACCCCAATCCGTCGAGCACAGCTGGTTATTCGGTCCGCAGTCGGATGGGAGAGTGAAGTTGTAGACCCCTCCTGTCGCGGTGGATACCGGGCCTGTCAGGATGGAGAGTGCTGAGGGGAAAGTTAAGCTCAGCGTGCCGGTTTGTAGTGATGTTGACGCATTCACTATCGATGGCTTGTTCACAACTTTGATGCTTATCTGGTCGCCGGACGTAAAGAGTTGGGTGGGCAGGCCTCCCGACAGGGTTGCTATTTGCGCTATCGAGTTGTGCGTGACCGCAGTGATGGTCACGTTAGAGTTGTGTATGAACGTAGGATTGCCGTTCGTAGCGTTCATCATGTTGATAGCTAAGAGAGACTGTGAGCAAGGTATGTTCTGACAAGAGGTCTTTTCGAAGGGCACTGGGACACTGAGGCCGGATTGGTAAAATGTCGTCGTGCCCGATGAGGTTGAGTTGATGACCACTCTGGTGATATTATAGCCTGAGGGATATAGGATGTTTATCACTTCATTTGCCCAGACATGAGACGCCATAGTTGAAGTGCCATTGGCAGGATGCTCGACAGTGGCATTGTAGCTAATCTGCGCCAGAACCGCACGATGAGAAATTATGTCGGTCGAATTCTGCGAAATGAAATGGCTAATAGAGGGCTTGACCGTGTTGTCAATTGAAGCAACTCTTACTTCCCCGACTGAAGCTTTCATCTCCGCCCCAGTCGCGTTCCAACCAAATCGAAATGAGAGGCCAATTTTGTAGCCCACCCATCGTGTAGCGTTAACCTGGACGGGGTTTGACGTCGGACACAGGAGAGGTGATGTGGTTGTTCCGCAAACTAGGACTGATGAAGCCGAATTGCCGAGGAAGCTGCAACTACCCTGAGGGCTTCCCGAACAGATCGTGGTAGGTATCAACGTGTTATTGTAGGTCAATGTAAGCGTGAAGTTCTCGCTCGTACCCTTTGTGAGATTACCGAACAAGGTAAACTGTACGTACACGCTGCAGGTTGAACAGCTCGTCTTGGGAATCGTAAGGGTCCAGTTCACATCCTGATGACCCGCAGAGACCGGGGAACTGGCCGTGAAGTTGAAGGCAGTCCCAGGAATTGGGCTGGTGGTTGAAGTACTGTTGATGGTGGAAAACCATAGGAGTTGTGTCCCAGTTGGACTTGGAATTTGAAGTGCTGTGGCATTCGTGTAGATGTCGGCCGTGCCATAGGTGTAGTTGAACGCCGATGTTGCGCCAGGTCCGCTGAGCGGGTCTTGCATGGTAGGGTTGGCGGAAAGTTGTCCGTCGGAGAAACTGTTGTGTTGGAATGTCTGAGAGATGGGTCCGGCGAGAATAGACGCCATCATGATGAGGGTCAGACATGCTAGGCCTCGGATCAAGTGTTTCACCCCGGCTTTGTCGGCTCGCTCCGGACAGATTCTAATTAACCTTTGTAGAAATCTGAATCAAATCAATCAGAACCATATGCTTCTGCTAAAGCGGACGATCCAAGAGGACGCACGATTCTAGACCGATAAGCAATAGGAAGGTCACCTTTTGGGTGGAGGTGACACTAAGACCACGTTGTCTCCACGGACGATTATCGTGCCGAGCTTTTTTGTGGCATCAGTATTCGTGACGTCTTCAGCTTCCTCTAGCACGAGGTTCATGTGTTGGTCGAAGCTGTAGAGTCTTCCTCTGACGCTGCGGCCTCCTTTGAGCTGGACGAGGACGACTTTGTTTAGGCTCTCTTCGAAAATCTTTGCTGCGACATCAGACATTCAGTATTCAACTGGTCAGTTAAGTGGTCCAGGCTCGGTACGCTTTTTAAAGATTAGCCCAGAACGAGTCCTCGACTTGCCTGACAGAACAATTCTGAAAGATCGAGAGGCCAAGCCATTGGTCGAAGCGCTCAACAAGATTCCAGGACTTGAACAACTATCGCACAAGTCTAGAGTTGAGACAGAGCTTGTGAAGAATTCGGAGGTCATCTTTGTCGACGGACATCCGGTAGCCTTCAGGAAAGACGGACAGCTCGCCCCGGTTCTATCAAACTCCCTCGCGTTGGAAAAGATGCCGCGGGTGACGGTAGACATGGGTGCGGTGCCACATGTCACGGGTGGAGCGGATGTGATGGCGCCGGGAGTGAGAGGCGTCCAAGGAAGTTTCCGTGAGAAGGACCTTGTTGTTGTCGTTGACGAGAAGCATAGCAAGTCGCTTGCCGTGGGAAAGTCGCTCTACGACTCGGAAAAGTTTTCGGCGGTCAAGAAAGGAAAGGTGATAGCAAACCTTCACTACGTCGGGGATTTGATATGGGAGATTGTCAAGCCTGTCGCACAGCGATGAGCTGAGCCGCTTATGGTTTATCCGAAATTCGGTCAGGCAAATCTTTAAAGTCGCATCGGCCTCCCGCTGTCGCAAAAGTATTGTTTCCCCTCTTGATTTGATGCTTCAATATGGCGCACCCTCCCCTCTACGTGAAAGCGCTTCCCCTGCAGGAACTGAATGATGTGGAAGCAATCAAGACTGAGGTCGGTACCGGGAACATTCTGATCGTCAGGATAACGCCACTTGCGAAGAAGAGCGTCGACGAGACGAAGCTGGCCATTACTGAGCTTACCGACCACGTCAAATCGATCGGCGGCGACATTGCGCGATTGGGCGAAGAGAGGATAGTTATCACTCCACCGGGGGTAAGGATCTGGCGACGAGAGACGGCTGCTGCTGAGGCGTCGATCCCGGCAGTATCCTTCCGCGAGGAAACTCTGCCCGGTACTGGCTAGCGTAGTCTAAGCGATTCTAGAACATCAGGCACAACGGTCTTTATTCCGAATATTCGGTTCACATTCTGAGCGAACAGTTCAGACTTCCTCCTCTCGCCGTGGTTGACTATGATCCTCGTCGGCTTCGGCATCATTCGCTTGATGAAACCTAAGAGCTGGTTACGGTCTGAGTGTCCCGAGAATCCCTCGATAGATTCCACACGCATGTTACACTTTACCATTTCCATCTTCCCGTCTGGACCGAACAGGGATACTTCTTTGAGCCCGTTCTTGATCCTGTTGCCCAGAGTCCCCTCTACTTGGTAGCTCACGTAGGCTAGGGTGTTTCGCGGGTCCGGGGCTAGTCGTCTGAAGTAGTCGATGGCGGGACCGCCCTCCATCATTCCAGATGTAGCAATTATTACGCAGGGTCCTCCCGCGACGATCTCGTCTCTGTCGCCCGGGTGGGTGACTGGATGGAAGTATTCTGACTGGAACGGGTTCAGGTCTTGGTGGAGGATCTGTTCCTTGATATCGCGCA
>Ga0209056_10008405_pt1 | contig 10587 bp, 8 predicted proteins | sample GraSoiAngelo_114_FD_185876 | JGI IMG/M metagenome (GOLD analysis project Ga0209056, IMG submission 185876) | Grasslands soil microbial communities from the Angelo Coastal Reserve, California, USA - 14_0903_13_40cm (SPAdes) (version 2) | ecosystem: Environmental > Terrestrial > Soil > Grasslands ...
TTCGCAGCGATCATCGGAGGAGCCAAAGTTTCCGATAAAATTGCTGTATTGGAACGCCTTATCAGCATGGTCGACACTTTACTGATCGGAGGAGGTATGGCAAACACCCTTCTCAAAGCAGAGGGTTATGAAATTGGAGATTCTCTATTTGAAGATGGTAAATTAGATGTTGCCAGAGATCTGATCGCGAAAGCACGCCAACAAGGATTAACATTCCTACTACCAAGCGATGTGGTAATAGCTGATCATTTCGCTGCCGATGCAAACTATAAGGTTGTTGCTCAGAATGAAGTTCCTAAAGGCTGGCGTATTCTTGATATAGGTCCAAAGGCCGTTGAAGCTTTCCAAAAAGCTCTGTCGAACGCACAAACCATTGTTTGGAATGGAACGCTTGGCGTTGCGGAGATGCCCGCATTTGCAAAAGGCACCGACGCCATTATTGAAATACTCGCCAGTCGCACTCGTGCTGGAGCAACCACGATAATTGGTGGAGGAGATTCCGCAGCAGCGGTTGAAGAGGCAGGCGCAGCCGAGAAGATGACGCATGTATCGACCGGGGGAGGAGCTTCACTTGAATTTCTCGAGGGGCGCATACTTCCAGGTGTTGCAGCTTTACAGGATAAGTAAGACATGACTACATCAAATCGTACCGCAATTATTGCAGGAAATTGGAAGATGCATTATGGTCCCATCCAGGCCTCTGACTTTACATTGGAGATCGTGCCTGAACTGGGGCAGTTGATGCATCAGTACCGCAATATACTAACAATTCTTTGTCCGCCTGCAATCTCACTGGCGGCTGTACGTGAAGTAATGGATGCCCATCCTTTTGCTCGTCTTGAGCTGGGCGCCCAGAACATGTACTTTGAAGAGAAGGGAGCTTATACGGGCGAGATTTCACCGACCATGGTGCAAGAACTATGTACAACGGTGATTCTGGGTCATTCCGAGAGGCGTACCTACTTTGGTGAAACCGATGAAATGGTGAATAAGAAGGCCATTGCTGCTCTCGATCATAGGCTGAGGCCCATTGTCTGCATTGGCGAACATCTCGAGCAATATGAGGCAGGCAAGACTGAGGACGTGATTCGCTCACAGGTAAGACAAAGCCTGGAAAACTTCCCATCGCACCGAGCTAAAGAGGTAGTGATTGCATACGAGCCCATCTGGGCAATCGGCACGGGGAAAGCGGCAACAGCCGACGGAGCAGGGAAGGTGATTCATCTTATACGCCAACTTTATGGTGAGATGTATAGCGACGAAACAGCAAAGGCGATACGCATTCTCTATGGTGGCAGTGTTACCTCTGCCAATATCAGTGAATTTATGGCTCACTCGGATATTGATGGGGCGCTGGTTGGGGGAGCTAGCATCAAGCCTGATTTTGTTGAGATTGTACGAAAGACAATAGACACTATTCAACAATAGCAATGTTACACTGTTCATGTAACGTTATCAATGCAGCACTTATAATGTCATATACGTGATATTTAGAGTGCTGTATTTGCTTTTCATTCACCCGACTGCAAACAATATCTGGTACCAATTCTCTTACAGAGAAACGCATTAGCTGTAAAACATTCATTTGAACGGCAGAATAATATTTTTGGAAGTTGAAAATATACTCATAGTGCGTGAGGGTGAAAAAGTTTCTTTGGGATATTGCAGGCCTGATTATACAACACGTTATATGTAACAGTTAAAGTGCTACATCAGACACTTTCATTCTTTTTCACTTTTCCCATCCGCAAACGACAGACCCTTAGCATCGAGGGCACTGCGAAGCAGATTGATAGCCTTTGGTCCTACTCCGTGGAGTTTCTTAAGCTCTGCCTCGCTAACCCTGGTTAACTGCTCGAGACGCACATAGCCTGCTCCGACGAGTGCCCTCTGAGCAGGCGCAGACAGCCCAATGGGGAGATCACTTTCCTGTTGTGTCATCCTATTTTTTCTCCAACATTGTGAGCGACGGCAGAACGAATGAGATCTTTCAAAGCAGACTCATCAACTGCATCTCCCTCACGGAAATCTATCGCTCGCGTTTTTTTCGCATCAAGACCGGCATTGAAGAGCTTATGCGGATCTTCCAGGAAAGCGCCTTGAAAAAAGTTCATTTTTACAGCTTTCTTGAAAGGGCCGACAGCACACACCAGTCCCTGATGAGACCATACTGCGGTATCCCACTTCCATTCCTCAGTGATGTCGGGGTCGGCCTCGAGGATAAGTTTGCGCAGTTGGGCAAACATTTGGCCGCGCCAGTCGGCAAGTTCTGCGATTTGTTGGTCGATACGTTCAGATGGATTCATTGGTTTCGCTTTCTTTCGGTGATGTGTCCAAAAGTAGTCACGATATTAGTATAACAAAAGCTCACGGCATTCAAGCAACTTTCCGGCAATCAGTGCAAAGCCAATAATGTAAATTGCAACTAAGAGCATTCCTAAATACACTGGTTAAACCGATAGTTCCTGAGACACTCACCTGGTAGCAGGCTGAGATCGGCCATAGAGGAATACGCACAATTTCTAATACATTCAGAACCGAGTAGGGAATTGTAAAGATTGGACTGATGGAGAAGAGGACAACAGCAATCCGATACACAAATGTGCCCGACGAACCTCTGTCTCACCAAGCACGCTGAGTTCCCCTTTAGTTGGAAAGATAAAGCCCATAAGCAACTTTACCAAGGTTGATTTGCCCGCGCCATTCTCACCCATCAAGCCAAAACTCATGCCAGGTTCAATGGTAAGTGTCAGGTCGTTAAGCGCAACAATACCCGTTTGATAGATTTTTGTCAGTTCCATACAGGTTACAACTGCTGGTGAGTTGACCTTCATGATGTTCGCCATGCTCCTTTATACGGATAGATTGTCTACATTGCTCGACAAGTATAACGTCAGTGACTCAATCCCCTAGAAAGGGATGAGCTTGCATCTGGACTCCACCGCAATTCAGCGTATCTGGTGAGACGCGCTGCTTTGGCTTCTTTGTCCGACGCATCAGGGGCAACTGGCAAGTGCCCCGTCTTGCCCCAATCCTGTCGGAGCAAGAGCGTTCGCATCGTAATGTTCCGCGCACCCACTAAATCAGCATGCAACTCATAGTGACAGTTCTGACAATGGAACCGGAGTCCCTTGTGTGGGCGGTTCTTGTCACTGCTATAGCCACATTTGGGACAGGCTTTGGAAGTTGAGTTGGCATCCACTTTGATGGCCATCGAACCCGCAAAGGTTGGATCTGCACCCTCTACTTCAAGGGACACGAGCAAGTAGAACCGTTTCTTGTGTTGATCATACCAGAGCCTGGCATCGCCAAGAGTGGCTCCTTGTTGAATAAGCGCCACATGCGGCGAGTCCTTGCCCTGATAGGAGAGTGTCAGACGTCCCTCAAGCGTATTCAGGCTGACCTGTTGCTTCGTCTTGAAGGTGTAATCACGCTCATAGGTATACTGCATCGTAGGTGAAACAAACTTGGGAGCCTGGTCCAGTCCTTTGTACCGCTTCTTGGTCATCCCAGCTTTGCGTGCGGCGGCATTCTTCTTGACCTTGGTCCATAGTCCTTTATAGGTAGCAGCAACTTGTCGCTCGACGCTACAGGCTAACTGTGAGGGAAGGTGATACGTCGCACGCAATGCTGCATACATCCCCCGGTGTAAGGTCTGATTGCTACTGGTTTTGCCATGCGCAAAGGCATAGTTGCTCGCGGCATTGAGGCCATCGCGGTAGGCAAGTTGCGTGCGACGAAGTGCCTGAAATTGCTCAGGACTCGTATTCAATTGAAGTTTTGCCGAGAGTATTTGTTTCACACAGGTAGTTTACCATAGTAGGCGTGAGAAGCCAAGTGGGTGCGAAGGGAATATTTGCAGAAGTTCCTCTCGTCCCCTAATGGGAGACGGGTCTCCCTGCCGCTTTTTGATGAACGAAATATATGTGAAAAGAAATTTTGGAGTAGTAATAAACATAGAGGGCGTGATAAATTGCATCACGCCCTCTAATGAATGTCTACAAACTTTAATCCAGGTAATCCTTCAACTTGCGGCTGCGGCTCGGATGACGCAATTTGCGCAGAGCTTTGGCCTCAATTTGACGAATTCGCTCACGGGTAACATGGAACTCTTTGCCAACTTCTTCTAGCGTACGACTGCGGCCATCATCCAGACCGAAGCGCAATTGGAGTACTTTACGCTCGCGATCGGTCAAGCTTTCAAGCACATCTTCTACCTGCTCTTTCAAGAGTTGGTGGCTGGCAGCATCAGCAGGAGCAAGCGCTGTATGATCCTCAATGAAGTCACCCAGGTGGCTATCTTCTTCCTCGCCAATAGGCGTCTCAAGACTTACAGGCTCCTGGCTAACCTTGATGATCTCGCGAACTTTTTCAGGGCTGATCTCCATCTGCTCTGCGATTTCCTCGGACGTGGGTTCACGGCCAAGGTCCTGCAGTAGACGACGGCTAATACGAATCAGGCGATTGATCGTTTCCACCATATGCACGGGAATACGAATTGTTCGAGCCTGATCTGCAATAGCACGAGTAATCGCCTGACGAATCCACCATGTAGCATATGTGCTGAATTTATAGCCCTTCGTGTAATCGAATTTCTCAACAGCACGAATCAGGCCGATATTACCCTCCTGGATTAAATCCAACAGGCTCATGCCACGGCCAATATACTTTTTAGCGACACTGACGACAAGACGCAAATTTGCCTCGGTTAATCGGCGCTGAGCGTCTTCACCGTCCTCAACAATGCGATAGTCACGGCTTAGGGGTGATTTGATCAATTCAAGCCGACCACGCTCCATTCGACGGGCAAGCCGTACTTCTTCCTCTGCAGAAAGAAGAGGAACACGTCCAATCTCGCGCAGGTACATACGCACCGGATCATCTAAACTACTCTCAAGATCAGCGACTACGATTCCGAGACCATCATGCAGGTCATCCCACTTGGTTCGAGTTATGACCTCAGCATCTACATCATCATCAGATCCAGGCTCCCAACCTGCTGGCGGCCCTTTAGTTGGATCCAGAGCATCCATAGCTTCTTCGTCCTGTAACTTGAACAGGTCAAATGACTCAGCATCACCGACAGGAGTAACAAAACTTCCTCCGGGAGTACTATGTGCATCACCTATAGTATCAATATCAAAAACATCGTCTTTTCTGCCCAACATGGACTCATCAAACGATCCAACAACAAACATAGTTCCATTCAAAGGTTCTGTGTTTACGTGTTCATTTTCAACTAGTTCTAATTCAAGCACTTCTTGCTCCTGATTCACCATTCTTTCATCCCCCTTCAGAAAACAGGCGTTATAAAAACGAATAAAAAACGATAAATCCTGTCTTCTGAACATACGTAATAAGTAAAAATGATTCCACAATTCACCAAGATTGATTCGAATAAGCAAGCAATGTACAGATTTTTAACCTTGTAAATGCATTGCCGAGTCAATTGTGCGCAACTGACGGTGAATATCCATCAATTGCTGTTGGAGTTGCTGCACAATTGCACCATCTCCAACTTCTTTAGCACCTCGTACGAGGTACTGTAGCTCTGTATTCGATTGTAATAAACGTGCACGTTTGAGCCGAGTAGCGCATTGGACTGCGTCTTTTACCAGTCCTGCACCCTCTAAGGGAGATCTCGACTCAACACTCTTCCGCGCTCTGTCTACTGATTCCAGCAAAGCAGAAGGCACAAACTGCTCAAAGGATTGAAATAAGGGGGAAGCATCACGTTGATAGACTGAGTTGAATATGCGGTACAACTCTCGCGTGTCTGTCCCTGCAAAGTCACCATCGGTAATTATACCACAAACATGCGGACATAGCCCAGGATTCTGCAAGAGTAGCCCAATTAGGTAGTCCTCCCATTTTATCCTATCTCTAATACGTTTGTCAAGTCCCACTGTTGTTCGTGTTTCTTGCCCATGTTGATTGTTTGCCTGGAAACGCAGAACTGATTCTTCCCTTGAATCCTCAGGTTTCTCCAAACCTGAGAGATCGTCTTCTGATAGTGATTGGTTTCCCGATAGAGATTGGCGTTCTACTAATTCCGCTCCACGGATGGAGCGATATTGACCAGTGTGGTCCGAAAATGCTGCGATGACGCTGGTAGACTTCTGTCCTCGCAGTATCCTCTGCAACTCCTCGTTTAAGCTGCGTTCATCAATACTGATCATTGTTGCAAGTTTGCGTAGATAAGCATCACGTTTAACACGATCTGAAATTGAACCAATTACGGGTAGTAGACGTTTTGCAGCCTCTGATTTATCGGCTGCCTCCCTTAAATTCAAGCCACTTGTTTTAGCAACAAAGTAGTAATCAACCAAAGGAAGTGGATGGGCCACAGCATAAGACCAGGCAGAGAAGTCGTGACGGATCACTTCGTCAGGATCTTCTCCCATTGGTAATTGCACTACATTGATCTCGGCATCTACCTGCTCTTCCAGACGAATCATACCGCGAGGTTCGCGCTTATATCCTGATGATCTCATCAAACGTCTATCCGCTATCAATGGCACAGGAACTACAGTGCGATCAAAAGCCTTCAATGCTTCTTGTATGCCATGTTCAGTCGCAGCCATTCCGGCTTCATCTGGATCCAGCGCAAGCGTAACTTGTTTTGTAAGTTTTTTAAGCTGTTGAATGTGCTTTTCCGTGATAGCACTACCAATGCATGCTACTGTTTGTTTTGTTCCATATTGATGAGCTATAATCGCATCCACATACCCTTCAACAATAACGACTTGTTTTGCAAATTTTATCGCATCCCTTGCCATATCCAGTGCATATAGGACATTATTTTTCTCAAACAAAGCCGTTTGAGGTGAGTTCAGGTATTTTGGATGATTATCGCCAAGCGCACGTCCTCCAAAGCCTATCACCCGTCCTCGAATATCCCGTATCGGAAAAATTATGCGATTCCGAAAGTAGTCATAGACCCCACTACTTTGATCTCTTCCTACTGCACTCACACTAGTAGCAGCCGATACTTTGGCCATCTCGCGGGCACGCACCAATCCAGCTTGTTCCAATTCGTACTCAGTATAGCCCTGCCCAAACAAATACTTACTCAATCCATCCCAGCCTTCAGGCGCATAGCCGAGACTAAAGGACATCACCGATTCGGCTGAGATCCCGCGACTCTGAATATAGGCTCGCGCTTCAGCAGCATCTTTCGATCGTAACAGCATTTGATGGAACCAAAGAGCCGCTTCTTCATTGAGTTTCCGTAGCTTCTCTTTAAGAGCGTTAGCTTCGCGTTGCTGCTCCGGACTAGTGCTGCCGTAATCTTCGACTGTGACGCCAACCTTCTCCGCCAGATAGTGTAAAGCGTCTCGAAAATCCAGCCCTTGTTGTTTCTCTACAAAGGTAAAGACGTCTCCACCCTCATTACAGCCAAAGCAACGCCAGGTTTGAGATTCGGGAAACACGTAAAAAGATGGTGTACGTTCATTATGAAACGGACAAAGCCCCTGAAGAGATTTTCCCGATTTCCGTAAGGCAACTACCAGACCTACTTCTTCAGCCACGTCTATTTTTGCTTTGATTGCCCCGATAAGAGATGTCATAATGAACCCTCTAGCAAAACGTGGTTAGTGAAGTTAATCCGTTATTCTCACACCAGATATAACGAGCAATAGAGCAGAAAGTCGCACTAAATAGCAGAATTATGCAAAGTTATGGTAACAACTATTCCAAATGTACTACTAAGTAGTACGGATTTGGGGGAATTCAAGTTGTTTGCGCTTCTGAGAATACCCGTATACATCTGAATGCGAAATATATTACGCTTCAATTACGTCAACTCTCACATCCTGATGATCATCTTCGTATTTGATCAAGCAAACATTCAAATGCACTTGCCAAACAAAAGTAACTTATCCACTTATCCACATGGCCTATATACTAAGATTCTTTTTTCAATATTTATAAAAATATTATTGTAGTAGTAATAGGCGCTGTGGATAAGTGGATAGACCGTTAAAACAACGTAATATTACATTGTTTGATTCACAACAACGAGCCTGTAGAGATACTTTAAGCCCCGTGGATAAGTTACCCACATGAGATCTTGAGATGTATAGTTTGGGGATAGAAATTCACCCGAAGTGGAGAAACTCCAGGATAATGAGGATAAGAAAAACACAGATACCCAAACTTACGTGGGATGGGGATAAGTTATCCCCGTAGTGAGTGGATATGATTAGCTGTATATCCACTGACCCAAAGAATGTTCATAATTCATCCACCGATATCGTTGATAAAATTTACAATTGCCTATGTCCTTACGTAGCGAGTAAAACGGTTATCAACATTGCTTGAAGATAACATTTCAAGAAAAGAATCATTGAAGAAAATCGGTTCAAAGAAACTTAACGTGCAATACAAGTGAAAGAAAAACTAGGGACTTTTACACAATTCTAAGTGGTTGTCCACAAAATTGACCGATTTATCCACTTTATTTTTCTTTTGACCAGCTTTATATAGATTCAGTGTTGAAATTTCTTCAACAGACCGAATATTGAAGAAGGCTACTTTTCAGTTGTCAATGTTGAATAAAATGAACATGGGAAAGCTAAAAGTGGAGAAAAAGGAAAACTTATCCTCAACTTTTGTGGAAAACGATGTATGGTAGAGGCTGCGTATTGGAAAAGTGTAAAATTTATCCCCCAAAAATGTGGAAAAGCTCACATAACCTTCCTGAATTACTATAGATGTGAAAAACTTACCTTCGTTTTCTTTGAAACAAAAACTTAAAGGGTATCCGAGAGAGGTCTGTGGAAAACTTATCCCCCAAAAATGTGGAAAGACAGGCTTTTCAGCATAAAAGGGCTATTCCTTCTTACTTATCCACATCGAATGTGGATAAGTTTGTGAAAAAATGTGCAGAAATGAAGAAATATACTTTAAATGGAGAGCGCGTGATTCTGGTGTCTGATACCGAGGTGCGCTAAAAGATTATAGACACGAAGGATTTCACCAGTACTGGTGGCGGATGCAGCAATGTATCTTGTAGCGTGAGGGGCATCGCCGTCAAAGACACCTCCGAGCATTCCAATCACCCCCTCATTAAGGTGTTGTTGAAAAGATTCGAGTAGGTGAAGTCCTGTGTGCCACACTTGTTCCAGGTGGGTAATACTATCCTGGGAAGTTTCTGTCGGAATAGCTGATCCCTCTACACAAAGCAGTGCATCTACATATGGTCCGAGTAGCCAGGTCCAGACGCTACCCTGGTATAAAGCACCTTTTTGTTCCTCTACATTTGTCGGAAGTTGACGATGATAACTTGTATCGTTCGGAGCAAGTGTTCGTAATCCGAAAGGAGTCACGAGTTGCTCGGTAATGAGGTCCAGCACGCTTCTTCTATGCTCTTGATCAAGAACAGGGTAACGCAAAGAAAATGCCAGGAGTTGATTTGGACGCAGGCTCAGGTCATCCCCATCTGGTCCATCTATCACATCATAGAGATAATTACCGGCAGAGTTCCAGAAGCGTTCATTGAAGTTTTGCTTACATTGGTTACTCTGCTCTTTATAATATGTGGTCTTATGATTAATTCTGCCTTTTTGGTACAGAAGTTGGGACCATTCATCCATTAAGCAAAGGGTGTTGTACCAAAGAGCGTTCACTTCGACTGGTTTACCTTGACGAGGTGTGACCGGAATGTGATTAACACGAGCATTCATCCAGGTTAGCGCCGCTCCTGGATGTTGTGCTAAGAGCAATCCATCATGCGGGTTGACGTATATGCCATGATATGTACCCTGCATGTACCAGGAGATAGAATCGACAAGGCGCTGGTAGACATCATCCAATAGTTCATAGTCGTGTGTGATACGTAGATAGTGGTCAAGCGCATAAAAATACCAGAGGCTTGTGTCTATACTTTGATAGTCGTCTTCCTTTAAAGGATGAGCAGGTGTTGGTAATCGATCTGGTAACATTCCTTGCTTAAAGTAGCGAGCCATATAGTGAAGTATATGTTGGGCTTTAGAGTATTGCCCAGCAGTCAATAGCAACCCAGGTAAGGCAATCAACATCTCACGTACGTTATCTTGCATATCGAAATAGCCAGGGATAAGTATGGGAACGGTTTCAGTGTCGTTGAAGAATGGAGATGGGAGGTGATTGCCTGAAAAATCACCGTATGGTATTGAACGCTTAGCAAGGAAGCGATTCCCAGCTTGCCAGAGAAGATGAATAAACTCTTCATCTGTTTTTGATGGATGCGAGTTGTCACTAATAGGTAATATAGGAAGAGTATGTATTGTTTCTCCACCATCCCCAAAATAGCGTTGAGGATGTTCATAACTGTGCTGGTGTTCTACAGCATTTGTATAGGAGAGAGTGAGCTGGCTGGTATTGAAAATTTGAGATGATAACTCTTCACTTGTAACGATGACTGTTACTGCTGATTCCTCACCTGGCCATAATTTTGCACGAAAGACTCCTGGAAGATAGAGATCATCTATCGCAGCTAAACCTGCTGTCTCATCTAGTCGACGTAAGAAGTGCCAGTACCAGACGCCCGTGGGAAGAAAAGTCGTCTCACTTCCAGCATTACCTACCGCGAAAATATGATAG
>Ga0209056_10008407_pt1 | contig 10586 bp, 8 predicted proteins | sample GraSoiAngelo_114_FD_185876 | JGI IMG/M metagenome (GOLD analysis project Ga0209056, IMG submission 185876) | Grasslands soil microbial communities from the Angelo Coastal Reserve, California, USA - 14_0903_13_40cm (SPAdes) (version 2) | ecosystem: Environmental > Terrestrial > Soil > Grasslands ...
CGTAATAGGCGCTCCGCGTGAGAATGGAGAGTCCGCCGACGTGATGGAGCGGCAGCGTGAGGAGCCAGAGGTCTTCCGCGCGCACTCCGAGATTCCGTGCCGAGGCAACCGCGCTCCAGAGGAAGTTTCCATGCGTGAGCACGACCGCGCGCGGCGATGCCTCGGTGCCCGACGTGAAGAGGATCGCCGCGGGCGCATCGAGCCGGCGCGTGAAGAGCGGCGGCTTCGCCGTGGACGTCTTCGGCGCGGGAAGCGCCGAGGGCTCGGGGGAGCTCGTGAGGGCGAAATCGGCCTGGGCCCGGGTGCGGAGGGCGACGCGCTCCGGCTCGGAGAGGCGCTGGCCGATCGGGACGGGGAGGAGCTCCGCGCGGTGGAGCGCGTGGAACGTGGCGGCGAAATGGAGCCCTTGTTCCGCGCCGAACTCCAGCGAGACGTGCTCCCCCGACACCAGGCCCTGCTCGTAGAGCGAGACGGCGGCTCGAGAGACCGCCTCTTCGAGACGGCCGTACGTCCACCGCTCCTCGCCTATCCGCAGCGCGAGACGGTCGGGCTGAGTGCGGGCCCAGAAGGCGACCGGATCCCAGGTCGTGCCCGCGCTCGTATCGTCTGTCGTGCCCGCGCTCGTATCGTCTGTCGTGCCCGCGCTCATTCCACCTCCACGGTGTAGGCGTCCCGCCAGAAATCCTCGGGAAGCTCGACGCCGAGCCCGGGTTTCTCCGGGACCGGAATCGAGCCGTGCTGGAGCGCGGGGGCGGAGGTGATGTCCCGCCCCAGCGCCTCACCCGTCGCCAGGCCGTGCGCGTAGAGCGTGGAGCCGAGGGACGCGGCGAAATGAAGCGCGGCGGCGCGTCCGACCGCGCTCTCCACGAGCGAGGTCACGACCACCGGGACGTGCCGTTCTTCCGCGGTGTTGAGGACCGAGCGCGCTTCGCGCAGCCCGCCGAGCGCCATGGGCTTCAGGATGAGAATGTCGGCGGCGGACCGGTAGAGGAGCATCTCGGCCGTTCGCGTATCCCGGACCGCTTCGTCCGCGGCGATCCGCACCGGGGAAGCCTCGCGCACGCGGACCAGCGCCTCGAGGTCGTCGGCGCCGACCGGCTGCTCCGCGTATTCGAGGTCGTAGGCGGCGAGCGTGCAGAGGGCCTGGATGGCTTCGTCCGCGGTCCAAGCCTGATTCGCGTCCACGCGCACGTGGACCTCGGGTCCCACCGCCTCGCGCAGCGCCCGGAGGCGCGCCTCGTCCTCGCGCGGCGGCGCTCCTCCCACCTTGAGCTTCAGCGTGCGGACGCCGGTCGAGACCGCCCTCTTCCCAAGCTCCGCGGCCCGCTCCGGCGGCACGCGTGGAATGGTGACGTTCGCGGGAACCTCGCGCAGCGTGCCCGCGCCGCCGAGGTAGCGCGCCAGCGACACGTTCGCCCCCTGGGCGATCAGATCGTGGAGCGCGCAATCGATCGCCGACCGGGCGGTCGGAGCCGCCGCGACCGGTGCCAGGAGCGGCAGATCGACGAGCGCGGCGGCGTAGCGGTCCCGCTCGAAGCCGACCAGGTACGACATCGCGAGCTTGAGCCCGGCTCCGGCCGAGGCGTGGGTCTCGAGACCGAATCCGGGAAAGGGCGCGGCGTCGCCGAGCCCCACCCGGCCGGCTTCGTCCTTGAGCTCGAGGATCCATCCCTTGCGCTCCCGGACATCCCCGTCCGCGCTGGGCCAGGGATCCCGCAGGGGAAGGGAGTAGGGCTTGAGGCGCGCCCGGACGATGCTCATGCGAGCGCGAGCCCCGCGGCGAAGAGAAGACCGAAGAGAACGTGAAGTCTCGCCGTGCCGAAGAGCGCCGCGTTCAGGGGCGCGCCCTGCTCGCGCGTCACGCGGCGGCTCTCCCGGAGCGCGAGCGGCAGCGTGAGCACGGGAAGGAGCGCCCACGCCGCGGCCCGCCCCGTGAGGAGGAGGGCCAGCGGGGTGAGATAGGCCGCGGCGAGGAGAAGCAGGTAGCCGGCGCGGGCCGCCCTTCGGCCCATGCGGACCGCGAGCGTGCGCTTCCCGGCGTCGCGGTCTCCCTCGAGATCGCGCACGTTGTTCACGACCAGGATCGCCGTCGCGAGCGATCCCACGGGGATCGACGCGAGGAAGGCGTCCAGGGACCAGGATCGGGTCTCGACGTAGTAGGTTCCGCACACCGCGACCACTCCGAAGAAGAGGAATACGAAGAGCTCTCCCCATCCATGATACGCGAGTGGCCAGGGTCCTGCCGTGTAAGCCACCCCCGCCAGGATCGAAGCGATTCCGATCGCGATCACCACCGGCCCGGCCTCGCGCGCGAGGAAGATTCCCGCGAGCGCCGCCAGCCCGAAGGAGACGAGGATGCCCGCCCGGACCTCCCGCACCGTGAGCCAGCCCATCGCGAGCGCGCGCGGAGGGCCGAAGCGCGGGCCCACGTCCGCGCCGCGGCGGAAGTCGCCAAGATCGTTCACGAGGTTGGTTCCGATCTGGATGAAGAGGGCGCCCCAGAGCGCGGCGAGCGCCGGGGCGAGCCGGAAGGCACCATCGCGCGCGGCGAGGGCGGACCCCACCGCGACCGGAACGAAGGCGGCGGCCAGGGTCGGAATGCGCGCCGCGTGGATCCACGCTTGGGCGCGGCCCACGGCCCGGACCTTCGTCATCGACTCAGGGAAGGCGGCGGAACTTCGAGAAGTTGGGTTTCCTGCGCTCCAGGTAGGCGTTTCGCCCCTCCTGGGCTTCTTCGGTCATGTAGTAGAGAAGCGTGGCGTTCCCCGCCAGCTCTTGGATCCCGGATTCGCCGTCGAGCTCCGCGTTGAAGGCGGCCTTGAGGCAGCGCAGGGCGAGCGGGCTCATGGTCAGGATTTCGCGGCACCAGCCCACGGTCTCCTCTTCGAGCCGCTCCACCGGCACCACCGCGTTCACGAGCCCCATCTGGAGCGCCTGCTGGGCATCGTACTGGCGGCAGAGAAACCAGATCTCGCGCGCCTTCTTCTGACCGACGATCCGGGACAGGTAGGAGGCGCCGAAGCCGCCGTCGAAGGAGCCCACCTTGGGGCCCGTCTGGCCGAAGCGCGCGTTCTCGGCGGCGATGGTGAGGTCGCACACCACGTGGAGCACGTGCCCTCCGCCGACGGCAAAGCCCGCGACCATGGCGATCACCGGCTTGGGAAGGGAGCGGATCTGCCGCTGGAGGTCGAGCACGTTCAGGCGGGGCACCTTGTCCTCACCCACGTACCCGGCGTTGCCGCGCACCCTCTGGTCGCCGCCGGAGCAGAACGCCTCGGTGCCCGCGCCGGTGAGGATGGCCACGCCCAGCTCGGGATCCTCGCGGACGTCCTCGAACGCCTGGATCATCTCGCGCACGGTGAGCGGACGGAAGGCGTTCCGCACGTCGGGACGGTTGATGGTGATCTTCGCGATCCCGTCCGCCTTCTCGTAGAGGATGTCGGTGAAGGCGCGCGCGGTCTTCCACGCGACGCCGACGGCCTGAGTCATGAGGGTCATGCTCCTATGAGGAAGTGGCCGAGGAAGCTTCCATGTCGTGGACCGCGACGTTCCAGTAGGTCGCCAGCGCCTCGGCGAACGCCTCCGGCGATTCGAGGTGCACCGCGTGCCCCGCCTGCGGAACGACGACGCACTGGGATCCGGGGATCAGGGCCGCGAGGCGCCTGGCGACCTCGACGTACTTGAGATCCCGGCTGCCGGCAAGAAGGAGCACGTCGCCGCGGAGACCGCCGAGACGGTCGCCCACGTACTCGTGCGCCCCCTGACCCATGCCGCGAAGGGAGTCCGCGAGACCCTGAGGCTGGTTCGCGAGCCTGCGCTGCCGGAGCGCGGCGCGGGTCGCCTGAGGCAGCTCCCACTGCGTCTCGAAGAGCGGGAGCGCGCTCCAGTAGTCCGCGAACCACTCCACGCCGCGTTCCTCGATCCGTTTCGCCAGCGCGTCGTCCGACTCGCGGCGCTTCGCCCGCGCCTGGGACTCCTCGATGCCGGCCGACGCGCTCTCCACCACCAGGGACCGCACCCGCGTGGGATACGCGAGCGCGAAGTGGAGCGCCACGCGTCCGCCCATCGAATAGCCGATCCAGTCGGCTTCGGAGATCCCGAGCCTCGAGGCGATCTGGTCCAGGTCCCGCACCGTCTCGCTCATCGTGTACCGCGCGGGATCCGCCGGAGACTCGGTCTTCCCGTGTCCGGCGAGATCGATCGCGACGACCGCGCGGTCCATGGCGCGGAGCTTCGGCGCGATCTCGGTCCAGTCCTGGCCCGAGCCGCTGAAGCCATGGAGCAGCACGGCCGTCCGCTCGTGGGCGGTCGTTCCCTCCGCTTCGATGTGGTACGTGACGCCGCGGATGTCGAGATTCATGCGAAGGTCCTCCCCAGGACAAAGATGAGGTCGTCCCAAACCGTCTGGTGCCAGGCGCGGTTCCGTTCGCGCTCCGTGCGGATTTCGATCACCTCGGTCGTGCGCGCCTGGAGCGAGGCTCCGGCGCGCTGCTTCAGCTCTTCCCACGATCGTGGGCGTGCGTAGGGCAGATGGTAGAGCGCTGCCGCGGGCTCGAAGCTAAGGCCGTGCGGCGTGCCGAACCAGCGCTCGAAATCGGCGTGGCGCGCCGCGGGAAGGAACGAGAAGATGCCGCCTCCATTGTTGTTGACGACCACCACGGTGGCCTGGACTCCGCCGCCCCGCACCATGTGAAGCGCGTTCAGATCCATGTGGAAGGAAAGATCCCCGAGGACGAGGAGCAAGGGGCCCTCGGAGGCGGCGCTCGCCCCGAGCGCGCTCGATAGAACTCCGTCGATCCCGCTCGCTCCGCGGTTCGTGAGGACGCGGAGGCGGCGGGGATGGCTCGGAACGAACGTGTCGAGATCCCGGATGGCCATGCTGTTCCCGGCGTACAGGGTTCCCGCCTCGGGCAGGACGTCGAGCAGGACGGGGAAGATCGCACCCTCCTCGAACGCTTCCGCGCGGCCGAGATGCCGCGCGATCACCTCGCGCGCCGCGCCCTCGGCCCGCTCGAACTCCTGGCGCCAGCTCGGGAGCGGGTCCGCGGATCCTTCGAGCGACTCGAGGAGCGCTGCCGCGGCCTCGGCCGGGTCGGCCGCGATCCGCTCGCGTCCGCGCCGCGCGGGGCTGCGCCAGCCCTGGGCGGGGTCCACGATCACGTGAACCGTTCCGGGGTGGCGCGCCGCGTATCCGTGAAAGGCCTTCGACGTGAGCGCGGCGCCGAGCTGGATCACGATCTCGGGCCCGAACCGGTCCGCGAAGGTGGGGGAGCGCAGGAACGCGTCGTAGGCTCCGAGCACCGGGCTGGGTGCCGCGTGTCCGTAACGGACCGGCGAGGCGGGATCGGCAAGGACGGGATAGCCTGTGACCTCGGCGAGTCTCGCGACGCGGTGGGAGAGGTCGGCCGCGCCCTCGTCGGGCCCGCACACGATGAGACCGCGGCGCAGGGAGCGGACCATCTTCGCGAGCCGCTCGATCGCGCGCTCCGGCGCCCGGAGCGGCTCGGGCGCGACGTGCGTCTCCGGCGCCGGGGCGGGAGCGGGCGGCAGCGCCTCGGGGCTCGGAAGGAGAGGCTCGCGGAACGCGAAGTTGAGATGCACCGGTCCCGCGGGCGCGTGCCACGCCTCCGCGACGGCGCGGGTCCCGAGCGAGGAAACGTAGTCGAGCATCGCGCGGGCGTCCTCCGGAACCCCCACCTCGACGAACCAGCGCACGAGGCCCCCGAAGAGCTTGATCTGATCGATCGTCTGCGGCGCGCCGGTGTCGCGGAGCTCGGGCGGACGGTCCGCGGTCGCGACGATCAGGGGCACGCGCGCGGAGGAGGCTTCGACCACGGCGGGGAAGAAGTTCGCGGCGGCGCTCCCGGACGTGCACACGAGCGCGACGGGGCGGCGTGCGGCCTTGGCGAGCCCGAGGGCGAAGAATCCGGCCGCGCGCTCGTCCAGAGACACGCGCGTCTCGATGGGGGAGCGGCCGAAGGCGATCGCGAGCGGCGCCGAGCGCGAGCCGGAGCAGACCACCGCCTCGCGCACGCCGGCCGCATGGAGCGCCGAGACGAAGCGGTCGGACCACGTGACGTTGAGCGCGCCGTGGGCGTCCGCGCCGCGGACTTCGGCGCCGTGCGCCTCCGACGCAGGGGCGGCGGCGTCCCGGGTGCCGAGGGGCTCAGTCACGCGCGATGGCATCCTGAATTCCCTTCATCTTGAGATCGATCTCGCTCCATTCGAGGTCCGGGTCGGAGCCCTCCACGATCCCCGCGCCCGCGAAGAGCCTGGCGGTCCGGCCCCGCATTGTGATGGAGCGGATTCCGACCGCAAAATCGCCGCTCCCCTTCGCATCCACCCAGCCCACCGGACCCGCGTACCACCCTCGATCCTCTGGTTCGGCCCGCGCGATCCAGGCCAGGGCCTCCGCCCGGGGCCATCCCGCCACGGCGGGAGTGGGATGGAGCCGCGAGACGAGATCCAGCACGTTCGCGCCGGCGTGCGCCCGCCCGGCGACCTTGGTTCTCAAATGAAGCAGGTGCGGCAGGCGCATCACCTCGGGACCGCGCGGCGCGTCGAGCGCCTCGCAGACGGGTCCCAGGGTCTGGAGCAGGTGGTCCAGCACGATGCGGTGCTCGCTCCGATTCTTCTCGCTCCCGGCCAGCTCCTGCGCCAGAGCCAGAGCGTCGTCTCCGGGATCGCACCGCAGGGTTCCCGCCACCGCCTCCGACAGCACCTCTCCGTGAGCGAGACGGACGAGCCGCTCCGGGCTCGCGCCCAGGAAGGCATTTCCCTCGCCGTCGTCGATGAGAAAGCGATAGCAGTCCGGGTAGGCGCTCCGGAGCGACTCCATGATCGTGAGGGCGCTCGCGTCCTGCCGGAGCGGGATCGCTTCGGCGCGCGCGAGCACCACCTTGGAGAATCCGCCCTCGCGGATGCGGTCGAGGGACGAGCGCACCGCTTCGTTCCAGCGGGCGCGCGCCATCTCGCCCCCCGGGAGGGCGCCATCCTCGGGGTTCCGTTCCGGAGGAGCGCTCTTTGCCGCCGGGCCCTCCGCGGTCCATCGAGTCTCCATCGTCTCGCCCGAAGCAGCGTTCCAGAACATCCGGGCCGGGACGTAGAAAAGGGCGTCGCCGAATCCAGAGTAGGGCCCTTCCGCGTCCCGCTCCCCGAAAGCAAACCCGCCGATCGCGACGGGACCGGGGAAGGGGGCGGGAACCGATCCCCGATGTTCCGCGTCCGCGAGCAGTTCGGACACTCGCCTCCGGATCTCCTCGAAGCGTCCCGGGCCGCGGGCCCCGATGCGGCACGCGGCCCCGATCCCGGCGAACGCCTCCCCTCGAGGAGCCTCCCAGAGGAACAGCGCCTGTCCGTACGCCCGGGCCGCCGCTCGCGTCAGGCACTCCCAGGGGCTCTTTTGGGGTACGGGCACGCTTTCGCCCGTCAGGAACCCCGTGGAGGACCGAGTCTCGGATGGAGCCACGGTCGGGGAGTATAGAGACGCGGAGGCCGGGCGGTGAACCCCAATTCTCGGCCTCTGGCCATCCCGTCCTCCATGTCGTATCTTCCGGCGCGTGCTTTCCCTTTCCTTCTCCCATCTCCTGCTCGGGCTCTTCCTGGGCCTGCGCCACGCCTTCGAGGCGGATCACATCGCCGCGGTGGCCGCGATCGTGACCCGCGAGCGAAATCCGCTCCGCTCGAGCTTCATCGGAGGCTTCTGGGGGGCAGGCCACCTCGCCTCGCTCCTCCTGGTGGGGCTCCCCGTCGTGGGCTTCGGACTCCATTTCCCGCACGAGCTCGATCTGCCCCTGGAGCTCGGGGTGGCGGCGATGATCGTGTTCCTGGGCGTGGGGGGACTCGCCCGCAGCGCCGCGACGGATGGCGGTCACGGGCACGCGCACTCGATGCGCCGCCTGGCCCGGCGGCCCTTCTTCGTGGGCGCGGCGCACGGGCTCGCGGGTAGCGGAGCCCTCACGCTGGTGATCCTCGCCACGATGCCGTCGCGGACGGCCGGGCTCGTGTACCTGGGATCCTTCGGCCTGGGCTCCGTGGCCGGAATGATGGTCGCGAGCACGACGCTCTCGATTCCGCTCGCGGTCTGGGGCCTTCGGGGAGCCGGAGCCGCCCGGAATCTGTCGCGGGCGGTATCGCTTGCCAGCGTGGTGTTCGGAATCTATTACGGAGCCTCGACGATCGCCGCGGCGATGGCTCGTCATCTCTCTTGATTGCGATGCCGCTTGACGATCCGAAAAGTTGGTGATTATATTCACAATCTTGCGGGGAGCAGTTTGGATTCCGCTTATTGACCACAAAGGAAAGCGGTCTCAGGGAATTTGAGCACTCTCAAGCCAAAGCAGCTCGCTCTGATCGTGCTCGCCCTGGCCGTCCTGGGCGGATGGTCCTTCTTCGATGCGTTCAGCAACGTGGGCTACGGTCCCAAGCAGCCGATCCCGTTCAGCCACAAGCTCCATGCGGGCACCAACAAGATCCCGTGCCTCTACTGCCATGCCAATGCCGAGCGCTCGCGCCACGCCACGATCCCGGCGATGGCCGTCTGCATGAACTGCCATAGCGTGGTCAAGACGGACAGCCCCCACATCCAGATGGTCACGAAGCTCTACCAGGCCGGAAGGCCGATGCAGTGGGTGCGCGTCCATCGCGAGCCCGACTACGTGTACTTCAGCCATCAGTGGCACATTGCCCGAGGCTTCCCATGCCAGCGGTGCCACGGCGAGGTCCAGAACATGGAAGTGGTCCAGCAGGCCAAGGATCTGAAGATGGGCTTCTGCATCGACTGTCACCGGCAGAACAAGGCTCCCACCGACTGCAACACCTGCCACATATGAGCGAGCCGAAGACCGAACCCTCTGCCGTCCGGGACACCAAGCCGGCTCCCGGCTCTGCGGCCGCCCCGGCAGCGCCCGCGCGCAGGCACTGGCGGACGCTCGCCGAGCTGAGCGGCGATCCCGCCGTGCGCGAGCTACGGGAGCGGGAGTTCCTGACACCTTCGGAGGAGGTCACGGAACCTTCGCGGCGCGACTTCCTCAAGCTCATCGGAGCCGGGGCCGCGTTCGCGGCCGCGGGCTGCAGCCGGAAGCCGGTCGAGAAGATCCTTCCCTACATCAGGATGCCCGAGGAGGCGAACCCCGGAAAGGCGGTCTGGTACGCCTCCACGTGCGGGGAGTGTCCCGCCTCGTGCGGCATCTTGGTCAAGACGCGCGAGGGCCGCCCCATCAAGGTCGAGGGCATGAAGGAACATCCCCTGAACCGCGGCGGGCTCTGCGCGCGAGGGCAGGCTTCGGTGCTGAACCTCTACGATCCCGATCGCCTCCAAGGGCCGGTCGCGGTGGACCGGGCGAGCGGGGCCTCGAAGGCCTCCACCTGGGCCTCGCTGGATGCGCGCGTGGTCCAGGGACTCCAGCAGGCCAAGAGCGCGGGTGGCCGCGTGGTGCTCTTGACCGGTACGCTGACCAGCCCCACGACGCGCGCGCTCGTCTCCGACTTCATGGCGGCGTTTCCTTCGGGCGGGCACGTGACCTACGACCCGGTCTCGTGCGACGCGATCGCGAAGGCGCAGGAGCTCTCCTACGGCGAGCGGCTCATTCCCCGGTATCGCCTCGACCGGGCCGATCTGATCCTCACCCTCGGAGCCGATCCCCTGGGGACCTTCCTCTCGCCGCCGGAATTCGCCCGCGATTTCTCGAGCCGCCGGCGTCCCGAGGCAGGCACCATGTCGCGCCTCGTCGCCGTCGAGTCGATCCTCACGCTGACCGGGACGAACGCCGACACGCGCTATCGCGTGCGCCCCGAGCACCTGCTCGGCGTGGCGCTCGCCCTTGCGCACGAGCTCCACGTCAAGAATCCGCGCGGACCCATGTCGGGGAATGCCGCGGTGGGAGGAGCGCTTCGCGACGCCGGCTCGGACGGGATGGAGCGCGAGGCCGGTCTTCCGGCCGGCACGCTGGCCGCCCTCGCCGACGAGCTCTGGGCGAGCCGCGGCAAGAGCCTCGTGCTCGCGGGACCGCAGGCCGCGCCGGCGAATCACGCCGTCGCGCTCCAGGTCGCCGTGAATCTCCTCAACAGCGCGCTGGGGAACGACGGGGTCACGGTGGACACCTCGACCCCCTCGTTCCAGGCGCAGGGCTCCGAGGAAGCCATGCTCTCGCTCGCGGAGCGGATGCGCGCCGGAGACATCCAGGTGCTCCTGATCCACGGCGTGAATCCCGCCTATTCGCTTCCGGCGGCCCTCGGATTCGCCGACCTCATGAAGCGGGTTCCGTTCGTCGTGTCCTTCGCCGACCGGGTGGACGAGACCGCGCGCCAGGCCGACTTCGTGGCGCCCGATCACCACTATCTCGAGAACTGGAACGACCACGAGCCCCGTCGAGGGGTCCGCTCCCTGGCGCAGCCCACGATCGCGCCGCTCTACGACACGCGCGCGTTCCAGGACACGCTCTTGTCCTGGGGCCGCTCCCTGGGCGTGGGACCGGTGGCGGCGACCACGGGCACCTGGCACGACTACCTGAGAGAGAGCTGGCGCAAGGAGAGCTTCCCGCGAAGCAACGCGGCCGGCGGATTCGACCTCTTCTGGGAGGGCGTCC
>Ga0209056_10008409_pt1 | contig 10585 bp, 7 predicted proteins | sample GraSoiAngelo_114_FD_185876 | JGI IMG/M metagenome (GOLD analysis project Ga0209056, IMG submission 185876) | Grasslands soil microbial communities from the Angelo Coastal Reserve, California, USA - 14_0903_13_40cm (SPAdes) (version 2) | ecosystem: Environmental > Terrestrial > Soil > Grasslands ...
GGTGTACGGCGTCACGCTCACGTTGATGACGCTCAGCAGCCAGCCGAGCCCCGAGGACGTCGGTCCGCTCTGCTGGGCGTAGAAGCGACTCTTGCCGAGGATCGCCCCCTGGGTCACGTAGCCCACGTACCCCGCGGGCGTCTGGACGTTGCGGCAGCCGGCGAATCCCACGACCGCCAGCGCCGTTACGGCGAGTCCCCTCCCGATCCTTGCCATCCGTCCCCCTTCCCCCCGCCGGGCGCCCGCGGTCGCGACGGGCACTCCACCGCCATGCTATGACACGCCCCCGTCCGATTCTCCAGCAATCCCGAACGGCCCCGCCGTGCGCTGCTTCATCGCCATCGACCTGACCACGGACGTCCGCGCGGCGATCGCCCGGGCCGAGACGCGCGTCCGCACCACGGCCCGGGACAGTTCCCCCTGACGCTCAAGTTCCTGGGCGCGGTCCCCGACGATCGCGTGCCGGCCGTGTCGGCCGCGCTGGAGGGGGCGGTCGCCGACACCGCGCCCATCGCGCTCGCCGCCGCCGGCCTCGGGGGCTTCCCGAGCCTCAGGAGCGCGCGCGTCCTGTGGGCCGGCATCACGGCCGGCGTCCCCGAGCTCGCGCGGCTCGCAGCGGCCATCGACCGGGCGCTGACGCCCCTCGGCTTCCCGCCCGAGGGGCGCCCCTTCCGAGGTCACCTGACCATCGGCCGCGTGCGCTCGCCACGCGCCGGGCGCGCGCTCGCCGCGGCGGTCGAGGCCGCGGGCGCCTCGGCGTTCGGCTCCTGGACGGCCTCGGAGGTCGTCCTCTACGAGAGCCGGCTCAAGCCGACGGGGGCCGTGTACACGCCGGTGTCCCGGCATCTCCTGCGGGGTGTCCGCACTTGAAAATATGTAGCGCGCGCGGCTGGAGACCTGCCGCGCGCCAGGGTAGAGTGGGTCCGTCTCCGGAAAATTGGGGCCCGGGGTCCAGGTGTTTCGTGCGGGGGAGGGTGTGACATGAGCATCGACGTGAATCGCGAGCGGGCGATCGACCTGGCCGTCAGCCAGATCGAGAAGCAGTTCGGCAAGGGCGCCATCATGAAGCTCGGCGAGGAGGCGCTGGCGCAGGACGTCGCCTGTCTGCCGACGGGCTCGCTCGGCCTCGACATCGCGCTCGGCATCGGCGGCATCCCGCGCGGGCGTGTGGTCGAGATCTACGGGCCCGAGTCGTCGGGCAAGACCACGCTCGCGCTCCAGCTGATCGCCGAGGGCCAGAAGCGCGGCGGCATCTGCGCCTTCATCGATGCGGAGCACGCCCTCGACATGGGCTACGCGCGCAAGCTCGGCGTCAAGACCGAGGACCTGCTCATCTCGCAGCCCGACCACGGCGAGCAGGCGCTCGAGATCGCCGACACCCTGGTGCGCTCGGGCGCGCTCGACGTGCTGGTCATCGATTCGGTCGCTGCCCTGGTTCCGCGCGCCGAGATCGAGGGCGACATGGGCGATCCGCAGATGGGCCTCCAGGCGCGGCTCATGTCGCAGGCGCTCCGCAAGCTGACCGGCACCATCTCCAAGTCGCGGACCATCGTCGTCTTCATCAACCAGATCCGCATGAAGATCGGCGTCCTGTTCGGCAACCCGGAGACCACGACGGGCGGCAACGCGCTCAAGTTCTACGCCTCGGTCCGGCTCGACATCCGCCGCCTCGGCGCCCTCAAGCACGGCGACGAGGTGATCGGCAGCCGCACCAAGGTGAAGGTGGTGAAGAACAAGGTGGCCCCGCCGTTCCGCGAGGCGGAGTTCGACATCCTGTACGGCTCCGGCATCTCCAAGGAGGGAGAGCTGATCGACATCGCGTCCGAGCAGGGCATCGTCGAGAAGACCGGCGCCTGGTACGCCTTCGGTGGCGACCGCATCGGTCAGGGCCGCGAGAACGCGCGCGACTTCCTGCGCGAGCATCCCGAGGTCGCGGCGCAGATCGAGGCCAGGGTGCGCGAGAAGTTCGGGCTGCGCTCGGGCGCGGCCGAGGGGGGCAACGGGGCGAGTGCAGAAGGAGTGCGGGCGGCCGAGGCCGCCCGGAGGGGGAGGGGCGGAAAGGAATGACCAGTGCAGCTCGAAGCCATCCTGCGTGAGGGCGTCGCTCGCAACGCATCCGACGTCCATCTCAAGTTCGGCTCACACCCGATCTTCCGCGTCACCGGCAACCTGATTCCGTGGGACGAGGCGCCACGGCTCGACCGCGACACGATGGCCATCCTCATCCAGGAGCTCCTGGGTGACTACCACTGCCAGCAGCTCAAGCAGGGGCTGCAGGTCGACGCCGGCTACGGCCACCCCGAGCTCGGGCGCTTTCGCGTGAACGTCTTCTATCAGCGCGGCGAGATGCAGGCCGCGCTGCGCCTGATCCCGCCGCGCGTGCGGCCGATCCGCGACCTCAGCCTGCCGCCGGTCATCGAGCGCATCGCCTCGGAGCGGCGGGGGCTCGTCCTGGTCACCGGCACCACCGGCAGCGGCAAGTCCACCACGCTCGCCGCCATGATCGACCACATCAACCGCACGGCCGACCGCCACATCATCACCATCGAGGACCCGATCGAGTACCTGCATCGGGACGAGCAGTCGATCGTCACGCAGCGCGAGATCGGCGCCGACTGCGTGAGCTTCGCGGCGGGCCTGAAGGGCGCGCTCCGCCAGGATCCGGACGTCATCCTGGTGGGCGAGATGCGCGACCTGGAGACCATCGAGACGGCCATCCTGGCGGCCGAGACGGGCCACCTCGTCATGTCGACCCTCCACACCCTGGATGCGGCCGAGACCGTGACGCGCGTCATCTCCGCCTTCCCGGACCACCAGCGCGGGCAGGCGCGGCTCATCCTGGCGAGCATCCTGAAGGGCTGCATCAGCCAGCGGCTCGTGCCCCGCGCCGACGGCCACGGCATGGTCCCGGCCGTCGAGGTCATGGTCTCGACCGGCCTCGTGAAGGAGTGCATCACGCAGCCCGAGCGCACGCGCGAGCTCCGCGACGCCATCGCGCGCGGCTACACCACCTACGGCATGCAGACCTTCGACCAGTCCCTGATGGCGCTCTGGCGCGAGGGGCTCGTCACTTTCGAGGAGGCGCTCGCGCAGTCGACCAACCCGGACGACTTCGCGCTCAAGGCGCGCGGCATCTCCTCCACCAGCGACGCGCGCTGGGACGACTTCGACAAGGAGCCGGGGGCAACTGCGGAGGAGCCGATCAAGGTCGACCGCTTCTAGGAGGCCGTCCGGGTAATTGTGGTGGCTGCGGCGAACGATCCGGGGGCTGCGAGCGGCGTGCTCGCGCTTCCCGGCTCGTTCGCCTCGCTCACCACGATTACCCGGACGGACTCCTAGCGGCCGCCGGCCACGCCCGGCGCCGACACCGCTCGACGTGGCGGCGCGGCTCCTGCGGCGCGTGCCCGAGACCGAGGCTCGGCTGGAGGCGCGGCTCGTCGCCCTCGGCTACCGGCGCGAGACCGCGGCGGCCACCGTCGCCCGCTGCCGCGAGCTCGGCTACGTCGGCGACCCGGCCTTCGCCCACGAGCGCGCCCGTGCGCTCAGGGCGCGCGGCGCGGGGAGGCTCCGCATCGAGGCGGACCTGACGGCGCGCGGGCTCCCCGAGGCGCTGGTCGCCGAGGCGGTCGAGGCCTCGCGTGCGGGGGAGCCGGAAGCCGCGTGGGCGCGGCGCGCGCTCCGCGGCGTGCGCGACCGGCGGCGGGCGTGGCGGCTCCTCGTGTCGCGGGGGTTTCCGGAGGAGGTGGTGGTGGAGGTGCTGGGCGAGGAGGAGTGAGCGCCGTGTCGCTCAGCGCTGCGCCGCGAGCGCCGCGTACAGCGCGTCGTAGAGGAAGCCCGCCCGCTCGACGATCTCGGGGTCGTCGCGCGCGACCGTGGGGAACCCCTGCGAGATGGCGCGCAGCCCGGCCGCCTCGGGTACCCGGTCGACCTCGTCCGCGAAGTCCGCGCTGCGCACGATACGCGCCAGCGCGTGCAGCGCAACGTCGCCCGCGCAGCGCTCCTCGACCAGCGCCTCGAACGAGCAGCGGCCGCGCGCGTCCGCGTGCGGGTAGGTCGCGCCGGGCGCATCGAAGCCGATCGCGCCCTCGGCGCGCTGTACCTCGGCCACCCGCTCGGCATCGACGAAGAGGAAGGTCGCCTCGGGGTCGATGAAGCGCCGGATGAGCCAGGCGGTGGCGGTGCGGTTCACGCGGAGGTGCGGACGAGTGACCCACTTCATGGGGCGAGCATGGGCGTCGGAGGCCGGCCGCGTCAACCCGGACGTTCGTGAAGGCCTCGAGGTTACGCTGCGTGCCGCGAGTTGCCGCTCCGGGACGGAGCCGGTAGAAGCTCCCTCGTGACCGGCGACCAGGTCCGCGACGGCTTCCTCGACTTCTTCCGCCAGCGCGGCCACACCGTGGTGCCGAGCGCGCCGCTGGTGCCCGAGAACGACCCGAGCCTGCTCTTCACCAACGCGGGCATGGTGCCCTTCAAGCAGATCTTCCTCGGTAACGAGGCGCGCCCCTACCGGCGCGCCGTGAACTCGCAGAAGTGCCTGCGGATCAGTGGCAAGCACAACGACCTCGAGCAGGTGGGGCGCGACACCTACCACCACACCTTCTTCGAGATGCTCGGCAACTGGTCCTTCGGCGACTACTACAAGCGCGAGGCGATCGAGTGGGCCTGGGAGCTCCTCACCGGGGTGTGGAAGCTGCCCAAGGACAAGCTCTACGCCACCGTCTACACGACCGACGACGAGGCGGCCGCGCTCTGGGCCGAGCTGACCGACGTCGGCCGCGACCGCATCCTCCGCTTCGAGGCCGAGAACTTCTGGGAGATGGGCGAGACCGGGCCGTGCGGCCCGTGCTCCGAGATCCACATCGACCGCGGCCCCGCGGCGTGCGACCGGCGCGGCGACAAGGCGCACCGCTGCGCCGTCAACGGCGGCTGCGCGCGCTACATCGAGCTCTGGAACCTGGTCTTCATCCAGCAGAACCGCGACGAGAAGGGCAAGCTCTCCGACCTGCCCGCCCGGCACGTCGACACCGGCATGGGCTTCGAGCGCATCTGTACCGTGCTCCAGGGCGTGAGCGACAACTACGCGATCGACGTCCTGCGTGCGGTCGTGGCGGCCGGCGAGCGGCTCTCGGGCAAGCGCTACGGTGCCTCCGCGCGCGACGACGTCTCGCTGCGCGTGATCGCCGACCACGGCCGGGCCGTCACCTTCCTCGTCGCCGACGGCATCCTGCCCTCGAACGAGGGCCGCGGCTACGTGCTCCGCCGGCTGCTCCGGCGCGCGGCGCGGCACGGGAAGCTCCTCGGCCTCGACCGGCCCTTCCTGCACGAGGTGGTGGGCGCGGTGGTGCAGGCGATGGGACGCGCCTACCCGGAGGTCGTCCAGCAGCACCGCCGCATCGCCGAGGTCGTGCAGGGCGAGGAGGAGCGCTTCGCGGCGACCCTCGACCGCGGCCTCGCGCTGCTCGCGAGCGAGGTGGAGAAGGCGCGGGCCGCGAAGGCGCGCGTGCTCTCCGGCGAGGTCGCCTTCCGCCTCTACGACACCTACGGCTTCCCGCTCGACCTGACCGAGGACATCCTCGCCGGCGAGGGTCTCGCCGTCGACAGGGACGGATTCGAGCGCGCGATGGAGGCGCAGCGCGCGCGCGGCCGCGGCGCGCAGCGCTTCGCCGACGCCGAGGCCGCTCCCGAGGTGATCGCCGGCGGCGCGCTCGCGAGCCGCTTCGTCGGCGACCGCATCGTCGAGTGGGAGTCGGAGGTGCTGGCGCTGCTGGTGGACGGGCAGGCGACGCGCGGGCCCGTGCGGGCCGGCACGACGGCCGACGTGGTCACCGCCGAGACCCCCTTCTACGCCGAGTCGGGGGGCCAGGTGGGCGACCGCGGCTGGCTCGAGACCGGGGCCGGCGCGAAGGTCGAGGTGACCGACACGCAGAAGCTCGCGCCGACGATCATCGCGCACCGCGGCGTGGTGCGTGCGGGTGAGCTCGCGGTCGGCGACCGCGTCCGTCTGCGCATCGATGCCGCGCGCCGCGACGCCGCACGCTTGAACCACTCCGCGACGCACCTCCTCCACGCGGCGCTCCGCCGCCGCCTGGGCGAGCACGTGAAGCAGGCGGGCTCGCTCGTCACCCCCGAGCGCCTGCGCTTCGACTTCAGCCACCCGAAGCCGGTCGACGACGGCACCCTCCGCGACGTCGAGGACGAGACCAACGCCTACATCCGTGCCAACGCCGAGGTGACCACGGAGGAGATGACGTACGACGACGCCATCAAGGCCGGCGCGCTCGCCTTCTTCGGCGACAAGTACGGCGACCGCGTGACCGTCGTGCGCATGGGCGACTTCTCGACCGAGCTGTGCGGCGGCACGCACGTCCAGCGCACCGGCGACATCGGCGTGCTCAAGATCCGCGGCGAGAGCGGGGTCGCCGCCGGGGTGCGGCGGCTGGAGGCCGTCTCCGGCGAGGGCGCGCTCGAGCTGATCCGCAGCCACGAGGCGGTGCTGCGCGACATCAGCGCGCTCCTGCGCACCCCGGGCGAGGAGGCCGCGGCCCGGCTCGAGAAGCTCCTCGCCCAGCAGCGCGAGCTCGAGCGGCGGATCGCCGAGCTGCAGGGGAAGCTCGCCGGCGGCGCCTCGCGCGACCTGCTCGCCGACGCGCGCCACGTGGACGGCATCACCGTGCTCGCCACGCGCGTCGAGGGCCTCGACGAGAAGGGGATGCGCGAGATGGTGGATCGCGTGCGCGATCGGATCAAGTCGGGCGTGGTCGTGCTGGGTGCTGCCAACGGCGAGCGCGCGCTCCTGGTCGCCGGGGTGACGAAGGATCTCACCGGCCGCTACCACGCTGGCAACATCATCAAGCAGCTCGCGCCGCTGGTGGGCGGTGGGGGCGGGGGGCGGCCCGACTTCGCGCAGGCCGGCGGGAAGGATCCCGCCCGGCTCGACGAGGCGCTCGCCGCCGCCTACGAGCTGCTCGGCGCCGGGAGCCGCTGAGCGCCTTGGCCGAGACCGCCGCCGCCCCCGCCGAGCTCCGCTTCGCCGACGCGCGCCTCTTCCGCGAGCTGCTCGGTCAGCACGACGAGCACGTGAAGGCACTCGAGCGGCAGGTGGGCGTGCGCATCGACGTCGCCGATTCGACCCTCACGCTGCACGGCGATCCGCTCGAGACCGAGCTGGTGAGCCGCGTCCTCCTCCAGGTCTACGGGCTCCTCGAGAGCGGCTACCCGATCTACCCCTCCGACGTCGACTACGCGCTGCGCATCCTCTCGAGCGACCGCAACGCGAAGCTGCGCGACATCTTCCTCGACACGGTCTTCATCTCCGCGCACAAGCGCGTCATCACGCCGAAGAGCGTGGCGCAGAAGGAGTACATCGACGCGATCCGCAACTTCGACATCGTGTTCGGGATCGGGCCGGCGGGTACCGGGAAAACTTATTTGGCTATGGCAATGGCAGTAGCCGAACTAATGAAGAACAGCTTCAGCCGGATCATCCTCACACGCCCCGCGGTCGAGGCGGGTGAGAAGCTCGGCTTCCTCCCCGGCGACCTGGCGGAGAAGGTGAACCCCTACCTCCGCCCGCTCTACGACGCGCTCCACGACATGGTCGACTTCGACCGGGCGCGGCGCATGGTCGAGCGCGGCACGATCGAGGTGGCGCCGCTCGGGTTCATGCGCGGCCGCGCCCAGCCGGTGACGAGCCGAGTGCTGACTCACCTCGGCTGGCGGCAGATCGGGGATCTCGAGCCCGGCGACTACGTGATCGGCTCGGATGGTCGATCGACTCAGGTGCTCGGAGTCTATCCGCAGGGTGAGAAGCAGGTTTTCCGGATCACCGCCACGGACGGCGCATCCACGCGGTGCTGCGCCGAGCATCTCTGGGCGGTGTTCACCCCCGCGGACCGCAACCGCGGCAGGCCCGCCAGGATTGTGGAAGTTCGCGAGATGATCGGGCGGTTGCGCCGCGCGCATCAGCACCGGTTCGAGCTCCCCCTGCTCAGCTCGCCGGTTAGCTTCCCGGCCCGCGATGTGCCGCTCGATCCGTACGCGCTCGGGCTGCTGCTGGGCGACGGCTGCATGACCGGGGCTACCACTCCGACGTTCGCTACCGCCGACACCGAGCTCGTCTGTTCTCTCGGGTCGTCGCTCGAGGGTATCCAAGTCGCACACAAGGGCGGCGTAGACTACGTCCTGCGGAATCCGGAGGGGGGCCGAGGAGGGCTGAGGATTCCCAACCCCGTCACGCTGGCGCTCCGCTCGCTTGGGCTATGCGGGACCCGCTCCAGCACCAAGTTCGTACCTCGCGAGTACCTGCAAAACTCGCCCGATGTGCGCCTCGCGGTCCTGCAGGGTCTCCTCGACACCGACGGTGGGCCCGTGACGCAAGACGGACGGAGCTGCCGGGTTCAGTACACCACTACCTCGGCAAGGCTTCGCGACGACGTGATCTTCCTCACGCGGTCGCTCGGCGGGATTGCGTACTGGCGCACGCGAGCCGCGGAAGGCCGGCGGCCCGGCCGGGCTCGAGACCGGGACGTAAGCCACCGCTCGGACGCGTACGTGCTGGATATCCGCCTGCCGCGCGGGGTCGCACCCTTCCGCCTCGGCCGCAAAGCGGAGAAGTACGCAGCGATGGGTGGTGGCCGTCCGATGCGCTACATCAAGCGCATCGAGCCAGCAGGGTCGGAGGAGACGGTATGCATCCGGGTGGCGGCCCCGGACTCGTTATACGTCACCGATGATTTCCTCCTTACGCACAACACCCTTAACGACTCCTTCGTCATCCTCGATGAGGCGCAGAACACGACCACCGAGCAGATGAAGATGTTCCTCACCCGCCTCGGCTACGGCTCGAAGGCGGTGGTGACGGGCGACGTCACGCAGATCGACCTGCCGGCGGGGAAGGCGTCGGGGCTCAAGGAGGCGGCGGCCATCCTGCGCGGCATCCCGGGCATCCGCTTCATCACCTTCACCGAGCGCGACGTGGTGCGCCATCCGCTCGTGCAGGAGATCATCACCGCCTACGACCGGGCGGAGCGGTGAGGTGCAGGTCACGACGAACACGCGCGGGCGGCGTGCGCCCGCGCTCGCGGCACGGCTCGGGCGGCACGCGCGCCGGTTGCTGCGCGGCCTTCGGCTGGGCGGCGCCGAGCTCTCCGTCGTCCTGGTCTCCGACCGCGAGATGCGCGCGCTCAACCGGCGCTGGCGCCGCCGCGACCGCCCGACCGACGTGCTCTCCTTCGCGCAGCGCGAGGGCGCGGGTGGGGCGCCGGACGGGCTCCTCGGCGACGTCGTGATCTCGGTCGATGCCGCCCGGCGCCAGGCGGCGGAGCGCGGCGAGACGCTCGGACGCGAGGCGGACCGGCTCTTGATCCACGGGCTCCTCCACCTCCTCGGCTACGACCACGAGCGCTCGGCGGCCGAGGCGCGTCGGATGCAGCGGCGCGAGCGCGCGCTCGCACGATGGCTGTAGCGGTCGGCTCCAACGCCACGCCCATGGTGGCGGTCGCCGAGCGGCCGTGGCGGCCGGGCACCCGCCCGCTGCTCGCGGCGGCGAGCGGCGTCCTCCTCGCCGCCTCGTTCCCGACTCCCGACTTGGAGCCGCTCGCCTGGATCGGCCTCGTCCCGCTGCTGGTCGCCGCGCGCGGTCTCCGGCCGGGCGCCGCCTTTCGCATCGGCTGGCTCGGGGGCTTCGTCTTCTACCTCGCCACCGTCTACTGGGTCGCGTACACGATCGCGAACTTCACCGCGGTGCCCTTCGCCGTCGCGCTCGGCATCCTCGCGCTCATGGCGAGCACGCTCGCCTGCTACACGGCCGCGTTCGTCGCCGGCGTGCGCTGGCTCGGGGCGCGCAAGCTGCCGGTGATCTGGTTGGCCCCGCTTCTCTGGGTCGCGCTCGAGTGGCTGCGCGGGTGGTTCTTCATCGGCTTTCCGTGGGCCGCGCTCGGCTACTCGCAGTACCGCCACCACGACCTGGTGCAGATCGCAGAGGTGACGGGCGTGTACGGCGTGTCGGCGATCCTCGTGCTGTTCAATGTGGTGATTGTCGGGATCCTGCCCGAGCGTGGAGCGGTCGGGATCCTGCCCGAGCGTGGAGCGGTCGGGATCCTGCCCGAGCGTGGCACGGGGACCCCGCCGCGCCGGCTGGTGCCCGCGCTGGTGGCGCTCACGCTGCTCGTCGTCGGCGTGCCGATGTGGGGCCGCTGGCGCGCGGCGACGCTCGCGCGGCGCCCGCCGGCCGGCACGCTCCGCGTCGCGCTCGCGCAGGGCAACGTCGAGCAGGCGCACAAGTGGGACCCCGCCTACCAGGACGAGACGCTGGCGCGTTACCGCGCGCTCACCGCGGAGGCGGCGGCGCGCCGTGCGGACCTGGTGGTGTGGCCCGAGACCGCCACCCCCTTCTTCTTCCAAGAGCCCGGCCCGCGCCGCGACGCGGTGCTCGAGACGGCGGAGAAGAACGGGGTGTACCTGCTCTTCGGCAGCCCCGCCGTCCGGCAGGACCCGTCGGGCGCGATCCAGGAGCTGAACCGCGTCTACCTGGTCTCGCCCGCGGGACGCGAGCTGGCGACCTACGACAAGATGCAGCTCGTGCCCT
>Ga0209056_10008411_pt1 | contig 10585 bp, 7 predicted proteins | sample GraSoiAngelo_114_FD_185876 | JGI IMG/M metagenome (GOLD analysis project Ga0209056, IMG submission 185876) | Grasslands soil microbial communities from the Angelo Coastal Reserve, California, USA - 14_0903_13_40cm (SPAdes) (version 2) | ecosystem: Environmental > Terrestrial > Soil > Grasslands ...
GCGACGATGACAATGTAGTCGTCAGCCAGTAGCTCCTGGATCTGCTTTGGACTGACGTTCGCGATCCGCGCGTTGGTATGCATCTGGTCGGTCAGAATGCCGGCGTCCGCGCCGGTCAACGAAATCGCTTTGGCGCCAAGCGCGTTCACTGCCATCGCTGTCAGCGCGCAGGCTGCGTTTTCTCCGGTCGCGAGCAGAACATCCAGTTCGCGTTTGTCAGGCTCCGGCGACATTTCGTGCGCGAGCTTGATCAAGTCGTCGGTCACACCGGCCATCGCTGAAATAATCGCGACCACGCGACAATCCTCGCGCTGAGTTTCAATGATTCGTTTGGCCACGTTCCGGATGCGTTCGGGATTCGCAACCGACGTGCCACCGTACTTCTGGACGATCAGACGCATGACAAACGGCGCGACTCTAAACTAAAATCCGATCGCGCGCCGCACATTGTCGATCTTGGCCGGGACTGGTTCAAGGTCGCCAATCTTGCTCTTAATCGAATCGGGATCTTTCAATCCATGGCCGGTTACGGTGCAAACGATTTGGGAGCGCTCGCGAAATTTCTGCGAGCAATTAAGCAACCCGGCGATTGATGCGGCGCTGGCCGGCTCAACAAAAAGTCCTTCGTTTTGGGCAAGCCAGCTTTGCGCAGCCAGAATTTCCTGGTCGGTCACAACATCGATGTCTCCCTTCGATTCATCCAGCGCCGCACGCGCTTGTTTCCAGCTCGCCGGATTACCAATCCGGATCGCGGACGCGATTGTTTCGGGGTTTGAAATCACCTTGTCGTGGAAAATTGGTGCCGCGCCGGCCGCCTGAAAACCAATCATCGCCGGCGACTTTGTCGATCTTCCATGGGCTTGATATTCCCGATAACCGGCCCAATACGCGGTAATATTTCCAGCATTGCCAACCGGGAGCAGATGAAAATCAGGCGCGTCGCCGAGATCGTCGACGATTTCAAAGGCGGCCGTCTTCTGGCCGGCAATGCGATCAGGATTAATCGAGTTCACAATGGCGAACTCGTTGTGCTCGCCGAGTTCGCGCACAATTCGGAGCGCATCATCAAAGTTGCCGTCAATCGCGACAATCTTTGCGCCGTGCGCGAATGCCTGGATTAATTTTCCACTCGCGATTTTCCCCGCAGGCAACACGACTGCGCACGGAATGCCAGCTCGCGCGGCGTAGGCCGCGGCCGATGCCGACGTGTTTCCGGTCGACGCGCAAATCAGCGTCCGTGCGCCGCGATCGATTGCTCTCGAGACGGCCACCGTCATTCCGCGGTCCTTGAACGATCCAGTTGGATTGAGTCCTTCGTTTTTGATGAAGACCTGGCAGCCGCGTCCAACGCGCGCGCTCAACTTTGGCGAAAAAACCAACGGTGTGTTCCCCTCGCCCAGCGAAATGACCGCGTTACACGGTGGAAGAAATTCCCCGAACCGTTCGATCACTCCCCCGCCCTGCTTCATTTTCGCCTCTCTTTCATCCGCAATTTTCATTCGAAATCAATTCGGGCGATTGTCGAGCCGCAACTGCAGTTGTAAGGCGATTGGCACGGCGTCTGCGCCGAACCCGGGCTCCTCAGGAATATCACCGTTTAGTGGTGACAAGGGCAGTCTTTTGGTCGGCGCACACGCCGCGCCAACTTTGCGCGCTTCGCACGCAAGACACCCGCGCCACAGAGGGCCCGTGCCATTGTAGAGTAATACCTCTTAGCTACCCGACGTCTAAGCGCAAAGTCCTCTGCATCGCAGGCTCGCCCTGTAGCCCCATGCGTCTCGCATGGGGCGAGCGCGGAGACGCGAGTAACCGCGTAATGTTAGCACGCCACGTGTAAACGCCGTGCCGTGTTGCACACCTACGCTAAGAGATATTACTCTAGATCGACATCGTATGCCGGAGTTGAGCAAAAAAGATAAGCTGCGCCTTCTCGCACTACGGTGATCTCGAACGGCACATTTGGAGCGTGCCGACACCGACCGGTTCACAGCTTCTTCCCGGTTGCGGAATGGCGTGGGGAATCCAGCTGGACGGCAAAAAAAATGTCGTTGTCACGACTGTGGGCGATGCCGCCACTCGCCAGGGCGATTTCTTCGAGGCGGTTTGTTTCGCGAAGGAAAAAAAACTGCCGGTCCTGTTCATTGTCGAAGACAACGGCTACGGGATCAGCAGTCCGACCCGCAAAATAAATCCGCTAGCGCTTGGAGTTCTCGAGCCGAATGAATGGCGGGAGCTGGCCGGCGAAGCTGTTCAAGAAATTTATAATACCGCAGCGGATGCGCTCGAGAAAATGCGCGCGGGCGGTGGTCCGCATTTTTGGTGGGTGAAGATGGAACGGCTCTCCAGCCACACCAGTTCGGACGATCAAAAACTTTATCGAACTGCGGAGGAGTTGGCCGAAATCGAGAAGCGCGATCCGGTGAAATGCTGGAAAGATCAATTGATCGCGGAGGGCGCGCTCACGAGCGAAGAATTCGCGAAGATCGACAATGAAATCAAAGAACGGATCCGCAGCGAATATGCCGAAGCTGAGAAAGCTGAAGATCCGTCGCCGAAAGAGTTGGAAGCAAACGTCAGTGGCGCGCTCGCGAAGATCGACAACGAGATTCTACCGCCCGGCAAATATCGAATCGGCGACACCGTGAACAAGACCCTGCGGCTCGGACTCGAGGAAGATCCGCGCCGCGTCATTTTTGGCGAAGACATTGAGGACCCAAAAGGCGGCGTCTTCAGATTAACGCAGAAACTTTCCACCGAATTTCCGAAACAGGTTTTCAATTCGCCGCTGGCGGAATCGACAATTCTTGGGGTCGCCTGCGGGCTTGCCGCTTACGGACGTCGACCGGTCTTCGAATTGCAATTCATCGATTTCGTTTATCCGGGATTCAATCAACTCGTCACCAACATCTCGACTTTGCGCTGGCGCTCGTTCGGGAACTGGAAATGTCCGGCAGTGATTTATGCTCCCTATGGCGCTTATCTGCCTGGCGGAAGTTTGTGGCACAGCCAGGCCAACGAATCCGTGTTCGCGCACTATCCCGGACTGAGCGTTGTGATTCCGAGCACTCCGGAAGACGCGGCCGGTCTGCTTTGGACGGCGATGCATGGCGAAGATCCAGTGCTTTTTCTAATTCCGAAACACATGTTTTGGGCGGAACGCGAATCCAGGGAACCGGTTCGGGCGGTGCCGTTCGGTCAGGCCCGCAAATTTCGCGACGGTTCCGACGTCACACTTGTCGCATGGGGCAACACCGTTGAGAAATCGCTCGAAGCGCTGGCGAAGATCGATAACGAAATCAGCGTCGAACTGTTCGATCTGCGATCGATCATGCCGTGGGACAAAGAATCGATCGCGGCCTCGGTTCACAAAACCGGCCGGCTCGTGGTCGTGCAGGAGGACACCAAAAATTGCAGCGTCGGTCAGATGATTATTTCGCACATCAGCGGCCAGCCCGATCTCTGGAGCGAAATGGTCAGTCCGCCAGTCCTCGTCAGCAAAGCGAACGTCATGATTGGTTACAATCCAATCTACGAATACGCCGCGCTTCCGGACGTTGAGCGAATCGTTGCCGCGATTCGACGTTCCGCTTCAATTCAAACCTCTCGCAAGGAAGCAACGGTCTTGCGCGACCATCAACCAGCGGCGATAGAATCGGCGAAGGCAAAACCGAAGAAAAGCGAAATGCCGAAGGGTCATGTCCAGAAGATCACCGTCCCGATTATGGGCGAAGGTATTCGCAACGCGAAAATCGTTTCTCTTTTGAAGAAACCGGGAGATCCGATCGCGCTCGATGACGATCTGTGCGAAGTCGAAACCGACAAAGCCGTTTATCCGATCCAATCCTCGTTCGCCGGCACGATGGGCGAATGGAAAACGAAAGTCGGCGACACCGTCGACATCGGCCAGGAACTCGGGACCATCGTAATCGGTGAATCCGCCGACGGTGTTGTAGCTACCGCTGTCTCAGCGGCAGAGCCAGACGAAAAAACTGTGGAGGCAGCCGTCCCGGCTGCCGTCCCAGGTGAACGCGGGCGAGACGCCCGCCACCACAGAGGAGTGGAACCCGCGCTCTCGCCGACGATCACGCGCAAACTTTCTCGCGTGATTCCAGCCAACCTTCAAATCGACGCGCGTTGGGAGGCGGTCCGTGAAGCGCGCGACGCCGCGAAAAAGAAAAATGGTAAGAATGCCCCCTCGCCTTCTGTGATGATCGCTTGGTCTGTCGTTCGGGCGATGGAAAAACATGCGCCGTTCCGGCGTTTGATTCTCGACGACGAAAGCATCGTCGAAAACGAAAACTTCGATCTCGGTGTCGCGGTTGCGCTTGAAAACGATCGGCTCGCGACTGCGGTGATTGTCGATGCAAACAAGAAGAGCTGGTCTGAGTTTGTGAGAATCTACGACGAAACGATCGAAGCGACCCGGGGTGGCCGGGTTGACGCAATGAACGCACCGGTCGTCATCAGCAGCCTTGGCGCTTTCGGCGTCAAAGCGGGCGCTCCGATTGTTGTTCCGCCGTCAGTGGGGACTCTCTTTGTGGGAACCGCTCACCACGAAATCATTTCAAACGGAAAGAAAAACGAAACGGCGGAAGTAATTACCCTATCGCTCACCTTCGACCATCGCGTCCTGAACGGCGCCGCCGCGGCAAGCTTCGTCCACGACATCAAACAACACATCGAGCAGTTCAAAATCCCGAGCGGAAAAGCAGGCGTTGCCGCCTAAGTTGCTACCGCTTTGATTTACAAACGTCTTGGTACAGCGCCATCGTCTTCTGCGCGATCTTGCTCCAGCTGAAATTCTCTTCGGCCCGCTTTCGCCCGGCTTTGCCGAATTTTTCGCGGAGATGTGGATCTTTCATCAGCTGATTAATTCGCGCCGCCAAGTCGTGTGAAAACTTTTCGGGATTGAGCGGCTCGAACGGGCTCTCTTTCATTTGCTTGAGTGGAACGAGGAAACCGGTCTCGCCATCGACCACCACTTCCTTGATTCCGCCGACGGCGCTCGCGACCACGGCGGTTTCACAAGCCATCGCTTCGAGATTGATGATGCCAAACGGTTCGTAAATCGACGGACAGCAAAAGAGCGCCGCATGGGAATAAAGTTCAATCACGGCCGGGCGATCGAGCATCTCTTCGATCCAGAAAATGTCTTTGCGTTTCTTCTGGGCAGCAGCCAGCGCTTCCTTCATTTCCTCAGCGATCTCGGGCGTGTCCGGCGCGCCGGCGCAAAGGACGATCGGAAAATCGGGGTCCATGAATGGAATCGCGCGAACAAGATGAATGATTCCTTTTTGTCGCGCGATTCGGCCGACGAAAAGCAGATACGGCTTTTTTGGATCGATTCCGTGTCGCTCGAGCGCGGCGGTTGAATCGACTTTTCGATATTCGTCGGGATCAATGCCGTTGTGAATGACTTGCACCCGCTTTGGATCGACATCGAACAGGCGCTCGATGTCGCGCTTGGTTTCGGCAGACACGGCGATGATCGCGTCCGCCATTTCGAGCGCGGTCTTTTCGACCCAGAGCGAAAAATCGTAGCCGCCAGCGAGTTGTTCGCGTTTCCAAGGCCGCAACGGCTCGAGCGAGTGCGTCGTGATCACGAGCGGAATTCCATAATTCAATTTCGCGAGAATGCCGCCGAAATGGCTGTACCAGGTGTGACAATGAACTAGATCGGCGTCGATGTTCGTAGTGTTGAAATCGATATCGCGGCGAAGTGCGCCGAAAGCCGATTGCAACGGCTTCGGACAAGTGAAACTGCTCGTGTCCAGTTCGAACCCGGTGACTTTGAGCCGGCCCTCTTTGAAATTTTGATCGCCGAAACAGCGAACATCGACGTCGATCGTTTTCGCCAGCTCGTGCGAGAGATAACCAACGTGCACACCGGCGCCGCCGTAAATGTGCGGCGGATATTCGTTGGTCAGAAAGAGAACTTTCACGCGAGCAAATGGACGTCATCGGGCTTAGCGCGAGACGCGTGAAAGAAATGACGAATGACTAAGGACGAATGACGAAGGAATGACGAAGCCCAAAGTTGAAAACGCGACCTGATAATCTTTTTTGTCATTCGGACGTTCGTTATTGTTTTGGCATTCGACATTCGTGCTTCGTCAGTGTTTTGACGATTTTATTTCCCCGCGCGCACCAGCAGCACTGGCACCTGCGCCCGATGCCGCACTTCGTTGATCGTGCTCCCATGGAGCAAATCGCCAAGAAGCCGGTGGCCGTGCGCAGTCATCGCGATCAAATCACATTGTCGATCCTCGGCCGCTTTCACAATTCCCTGCGCCGGATCGCCCAGTGCGAGAAAAGTGTCCACGGTCAAACCCCGCTTCCGCAATGTCTCAGCGGAACTTTCCAGATAGGCGCGGTCGTCTTTCATCTCCTGCGACTCAGCCAGGTTGAGCTGGTTATAATTGCGGGCGACGTAACCGTCGGCGACGTGGACGAGCAATAATTCCGAGTGATGCAAACTCGCGAGCTCGGCAATGTGCGGGAGAAGCGTTTGATCGGCACGACTGTTTTCGAGAGCGACGAGAATTTTGTGGTACATGTTAGTAATGACGAATGACAAATGACGAATGACAAAACAAACCGGGTACGACGGTGATCAGGCTCGTTATGAGTATCTTCACGACTGTTTCGAGCTTCGGCATTTGGTCATTCCTTCGACATTCATAATTCGTGCTTTGTCATTTCCCGGTGACCCAGGCGCTGATGCCGGCCCAATCACAAAGGTATTTTCCGTTTAGTAAAACAATCACCGCGGTTGTGATCCAGGCTAACGTTCGCAGCCAAAGCGGCGAAACGAACTCGCCCATTTTGCGGCGATCGCTCGTGAACAAAACCAGCGGAATGACTGCAAAGGAAAGCTGCAGGCTGAGGATGACCTGACTCAACAAAAGTAATTTTGCCGTGCCGCTTGCACCAAATAGAGCGGCGACAATCACGGCGGGGATAATTGCGATGAGGCGTGTGATCAAGCGCCGCAGCCAGGGACGCAACCGGATGTTGAGAAAACCTTCCATCACGATCTGTCCGGCTAGCGTTCCGGTCAGGGTCGAGTTTTGGCCGGAGGCAAGAAGAGCGAAGGCGAAAAGCGCGCTTGCGATCGGGACGCCAAGCGTTGGTGAAAGAAGCTTATACGCGTCCTGGATTTCGGCGACATCGTGCTGGCCGTGCGAATGAAAAGTCGCCGCGGCCACAATCAGAATCGCCGCGTTGATGAACAAGGCGAACATGAGCGCCACGCTCGAGTCGATCGTGGCAAACTTGATTGCCTCGGATTTACCGGCCGACGATTGCTCGTAATTACGCGTCTGCACGACCGAGGAGTGAAGATAAAGATTATGCGGCATCACGGTCGCTCCCAGAATTCCGATGGCGATGTAAAGCATGTCGCGGTTGCGAATGATTTCAGAATGCGGAACAAAACCGCTCAGAACGGCCTGAAGCTCAGGTTTCGAGAAAATAATCTCGAAGAGAAAGCAGCCGCCGATGGTCAGGATCAGGACCACAACGAGGGCTTCGATGTAACGGAAGCCTTTGTTTTGCAAATAGAGCACGGCCAACACATCCAGGGCCGTGATGCAAACGCCGATCACGAGCGGGATTTTGAAAAGTAAATTCAACGCGATCGCGGAACCGATGACTTCGGCCAAATCGCAGGCGCAAATCGCCAGCTCGCAAATTATCCAGAGCGCGAACGAAACCGGCTGCGAGTAATGATCGTGGCACGCTTGGGCCAGATCGCGTTGGGTGGCGATACCGAGCCGCGCGCAAAGCGCTTGCAGCAGGATCGCCATCAAATTCGAAAGCAGAATGATGCTCAGGAGCGTGTAACCGAATCCCGATCCGCCGGCCAAATCGGTCGCCCAGTTTCCCGGATCCATGTAGCCGACCGCCACCAGATAACCCGGACCCGAGAACGCAAGCAGCTTTCGCCAAAAACCAGCGCCCGGAGCGATCAGAATCGTGCGATGCGATTCCGGCAGGCTCGGCGATGTGCGATCGACTCGCCAACCATCTTTGGTCGAAAGCTCATTGTGCATTCCGACCAAGTTACCGTTTCATTCGGCGTAGACAAGATCGACAACGACGCCGGGCTGACACCGAACGGTCAGATTGATCGGGCGGCAGCAAACGGTGCAATCTTCGATCAGCGATTGTTCCGATTGCGAGGTGTCGATCTGCAATGGAAAAACTTCGCCGCAGTGCGGACAAGTGACTTCAGTTTCGACGATTAATTGCATTTATTGTAGCGGCGTTTGTGTCAGTGTCACGTCGAGCGGAGTCGAGACATCTCTAGATATTTCCGAAAATTGTAAGCGATTGAACTCGTTCGTCTCCCGACTCTCTCACCGCTACCCTCGCGGCCCAACGGTCCATCTCGCTCGCCCCACTCGCTCCATTCCTCGACTTCGCTCGGAATGACAATACGGGCGCTCGCCGCGGCGAGCGCCTCTACAATTCTACAACGCGACGTCGGGTCTGGTCGAAGCCGGTTGCGCTTCCTTCAGCCTCTGAAAATGCAGCTGGCGAATGCGGCGGCTGTCGGCCTGGGTCACAGTCACGCAGTAATTGTCGATCTTTACCTGCTCGCCTTGCTTCGGCAGATGTCCGAGCAGATGCGTGACGTAGCCGCCGACGGTGCTCACGTCCGGACTTTCCAGTTCGAGTTTGGCGAGATCGTTCAACTCGTAGAGCCCGAGCGTGCCGTCCACCGTAAATTCATCCGCGTTGATCTTTTTGAATTCTTCCTTGTCCGTATCGAATTCGTCCTGGATGTCGCCGACTAATTCCTCGAGCACATCCTCGAGCGTGACCATTCCGACAGTGCCGCCGTACTCATCGACCACGATGGCGACGTGCGCGTGCTTGCTCAGAAAAAGACTCAGCAATTTCTCGAGCGCCATCATCTCCGGGACCGGAATCAATTCGCGTTTTATCCGCATCAAGTCCGGATTCGGATCGCGCATCATCGGAACCAGTTCCTTGATGTGAATGAGGCCGACCGTGTTATCGAGATTTTCACGGCAGAGCGGAAAGCGCGTGTGCCGCGAAGCGAGCGCCTTTTTCACGTTCGTCTCGAAATCGTCCTCGATATCGAGGTAAACAACTTCGCCGCGCGGGGTCATGATATCGCGGACCACGCGCTCACGCAGATCGAGCACGTTGAGCACGAGCTTGCGCCCGAGCGCCGAGACTTCCTTCGATTTCTCGCTTTGCTCCAGAATGAGACGCAACTCTTCTTCGCTGTGGGCCAGCTCCGTCCCCGGAATCGGTTTCATCCGGAGCATGCCTCTCAAAAGCAGATTGGAAGATTTGTGGAGTAACCAGATCGCCGGCTTGAACAGAAAATAAAATGCGCCCAGTGGTCTGACCAGTCGCAGCGAAACCGCCAGCGGATTCGCGATCGCGGTGTATTTCGGCGCCAGTTCGCCGAACACGATGTGCATGAAGGTGATCCCGACGAACGCGAGCGTGACGGAAACCGAGGTGACAAACACGTGCGACTGAATGTTCGCCAGCGCAAAGAACGGCTCGAGCAGATGGGCGAGAAATTCTTCGCCGAGCCAGCCGAGCGCCAGACTGGCCACAGTCACGCCGAGCTGCGTCGCCGAAAGATAGGCGTCGAGGTGCGCGCGAATGTATTTCGCGAAACGCGCCCGCGGATTCCCCTCCTCCACCAATTCGTCGAGTTGGCTCGCGCGCACTTTGATGATCGCGAACTCGCACGCGACGAAGAAACCGTTCAATCCGACCAGCGCCGCGATTACCGCCAGTTTTCCAATGATGATGGCGGGCGAGTCCCATTGCGTCACCAGTGCGTCTGCGAGCGGAAGCATTAACAAAGAGTTCATTTTACGAGCGCGCCCGGCGCACCCGAAAATCGACCTCTGGTTGTCCTACCAGCTGGACTTCGTCACGCCAGGGATCAGTCCCTGCGAGGCGAGCTCGCGAAACGTCAGCCGCGAGACTTTGAACCGTCGGATGAACGCGCGGCGGCGGCCAGTGACTTCGCAACGGTTCACCACCCGCGTTGGACTGGCGTCGCGGGGGAGCTGCGCCAAACCGGCGTAATCCTTCTTCGCCTTGAGCTCGGCGCGGAGCGCGGCGTATTTCTTCACCGTCGCGCGCTTGCGTTCATTGCGATTGATCCAGGATGTCTTTGCCATAAGGGAACGCGGAATTTAGTGGCGAACTTCCGATTTTCAACTTGTTTCTGGCCCTGTGATTGTGCTGGATCGGCCGCTCCGCGGGGCGACGCTAACGTTACTCGGCTTCGCCGACATTTATTAACATCGAGCTCGCCACGGGACGAGTCCGTCCGTCGGCGGACAAGGGACTGCTCGATCCACCTCGCTGCCAGAGTTGAACCTTAGGCGTCCTACGGTAAACATGTCGCCCTGTGATCCCGCTTTTTCGCAAAGACTTTCCATCGCCTAGGGGCGATCTGGCCCAGGCACTGGACGCGGCGCTGCACCGGTTCATCCAGAAATCCGGGCCGATTGTCGATCTTAGGTCACGCGTTTTTCCCCTGGTCGACGAACTCCGGATCAATCTCGACGGCGCAAAATTC
>Ga0209056_10008412_pt1 | contig 10584 bp, 5 predicted proteins | sample GraSoiAngelo_114_FD_185876 | JGI IMG/M metagenome (GOLD analysis project Ga0209056, IMG submission 185876) | Grasslands soil microbial communities from the Angelo Coastal Reserve, California, USA - 14_0903_13_40cm (SPAdes) (version 2) | ecosystem: Environmental > Terrestrial > Soil > Grasslands ...
AATACGATGTGTCTTCCATCAGGCGACCATTGTGGGAGGGCAGCCTGCAACGACGATTGGGTAAGTTGGAGACGCTGAGTGCCATCTGCTTTGCTGCGCCACAATGTTCCCTCAGGAACCGATACATAGGCGACCGATTGGCCATCGAGAGAAAATGCTACGTCGGTGGCAGAAATTCCTCCCAAGTAGGACCTGAAGCCGGATTGACCGTTGTAGTAGCGTAGAAGTTCGGTGCGAGGCTGCGATCCAACAGCGAAGATCCTTTTGCCGTCCTTGCTCGGCACGGGCGAGCTGAAGTCCAAGGGCCCGTTGGTGAATGGAATGGGTTGGGCAGCTACGAACCAGTGGGCTTGCTCGGGCAAAAGCCACAAATTTGTTTTGCCATCGCGAAGACTCTGGAATACGTAATATTTGCCATCGGGGGTCCAGGTGCCACAACACTCACGTGGTGACTGGTTCCAGCCGGGAAGCAAGCGCCGCAGACGGGTGCCGTCGGTATAAACCTCCCAAATCGTGGTGAAGCCTGTTTTAGCATCGAGAACGTCGAATCGAAGCTTGCCACCGTCAGGAGAAAAACGGAGTCCTGAGACGGGGCCGCTTACGGTTACCAGCTTGCGCGCCTGGCTGCCGTTGCCGTTTGCCGTGTAGATATTGGGACCATGGGCAAAAACAATTTTGCTTCGGTCAGTAGACCACGTGGCGGTCTCTCCTGAGCTGCCGCTCAGCCGTTGAGGAGATCCGGTGGGTAGGGGCACAGACCAAAGAGCGGCGGGGCCTTCTGTACCTTTGAAGCTGGTAACCAGCAGTGCGGAGCCATCCGCAGCGATATCGGTAGCGAAACTGTTCGCGAAAGGAATCGCCACTGGTGAGCTTTCCCCACCGTTGACGGAAACCTGGGCAGGACCGAAATGGTCTCCTTGCAATTCTTCGACATAGAGGCGCTCGCCGTCGGTGAGCAGCGAGAACTTCCGCAGGCCATCGTAGGTGATTTGGGTATATCCGATGACGCGGGGTTGGGGCGACGGGCGGGTTAGCCAGATCACTGCGGCGATCAGGATGAGAAGAACTGGGATCGCCCACGCCAGCGTGTGGCGATTTATTTTCCGGACGGGTATGCGCCGATGCGCTGAGGCAATAGCAGCTTGTGGGGATGAGACCGCTGAGACTGAAACCGGCTCGAGAGTTGGGGCGAGCCCAGCGCCGTTGATCTGCCCAATGAAACGGTAGCCGCGGCGATAGAGGGTCTCGATGAAGCGGGGATTTCCGGAATCATCGCCAAGCGCCTGGCGTAGTTTCTTGACCGCGCTGTTGAGGCTGAGATCGAAATCGATGCCAGAGCCGTTTCTGCAATTCTTCCCGGGTGACGATCTCGCCGGGCCGCTCGAGGAGCACGGTCAGGATTTGAAGCGGCTGCTCCTGAAGTTTGATCTTCAGGCCGGACTTGCGAAGTTCGCCGATGCGCAGGTCGAGCTCGAAAAGGCCGAAGCGGACGACGTTCTGATTGGTTCTTGGGTTGAGCGCGGATCCCGACATACAGATCACTTCTATTGGCGTTTGAGAAGTCTACCATCGTTGGCGGCGACAAGTGTCATACAGCGCGGTTCATATTTCCTGCGGGAACCCATCTTTTCAATTAGATAGCCGGCCACAATTGCTTCCTGACGAAATCACTTCGGAAACATTGTTGTGTCGGTGTTGCAAGGACAAAGTGTGCCCATGCCGAGCGAACCGGGACGGGAGTTGCGGGAGGGCACGGCAAATCTGATGAGGAGAAGAGATATGAAAAAGCAGATCGTTGCTCTGGCAATAGTGGCGCTGCTAGTGGGAGTGGTGGTGGTGCCAGCTCAGGGACAGAGCAGGGTAAAGGTACAGGTGCCGTTTGAGTTCGCGGTGGCGGACAGGAGTCTGCCGCAAGGCGACTACTTGATCACTTCGGTTCGGGAGAAAGTGCTTTTGCAGAACTCAGAAGGCAAGACGGTGGCAATGGCGTTGTCGAACGCAGTGAGCGGGCGCTCGGTGGGCGCGACTGGACTAGCGGTTTTCCAATGCTATGAACAGCGGTGCTTCCTTTCGGAGGTATGGAACCCGACGCAGGTTGCGGGACGGCAATTGATGAGATCGCGGCGGGAGAAGGAAGTGGCGAAAAGGAAGGTGGCGACGTATTTTGCGCTGCTGGCTGAGCACGAGAAATAGATGTGAGGCATCTCCAAGAATTTGTCCGGAAGAAAGCGTGAACCTCAGCGGCTAAAGTCGGCTTGTCTTCATGAATCCGAAGGGCGCGGCTAAAAGCCGCGCCCTTTCAAATCGAGTAAGGAAATCCCGAGTCGGAGAGAAGTCCCGTCCTAGTGCGCAACGAGCGCCAATTAGGATGGGCGCCAAGGCCAAATACTCTTGTTCGCGGAGCGCGAAGAAGGTTGTGCACGCCGCAAGATGAGTCGAACTGTTGATGCGCTGATTTACGGCAAATCCGTGGGCAAAGGCACTGACATATTTTGATGGCAGAGCGAAACAACAACACTAGAGGTCACAGATGATGATCAGGGCCATCTCTGGAACGGTCGTTTGGCTGTCGGAGCAAAAGATACTCCAAACACCATGATCCAGTGAAGCTGCTTCGGGGCTACAGTTCATTCAAAGAAGGCCTAAGAGCCTGTAACAAAACCCGGTTTCACGATGGCTTTGGACCGCCGTCGTCGCACATAGTCAGATGCTGAACTTCGGCGCGAACTGGATGATACGTGGCTTGGTTCGAAGCCTATAGCACGGCCGAAATCGCCTGGGCTGAGAATGCGACCCGTAGAATCCACGCTGTCGGCTGAGGGATGTCGCCGACTGGATTGTCCTGGCTTGAATGATTCAGCAGATTGAAAACCCCGCGCGGAACTCGACACTTTTGGATTGATTCGCGGATCTAGCGCTTTCCGGCTGCGGCCGCCTTGCGTGCGATGAGCACGAACCCTTTTGCCTCGGCCTCTCGTCGCACCGATGCGAGCCGAGTACGGCCTGCAGCAGCGTTGCCGGTTTTTATTTGCGTTTTCCCGAGAGCTAGGCGAGCCTCCAACTGCAAGCCACCATATCCAGCCTTCATAGCTTGTTCCACGCAGGATTGGAGCAACTTGGCTGCTTCTGACAAGTTGCCGGAAGCGGCTTGCACCTGCGCGCTGGAGATGTCCAAGTTCAGTCGATTGAAGCGATCCTCACTGTTTACCATAAGCTCGCGATCACCAGCCACAACCTGCCGTGCTTCCGTGACCTTGTCTTGGGCCAGCAACGAGCGCACCAGGATGGTATCGGCTTCAACCTGAGCGTCCGGCTCGTTTTGCGCGGCATACTCTTTCAGCGCCTGCCGCACTCCTGACTCTGCATCACTGGCGTGACCTTCCTCCAACGAAAGCTGTGCCAAGCGCACACGGCTGTCGAACAAGTCTCTCACGTTGCCGCGCTCTTTGAGGCGCAAGGCTAATGCTGCCTCGTGTTGCTTCCGGGCACCGGCGAGCTCACCCCTGGCCAGCAGAATGTCTCCTGACCCGAACAGCGAATAGGTGGTACGAGATTGTTGTCCTACCTCGGCGAAAATCTGCAGTGCTTCCGAATAAAGTTTGGCCGCTCTTTCCAAGTCTCCAGCAATCATCTGCAGGCTCGCGAACTCGAGAAGCACCTCTCCGAGTCTGGGTTTGGAGCCGGCCTGGCGGCGAATAGCGAGACTCTCCTGGGCCAGCTTCTTCGCCGTAGTCACATCCCCGGTGGCCGCAGAGACATCCGCGAGGTTTATCAGGCAACCGACGATCAACCCTTTGTCTCGATAATGACGCGCCAGCGGAAGAGCTTCCTCGAAATAATGCCTGGCTCTAGACAAGTTGCCCTCACTTCTTTCAGTGACGCCGAGATTGTGCAGAATGATTGCAACCTGGCGGGCTTCGCCCATCTCACGAGAGAGGGCTAACGAGCGCTGGTCGGCTGCGATAGCTCCAGCGAGGTCCCGCTGAGAAAGCAGGACGCCCGCAAGATCATCCAGCCTCGCGGCCTCCGCCGTTTTATTGCCAAAGTCATGCAGAACCCGCAGCGACTCTTGGTAAGACTTCTTAGCACCTTCCAGGTCGTCTTGATCTTCGAGCGTAGCGCCAATACTGAGAAGAGCGTTGGCTTCCCCGAAGCGGTCTCCCACGGCCGCAAAAAGCTGCCGGGCTTCGAAGGATGCCGCGAGGGATTTTTTCAGGTCACCAAGCCTGCGATATGCAGCGCCTTCAACATTGCGAGCCTGGGCGATCAACCGCCGCGACCCTCGAGATTCTCCTTTCGCTACGGCCCAGCTTGCGGCCGCCAGCTCACGCTGGTAATCGGAGCGCGCGCGTGCTGCGGTGGCCTCTTGCAGATCAATGCGCGGATCTTCCCCCGAGGGGGGAGGAAGCTTGCGCAGGGCCTGGATCGTGGCTTGGCTATCGTCGAGCTTGCCCGCCTCGACCTGCGCTTCCGTCAATCGCAGACCGTAATCAAGATTGTCAGGAAAGAAGCCGAACAGCGTGCGATACAGATCGGTCGCTCTGTCCCAGTCTCTGGCTGTGACGTAATAGCGAGCTTCCACCGACAAGCTCTGCTCACGCGGCAGATTTCCTGCGAGACTCAAAGCCTTCTTCGCCTCTGCGTTTGCCTTTTCGTCATAACCCAGGGTAGCCCACGCATCTGCTAGGGTCGAGTGGGCTAAAGCAAAATGAGGATCGGCAGCTGCCGCCTTTTCCAGCAGGTCGCGCGCGCCCAGCGCATCAAAAACGCGAAGCTTGGCCAGACCTTCTGCATACAACCGCGCCGCTTCGGGATTTGACGACACGGAAGCCTGAACCGCCCCAGATTCGCTGGGAGAGATTCCGCTAACGCCCAGCTTGGCGCGCAGATCGGCGCCAGCTCGCGTCACCAGATCGGGCAGAGCGGTTTCGTTCCCGCTCTCAGCCACAGCGGCAACCGTTTCCCCCAATGCGGCGTCCCGTACTTGCAGGTCGAGTCGGACGTTGCGGCCTGCGTCACCTATATCAAGGTAGGAACCAAGAACCACGTAGTCGCTGCCGAGGTTCTTGTAGACACGGCCCAGACTGGTTTTGGAGAGCGCATTATCTTCAGGAATCGAGAGGCTGATCCTGGCCTGCGCGACGTCTTCTCCTGGAATTGTTCGCAGCTTCCCTCCGGCCGCAAGCTCGGTGGTGAGCATCTCCGAGAGAGCGGTAGACAACCACGCCGTGTCCGGCCGTCCGGACAGATTCTTGAATCCTAGGACAGCCACCGAACGGCGGCCTTTCGACCGCTGGCCGGCCAGCTCTGCTCGAGCTTTTTCCGTTGCACGGTGCTCCTCCCAGGCAGTGAATCCGACAGCGCTGAGCAGCACCGACAGCACGATCACACTCGCAGTCACTTCCGTCTTGTGCCGCCGCACGAACTTTGATGCCCGGTAAGCCAGCGTGCTACGCCGCGCCGTGACCGGCAGGTGATCCAAGTGCCGCTCGATATCCTGAGAAAGCTCTTCCACCGAGGCATAGCGGCGCTGCGGTTCTTTGTTAAGGGCCATCAGGACGATCGTGTCCAGGTCGCCGCGCAGACGACGACGCAACTTCTCCGGCTCTCCCTCGCGAGTTTTGCGTACCAATTCCGGAGTCTTATTGACCGTAGTCCCGTCTCTAGAGGCCTCCGTCTCTACCCGGTCCACTGCTGTGCTTGGATTCTCCGGTTGTTGTTCGCAGATGGCCCGCTCCATCTCAGCCGGGGTCGGTTGCCTCAGCTTGTAAGGCCGGTGTCCCGTCAACAACTCGTAGAGAACCACACCCAATGAGTAAATGTCGGATGAAAAGGTGACCGGTTCGCCGCGCACCTGTTCCGGACTGGCATAAGCCGGCGTCATGCGCCGCGTCCCCGTCTGGGTCACCCGCAGCGTTTGCATCGACGGATCGGGATGCAGAACTTTTGCAATACCGAAGTCCAGCAGCTTCGGCACACCCTCCGCTGTTACCAGGATATTGCTCGGCTTCAGGTCGCGGTGAATGACAAGATTCTTGTGAGCGTGCTGCACTGCGGCACACACTGTGCAGAACAAGCGCAGGCGTTGTTCGATTAGTAGCGCATGGCTGTCGCAGTATTCATCGATCGGGGTGCCCTCTACATAGTCCATCACGAGGTAGGGCACCCCTTCCGCTGTGCTGCCACCATCGATGAGTCTCACGATGTTAGGGTGATCCAGACCCGCAAGCATCTGCCGTTCTTTTCGGAAGCGGTTTAACACCTCGGCGCTGTCCAATTCCAACGGGACAAGTTTGATGGCTACCTGCTTGCGATAGGCGTCATCGGCACGCACCGCAAGATATACGACTGCCATACCGCCGTGCCCGATCCGCTGGACAATTTCATAGGCGCCTACGCGACGGCCGACCATCGGATCTTCAGCATTCGCTGACTCGGGAGCGGACTGCGTAGACCCTGACTTTTCCTCCAAAGCGTAAGCGCTCTCTGCGGCGTTCAGAGACTTGCCTGTAGCAGTCGGTTCTGCGGAGAACTCGGAGAAAACCTCACCAGGCGTGGGAATGTCGGCACCGACAATCGGATCTTTGAGAAAGCTACCCGCCTCCTCGTGGCTGATAAGAAGTTTCTCAACTTGCCGCCGTACATCTTCGTTGGCACAATGGTGCGCAAGAAATGCCGCCCGATTCGTTGATGCCTCCTGCAAAGCAGCATCAAACAACGCTTTAATCTTGTCCCATTTCTGCGGCGTCATCTCCATGGCGTTCCTTCAGATCTCCATAGAGCCAAGCTCTGGCAATGTTCCATTCCCGCATCACGGTCCTCGAGGAAACACCTAGCACGTCAGCTGCTTCGTCCAACGTGAGACCACCGAAATAGCGGAGCTCGACAATTCGCCCCTGGCGAAAATCCAGTTTTTCCAGCCGCGCCAGAGACTCATGGATGGCTAGCAATTCCTCGGTTCGATCGGGGGAAACCAGCAACACGTCGTCGAGCGATACCTTCTGCTGCTTGCCTCCTCGCCTAACCCTCTGTTGTGCGCGTGCATAATCGACCAAGATCCGCCGCATTAACTGCGAGGCCACAGCAAAAAACTGAGCCCGGTTTTGCCATTTTGCACCTTGCTGCGCCGACAGCTTCATGTAGGCCTCGTGCACCAGTGCGGTCGCTTGAAGCGTGTGGTCCCGGCGCTCCCGCCTGAGGCAACGAGCTGCTAATCGCCGCAGCTCCTTGTAGACGAGAGGGATAAGCTGGGCGGCGGTATGCCGATCACCTTCTCCCAACTTGTTGAGTAGGGACGTGACATCCCCGGGCGAGGGTCCCACAGGCGCCTCCGAGGCCCGAGCTAACCGAGTGCAAAATCAAGCAATCCTACCCCGCTGTATCTTTCAACGCAACTTTTTGCCGAAGGTATGTCCATTTTCTCCCGGAATTGTCGCGTTAACAGAATGGAACAAGGGTTGAGGTAGAGGGGCTGGTGGGGGTCCGAATTCCTGGAAATGCAAGCGGGCTGCCAGTTCGTCCGCAGGCCACAGAAATTGCTTCCGGACCAAGGCAGAGATACTATCTTGACCCTGAACACGCGGGAGGCAAGCCATGACCCAGAGGATTTGTCAGTCCAAAGCTTTCCACGCTCACCAAACCGGAATGGCTGTGGTGATTAGTTTCTTTGTGGCGTTTTTAGCGTTTGGAGGGGTCGCCACGGCGCAGAATCCGGTGCCGTTCATTAACCAACCTCTTGTGCCGGATGCAGCTAAGCCGGGCGGGGCGGAATTCACCCTCACCGTAAACGGCACGGGCTTTGTGCCAGGCTCGGTAGTGAGGTGGAATGGCAGCATGCGGAAGACAATGTTCGTGAGCAAAATGCGCCTGACTGCGACAATCACTGCCTCAGACATCGCTAAGGCACGCACGGCTGTTATCACCGTGCTCAATCCGAGCCCAGGTGGCGGCAAATCGAACACTGTGTTCTTCGAGGTCACCCTTCCTACCCCGTCGATCGCTTTGGCCAAGGCGGGGTTCTTGGATATTGGCGCTAACGCTACTTCGGTGGCTGTGGGAGATTTCAACGATGACGGCCACTTGGACTTGGCCGTGGCGAATGAGAACAGCAATAGCATCAAAGTTCTGTTGGGCAGGGGCGACGGAACCTTCAATGCTCCCATGCACTATGGCGTTGGCTCGGGATCTGAATCCGTGGCTGTGGGAGATTTCAATGATGACGGCAAGCCGGATCTGGCTGTAGCGGACGTGGACAGCGGGAACGTCAGCGTCCTATTGGGTAATGGAGATGGAACATTCAAAGCCTCGATGCACTATGGAGCCGGGTCAGTGCCCTATTCGGTCGTGGTCGGAGACTTCAACGCGGACGGCAAACTCGACCTCGCAGTTACAAACAATGGAAGCAGCAATGTCAGCGTACTTTTGGGCAACGGTGACGGGACTTTCCAGGCCGCCGTGGACTACACGGTTGGGCTAACTCCTACAGAGCTCGCGGTGGGAGATTTCAACCGCGATGGCAAGCTGGACTTGGTTGTGTCAAGCGGCGGCAATAGTGTCAGCGTTCTCTTGGGCATTGGCGACGGGACCTTCCGGGCTGGAGCGACCTATGCCGCCGGACGAGGACCACTCGCGGTCGGAGATTTCAACGGTGACAGCAAGCTGGACCTAGCCATCGTGAGCGATGTTGTGCGCATTCTCTTGGGCAACGGGGACGGAACGTTCCGAGCTCCGGTGACCTATGCGGTGCCCTCAGGACCCCTTGCCGTAGGAGATTTCAACGGCGACCGCAAGTTGGACCTGGCCGTGGGGAGTACCGTCCTCCTGGGCAATGGTGACGGTACTTTCGGGCCGCCAACACACTTCAGCCTAGGGTTAGACGACCCTCGCTCAGTGGCAATAGGCGATTTCAACGGGGACGGCCGACTTGATATTGCAGTGGTCGACTACGCTGGCGGAGAGGCCGGCGTGTTGCTACAGATTCCAACCATTTCCCTGTCGAAAACAAGCGTAACCTTTGCCGACCAGTTGGTCGGCAGCACCAGCGCTGCACAGACGGTCACACTCAGCAACATCAGTGCTCTACGGTTGAGCATTGGCAGCATTGCGGTTACGGGAACGAATGCGACCGATTATGCCCAGACCAACTCTTGCAGTTCGACGCTCAATCCGGGGGCGAAGTGCAATATCGCCGTGACCTTTGGGCCCACGAAGATTGGGCCGCGAATTGCCTCGATCACGATCACCGACAATGCTTCCGGCAGCCCTCAATCGATTCGATTGAGTGGCACCGGCGTGACCGCCGGATCGAACGCCACTTTGGCACCCACCGGACTGACCTTTGTCCCTCAGCTTGTGGACACTGCCAGCCCGGCGAAACGCGTCAAGTTGGCAAACTACGGCACAATGCCGCTTAGCATCGCGAGCATTGCCACGAGCGGTGATTTCAGCCAAACGAACGGTTGTGGTTCGGGCATCGCGGCTGGCGCAAGTTGCACGATCAACGTAAGCTTCAAACCCACGCAGACCGGAACAAGAACTGGGACATTGTCGATTACAGACAACGCGCCGGGCAGCCCGCAAACTGTGCATCTCCAGGGCGCTGGCACGGTGGTAAAGCTCGTTCCAGCCAGCCTGAACTTTGGCCAACTGCAGCAATGCAAAAAAAAGAGTCAGACCGCAACGCTTACGAACACTGGCAGGACAGCACTGAGCATCAGCAACATCACGGTCACGGGGGCAAGCGTATTCTCCCAGACGAACAATTGTGGTGCCATTGTTGGGCCAGGGCAATCCTGCACTGTCACAGGCACCTTCACCACCGGGGGTCTGGTCGGGGTTCCACCGGGAACCTACAGGGGCGCGGTCTTGATCTTCGACAACGGTGGTGGCGGCTTTCAGACGCTGCCGTTGTCGGGAACTGTTGTCTTGTGCCGGCTGTGCTGCTTCTAGCAGTTAGGACGACTAAGACCAGGAAGGGTCATAATGCCTAGAACTGCACGTTGCAGCGGTATCGAACTACGACGACAGCAGCGTAAACATCCTTCTGGGCAACGGCGATGGCACATTCCAGCTGGCCGTGAACTACAGTTACACCTGTGGCACCTACATCGCAGTAGGAGACTTACGGGACCAGCTCCGGCCTGTAGCGGTCGTTGTCGAGACGCTGCGATTCTCGGAGAAATAAGAGCGGGTGTCAGCAGGAGAATCGAGGTTTCGCAGTCGCTCTCTGGTGAATGATTGGAGAGTGAAGCAGGATTTCTTCTCGACTTGCTGAGTGAAGCGTTAAGACTGCTGAACAAGCAGCGAGTTCCTATCCGTCCAGAAACCTCCAGCAGATCAGAATGCAACCCAAAGCTAGGAATGCTTCGTGGATAACCTATGCGCGCCTGCGCTCCACGCGTTATCACCGCACCTACCTGCGCGACCTCACGCGCCTGGATTATTACGCGTGCGGCGTAAAGAACAATGGCCAGCAGTGGCCGTTTATCGTGCTGGAGATCGACTGGAACGGGGACAATGTGATCGACGATGAAATCGTGTTCGAGCCCACGTATCAGAATCTAATCGATGGCGGTGCGTGCGGAA
>Ga0209056_10008416_pt1 | contig 10578 bp, 10 predicted proteins | sample GraSoiAngelo_114_FD_185876 | JGI IMG/M metagenome (GOLD analysis project Ga0209056, IMG submission 185876) | Grasslands soil microbial communities from the Angelo Coastal Reserve, California, USA - 14_0903_13_40cm (SPAdes) (version 2) | ecosystem: Environmental > Terrestrial > Soil > Grasslands...
CCCATCCTTGATGATCGCCAGTCGAATCGACTGACAATCCCATAATCTTCACATTTCTGCGGTCAAACTGCGGTTTGATCTTGGCCATGTAACCAAGCTCGGTCGTGCAGACGGGCGTAAAGTCCTTCGGGTGCGAAAACAAAACGGCCCATGAATCGCCGATCCAATCATGGAACCGGATCTGTCCTTCACTGGTTTGTGCTTCGAAATCAGGTGCTGTATCTCCAATCTTCATTTGCTTTTCCTCCTCTGTACTTTGAGTTGTTGGCTTAAGTTTGTTTCAAATCGCGGAGCAAAAGTCAACATCGTTTGGGCGAATTCAGCCAGCGCCCTTACGACGCTATCAATTCAGAGAATTTTTGAAGGTCGATGTTCCCCCCGGAAACAACTGCGACGATTGGACCTTTGCCAGCTTTCCCAGTCAAAGCGGCAGCTAACGGCAATGCGCCTGCACCCTCGGAAATGATCCGCGCTTTTTCGGCCAATAGTCGCATCGCATTTTTGGTTTCTTCGAGAGTAACAACCAGAGAGCCATCTACAATCGGTTTCATGCGTTCCCACATGCGAGGGAACACGCTTTGACCTCCGGCGCCATCCACGAATGACGATTTCCAGTTTGGAAAAACCTGCGGCGAACCTTTTTCGAACGAAAGCGCTGCTGGCGCTGCGGTCTCCGGTTCAGCGCCGAAGATTTTTACTTCCGGTCTCAACGGCTTGATTGCGCTGGCCACGGCCGTGATTAACCCGCCGCCGCCAATGCTGGCGATGACAGCGGCCACCTCTGGCGCGTCTTCGAGAATTTCCAATCCCATCGTGCCATGACCGGCAATGAAATCGTCATCATCGAACGGATGAATGAATGTTCCGCCAACTCCCGGAAATGATCTTTCATCGAGTGCTTTCCAAGCAACCTCGTAGGGGACTGGAATGAGTGTCGCCCCAAGCGCTTTCATTCGCCCCAACTTTGATTTCGGCGCCGTTTCAACAACAACGACCGTACACGGCACGCCTGCCGCCCTCGCGGCATACGCAACGCCCTGGCCGGCATTCCCAGCGCTTATTGTCCAGACGCCGCGTTTGCGATCAGCTTCAGGTAACATCGCCACGGCATTGGCTGCGCCGCGCAACTTGTAGGCGTTGATCGGTTGAAGGTTCTCCAGCTTGAGGCGGATCTCCGGAAATTCCGGTCCGAGTTCGAGACGGATTAGTGGCGTGCGTACAATCGTTTTTGCGATTCGTTCACGCGCGGCGCGTATTTCTGACAATTCGATTGAGTGAACCGGCTCGAGGATCATTGCCTCACTCTAGAGGCTACGATGCCGGCTGCAATCTTATGCGACCCCCAATATAAACCGGGCGGCACAAAAAGTTTGAATGCTTTCGACGCCGTAGATATTTCGGTTGTCCGTCCTCCGTAGTCTCGGGAACAGATGGCCAAACGAACAGCGCGAAAAAGAAAAACTGCTCTGGTTGCTGGGGCAAACAGACGAAGTGTCATCCCTCCTAGCCAAACTACAGGGTTGAAGCGCCCCGATCTCGTCATCCTGCTCGGTCTCGCGGTAATGACGTTTGGGATTTACGCGCAAGTAATCGGACATCAGTTCATCACTCTCGATGACCCCACATATATCCAGGAAAATCCATTGGTGAATCGCGGTGTGACGCTAGCAGGACTCGCCTGGGCGTTTAGCACGTTTCACGCCACAAACTGGCATCCGCTCACTTGGATTTCACACATGATCGATTGCCAGCTCTTTGGCACGAACGCAGGGCGCCATTTGCTCGTCAATGCGCTGATTCATTTGGCAAACACGTTACTTGTCTTCTGGTTTCTGTTGCGAACAACGCACGCTCGGTGGTTGAGTGCACTGGTCGCCGCGCTTTTTGCGCTGCATCCGCTCCACGTGGAATCGGTAGCATGGGCGTCTGAACGCAAAGATACCCTCTCCACATTTTTGGGATTGCTGTCCCTGATCGCTTACGTGCGTTACACGGAAGCGCCTTCGATTGGTCGGTACGCATGGGTCGCCATTACGCTCGGACTGGGACTACTCGCCAAGCCGATGCTGGTGACATGGCCTTTGGTAATGTTGCTACTCGACTATTGGCCGTTGCGCAGACTGCAGGGATTAAACACGAGAGATCAATTGGCAGTACTCCGTAATCTTGTGCTCGAGAAATTACCTCTGTTTGCGCTCGTAGCGGCGTCCGTGATTATCACATTCATCGCACAATCTCATGGGGGCGCTGTGCGCACATTTGCCGCTGCCCCTATTGCGTTTCGCTTTTCAAACGCGCTTGTGTCGTATGCGAAATACTTACTGCTCACGGTCTGGCCGCATAATCTGGCGGTCTATTATCCGCTTGCTCCGACGGGCATACCCGCCTGGCAGACAATCGGCGCAGCGTTTCTGCTGATTGCAATTACGGCGCTTTGTTTTTTCCAGCGAAGAATCCGGCCGTACCTCATCGTGGGCTGGCTTTGGTTTCTCGGAACACTGGTTCCCGTTATAGGACTCGTTCAGGTGGGCGGGCAAACCATGGCGGATCGTTACTTCTATATTCCGTCGATCGGTTTGTTCATTGCGTTGGTGTTCGGGTTAGCGGACATCGCCAAGCGCTGGCGTGTTGCGCCATCGCTCAGCGCAGGAATAGCTGGTGGGGTCCTACTGATCCTTGCCACTCTCACGAACGCGCAGGTTCAGCGCTGGCGTGATAGCTTCACTTTGTTTGAGCACACGCTCGCAGTCACTCCACCCAATATTCAGATAGAACGCAATCTCGGCTTGGCCTTGGGCGGTAGCGGTAGATACGATCAGGCAGCGGCGCATTTTGGGAAGACATTGCAAATCGATCCCAATTTCTACGACGGCTTGGTGGGCATGGGCGTTACTCGTGAGTTCCAAGGCCGGTTGCCGGAAGCCATCGACTATTTCCAAGCCGCAATTCGTTCACACCCCGACGCGCCGACGGCGCACGTGCAATTGGGCCGCGCACTCTGGAAGCAGAACCGCGATCAAGCCGCGCTCGAGGAGATCCGCCGCGCCTCACAGCTTGCGCCCAAAGACGCAGACATTCAGGCTGACTTCGCACTCGCGCTGGAGCTGGTGGGCAGAATATCAGAGGCTATCGAGCAATTCCACAAAGCGCTCCGGCGGAATCCCAACAACGCCGAGGCTCACGCCAATCTTGGCCTGGCCTTGCTCGCTTCCGGGAAACCGCAGGAAAGCATTCCCGAATTTGAAATGGCGCTGCGTCTCAAGCCGGAGTTAACAGGCGCAGCCGACAATCTCCGCCGCGCGCAGGCGCAGCTAGGATCCCAAAAATAGGTTGGACAGATTTGTATTGAGGCGGGCCCATCGACGAAAACAAATTGAACGGTTCGTGCATCGCGGCTTTCTCAGCATTCACGATGAATAAAATTATCACTACAGTTTTAGTTGCAGCTGCGCTGCTTACTGCGTCCAGCGCGCTTGCAGGTGACAAGACATGCTGCGCCACAGGCGCGGCGAATGCGCATTCTATGCCCTGTGTTAATTTAGTCTCGCTGAATCTAACGCCGGATCAGAAAACCAAAATCGAAGCGTGGCAGGCCGAATGCATGAAGGCAGGCTGCACAAAGGAAAGCCGTCAAACATTCCTGACCCACGCAAAAGGAATTCTTTCCGACGAGCAGTTGGCCGAGCTCAAAGCACAGTGCAAGAGGTCTGCGAACGCCAAGAAAACAGAGACTTGATCCCACTGTAGATCTTGATCTGACAAATCTCGACAATGAGCGCGCCGCTGGAACCGCCCGGCGCGATTCTTATTTTGGCGAATCCTCCAGCACCGATATGAGGAATTTCATTACCAACTCTGACTTTGGAGTAGCCAGTAAACCGTGGGTGCGGCACGCGATAAAATCATTACGCTGATTTAGACGGCCTGATGAGCCGCTACAAGGCGCGCGATATGTCGTTTCTAATCAGAACAATCCCATGGTCTAGCGGGACACCTAGGGGTTCTCGACGGTCACAACAGCCGACGGCGACCATTTTGAGAACTTCCCAGTTGCTGAGTCTCGTAAACGAGCCCTGAACGCGTACGCGCCTTCTGCTGGCGGGACGAAGGTCGCGGAAACATCGGTTTGCCCGACTCGCCAGTTGCGAAAGCTTGGATTGGATGGCGTTTGGATCTGGACGTCAAATAGAAACCCCTCGGATGGTGATGCCGCGCTCCAGGTGACCGTTAGCGGCACGCCAGTCGTTCCCGTTTCGGGTAGGTCGACTGGAACCGCAACGGTTGAGGTCGCATGCGCCGTGCGATCGATGACTGGATAAGTGCCAGCCGAATCGAATGTGAACTGAAACGACGAACCGGAAGCCCGCGATCCAGAATCGAATAACTGCATTCCAGAAGCATCAACCAGACGGTGCGAGCTGCTACCGATGATGGTCCAGCCAGCCGTCTCGCCTAAACCCCCGGAAGCCGCCTCTGGAATGAAGCCGGCTTCAGTGACTTGGATCTCGCAGACCGATTCAGCGATCGTTGCGGCAAGGGGTGTTGCCAACCGCCCAGGCCGCTCCGCCTGGCTGCGCTGTAATTCCGGAACGATAAGTGTAGGAAGTCCCCTGCGCGCTCGAAACGCGCCTCCACTGTGTGCCATCGTAGTGTTCGATCAGACCCTGATAGTCGGTGGTGCCGTTCGGATAGTGATAGCCCGCAGCGAAAATGTCACCCGATCCAGAAGCAGCGATCCCGTTCAGTAAATTGCCCTCGCCGGGAAAGTCTTCGCCGGGCACTGTCTCGAAGCCCGAGGTGTCACCATGGAGCAGGAGGGTACGTCCCTGCGTTCCATCGTAATAAAAGCCCGCAGCCCAGATCCGTCCGTCCGCCATCGCGACAACTCCAGCCAGAGAACTCGTTAGGCCGCCGGGGTTCGGGCTCGGAACGATGGTCCAACTTGTTCCGTGGAAATGTAGAACCAGAGTCGAACTTGCAGCTCCCGGGGCGCTCGATTGGTAGCCGACTGCCCAGATGTCGTTTGAGCTTGCAGCAGCGATCCCATTCAGGGCATTGTCGCCATTACCCGCGTTGGGAGACGACACAATCATCCACGACGTCCCATCCCAGTGTTCCACCAGCGTCCGATAAACACCACTGTTGTCGAGATAGTGACCAACAGTCCAGGCATCGGTCATCGCGATGGCGGCGACGGCTGAGAGATAGCCGGCCAAGGACGCAGGGTTCGGACTCGGTACGATTTTCCACGCGGTGCCGTCGTAATGCTCGATCACCGTTTTGTTCGCGCCCGAGCGAGTGATTTGGTAGCCGACCGCCCAGACGTCAGTTCCAGACGATCCCGCGACACCGCGCAGATAGGCGGCGCCGGTTCTGGGAGCCGGGACAGGCACAGTGACCCACTGACCACCGTCGAAATGTTCGGCTAGAGGACGGTCGTCGATGCCGTCGTAATGTGACCCGACTGCCCAGACATCGGTCGAAGTAATCGCAGCGGTGCCGTAGGAAGAATTTGATCCTGGAGGCGTGGGCAATTCGCTCCAGGCCGGTCGACATGAGGGCGGTGCACCCGTCGTGGAGACAGCTGAGACGAACAAACTCGCGACGCCAAGGCTCAGCGCAAGTGCCCTTCTAATCCGGTTCGCTGCCGCCATATCTTTTCTGAATATCTCGCCAAACATCAATGCCATCGCGGTAGGCATATGAGGACAAATGAATCGTAGCTTGAGAATCGTAGCTTGAGGTGGTGGTAGAAGGTTTTGACCCCAATGACCTCTTCGCAAGCACAATGTAGTAACAGTCTTGTTACCTTGCGCAATGCCGCTGTGAGACTGCGCGCCGTCGCGGCTGTTAGAGTGTCGGCAGGAATCGACCGCGTAGCTGCTGTTTTTGATCCACTTGTTGCGATGAGGTGTCTAGAATGCTTTGTCAGAATCGAGGAGGATTGTGACCGGGCCTTCGTTCACCAATTCCACCGACATCATTGCGCCGAACATTCCTGTCGCCACGGTGATTTTCAACCTGCGCAGCGCTTCACCAAACTCTTCGTAGAGCTTCTTTGCCTGTTCCGGCGGCGCAGCAGCAACAAAGCTGGGTCTGCGTTGACCCCGCGCGTCACCGTAAAGTGTAAACTGGGAGACTACCAGCGCGCTGCCTTTTACGTCCTGCAGCGAGCGGTTCATTTTTCTCTGGTCGTCCTCAAAGATCCTGAGGTTTGCAATTCTCTCGGCTAAGCCCGCGGCGACGGCAGACGTGTCGTCGCGCCCCACGCCGAGCAAGATCAAAAGGCCTGTCATGATTTCTCCGGTGACGCTGCCATCCGCGGTTACACGCGCGTGGCTTACACGTTGGACTACGGCTCGCATTTCTTAGCTAAAGGATTTTCTCCAACAAGTCAGCAAGACGCCATCCAGCTTTGTGAAGCTCGTCGCGCACGACGCCGGTTGCCCACGTGCGATACAGCGTTTGATCTGGCGGTGGTTTTTCGATTGCCTCGCCCGTCGCAACAACTCGGTCGCCGTCCAGCAACGCTTTTACATTCCGAAATTCGAGACGTGCATGCGCCTCTCGCGCGATAGGCAGGATTTCGTCCGCCCAAATTTCGGCGCAACCGTTGATCGAGATATTCGGGGGCATTTTCCAATTGCGGGGTTCATGCGTCGCCATGTCATGGACCAGTTGCTGTTTGTGCGGGTCGATTTGCACTTCGAGTTCCTTTTTCGGCAAAGTCCCGAGTACCTGAGGGAAGAGCGCGTTTACTGCATCGTAATCCCAAAACCCGTGGAACTTCTTCTTGCGAATACCTCGGCGGCGAGGCGGTTCGTCGCGTAATTCCAGCGTAAAGGTGTTTCCGCCTTCATCCGCCAAGGCTGATTTGTCCTTGTCGGGATCGGTGGCGCGGCCTTCTGCATCGAAGTAGGCCGCACCAACGTGCAACGGCTGATGAATATCAGCGACATAATGGGCGAGGAGAATGAGCGCAACAGGCTTCGTGATCTTCCGCTCGTTCTGTTCAGCGACTCGCCCTTGCAAGACATCGATGCAGAACGGAATCATGTGCACGATGTCCCATTTGCTACGACCGGCGTATCCGTCACGATATCGTTGCGCCGGCATCACTGGGACATCAGTGTAGTGAAACCAGTGGTGCGAAGGCGCGGGCGAATTGGCATCGTGCGTTGGCTGGTTCGCGCGCCAGAAATCACGCAACTGTTTGTCAATATTGCGGCGAGCGGAGTAATGGAAGGATCTCGGATCGTCCACGCCATTTTGGTCCCAGCCTTTAATCTCATCCGCCATGAGAGATGCTTTCTCCAGACTGATGCCGTCGAGTAGCAATGCAATCTTTGCCGCCGTCGGTGTCCCGGCCTGTCGTTCATCGGCAATAGCACCGACAATTTCGTGTCCCAAAGGGCCGTAAGCTTGTGCCGTAGCCGCAACCTGAACGGTAAATAAAAATCCCAGCAACAAACTTGGGCCACGCGGAAACTTGATTCTCAGGATTCGCGACACAACTCACTACAAACATTGTTCCCGAATCATTTCGAGTCGTTTCTGAAGTTTTTCGAAATGCGAACCGGCCCAGTAGATCTGTTTGCAGCCAGGACAGCGGCGGAACTGGTTGTAATAGATTTTCGTAAGCGGCTCGAGTTTTTCGATTATCTCGGCCTTGGCTGCGTCTTCCAATCGCACGTTGCAACGAAGGCAGCGCGTAAACGGAGCGATCAATTCAAAAAGTCTAAAATGGCGGATAACCTCGATTGTCTGTTCTTCGGCGTTTTGCGAGCGCGGGCAATATCCGTGTTGAACGATGGCGTGCATGAGCAGCCGCCGGTCACGTGTTAAGAGCGCCCGGGTTTCGCGAATCATCAGGTCGAGCAACTGCCTGTCACTCGCCTTTTGTTCATACGCAACATCAAAGCCAAGCAGGCGGAGATTACGAGCGAGCTTGCCCAAGTGTCCGTCGACAACAAACGCGCTTATTTGAGAGGCTTGTAAATGTTTTTCCGTTGGAATGGTGCCACCATTTCCGACCGGAAAAACCTCTATATCTGCGTCCTGCGAAAGTGTGTGATCAAAACCTACGATCCGCCCATCCGCCCGGATCATATCGACCTCCGGATGCGGGACGCCGCACGATTCGATGATGTCTTTAATCGACGTTTTTTCGATGAGCCGTCGCTCGACAATTCCGCCGGCCGCTTTTGAGCCGAGAAAAAAATCAAGATCGCCCTGAAAATTCAGCCGAACGGTGAACGGCTTCACGTCAATTTAAGATTCGCACGTTGGCGTAAGCATACTCAAAAGTCGTCGCACGCGGACGACCTTGGAGCTTGCCGGGCCCGAGCGGTTCATCTTCGCCGAAATAACAATCGATTTGCCACCGCCGAAGGCCGCCGCCGGTATCCATGATCTTCCAGCGGTTGCTGCCGAAGATTTTCTGAAGCTCCGGGGAAGTTGTCTCTATAACCGCTCCGCGGCGCAAGCCACCGTGCCCTCCCTTCATCGCCGCTGAATAGCGCGGCACCAAAACACCGCCTCCACCTGTGGCATTTGAAGTAAACGCGTAGGAATCGCTGCCGTTGTAGCGGATGTAGTATCGTCCGTTAACAGGCGTCGTAATTCGGCCGAAGCCTTCCTTTTTTACAGAGCGCAAAAAATCGCGCGGATATTTTCGGCCGTGCAAGCCGGGTTTTGTAACCAGCGTCGCGTCAAAGCCCCGCTCGAAAGTAAAACCCGATTCCTTTGGTGTGTAATAGAGCGTGCACACGACAAAGTATTCGCCGTTATGTCCCTGCGGACGCCGAGCCAGTTTGTCGTTCTCATATGCAAGCCGCTGCACCACTTCCGCCCATGGGATATCCCCATAGAGCTGCGAACTGGTCTCCGGGATGAGAATAAAACCCGTGAACGTGAGGATCAGTCGCCAAAAACCGATTCGATAGGACCACCGATTAGAATTTCGACAGGAAGTCGCTTCCATTCGTATTCGTAAGGTGGTTGTTTCCATTTAAACTCAGGGCAAGTGTTGCGGATTTGTTTGATAATTTCTACACCGACCCGAAACGGCTGGAAACGTTCGCGATCGATCACATGAATTTGCGCGCCGGCGCAAGGTTGACCGGCAAATTTTTGGAAGGTTGGCTGAAAATAGCTTTCGCGAAAGAAAACGCCGGGCAGCTTTAGACCGTTCAGGTCGGTGCAAAGTTTCTCCGCATCGATAAATGGTGCACCAAAAATTTCGAATGGTCGCGTCGTGCCGCGTCCCTCGGAAATATTCGTGCCTTCGCACAGACACATTCCAGGGTAAACCGCGGCGGTCCCGAGCGTCGGCATATTGGGTGATGGGATTACCCACGGCAGACCGGTTTGGTCAAACCACATCGCGCGCTGCCAGTTTTTCATCGGCAGGACGGATAGTTGACACTTGGGAAATGCTTCGTCGCGGAATTGCTGTGCCAGTTCGCCAATTGTGCGGCCATGCCGAACTGGAATGGGATGCATGCCGACAAAGGATTCGTAGCTGTGATCAAGTACCGGCCCTTCAGTCGTTACGCCATTGATCGGATTTGGCCGATCGAGCACAAGCATTGAAACGTCGCACCTCTCGCACGCGCGCATGCAGAGGTAGAGCGTCCAAATAAAAGTGTAGTAACGCGATCCGATGTCTTGAAGATCGACCAGCAAAACATCCAGGCCTTCCAGCATTTCCGCCGTGGGTTCGCGATGGTCGCCGTAAAGGCTGTAAACCGGGATGTGCAAACGCGGATGATCGTAACCTTTCCATTCCACCATGTTGTCCTGCGTCTGGCCAAGAAATCCGTGTTGCGGGCCAAAAAAGGCCGCGAGACGAAACAAATCGCCACTGTATCGCGCCAGGATTCGTGACGCGTGTTCAAGTTTTGAGGAGACCGAAGCCGGATGAAGCAGCGCACCGATCCGCGCGCCGCGAAACTTGTTAGGCCAAAGTTCGCTCAGGTGATCGAGTGGGAGTAGCACAGGCATGCGTATGTTTCGTGCGAAGTCTTGTAGCGACGTTTGTGTCAAACGCCGAACGTGAAAATAGCGCTTGGCACAAGCGCCTCTACAACTTTCTGCGCAAGACGAAGATTGCCAGCATCGCTATCGCAGTTACAGCCGAGCACATCTTCGCGAATAGCTCGCCATGCCGGACATAGAACGTCAGCTCTTGCTCGGTGGGCACTTTGATTTCGCCGGCAAGCACGCCCTCGGTAAACGTGCTGCCCGTTTCATCCCGGAGCATCTGAGTGACGCGGCCAAATTGGTTAATGAAGCAGGTCACGCCGGTATTCGCCGCTCGGATCATTGGTCGACGCGTTTCTACGCAGCGAAAGATTGCATTCGCCAGGTGCTGATGGGACCCCGCGGACCGCTGAAACCACCCGTCGTTCGTCACATCGACGAGTAGGTTTGCGCCGGGAGTTGTCTCGTTTGCAAGGACAAATTGTCTGGTGAGCTCACCAATCGTGTCTTCAAAACAAATCAACGGCGCCACATGGACATCGCTGTTCGTCAGAGTGAATACGGTGTGTTCTCTTCCTTCCTTAAAATCGCCAG
>Ga0209056_10008417_pt1 | contig 10575 bp, 9 predicted proteins | sample GraSoiAngelo_114_FD_185876 | JGI IMG/M metagenome (GOLD analysis project Ga0209056, IMG submission 185876) | Grasslands soil microbial communities from the Angelo Coastal Reserve, California, USA - 14_0903_13_40cm (SPAdes) (version 2) | ecosystem: Environmental > Terrestrial > Soil > Grasslands ...
AACGTTTGAAAACGTGTGCAGTCCCCATCCTGACGTGCTTTTGCCGATGTTTCATCTAGTGGGACTCGCCCGCTTCCGCCACAATTCGCTTGCAGCCTATAGGTGATCCCCTTAGCATCGCCAGAACAGCGTTCTGTCTTCCAAGGGGGTCACATGAGGAGATCAGCGATTCTGGCGTTGTCGCTACTTGCTTCGCTGATAGTGTTTCCGGTTGCCGCGCCGGCCCAGTCCATCACGGGCGACCTGGTGGTCAACGTCACCGATCCCAGCGGCGCCGTTGTCGGTGGCGCAAAGCTGGAACTGATGGCCGTCGAAACCAACGTCAAGTTCGAGGGTCAGACCGACAACCTCGGCAACTTCCTGTTCAGCCAGTTGAAGCCCGGCCATTACAAGCTGGACGTGACGGCCGTGGGTTTCCGGAAGGCGAGCGTGACCGATATCAACATCACCATCGGACAGCGCGCCCGTGTCGACGCTCAGCTCAAGGTGGGCACCGTCGCCGAGACGGTGGAGGTCTCCGCGGCCGCAGAAACCCTGCTCAACGCGGAGAGCGCCTCGATGGGCCAGGTGCTCAAAGATCAGACCATTGTGGAGCTGCCGCTGAATGGCCGCAATTTCATTCAACTGGCGCAGATCTCGGCGGGCGCGGCCCCTATCGGCATCGGCGTCTCGCCCGCCACGAGTTGGACCGGCCGCAGCGACTCGACCCTTTCACTGGCCGGCGGTCGGGAGACCAACAACAGCTTCCTGGTAGACGGCATCGAGACGCGAAACTCGCGCTTCGGCAGCGCTGGAATCCGGCCCTCCGCCGATGCGATCGAGGAGTTTCGCGTTCAGCGAACTACGTTCGGCGCCGAGTTCGGCCGCAGCTCGGCGATCATCAACACCACCATTCGTTCGGGCTCCAACGACGTCCACCTGGCGGCGTGGGAGTTCCTCCGCAATCGCAGCCTGGATGCGAACGATTTCTTCGCGAACCGTTCCTCCCGCACCAAGCCGCCGTTCACCCAGAACAATTTCGGCACCGCCGTGGGCGGGCCGGTGGTTCTGCCGGGCTACAACGGCCGCAACAAAACGTTCTGGTTCTTCAACTATGAAGGGTTCCGCCAGCGGCAGGGCATCACCAGTACGGGACTCTATCCGTCCCCAGCGCAGATGGCTGGCAACCTGGCCGACGACAGCGCGGGCACCGGGATCTTCCCGACGAGTTCGCCGTTGTGCCAGGCCAATCCCACCTCCCGCAAATGCCGCAACGTCCTGGACCCGACTAGTGGGCTGCCGTTCGAGGGCAACGTGATTCCCACCAGCCGCCTGGACTCCATCGTCCAGAAGCAGCTCCCGTACCAGCCCAAGCCCAATGTGGCGGTGCCGACGAATTCGCCCAGTTTCCCGACCTTCAACACTGTGGGCTTCCCGAAACGGGTCAACGACTGGGACCAGTACAACGTCCGGCTCGATCACCACTTCACGTCGAAAGACATTCTGTACGGCACGTTCTCCAACTCGGATGAGACGCTGCTTGCGCCCGTGCTCCGGCCCTTGGGAGGTGACGTGTTCCCGCAGACCGACCGGCTCTACACCGTGACTTACACGCGCATCATCGGCCCAACGATGATCAACGAGTTCCGGTTCGGCCACAACCGCAGCCTCACCTACCGGACGGCGGAGACCTCCAACACGAAGGACTATGCCAAGGAGGAATTCGGTCTGAAGAACACCTCGCCGAACCCGTTCGATTTCGGCGTACCTGTTTTCTCGCCGAGCGGTTTCGGCGGCGTAGGATCGCTCTCGGAAGCCATCGGCGCTACCGACACCAACATTCAGTTCACCGACAATTTCAGCTGGAACAGGCCCAAGCACAATGTGCGCCTGGGAGTGACAATCAGCCGCCAGCACTACGACCAGATCACCGATTTTGCCGGCAACCCGAGTTTCAACTTCGACGGGCGGTTCACCGGCGTCCAGGGTATGGGCCTCGGCGACATGTTGCTCGGCCTGCCGATTTCGGCCACCGCCGCGCTCGGCGATTCTAGCCAGATCATGCGCACCACCTTTTACTCCGGCTACCTCCAGGACGACTGGCGCATCGCCCCGAGCCTCACGTTCAACTTCGGGCTGCGCTATGAATACGCCGCCTCGCCGACCGAGACACGCGGCAAATCGCTGGTGTTCGCGCCGGACCTGCGCACCGTGGTATATGCCAACAAGGGCGTGCGCCCGTCCATCGTCGATCCGGACTGGAACAACTTCGCCCCGCGCTTCGGCTTCGCCTACCGGCCCAGCTTCGCCAAGAACGCCGTCGTGCGCGGCGGGTTCGGCATTTACTACGCGACCGATAACTTCAACGAAGAGCAGTTCAAGGTGATCGGGCCGCCCTTTTACCAGTCGCAGACCCTGCAAAGCGACCCGACCAGGCCGACACTGCGAATGAGCGAGATGATGCCTTCCTTTGCGGCATCGACCAACCTCAACCCGTTCTCCTTCGACCGGCACAACCGGACGCCGTACCTGAGCCAGTGGTCCTTCGGCATCCAGCAGTCCTTCAAGCGCGACTACCTGTTTGAGCTCGAATACGCGGGCAGCACGGGCCAGAAACTGCCCCAGCGGCGCAACCTGAACATCGCCACGATCGATCCCACCGGCACGATACCAATAGAGGCGCGTCAACCGTTCCCGGACTACTCGTTCATCCTGCTGACTTATAACGGGGGCTGGTCGAGCTACAACGCCATGACAGCGCGGCTGGAAAAATCCTTCACCGGCGGTTTGTACATGCTGGCTTCTTACACGTGGCAGAAGTCCCTCGACTTGGGTGCCACTGACGAGTTCTCCGCCAATTCAGCGGAGTACAAGAAGTGGGACAAGGGCCACAGCACCTTCGACGTGCCGCACCGCTTCGTCTACAGCTACGTCTACGAACTGCCATTCGGGCGTGGCAAGCGCTTTGGGAGCGGCATGAATCCGGTCCTGAATAAAATCGCCGGCGGCTGGCAGGTGACCGGCATCACCACTTTCTCCATGGGTCAGTTCAGGACGCCCAGCCTGGGCGTGGACTGGCTAAACCTGGGCGCCTTTTCTCAGAATCGGCCCAACATCGTCGGAGACTACAAGTCGGGGCGCAGCCTGCCGGATGCCTACCTGAACCCGGCAGCCTTCGACCGACAAACCACTCACGTGCAGGGCAATGCTGGCCGGAATTCCATCGAGCAACCGGGCGTCAACAATTGGGACCTCGGCGTGGTCAAGAACACCCGGGCGGGTGAGCGGTTCAACCTGCAGTTTCGCTGCGAAATGTTCAACGCCTGGAACCATACGCAGTTCGGGACCGCGGACCTTAACGTTGCGAGCGGCAACTTCGGCAAGATCGGCGGCGTGCTCGTCGGCGCGCGGCGGATGCAGTTCGGCCTGCGGCTGACGTATTGACGTACGTAGAGTTCGATTCCTCCGTGGGGCAGCCTCTCAGCCCTACCTGAGGGCTACCTGAGAAGCCGCCGCAGGCCGAGAGCCTGCCCCAGTCCAAGATCTATGGTCTGATCGCAGGGGGTTTTTGGCTCTCATGTCCGGTAACGGAATGCTGATCTCCAGCGGCGGGCTTTCAACCGGCCGCTCCGACATCTGTCGGAGTCTCTGAAAATCCAGTTCCGCACCGGCATCCAGCAGCTCTCTGAGCGCCCGTTCCATGGAGCATTCCGAGTTCATCGCCGCCCATTCCAGGATCTCGAGATATCTACGGCTGGCACGCACCGCATCCTCTTTCTGGAGTTGGTCGTAAGCCTGCCGGAAAACGGTGGAACGAAACATCTGCTCCCGGTAGCGATACCGGTTCGAAGGCGCCGGGTTTGCGGACCAGGGATCCGATTACATGGCGATAGTCGATGCGCGCTTTGCCCTCGCCCTGGATGCGCTCCATCTCCGCCACGCGCTGGCCGGCAAAATAAATCTCCACGTGATCGGCGTAGAGCCTTGCAACGACCTCGTGCCGGATCAGACGCGAGGGGACGGAATACGTGTTGTGCCCGACTCTGACCGTGCTCCAAGGGCCAACCGGTACCCGGTACTCCCGATAGTCCTCCAGGCGACAGGCCGGCAGCGGTTTCATGACCGCCAGTTCTTTCCTCCAGTCGCTTTCTGCGATTCTTGTTCCTGGCAGCGACCACATCCCGGAGGAAGCTCTCATATTCGCCGCGACTTGAAAAATCACGGCTTCCCCGCAACAGGAGAGCCTGGTGGACCCTCTCTTTGATCCGGTAATGGGCCTGCTCGACGTCCCCATTCTCATGAGATTCGCTGGCGTTGTTCTTCGTGGGGGTCAGTCCGTAGTGACGCATCAGGGCCATGTAATGCTCGCCAAATTTCTGCTTGTCCTGGCCGCCGCCGAAAGTGGCGGCTCGCAGGTGATCGGTCCGATGAGTCGCAGGCGAAGTGTAATTGTCGTTGATCAACCCCGAGATGCCCCAAAAAATGGCCGTATCCCATCGTTCTCTCCGTAGAAGAGAAACGCGAATTGACTGCAAGAGACGCCAAATATTCGTTACCGTATTTTCAGGTTCAGCGAGCAAAGATAATCCTCCTAGCAGCTCAAGGGTTAGATAGCAATGAGATCGCTCGTCGCCTCGACACTCGACGGAAGGTCGTCTGGTTGTGGTGCGAGAGGTTTTGCGAAAAACGCCTCCAAGGTCTGGACGAACGCCCTCGCCCGGGTCGCCCCCGGGTTTTCCCCCCTGAGATCGTGTTCGAGCCCATGCCGGGGAGCCACACCTTTTGTATCAATAAGTTAGAAGGAAACTTTCTTGTCGATGTACGAATTTTGTACCGAGCCTTCCCGCGCGTAAATATCTGATTCAATTGGTGATAGCTCTCATGGCATGGATTTCAAAATCGAATCCATACAAATGCGCGCTCTCGGCCGAAAAGTTGATGCCGCTACAACCGAAGAGTATTGATCAGAGCAGAAAGCGCTGCTGGCTGCTGTCGGCGGCTCGGGTAATAGAGGAAGAATCCGGGGAACGGTTGGCACCAATCCTCTAGCACGCGGATGAGCTCCCCGCTTTTGATTTGCGGTTCTATGCGCTCATCTGACACGAAGGCAAGTCCGACGGCATCAATTGCAGCGCGAACCAAGGTCTCCACGTCATCAACGATAAGAGGTCCGTTCACCGCCACGGACAGGGATTTTCTGCCTTTGTCGAACTCCCACCGGTACACGCCGGCAGATCCATGCCGGAAGTTGATGCACCGATGCTTGAGCAGATCGTGGGGCGTTTTCGGCTTAGGGTGCGACTTGAAATACGAGGGCGCGCCCACGATGGCCGCCCGATGGTCCTTAGACACGCGGACCGCGATCATGTCCTTCTGAATGTATTCGCCGAAGTGAATACCTGCATCGAAGCCTCCCGCAACGATGTCGAGCCGGCTGTCATCGGCGGTGATATCGAGCACGACGTCCGGATAATCGCGAGTAAACTTCGCGAGTTTCGGTCCGAGTACCGTCGTTCCGGCCAGCCGCGGCACGAGCAGGCGCACGCTGCCCGCGGGTTTGTCGCGTAAGCCGGAGAGTTGGTCCAGAGCAACCTGGACATCGGTGAGAGCCGGGCGCAACCGGGCTAGGAGTTGCTTTCCGGCCTCTGTCGGCGCGACGCTTCGGGTCGTCCGGGACAGCAGACGGACCCCGATGTTCTCCTCCAGCCCCCGGATCGCGTGGCTCATAGCGGAAGGAGACACACCGAGCCGTTTGCCGGCCCGTGTAAAGCTGCGTTCTTCCGCTACGGCGAGGAACGCTGCGAGGATGCCTAGGTCGTTTCGGTCCATTTATGAATCTCACTCATAAGCCTTTGTCTTTTATACATACTACTCAAAAACGCTGTTCGGGCATACCTTGGAATTGAGGGACAGGAAGAACGGTTGGCAGAGGAAGTAGCGAGGAAACATTATGCAAAAACGCAAACTTGGAAAAAGCGGCTTGGAAGTTTCGGCCATCGGTTTCGGCTGCATGAGGATGACCGGTGGTTACGGCCCAGTGGGAACCAAACAGGAGATGATCAAGGTCATTCGGGGCGCCGTCGAACGCGGCGTCACGTTCTTTGACACTGCTCAAACCTACGGCCCGTTCGCCAACGAAGAACTTGTGGGCGAAGCCTTGGCTCCGTTCCGCGGAAGAGTTGTGATCGCGACGAAGTTCGGATTCAAATACGAGGACGATGGTTCCGGACCGCGTAACGTCGGCGTGGACAGCCGGCCAGCGTACATCAAGCAAGGTGTAGAGGGCTCGCTCAAGCGGCTCAAGACTGAGGTTATTGATCTCTTCTACCAGCACCGCGTGGATCCGAACGTACCTATCGAAGACGTGGCGGGAGCAGTCAAGGACCTAATCCAAGCGGGCAAGGTGAAACACTTTGGCATGTCTGAAGCCGCTGCGCAGACGATCCGCCGGGCGCACGCCGTTCAACCAGTGGCCGCGCTTCAAAGTGAATATTCGCTCTGGTGGAAGCGTCCGGAAGAAGAAATATTGCCGACACTTGAGGAGCTCGGCATTGGCCTGGTTCCGTACAGCCCTCTTGGCAAGGGCTTTCTGACGGGGACGATTACCGAGGAAACTTCTTTCGCCCAGGAGGACCTCCGGAGCCGTATCCCGCGCTTTACAGCTGACGCCCGCAAAGCAAATTGGGCTTTGGTTGATCTTATTGCCGCTATCGCAGCGCGGAAGAAGGCGACACCTGCTCAGATCGCGCTCGCCTGGCTGCTTGCACAGAAACCCTGGATCGTTCCAATCCCAGGGACGACCAAGCTGGAGCGCGTCGAGGAGAACGTCGGGGGCGCTGCCATAGAACTTACTCCGGATGACCTCCCCGAGATTGACAACGCCACATCAAAGATCCCGGTGCAAGGCGCTCGGTACCCCGAAGATCTGGAACGACTGACATATCGGTAAACCAAGCGAACCGTCCTTCGGGGATCAGGCGAGCAGATTGAGAGAGGAAACCATGAATCTGTCTTTTGAGAACAAAGTCGCGCTCGTCACAGGGGCCGGCTCCGGCATGGGCCTGGCCGCTGCGCGGGCATTTGCCGCGGAAGGTGCAGCGGTGGCGTTGGCGGACATCAATGAAGCTGCGGCTCGCGCGGCCGCCGAACAACTGGTCGCCGCCGGTCACAAAGCCATCGGCATACAGTGCGACGTGGCTGATGACGCGCAGGTAAAAGCCATGGTAGAGCAGACGGTTGCGACCTTCGGGCGGCTGGATGCGGCGTTCAACAACGCCGGTATTCAAAGCCCCGTGGCAGAAGTCGCCGATGCCAGCATGGCGGAATTCGACCGCGTGAACGCCGTCAATCTCCGGGCGGTGTTTTGCTGCATGAAGTACGAGTTGCTCCAGATGCGCGAACAAGGGAGTGGGGCAATCGTCAATAATTCCTCGCTCGGTGGACTCGTAGGCATAGCCGGGCGGGCGGCATATCACGCCGGCAAGCACGGCGTGCTTGGACTCACCAAAAGCGCAGCCCTCGAATACGCCTCCAGGGGCATCCGCATCAACGCAGTCTGCCCCGGAATCATCGACACGCCGATGGTCGCGGGCATGCTGACCAGCCAAGCGGAGGCGATGAAGGAAATGATGAGGGACGTACCGATTGGCCGACTTGGTCGGGCGGAAGAAGTTGCCGATGCCGTTGTTTGGCTCTGCAGCCCTGGTGCAAGCTTCGTGATCGGGCAAGCGTTGGCTGTCGATGGCGGGTACACCATCCGCTAAGGATGAAAACGAAATGGCACGCTACGGCGAAGCTCTGTGGAGGAGACTAACGATGAAACTTGTTGCGATGGCGCTCATATCACTCTTTATGTTCGCTTCGAGCGTTACATATGCTCAGGTATCGTCCCAATCCACCGCTTCGCAGATTCCGGTCCAGAATTCACAAACGATCAAAATCACGCGCAGCGGTTCGCAACATCCCAAGAAGGGACCTGAGGAGTATTTCACTGGCTCAGTACAGGTTCAGCCCCTTTTTCCTGCGAACGATCCATCACGCACAAGCGGCGGGAAAGTTACGTTCGAGCCCGGCGCGAGGAGCGCATGGCACACGCACGCATTTGGTCAGATCTTGATCGTGACAGAGGGTACGGGCTGGATTCAGCAGTGGGGCGGTCCAATCGAAGAGATTCGGAAAGGTGACTTCGTGTGGATTCCGGCGGGAGTGAAACACTGGCACGGCGCTGCGCCAAACACAGCGATGACCCACATCGCAATACAGGAAGAACTCAATGGCAAAGCCGTGGAGTGGATGGAGAAAGTCAGCGACGAGCAATACCGCAAGTGATTGCGGCCCTGACCTGGACCACAGGAGGTCAAGATGAAACTGATGACTGTGATGATCGCGGCCCTCTTTCTGTTCAGCACCTCATGGGCTCAGGGCCAGCACACGCAAAGCGGAAGGACGGAATCGATGCAAACAGCAAGCAACTTCACGAAGGTGGCGCCCGCGCTTGAGAAGTATGCGCGAGGCCCACTTGCCGAGCTATGGAAACGCCCTGGCCTTACGCCACGGGACCGCAGCCTTGTCACCATCGCCGCCCTGATCGCGCGCAACCAAACGGTCGAGATGCCGTACTACTTTGACCTCGCACTAAACAATGGCGTCAAAGCAAGTGAGCTTTCGGAGGTCATCACGCATCTTGCGTTCTATTCCGGCTGGTCGAATGCCGCTTCTGCCGTTGCCATAGCAAAGGACGTTTTTGAGCGGCGTGGCATCGGGCCTGACCAGCTTCCGCCGGCATCGCCAGAGCTTCTGCCCCTCAATGAAGACGCCGAAGCAGACCGCGCCGCGCGTGTCGAGCAGGATTTTGGCAAGGTGGCTGCGGGCGTCGTGCAGTACACGACCGACCTGCTTTTCCGCGACCTGTGGCTGCGTCCTGCCTTGACGCCTCGGGACCGCAGCCTTGTCACGGTAAGCGCGCTCATCGCCTCAGGCCAGGTCGCGCAGATTACGTATCACCTCAATCGAGCAATGGATAACGGTTTGACCAAATCGCAGGCATCCGAGGTGCTCACGCAGCTCGCCTTCTATGCCGGCTGGCCGAATGTCTTTTCGGCTTTGCCTGTCGCCAAAGCCGTGTTTGAGAAACGGCCTGATTGAATGCAAGGAGGAGGAGAAAAATGCCCCACGTCATCGTCAAGCTCTGGCCCGGTAAGTCAGAACAACAGAAAGCCCGTCTCGCCGACAAAATCGCCAAAGACGTCATGGACGTTTTCGATTACGGAGAAGAGTCTGTCTCGGTCGGGTTTGAAGAAGTCAACTCAAGGGATTGGGCAGAGCAAGTTTACAAACCCGATATCAAGGACAAGTGGGACAAGCTCTACAAAAAACCTGGATACGAAATGTGAATGGCAACAATACCAGAATTTTTGAAAAGCAGGCAAAACAATGAAAGGCGCAGTTCTCTACGGACCCCGCGATGTGCGTTTCGAGGATCGAGGCACGCCGAAGATCGTCGAGCCGACGGACGCAATCGTCAGGACATCGGCAACGTGCGTGTGCGGGTCCGACCTGTGGCCCTACCGGGGGCTAAATCCGATCAACGGGCCAACCCCGATGGGCCACGAATATTGCGGAATCGTTGAAGAGGTCGGTAGCGCGGTTAAAACGATCAAGCCGGGCCAGTTCGTCATCGGCTCCTTCTTCGCCTCCGACAATACGTGTCCGCACTGTCGGGCCGGCTATCAGTCATCGTGCCAGCATAGGGAGTTTGTAAGTACCGCGCAGGCGCCGCTGCTGCGGGTGCCTCTCGCCGACGGTACGTTGGTCGCGACGCCGGAGGTTCCGTCCGCTGACCTCATTCCGAGCTTCCTTGCGGTTTCCGACGTCATGGGCACAGGCTGGTTCGCCGCCGTTGCTGCGAACGTCAAGCCGGGTGCGACAGTCGCGGTCGTCGGTGACGGTGCGGTCGGGCTGCTCGGTGTCCTCTCCGCCAAACAGATGGGCGCTGGCCGGATCATTGCGATGAGCCGTCACGCGCCGCGGCAGAAGCTTGCCCGGGAATTCGGGGCAACGGATATCGTGACCGAGCGCGGTAACGAGGCGGTTGCCCACATTAAAGAACTAACCAAAGGGATCGGTGCTGACTCCGTACTGGAATGCGTCGGCACACAGGAGTCGATGATGCAGGCCATCGGCTCCACGCGCCCCGGCGGGGCCGTCGGCTACGTCGGCGTCCCGCACGGTGTCGACCTCGACGGCGAGAAGCTGTTCTATGCGCACGTCCACCTTCACGGTGGCCCGGCCCCCGTGCGCCGCTTCCTGCCAGAACTCATCGATCTGGTGTGGAAGGGAAAAATCAACCCCGGCAAGGTCTTCGATCTGACGCTGCCGCTCGATCAGGTGGCCGAAGGCTATCGCGCGATGGATGAGCGTCGCGCGATTAAGGCCTTGCTGAAGCCCCAAAACCAAGGCCATGGCAGGCAAAAAATAAATGCAACCTAGCTAAGTACTGTCATTCATAAATACGGTGACGTATTCTGAATGGACTCATTTTTCGAGGTTGGCTAAACTGGACCCTAATCGGAGCCCAGTTTATGCCACGGTCCAGCC
>Ga0209056_10008419_pt1 | contig 10573 bp, 7 predicted proteins | sample GraSoiAngelo_114_FD_185876 | JGI IMG/M metagenome (GOLD analysis project Ga0209056, IMG submission 185876) | Grasslands soil microbial communities from the Angelo Coastal Reserve, California, USA - 14_0903_13_40cm (SPAdes) (version 2) | ecosystem: Environmental > Terrestrial > Soil > Grasslands ...
TCCAGCGCCTGCGCAGGGAAGAGGTGTTCCCGTTCGCGGAGGCCATCGGTGCCGGGGTCGATGGGATCATGTCCACCCACATCGTCTTTCCTGCGCTCGATGCCGACCGTCCCGCCTCGCTGTCGCCTCGGATCATGACCGGTCTGCTCAGAGAGGAGTTGGGTTTTGATGGCGTGTCGTGCACCGATTCGATGGCCATGAAAGCGATCGCGGACCGCTGGCCGCGGGGGACTGCCGCCGTCGCCGCCCTGCAGGCCGGTGTTGACGTCGTGCTGGCGTGCGGCCGGCATGAAGCGCAGTGGGAGTCGATCACGGCCGCACGGCGCGCGGCCGAGGACGGCGCGCTGGATCCTGCGGCCCTCCGCAGCGCGGCAGCCCGGATTGCGAAGGTCCGGACGCGATACGCGTCCACCGCGGGTCCGGGTAACGCCATCGGCTCCGAGGAGCACCGCCGGCAGGCGCAGGAGATCGCGGATCGCGCGGTCACTCTTGTGAGCAACAGGGCACGCCGCATCCCACTGCCATCCGGGCGCACGGCAGTCCTCACACTGACCGGCGACGAGGGCGTGGACAGGGCGCCAGATGATCGCATGGCCTCAGCCCTGCGGCTGGGTGCCGAACTGGCGCAGCTGATGCCGGGTGTTACCATCGCCGGGGATGCCAGCCAGGTTGTGAATCACTCCTGGGACAATGTGGTCGTGGCCAGTGTGTCGTGGAGCTCATCCCGGAGCACGCAGACACTGCGGGCGCTGCACGAGCAGTTTGGGGAGCGGCTCGTGGTGGTGGGTGCCGGCAACCCCTACGAACTCCTGCGAATTCCAGGTCTCCACGCGTACCTGGCCGCCTACGGGCCCGACCCCGCCAGCATGCGTGCCGCTGCCAAAGTCCTCAGCGGAGAGCTTGAACCAACCGGGCGTCTACCCGTCGCGTTACCCGGCTTATACCCCAGGGGCCACGCGGCATAAGACAGCCGCCCATGGATCGTGGGAATGCCTCTCCTAGGGGTCTGACCCTTTTGAAACCTTTTGTCACCTGGTTACACAACGATGGGGGAGAGGGTATGTTGACGAGAGGAGAGAAGGGCGCCGTGAATCACAAGGTGGAGGGTTTGGCGTGAAGGTGCGGCAGGTGCCAGCTATTGCTGCAATCGCGATCGTCCTAGTCGTGGCGGCGAGCGGAGCCGCCGCGCCGCAGACGACGCTCGAGTTCTGGACGATCTCGCTGCAGCCGTTCTTCACGGACTATGTGAATGGTCTCGTCGCCGGCTACCAGCGCGCGAATCCGGGCGTGCAGATCAAATGGGTCGACGTGCAGTTTCAGGCGGTCGAACAGAAACTGCTCGCGGCCGTCGCCGGCGGCGTTCCTCCCGACGTGGTGAATCTGAACGTAGAGTTCATGACGCGGATCGCCGAACGCGGGGCGCTCGCAGACATGGATGCTTTGGTGCCAGCCGCCGATCGGACCAGGTACTTCGAGGGGCTGTGGAGCTCAGGCCGGTACAGAGGAAGAACGTACGGCCTCCCATGGTACATCGCCCCGCCCGTCCTGATCTATAACGGTGAACTGTTCAAGAAGGCCGGGCTGAACGCGCTTGTGCCACCCACTACTGAGGACGCGATGATCGAGGCGGCAAAGCGCGTGAAAGATCGTGCGCACGTCTATGGATTCATGCCGCCCCTTGACGGCACGCGCCTGATGTACCTGTTCCTGGAGAATGGATTGCCGGTGCTGAGCGAGAACGGCAGGCTGGCCGTCTTCAACTCTCCCGCCCACGTCGCCAGGCTGCGGACGTATGTGGACCTGTTTCGGAAGGATTACTTCCCGGATGATACGCTGCGCCGCGGGTTTACAGGGGCCGTCGAGCGATACAGCGCGGGCCAGCTCGGCATGCTGGTGGTCGGCCCGCAGTTTCTGCTCCGCATCAAGGAAAGCAACCCCGAGGTCTATGCGAAGACATTCGTCGCTCCGTATCCGCTGGGGAAAGGCAGGGTGATCCACGCCCCGCTGATGACGCTGGCGGTGCCGAAGGCCAGTAGACATCAGCAGGAGGCAGCCAAGTTGGCCCTCTATGTAACGAACGACGAGAACCAGCTTGCGTTCTCGAAACTGACCGTGATCTTTCCCTCAACAAAGAAGGCGGCCGCCGATCCCTACTTCAGGCAAAAAGGAGCCGGCCCGGAGTGGCAGGCGCGGGCGATCGCCGTCGGGGAGCTGAAGTTTGGGCGCGATCTCACCGTGGTCGTTCCCAACCAGGGCGAACTGTTCAAGATCTTCCGCGAAGCCGTGGAGAGCGCATTCTTTGGGAAGATGAGCGCGAAAGAAGCGCTGGACTGGGCCGTGCGGGAATGGAACGCTCGATTGTGATGACGGATCCTGGATGCTGGATCCCGAATCCCGGATGAAGCTGACCGCATTCTCCCTGCTCGTTCTGTTGAGCGCTGGGAGCCCGGCGGCGCTGGGCGCTGCAGGGCAGGCTGTTCCCAACGCGTTCGTCCCCTCACAACTGCCGGTTGACCTGCTCCCCGTTCCCAAACAGGTGCTGTGGGGCAGCGGAGAGTTCTCGATCACACCGTCAACGCGGATCGTCGTTGGCAACAGCGCGACGGATGAAGATCTCTTCGCGGCCCGCGAGCTGAACGAGGAGCTGCGCGCCCGCTACGGGGTGGAACTTGACGTGGTCCGGGAGCGCGACGTCGGCGATCCTACAGGGCAGATAGTGATGGGCGAACCCGCCTCCACCGCGCTGCTCGACCGGCTGCTTCGGCAGGCGAAGATCACGCTCACGGCGGCATCCCCCGGCCCGGAAGGCTATGTGCTGCAGGTCTCGGGCCGGCAGATCCTCGTCGCAGGATCGGATCGCCCCGGCACATTTTACGCCGTGCAAACGCTCCGCCAGCTGCTGCGCCCTGTGCCCTCGGTTTCGGGGCACCAGTCTGGCCCGGTGGCCGCCGTCCGGGTGGTCACGATTCGCGACAAGCCCGATCACGCCATCCGGGCGGTGCACGTTCTGCTGGACGCTTCATCCGGTGAGTTCCATTCCAAGCTCATCGATCGCATCCTGGCTCCGTACAAGTTCAATACGCTCATCGTGGAAGCCGAGGACGTGCAATGGGAAAGTGGAAGGGCGCTGTGGAGCCCTGATCCCCGCGGGGCCACAAAGGCGCAGGTGCAAGAGTTGCTCGAGGTGGCACGGCAGCATCATGTCCAGGTGATTCCGCTCATCTCCACCCTCGGGCACAGCGAGTGGGTGTTCGCCGGGCTGCGCGACGAGGCGCTCTGCGCCGAGGTGGCATACATTCCCAAACAGCTGCGTGAACAGGGCAGGCCGCAGGTGACCTGCGACCGGGCGCGCGGCGTCTATCCTGCCGTATACGATCCGGAGCGCACGATCACGGTCAACGGGACAGCGACGACCCTCAACGAGGCCCTCATCTTCCCCGTCCTCAAAGAGGCGATCGGCCTGTTTAGGCCGGCCTATCTCCACCTCGGCCACGACGAGGTCCGGGGTCCTTCGGGGCTGCGGTATGACATGGAGCTGTATCTGCGCGATATCGTCACGCTTTCGCGATTTCTCCGGTCGGCGGGGGTGCGGCCGATGGTGTGGGGCGATGTTCTCTGGGAGCGGCGGACGGAGGCCCGCGCCGAGCCGCTGTTTGCTGAGCTGCCGCGCGACCTCGTGATCGTGCCCTGGAAGTATGAGGACATCCGGGAGTATCCGGAAGTCTCTTACTTCCGCCGGGCTGGCTTTCCGGTGCTGGGCGCGACGTGGTATCGCCTGTACAACAACTACTGGTTCAGCCGTGCGGCCAAAGCGGCCGGAGCGTTGGGGATGGTGCGCGCCACCTGGACCGGGCATTTTCAAAGCCAGGCTGCCCTGACCCGCGCGTATCAGCAGCTCTACACGTATCTGATCGCAGCCGCCTACTTCTGGACCGCCGGCAGCCCCCAGCCGAACCGCGCGCCCCGGGAGGCGGAGCTGGCGCGCCGGTTTGCCGAGGCATGGAATGCGGGCAGCCAGGTATCGACTCCCATTTCCGGCACGCTGGTGGATCTTTCCGTTGTCGTCACACAACGGCACATCGACGATGACGGCACCGGGTGGCTTGGCAAGGGGGTCGACTACGATCTGCGCGCGCTGCCGGGTGGCCGGCAGCGGTTCGGCGGCGTCCTGTTCGAGATCCTGGACCCGAGCCGGCACGGCGGCAAGAGTGTCGTCATGCTAAAAGGTGAACGGGATGTGGCCGCGGCGATGCCTGAGCGCGTCACGATTCCGTGGCGGGGCCGGGCCGGCTGTCTCGTCTTCTTGCACGCCACGCTGGACCGCGCCGTCAACTTTGACGACGTCGTGGGACGCTACACCATGATTCTGGAAGGCGGACGGCGCGAGACGATCGACCTGCGGTACGGGCGGGACATCAGCAACTGGCTGTGGGATGCGGAGCGGGGGATCGCGTCCATCGAACAGGAAGTGGTGTGGTCCGGTGCCACGCGGGCCGGGAATGATGTGCAGCTGCAAATGCTGCGCTGGAGGAACCCGCCCCCCGAGATCCCTGTTGAGTCGATCGAGCTGACCAGCGCCGGCGGACGCGCGAGCCCGGTCCTGTTTGCGATCACCGCGCTGGACCGTTGCCCGTGAAACACGCCCTGAACCCAGGCCCCGTACCCAAGCGGAGTGCGTGGTTCGGGGCAAGCGGAGCGCGTAGTTCAGGGGGGCGGACCACGCTCGTCGCATATCTCTTCCTGCTGCCCGCGCTGGCGCTGCTGGTGGTTTTCACCTTCTATCCCGTCGTCTTTGGCACGGTCCTCGGCCTGTTCGAGTACGACGTGATCAACCCACCCCGCTACGTTGGGCTGCAGCAGTTCCAGCGCCTGCTGTCAGACCGCTACTTCTGGATCGCACTTACCAACTCCGCGAAGTACGTGCTGGTGGTACCGGTCATCCAGCTATGTTCTATCCTGCTGGCGGTGCTGGTGAACCGGCAGCTGCGGGGTGTGGGGGCGTTTCGCACCGCCTACTACATCCCCGTCATCACGTCCTGGCCGGTTGTTGGGATCATGTGGACCTGGATGTACGATCAGCAGGGCGTCGTGAACTGGGTGCTGCGCAGTCTGGACCTTCTCGCCCGGCCCATCTCCTGGTTGAACCACCCCACGATCACGCTGTACGCGGTGATGTTCGTTACGCTGTGGAAAGGACTCGGCTGGTACATGGTGATCTACCTGTCGGGCCTGCAGGCCATCCCGGCCGAATATGAGGAAGCCGCGATGATCGACGGCGCCTCGCGCTCCCGGGTGTTCTGGCACGTCACCATCCCGCTGCTGCGGCCGTATGTCCTGCTGGCCTCGCTGATCTCCACGATGGCGGCGGTGAAGGTGTTCGAGGAGATCTACGTCATGACGCGTGGGGGGCCGTTCTACAGCACGTACACAATGTTCATGTATATCTTCGACAAGGCGTTCGAAGAACTCAACCTGGGCTATGCAGCGGCCCTGGCCCTGGTGCTGGCCGCGATTCTCTTGGTGCTGTCGGCGATCAATTTCCGCGCCTTCCGCCGTGGAGGACTGGAATGGTACTAGATCGCGGAGGCGCGAGATCGCGGAAACCCCCACGCCGACTGCGCCGGCTCGGGGCGGAGCGCGGAAACGCGACGCGGAGTGCCCTTATTTACGTCGTGCTGGGCGCGCTGGCGGTCTTCACGGCGTTCCCATTTCTGTGGACGGTGCTCGTGTCGTTGAAGACGCGGGGGCCGATTTTCTCGATCCCGCCCGATCTCAGCCTGACCGGGCTCTCACTGGCGAACTATGCCGGGGTCTGGAAGACGCTCCCGCTGCCGCGGTACGCGCTGAACAGTCTGTACATTGCGGCGATGGGCGTCGGCCTGACGCTGATCATCTGCTCTCTTGCCGCCTACCCGCTGGCGCGGATGAAGTTCTGGGGTAAGAATGTGGTCTTCTATGCGATCGTCGGTACGCTGATACTGCCGGAGCATATCGGCCTGATTGTGAATTTCATCACCATGATGCGGTTGCGGCTGGTCGACACCTATGCCTCGGTCTATCTGCCGAGCCTCGCCAGCGTGTTCGGTATCTTCCTCCTCCGCCAGGCCTACCTGTCCATCCCGCAGGAACTGGAAGATGCCGCCCGGATCGACGGAGCCGGCGAGCTGGTGATCTGGTGGAGGATCATGCTGCCGCTCACCGTGCCGGCCCTGGCCACGCTGGCCATCTTCCAGTTTGTGGCGTTTTGGAACAGCTTCCTGTGGCCGATCATCATCCTCAAGACGCCCGACAAGTACCCGCTCGCCGCCGGTCTGCTGTATCTGCGCGGGCTGTTCGCCTACAATACCCGGTACATCGCGGCAGGCACGGTGATCGCCACGCTGCCGGTGATCGTGGTTTTTCTCTTCACGCAACGATACTTTATGCGCGGCCTCACTGCGGGAGCGATCAGGTAATGGATTCTTTCGCACGTCGTTTCCTCACCTTTTCCCTCGCCCCCTGTAAGGGGGAGAGGGTGGGGTGAGGGGGTTAGGGAGTATCGGTTAATGGCCGCTCCGGTTCTACTTTTTGTACCGCTGGACGGCCGGCCGGTGACGATGGACATCGTGGTCGATCTCGGCCGGGCGGCCGGGGTCGATGTCCGCACACCGGAGCGTTCGCTGCTCAGTGACCGGTTTCGCTCCGGCGATGTTGACCGGGTGTGGGAATGGCTGGAGCGCGAGGCAGCCGGCGGGGCCACGGCCCTGATCGCGTCGATCGAAACACTGTGTTTCGGCGGCCTGGTTGCGTCGCGGAAGAGCGAGGTCGGGTTTGAGGACATCCTCCCACGGCTCCACCGCTTCTACCAGATCGCTGGACGGATCCCGACGTATGTCTCGGCGGTCATCCCCCGCACCCCACAGCAGCCCACAGATGAAGATGCGTCCTACTGGAAGACTGGGGATCAGGCCGCGATGCACCGGCATCGTACGCGCCACCTGCAGCTGAATTCCGACCTGATCTCCGCGGCATCTCGCGGGGTGTTACGCTACCTCCTGATCGGACAGGACGACACCGCCCCGGGGAGTCCGTCTGAGGCCGACCGCGCGACGCTACAGAAGCACGCCGCGGCGGCATCCGCGTCGACGGCGCTGCTCACCAGCGGTACCGACGAGCTCAACGCGCGGCTGTTCGCGCGGTGGCTGAACGACCTGACCGGTGATGCTCCAACGTTTGAACTCCTGTACACGCACCCTGACACGATCGATCAGATCCCGCGGTACGAGGCGTTCCCGCTGCGTTACACGGTCGAAGAACACGTGCGCAGCGCCGGAGCCCAAATCACCGCAGGCGGCGACATCCTGCTGTGGGTGCATAACTTCACCGGAGGGCAACGCGAGGCGGTCCACCAGGTGGGCGACCTCGATCCCGGCAGGATTGAAGTCGTCCTGAACACCGTGCAGGAGGCGGTGCGGCGGGAGCGAGTCGTGGCCCTCGCCGATGTCTGCTACGCCAACGGCGCCGACCGCGCGCTGGTCGCCAGACTGCTGGCTGAGCCTCGCTTCGCGGGAATCGTCGCATACGCCGGCTGGAACACGTGCTCGAACAGCCTCGGATCCGCGGTGGCATATGCGACCGTGGCCTATCATCTTCGCGCCGCCAGCGTACCCGGCAACGACCGGATCTACCATCCGGCGCTCTTCACGCGCCTCCTGGACGACTGGGCCTACCAGTCCCTCGTCCGCCCGGAACTTACACGCTGGGTGGAGGCGCGAGGCGGAAGCTCATCGGACCTCGGAGAACATGAGGCATCTCTGGAAGCCATGGCGTTGGAGAAACTGCGCGAGGAGGCCCTGCCCGCGCTGCAGCATTCCTTCGCGCACCATCCGGTGAAGCTGCAGCGTGCTGTTTTTCCCTGGCACCGGCTGTTCGAGATCGGTCTAGAGGTGGACGTTGCTAATGCCGGCCGGGGTCGGAGTATCGTCGTTGTCGAGTATGATCCACGCTGGCCTGAGATCTTTGAGAAGGACAAAGCCGCAATCCTCCGAGCACTGGGCCCGCGTGTACGCGGGATTGAACATGTCGGGAGTACAGCAGTCAAGGGACTCGCGGCCAAGCCCATTGTTGACGTGCTGCTTGGCGTCGACGCAGACGACCTGGATCGCATCATCGAGCCGCTGGTGGCGATCGGGTACGAGTACAATCCCGACTGGGAGATCTCGATGCCGATGCGCCGTTATTTCCGAAGGCTCACGCCCGATGGCACGCACACGCACCACCTGCACGCCGTGCCCTACCGCGGCGAGTTCTGGAAACGCCACGTAGCGTTTCGCGACTACCTGCGAGCCCATCCGGAAAAGGCGCGCGAGTACGCGGACCTGAAAAAACAGCTTGCGAGTCAGCAACAGGGCAGCATTGACTATACGTTTGCCAAGACAGAGTTCATCCGATCGGTAGAGGCGCTATCCGCTGATTTGAGAAATGGGGCATAGGACGTGCGGAGGGGCGTAAATGAGAAAGGCACTTGTTGGTTTCTTCATATGTGTGGCAATACTGGCATTGACTCGCGTGATTCCACGTCCGGCTTCTCGTGCCGGCATGGTGTTCCTGGTAGCCGCTGACGCATCCGGCCAGGTCTACACGACTTACGGGAACTATTCGGCTGCTGAAACCTGCAATGCTGTGCTCGGGACCACACCTAGTCCTGGGCGGGGACTTCACCTGGAGTGCCGGGATCTAGGCGGCAGGTCGATTCCTCCGAGAGCGATGGTGCTGGTCGCGTACACCCTGGCTGTTCTACTGGGCCCCACCCTGGAAGCGCTGGGCTCCGCGGTCACTCTTGCCATGATCACGCTGCGCGGCCTTCTCGCTACCCATCCGGACTTCTGGAGGCTGACGCAGAGCGCCAGCTCCGTCCTCACCGGCGGCCCAACCGTGTGGGTCAGTAAGTGGTTGTTCTCTTCGCTCGGATATCAATCCACGCTACTGATTGTGGTGGTCATTGGCGCTGCGTTCACGATGAGCGCCGTGCGTGGCCCGGGAAGACCTCTCGATCTTCCACGAGCAAAGGCACGGCAGACGCACAAGGCTGGGAGCTCCCCCGCCGATGTCGACTACTACGAAGTTTTGCAGGTTCATCCCACCGCCGATGTGGCCGTCATCAAGAGCGCATACCGCACCATCATGCGGGAACTTCAAGCGCACCCCGATCTGGGTGGAGACGAAGAGAAGGCCAAGGTCCTCAATGAAGCCCATCGGGTCTTGAGCGCCCCGGACCTGCGCGCAGAATACGATGCGGTTCGCCGCCCTGCTGATAAGGCTATCGATAATTTCTCTCCTGGCGAATTCACGATGGATATCCGTGGCACCATGTACGCGGCTGCTACCAGCGCGGCGACTCAGCAGGCCGCCGTGCGCAATGGCTCTTGGGGATATGCCGGGCTTCCGTTCATCTATCTCATCGCTCATCGGGCTTGGCTGCACCTTCTGGCCAACGTGGTGGGGTTCGTGATTCCGGTGGTCAATATCGGCGTCTATCTATGGTATGTGTCCAATGCGAGGCAGCTCGTGCAGTCTACCAGAAAGTTCCAGAGTTTCGATCAGTACTACGCTGTCCAAGAGGCATGGGATAGGGCCGGAAAATGGGTGTTGTTTGTCGGCCTTCTTCTTGTCATCGTGAGGATATTCCACCCCTTCGGATTCATGTGAGCCTTCTCCACGCCACGAAAGATCATTTTTTCGAGCATCGGCCCCTGTCCCATCATCTTCCCCAGGCCCGCGATGACATACAGAACGGCCAGCACTATCTGCACGACCCACAGCGCAGTGTTCATGTTGGCCTTCCTCCTGAAGGAAGAGTCCTCAGCTTGATTCCCCGGTCAGACTTTTAGAAGGAGGGGACTGTCCCCTCCTTCAAGGGTTTTCACAGTTCGTCGGCAGTCTACTCCGGCCGAATGGAGAAATACGGGGAATGAGTGGATACTGCTTGAATGTGGCAAATAGAACGTGTATGCTGCTTTCGACCGTTCGATCCGCGGTAGCTCAACGGTAGAGCGTCCGGCTGTTAACCGGAGGGTTGTAGGTTCGAATCCTACCCGCGGAGCCACTCTGCTCATCCTCGAAGATCCGGAGCTCGTTCATCGGTCTCGATCAAAAGCTGGGCTCGTGACATACGAACAAGTCCTCACGCGCCTCAAGAAATTGGCCAATCCGAAGAACGTCGCCGGAATGGCGCGCTTCGGGATCAGCCCGAAAGGCACGCTGGGGATCTCCATCCCCAACCTTCGCAGACTCGCTCGAGAGATCGGCCGCGATCACGAGCTGGCGCTGCGGTTGTGGAAATCAGGCTTTCACGAAGCCCGTATCCTGGCCGGCTTCGTGGCCGATCCTGCGACACTGACAGAAGCGCAGGCGGAACAGTGGGTGAACGACTTCGACTCCTGGGACGTGTGCGATCAGGTGGTGGCTCTACTCGAGCAGGTACCCTTTGCCCGCAAGAAGATCCGGCAGTGGGCCGCGAGCGATCGGGAGTTTGTCAAGCGGGCGGCATTCGCCATGATCGCCGGGCTGGCCGTGCACGACAACGCTGCTGCCG
>Ga0209056_10008420_pt1 | contig 10572 bp, 10 predicted proteins | sample GraSoiAngelo_114_FD_185876 | JGI IMG/M metagenome (GOLD analysis project Ga0209056, IMG submission 185876) | Grasslands soil microbial communities from the Angelo Coastal Reserve, California, USA - 14_0903_13_40cm (SPAdes) (version 2) | ecosystem: Environmental > Terrestrial > Soil > Grasslands...
AAACATATCAGCAACCGCATAGCGGTAATGTACCTTGGAAGGGTTGCAGAACTATGCAATAGTGAAGAGTTATACGAACTGCCTCTGCATCCCTACACCCAGGCGCTCCTTTCTGCCATTCCAGTACCTGATCCTGAGAAAGAACTGCGGCGCAAACGTATCATCCTCGAAGGTGATGTACCAAGTCCGGTGAATCCACCTCCAGGCTGTAATTTCCATCCTCGCTGCTGGAAAGCACAGGAGATCTGTCGCCAGGTCATTCCTCCATTAGAGGAGAAGCAGCCAAATCACTGGGCAGCCTGTCACTTCCCCGGATAAGCTTGACGGCTCATTCATCTTGTTGTTCAAGATTCTTCATGCGCGTAAGCAATCGGATGCGTGCCATTAAATGGCGCGCATCATATGGTTTTACCACATAATCGTCAGCGCCCGCATCAAATCCCGCAATTTTGTCCTGGAGAGTCGTAAGTGAGGTAAGAAGCATAATTGGAAGATAATGCAGAGTAGGGATGTTGCGAATAAAGCGGCAAAGCTCAAGCCCACTTTCCTTACCAAGTTGGACCTCGCAGATTACAATGTCGGGAACATACTCTACGAGGTGCTGTCTGGCTTCTATAAGAGACTGAGCATGATAGAGATGAAAGTCACTTCCTAATGCTTGCTGAATTCTATTGCATGCGCCTGAATCATCGTCTACCAAAAGAATGTGTAATCTACGCAGTCTTAGTAGTTCATGCACCATTATTCTCGTTCAGCATGTGTCTGTAGTAAATAATCCATTCGCCGCTGCCGATCCGCCGGTGTGAGGAGTAATACTCGTTCTATAGCTGCGTTAAGCGCTCCTGGTTTAAATGGTTTTGTAAGATACTCATCAACTCCCGAAAGTAAACCCGTCATCTGATCTTCTTCACGTGTCATCGCACTTAAGATGATGAGAGGAATATTTGCCGTACGAGTATCTCCACGCAAGCAACGAACAAGTTTATAGCCGTCCATGCGAGGCATCTTCACATCGATAATAACGCAATCAGGGTTTTCGGCATAGACGCTTTTTAAACCTTCTTCACCGTCATAGGCGACAATAACCTGAAATGCGCTCTGTAGATTCACGGCATATTTTATAAGTTCTACTATTGTGGGATTGTCATCGATAACTAATACTTTTTTCATGATATCCCTGCACTAGAAGACTGAATTGTACAATCTACTTATTTCTAGAAATCTTCGGTCGCCTTTTTGCATTGTAGCACAGTAATAGATAACTGCCAACCTTCCCTAAGTAATTTGTGCTAGAATGGTTCAAGAAACACAAAGAAAAATAGATCCAAAAAGAACATCGGGAGCTAATTTGATGTCTGGAACTTCTACACCTGACCGCTACTCACGTCAAACACTATTCGGCCCAATCGGTAAAGATGGTCAAAAACAACTGGGCGACTCCTCAGTAGCCATTATTGGTTGTGGGGCTTTGGGAACGGTAATTGCTAACAACCTCTGTCGAGCAGGTATTGGGAGTTTGGTGATTGCTGATCGTGACTATATCGAATTGAATAATCTGCAGCGTCAGATTCTTTTCGATGAGGAAGATATTGCGCGACGGCTACCCAAAGCCATCGCCGCTGCCGAAAAATTGCATCGCGTGAATAGTACAACGAAAATAGAGGCACTGGTTGAAGATATTAATGCCGATGGCATTGAATCCTTGATTCAAAATGTAGATCTAGTGCTTGATGCTACAGACAATTTTGAGACACGCTACTTACTCAATGATGTATGTGTCAAATATGGACGACCCTGGATCTACAGCGCCGTAATTGCTTCGTATGGTGTAACCATGAACATCATACCTGGAGACACTCCCTGCTTGCGCTGTATATTTCCAGAAATGCCACTACCCGGCACAACCCCTACTTGTGATACCGCCGGAGTACTCAATGGGATTGTGGGGGCAATTGCAGGAGTCGCGACTACCGAAGCTCTCAAGTTGTTGCTGCAGAGCGACAAGGTGAGTCGCGCTATGTTCTGGATGGACGTTTGGGAGAACACCAGTGAACGTATTGAGTTACCACGCCAGCCAGATTGTCCAACCTGTGGATTACACCAGTATGAATTCCTCGACTCCTTGAACGGTACAAGCAGCGCTAGCCTCTGTGGACGCAATGCCGTCCAGGTGCGAAGTGGAAGAAAGCATGACAAGATAAATTTACCAGACCTGGCTGAACGACTGCGCCCCGTTGGTCAAGTTTCTTTCAACGAATTTTTACTACGCTTCATCGTTGATGAATATGAACTGACCATTTTCCCCGATGCGCGTGCGATTATCAAAGGAACCGATGACGAACAGGTCGCAAAGTCGGTGTACGCCCGGTATATTGGGATGTAAGATTGACCTTGTACTCCTCCTAACCTATGTTATAATACGCAAGGTTAGCCTGAAACCTTTCTTCACCTCTAACAATTAGGGAGATTCATTATTAGTATGAATGAACATATTCTTGTTTGTGTGGCGTGGCCGTATGCGAAAAGCTCCACTCATGTCGGCCAGATCGTTGGCGCCTATTTACCTGCCGACACCTTTGCGCGTTATCATCGTATGGCAGGGAACCATGTTCTTATGGTTTCTGGGAGCGATGAACATGGCACACCCATACTCGTTGACTCTGAACGAGAGGGCATCAACCCGCGTGATTTCGTAGCGCGCTATCACCATCAAATTTGTGAAGTGTGGGATAGACTGGGCATGTCCTGGGATTTATATACTGAAACTGGAACAGAAAATCACTATCGCATTACGCAAGATATCTTTTTAACGCTCTACGATAAGGGGTATATCTTTAAAGATTCCATGGAATCTCCATATTGCCCTACTGACCGCCGTTTCTTGCCCGATCGTTATGTTGAAGGCACTTGCCCGCATTGCGGCTATACTTCTGCTCGCGGTGATCAGTGCGATAACTGTGGTCGAACGCTCGATCCCGTTGATCTGATCGCTCCTCGTTGTCGCCTATGCGGAAGTAAACAAGCCAGTCTGGAAATACGCACAACGGAACACTTCTTCCTGGATCTACCTAAGTTGCAAGAGCCGTTGATGGCCTGGCTCTCAGATGGTAAGGATTATTGGCGTACTAATACCCTTGGATTTGCTATGAACTGGCTCAAAGAAGGATTGCACCCACGAGCGATCACTCGCGACCTGGATTGGGGTGTTCCTATTCCGATTGATGGTTACGAGGATAAACGCATTTATGTGTGGTTTGACGCTGTCATTGGCTATTTCTCGGCCTCAGTTGAATGGGCAGAAAGGCGAGGCACGCCAGAAGCATGGAAGACCTGGTGGGTACCTGGTCAAGCAGAACCACCAGTAAAGTCCTACTACTTTATCGGAAAAGACAATATTCCTTTCCATGCAATTATCTGGCCCGCGATGTTGATGGGCTATGGCAATCGCAATTTACCTTATGATGTACCGGCAAACGAGTTTATGACAATGAGCGGGGCGAAGGCATCTAGTAGTCGCGGCAATGTGATATGGACAAAAGATGTTTTAGATCAATACGATGCTGATGCGCTACGCTATTATCTTTCGATAACTGCTCCCGAAGGACGAGATACCGATTTTACATATGAGGAATTAATCCGGCGAAATAATGACGAACTGGTAGCCACCTATGGAAACGCGGTACATCGTACTCTCACTTTTCTACAGAGTAAGTTCGGTGGTGTTGTGCCACAACCACAAACCCTACGCCAGGCTGATCGCGAAATCCTACAAGAAGTGGAGCGAGGCTTTACGGTAGTTGGGCATAACATAGCGAATTGCCATTTGAAAGATGGCATTAACGCCGCTATGGCAGTTGCACATGCAGCAAACCGTTACCTGGATGAGCAGGCGCCCTGGAAACAGATTAAAGTAGATCGCGAGGCGGCAGGAACAACGATCTATATAATGCTTCAAGTATTGAGCGGCTTGCGAGTACTCTTCTGCCCATATCTACCATTCTCATCTCAAAAGCTACACCATTTTCTGGGGTTCGAAGGCCAGGTGGATACCGTAAGTTGGAAACTTGCTGGAGTTCCAGAGGGCATGAAATTACCTGTTCCAACACCATTGTTCCCCAAATTAGAAGAGTTCGCAATCGCCCAATAGGATAGCAGTCTTTCCTACCCTGAAGAGACTTTTTGTTCACCACCATCTGAGGAGTGCTCGTCGGCTTGCGTCTTAGGCGTATGCGCGTGACTATGACGAACAGGCACCTTCTTTCTGTGATCGACGATTATATGCGTGATCTCATCGAGCTTTTCAGGCGACCATTCGGCAAAATGATCCCAGGCACTCGTCTGCCAGTCATCGACCGTCTTGGTCGTCTGAATCCAGGAGGGAAGGTTCAACAGCAAGTGCTCTGCTATTGAATTGACAAACGGCTCGTACATCCGTCGAATATCGTAAAGGCGTTGTTCAGCATCCTCCCCCTGACGTAATACTAACCCTACCTCAGCAAGAGAATCGCGCATGCGTGCAAAATCATCATGCGAGAGGCGACTAAGTTTGGGATTCATCGGCGGCGTCCCGTAGACCTGTGCAAGGTCGACTGCCGCATGACGCGCGATAGCGAAAGTGTATCGTATCGTTGGTGCCGAAATGTCCTCGAAACCAACGATAAGTAATGCACAGGTATCCAGGATTGTAGTAAGCGCAGCTAACCAAGACTGTCGTTCATGCTGGGAGCGATAGTATGTCAAAACCGGATAGGAGAGATGACTCTCCAGCAATTCAGCACTCCAGCGTTCCCATTCACGCATGAACTGGACAAGTTCGTCTATTTTCCTGTCTCGATAACTCCTGCGCAATAATTCATTCGCGCTTGATGGTGAGCCAGCACGTGCATCGAGGAGGGAGATATTGATTTCCCGGCGCGAAAACGACTGGTAGATCACCGGGATATAACCAATAATCAAGGCGAGTAAGCCAAAGCCAAAGCTAGCCTCTGCAAAGACGAGGAATCGTGCCAGCCCTGACATTGGTGTGACATCACCTAATCCGAGGGTGATAAATGTTGTCCCACTCATGTATAGATAGGTTCCAAAAGTCACATCCTTCATCGGCACATTCAGAGGTGAACTTAGCCCCCATTGGATAAGTGCGAAAGAGAACACAAGGGCTAATGCCCAGACAATCAGCATGATGAGGAGCGAAGCAGGACCATAATAACTCAGATAAAATTCGCGTCGATTTCCCGGACGCATCTTACGTGCTATTGACGACCACAGCATCCAGGTTGAGGTGTAGAACATGCGTGATAGCCTGAAGCGCGTTGATACCCTGCGCGGCAGGACAATCGACTCGAAACTGTCTTGTATGATGACAATGATTAAGATAATGCCAACGATGACTGCCAGAATTTTTATGGACAACTCCATCTAAACCCCCGATACATGTATGTCAATGCTTCGACACAGGCATTCATGAGATAGTCTACTACGAAAGAACATAGGCCCGTATCAAATAATTCTGCCGAGAAGAAGCGCACCGGTTTCCAGGTTAAAATTATAGTACGTATGACAAGATGTTTGCTACTTCACCTCAGTCTCTTACCCATAAAAATCGCCACTTCGTGCTCCACCGGGCCTGGAGGATAGAAGTGTTGATGGACACTCCACGCTTCGAATCCATTACGCAAATAAAATTGTATAGCCGGATAATTGACGTTTTGGGTCTCTAATACGATTGCCCAGCAGCCGCGGTTGCGTGCCCAGTCTGAGGCACAATTGAGTAGCAATGAGCCAATACCATAACGCCGGAACTGGCGGCCGACAATGATATCTTCAATTCTCGCTACAGAACGCCATTGTTCTACGTTGAGCAAAACTACTCCTGCTATCTGCCCACCAGCCAGGGCAACGTAACCTCCTTCAACACTACTGAGCCTGCTTTCAACTTCCTCCAGTCTATGTTCGTATTCACGAAAGCTTTTATAAAGAGGTGGGTCGACAGGTGTCTCCCAGAGTTCAAAAGCTAATGCTGGTTTATCCAGAGTTTGCAAGACGTCATCGTTTTGCGTCAACTTCCCATGTACACGTAAAGTATATATTCGATCTGTCTCAAAACTGTAGTCTAGTTTGTGCAGAGCAAGCGCATCTGTCATAGCAACAGATCGTACATCAATTGCGGGCAGTATTCCATTCATGATCTTCCCCCATTCCCAGGGCTATGTACAAGTCTATTTCTTACAAGGTTCCTAAGCTTCATGCCCTGTGCAATCCTACTCCACTGACTACTGGAGGGGAAATGTAAAGCCTGCTGCTTGTGCCCCAAGACAGGCAGCGCCTACGACGCCAGAAAAATCTCCCAGCTTTGCTCGTATAATCTTTGTTTTGCGACCTGGATCTGCCAATGCAGTAATGCGAGCGCGATGCACGGCACGCTCAAAGAGCAGGTCAATGGCTTCAATCACTCCTCCGCCTAAAATAATACACTCGGGATTATAGAAGTTCATGACCGAAGCCAGGCCATATCCCAGGAAATCAGCCGCTTCCGTGACAATTTCGTTGACCAGGGCATCACCACGATTAAGCGCACTTGCCAGCAATCCAGAACGAATAATGGTTTCGCCCTCCTTCAGTTGGAGTTCCGCTTCCTCGGCTAGTACTGAGGTGCGCCCATGGTGTATTTCTGCCATGATGGCTTTTGTTATAGCCGTGCGAGATGCATACGCTTCCAAACAGCCACGACTCCCACAAGGACAGATGCGCCCACCTGCCTGGATCGTCATATGTCCGACTTCACCGGCAGTCCCTGTCAGGCCCGCATACAAACGACCATTCTGTACAATGCCACTGCCGATGCCTGTGCCTACGAACATGACAACAAAGGTAGAATAGCCTCGACCCGAACCATATAGGTATTCTCCCAAGGCAGCCACTTCGACATCATTGCCAACCGCGACGGGTTTGCCAAATTGCTTGCCAAGTATTTCAGCCATTGGCATATCTTTGACTCCCAGATTCGGTGCATCGACGATAACCCCATTTTTGCGATCAATTTGCCCGGCCGCTCCAATACCAACCGCAATAATTTTGGCCCCGGCTGGCAATTTTGCAGATTCTAGAGCGGCTGTTGACAGGTTTATGACGTGCTGTGATACATATTCCTGCCCCTTTTCGGCACGTGTGGGTTTGCGTTCTGAACTTAGTACTTCACCAGTGCTGACATCCACCACAGCAGCCAATGTTTTCGTTCCGCCCAGGTCAATACCTAGAGCATATACTTTTTGTTTTGCCATACGATACTCTCACTTTTTTGTAAATGGTAGGCTCAATCCTGGCTCAACATCAAGGTCAAGTCCATGTTGCTCGCCTCTAAGCAGGTGAAAAAATGCAGCGCTTGCAATCATTGCGGCATTATCGGTACAGAACTCAACCCCCGGATACTTGAGACGGATATTAAGTGGGCGCAGTTCCCGCTCCAGACGTTCTCTCAGGCTAACATTGGCAGCTACCCCACCCGCAAGTACTACTTGCTTAACATGATATTCCTGTGCTGCAAGACGAGTCTTGACCGCTAGAACATCAACAACAGCTTCCTGAAAACTCGCGGCAAGTAACTCAACATTCGCGCCACCTCTCTGTGCTGCCTGCACGCCCATACGTGTGTAATGACTAACTTGCTTGCCTGCATTTTCTGATGAACGAGTATGCTGCACTTTCTGCTCTCCTGCCGCACCCTCAGCCAGGTGAAGCACCGCTGTCTTCAGCCCGCTAAAGCTGAAATCATAGGTGCCGCGTAACCAGGAGCGTGGTAAACGATATGCGTTAAGTGCCTGCGTAGCTGATTTACCTTGCTGTTCTAATTCCTCCTGTGCATGTTGGGCGGCTTTCTGAATAGCCGGTCCACCTGGGTAGCTGAGACCTAGAATACGTGCTACTTTGTCAAAAGCTTCCCCGGCCGCATCATCGCGAGTACGGCCCAACAATTCGTATTGGCCATGGCCACGCACAAGTACAAGCTCACTATGAGCGCCTGAGATGACCAGGCACATCGAAGGAAAGATGGGATCTCCCTCTTGATACTCCCAATCTGAATCCTCCGCTTCCTTTGAAGCAGCTGCAATTTTTCCTCGCAGCCAGTTAGCATAGATATGCGCTTCAAGGTGATTTACGCCAAGAAATGGGAGATTGTGTGCCATAGCCACAGCTTTGCCTACAGTAAGACCTACCAGTAGTGATCCAGCCAGACCAGGACCATAGGTGGCTGCAACAGCATCGATGTTTTCCCATCCGCATCCAGCCTGCTCAAGCGCCGTTTCTAGTACTGGAATGATGGTAGTAAGTTGTTGGCGTGAGGCAACTTCTGGTACCACACCGCCGTAGCGATCATGAATTTCAGCTTGCGAGGCTACCACATTTGAGAGCAGATAACGGCCATCTTTGATGATGGCAGCTCCCGTTTCATCGCATGAGCTTTCGATTCCTAGTATGAGCATAAAAGATGATCCTGATTTTGTTACCGTCAATAATGATAAATCTAACCACTACTGTGCTTCAAGTTTTTGTATGAGTGTGGATTTCAATTCCTGGAATTTTTGCTTAAAGGTAGGGGATTTGATCTCATCAGTCCACATGATCAAAGCATCTTCCTGGTTGTCACTATAGTAGCGATGACGCAAACCTGCTTCCCGGAATCCATACTTACGATAGAGATTCTGCGCATTGTAGTTAGAAACTCGAACTTCAAGAGTAACCCATCTGGCATTGATGTCATACGCAATATCAATCAGGCTTACCAGCATAAATTCTCCTAAACCACGACGGCGGAAATCCGGATGCATCGCAATGGTAGTAATATGCGCCTCATCAACCATCAACCACAATCCCGCAAAACCAGTGATTGAGGCCAGGCTGGGTGTTGAAACGCTAGAAGAGGACCGAATGGGCAATAACGTAAGTGGAAAGAAACGACGATGCCGTTCTGGTCCTTGCAGTGGGGCTGACATCTGCTCCTCGGCAATGTGTTTATCACGTAATACAATGTAATGCGCCCAACGATTTTCCTGTAACTCTTTGCGATAGGCACTTGGAGGCCAGGTCGATGGATAGGCTAGACGCTCGATCTCTATGACACGAGGCACATCTGACATTGTCATTCGATCAATGACGTAACGCACCCTCTTCCCTTTCTGTCTGATTTAGATCGGACGACTGATTTGGTTTCTGCCCCAGGAGCGGCTGTTTACGGGTACTCGTTGTGATGGAAGGACGACGCAAATACAATGGTTCAAGTAACATAGGATCTTCAATCCTGCCCTCATACAAACGTTGAATCGCAAGTAAAGCCAGGGAAGAAGCGCGTCGTGTTGCTTGCAAGTTATCGATAAAAAGGCTTTTTCCTTGCATTTGTTCGTATATCACTTGGCGAGTTGTTTCGCTCAATTCGCCACAAAAGAGAATTGGCGAGACCTGACGCTTACCCGGAACTCCAGCCCATTGATCCATTTGTTCGTTCAAATAGTTAACAAGTTGTTGCGGAGAGAGCATGAGATACTCACTGAGCTGCCTTATATGGTAAGTAATATCACCATTGGTATCTCTTTCATCAAAAAGATAGCAAGCCGCATAAAGTTCAGATCGTCCAGCTTCCAGAATGGAACACACAGGACCGCGCCACTGATCCTGCTGTGCAGCAATTATCTCAAGGGTACTGACTCCTACAAGTGGCTTCTGCAATGCAAACGCTAAGGCTTTTGCAGTAGCTACTGCAACTCTTACTCCATTGAACGATCCGGGACCTATAGCAACAGTCACGCCATCAATAACTTGCAAGCTGCTACCACAGTCAACTACCACCAGGCGTTGAATGCGTTCCAACAACTCTACACTGTGGTTGTTCCCTATTTGCCAGATATATTCGCCATACAGCGTTTGCTCATCGCATAGCGCAACACTCGCCTGGCGGGTAGATGTATCAAGAGCCAGTAGTAACATAAGCGTTCTTCTGAAATTGTCGCAGCAGTTCGCAATAGCTCTCGCCAGCTGCGATAAACAACAAACCTCGTTTTGTTTCAGACATTATTTTCAAGCGTATATTCAGGTGTTCTTCTGGCCAAAACGAGCCAGCTTTCTCTGCCCATTCAATTACAGAGACACCATCACTGAAAAAATAGTCTTCAAAACCGAGATCAACTATTTCATCGGGATTATCCAGTCGATACAAATCAAAGTGATAAAGCGTTTGCCTTCTATAGGATAAAGCACCCGTTGAAATTCCAGAGTGAGGTTGACCTGCATATTCCTTGAGTAGGGTAAACGTGGGACTATTAATGTTCTCAATTATACCCAAACCCCGTGCCAGACCTTGAGTAAAAGTCGTCTTCCCGGTTCCCAGTTGTCCGTCGAGCAAGATGAGTTCTCCCCCTCGGAGCAGCTCCCCCAAACGCATACCTAGTCGCTGTGTCTGGGCCGAACTGTGACTAATACAGTCGAGGGTGAGGGTCATTTCTCCTTGAGAACGTTTGGTCAATAGAGTACCCTTCAAGCTGCTTACCTGTCCACTATGTTTACAACTGCTATACCACGCAA
>Ga0209056_10008422_pt1 | contig 10571 bp, 7 predicted proteins | sample GraSoiAngelo_114_FD_185876 | JGI IMG/M metagenome (GOLD analysis project Ga0209056, IMG submission 185876) | Grasslands soil microbial communities from the Angelo Coastal Reserve, California, USA - 14_0903_13_40cm (SPAdes) (version 2) | ecosystem: Environmental > Terrestrial > Soil > Grasslands ...
GGATCCAGTGTGGACTCGAAACGTGTGATCCCAGGGGTCGTGGAACACGCGCGTCTCGCTCTTGATCGCGAGCACCAGCTTGTCGAACCAGAACGTGCGTTTCTTCCAGAGACCCACTTCGTAGGTGACGGTGGCGGGCATTCCGCGGAGCAGGGTCTCGGTAAACCGCGGCGTCCACGGCGTGTCCGCCCGGTAGGTGACCGTGATGACGCCGTTCTTGAGCTCCACGGGGCCGACGCTCAGCCCGAGATCGTTCGCGGCGGCGGGAACCGCGACGAGGAGCGTCACCAGCGCCGCGAGCGTCACGACCGCCGGCGGAGCCGCGCGGGCGCTCAAAAGGTGTCCCCCAGGCGCACGCCGACGCGCGGCTTGGAGTCTCCGTCACGCAGATTCTTCGCGATCGTGATCGCGGCCGGTCCCTCCGCGATCCGCAACCCCAGCCCCGCGTCCAGGCCCGGCCGCTGGCGGCTCAGGTTGTCGCTGCCGAACCAGGCCGCTCCGCAGTCCAGGAAGGAGAAGACGTACAGGTTCTTCCGGGCGCGCTGGTAGAGCTCGGCGTTCGCGACGAAGAATTGATCCCCCGCGGACGACTTGAAGTCATGCCCGCGGAGCGTTCCGATTCCTCCCACGTACCAGAGCTTCTGGACGGGAAGGGTGCCCGTGAGCGTGGAGCCCGCGACCAGGCGCGCGCGGAAGTCCCGGGTCGGGGCGAGACGCGTCTCGTACCGGAACGCGCCGCGAAGGCGCCCGTACTCGAAATCCCCCTGAAGCGGATCGCCCGAGCGCTCGTAACGTGCCTCGCCGTGCATCCCGCCCCGCAGCGGAAGCTCGGCCGGTCCGACCCGCACGCCGAGGAGGAACGCCTGATCGTCTCCATCCTGGATCGGAAGGTTGGGCCGGAAGACGGGATGGCGTCCGGTCAGCGAGACGCGCGTCTTCGTGGATAGGGAGCGCTGGGTCTCGAGCCGCGCCTCTCCCCGGAGCTCGAAATCGGATCCGGGTGACCAGGCCGCACGGACCTTGCCCCCCTCCGTTTCGTAGTAGTCCTGATAGTCCGTGCGCGCGAGCAGCGCGTAGATCGTGTTCTCTCCCGGGGTGACGATCCAGTCGTCCTCGGTGGCGGTCTTGCGGTACGCCGTTCCTCCGACCGAAATTAGGGGGCGGTCGCCGAAGGGCAACGTGAATCCGCCCTCGTAGAGGAGTCGTTCCCGCGAATACGCGTAGGTTCCCTGGGCGAAGAGCACGGGGGCGGGGCTTCTCCCGGTCTGGAACGCGGCGCCCAGAGTCGGCGTGGGGCCGTCCACGCGGTTGTATCGAAATCCGTAGATGGGGCGAAACCGGGCCTCTTCGGGAAGGCCGGTCGAGAGCGTTTCCCAATCCGCGGGGCGGACCACGGCGGAGGAATCCGGTTGCGCCGCGAGCGCCGGGAAGGCCCAGAGCGCGGCCGCGACCCGGAGGAGGAATCCGGCGCTACGCGCCTTGGGCATCCCGGACCAGACCGTAGCGCTTGATCTTTCGGTGGAGGTACCCGCGGTCCATGCCCAGCCGCTTCGCCGCTTCGGTCACGTTCCAGGAGCACTGCCGCAGCGTGGTCAGGATCGCGTCCCGCTCGGCGCGATCCCGCGCGGCGCGGATCTCACTGACAGGCTCCTCCTCGGTCCTCGCCGGAAGCGCCTGCTCGACCTCCCGGACACCGATCGATTCTCCCTCGCTCATGATGAGGAGCCGCTCGATCAGGTTTTTCAGCTCGCGCACGTTTCCCGGCCAGGAATAGCGCGTCAGCCTCTCGATGGCCTCGGGCTCGAGCTTTCGCCGCGGCCGGCCGTGCTCGTGCCCGAACCCCTCCATGAAGTGGCGGATGAGGAGCGGGATGTCCTCGCGGCGCGCGCGGAGCGGCTGGACGTGGATGGGGACGACGCTCAGCCGGTAGAAGAGGTCCTCGCGGAAACGGCCCGCCTGGATCTCCTCGGTGAGGTTCTTGTTCGTGGCCGCGACGATGCGCGCGTCCACCTGGATCGTGCGGGTGCCCCCCAGGCGCTCGATCTCACCGGTCTCGATGGCGCGGAGAAATTTGGCCTGGGTGTCGAGGCTCATGTCGCCGACCTCGTCCAGGAAGAGCGTTCCCAGGTCCGCGGCCTCGAGCCGGCCCCGCTTCATCTGCGCCGCTCCGGTGAAGGCTCCCTTTTCGTACCCGAAGAGCTCGCTCTCCACGAGGTCCTTGGGAAGCGCCGCGCAGTTCAGCTTCTCGAAAGGTCCCCGGGCCCGCGCGCTCTGGCGATGGATGGCGCGCGCCACCAGCTCCTTGCCCGCGCCGCTCTCTCCGGTGATGAGCACCTTGGCCTCGCTCCGCGCCACCTTCGCGATCTCGGCGCGGATCTGCTCCATGGCGTGGCTTTCGCCCACCATCTCGTCGGCACGTCCCGCGAGACTGCGAAGCGATTCGTTCTCGCGCTTGAGCGCCTTCAGCTCCAGGGCGCGCTCGACGGTGACGTTGAGACGGTCCGGGCCGAAGGGCTTCTCCACGAAATCCGCCGCTCCCATGCGCGTCGCGCGCACCGCTTCCTCGATCGTGCCGTGCCCGGACATGATGACGACGGGAAGGTCGGGGCTCACGGTCTTGGCGGACTCCAGGAGATGGAGCCCGTCGTTTCCGGGAAGACGGAGGTCGGTGAGCAGGAGGTCGATCCGCTCCTTGGCGAGAATCGATTCGGCTTCCTCCGCGCTCTGCGCGGTGACGACGTCGTAGTGGCGCTTGAGCGCGCCGGAGATCTCGAGCAGGACCGAGGGCTCGTCGTCCACCACGAGGACGCGGGTGCGCGGCTGGCTCACGAGGGCTCCTCGGGTACGGGGGGTAGGGTGAACCAGGCGCACGTTCCGATCCCGGGGTGGCTCTCCAATCCGAACCGCCCCGAGTGCTGCTCCACGATCCTCTGAACCAGCGTGAGCCCCAATCCGCTCCCTGTGGACTTGGTGGTGAATCCGGGCGCCACCGCGCGCTCCAGGGTGGCGGGATCCATGCCGGGCCCCGAATCCTCGATCTCGACGCGAACGCGAGGCTCGACGCCGTTTTCGCGGTAGGCGCGCATCGTGATCGTGCCGCGGCCGGGGGACGCCTCCAGGGCGTTCTTGATGAGATTCACCAGGACCCGCTGGATCTGCGCTTCGTCGGCCCAGGCTAAGGGCAGGGGTGCTCCGATCTCAACGCGGAATTCGACGGGGGTCGAGCCTTGGTAGAGCTTGGCCACGCTCTCCGCGAGCGCGCCGACGTCGCACGCTCCGAAACGAGGCTCCGGAAGCTGAGCGACGGCCGAGAATGCGTTCACGAATTCCTGGAGCGAGTGCACCTCGTTCAGGATGAGGTCCGCGTTCTCCTGGACGACCTGGGGGCGCGGAGCCTCGGGGCGGCGCGCTTCCTCGCGCAGCCGCTCGAGCGCGAACTGGATCGGCGTGAGCGGATTCCGGATCTCGTGCGCGACCGCGCGCGCCACCTCGCGCCACGCGGCCAGGCGCTCCGCGCGGACCAGGGCGCGCCTCGAGGTCTGAAGCTCCTCGACCATCTCGTTAAACGTCTTGCCCAGGAAGCGGACCTCCTGCGTTCCCGAAGGCGTGACACGGTGGGAGAGATCCCCGCCGGAGACGCGCTCCATTCCCCCTCGAAGCTCCAGCACGGGTCGCGCGATGCCGCGGGAGACCAGGTAGGCGAGGCCGAAGCTGAGAAGGCCGAGCACCAGGGTCCAGATCCCCGCGAAGATCCAGAGGCTCCGCTCCGAGATCCAGGTGTAGACGCCCAGCTTCCGGTACATGACCAGGTTCTTCTGGAGGGAGAGGATCTCCTTCGAGATCTCGGGATCGAGCTGGTAGCCGGCGAGGAGCATGTAGCCCTTGCCCATCGGCGCGACCCCGCTCACCTGCCGCGGAGCCTCTCCTCCGGTGATGAGGCCCCCCTGCTCGCGGGCCGCCAGGAGGGATTCCTGCTCGGGCTCGGGCAGCGTGATCCTCGGGCCCAGACGCGCCCCGAAGATCCGCTGCACCGGAGGGCCGACCTTGTAGAGACAGACGTAATCGAGACCCCGGCTCCTCGCCTCGTCGCGGAGGCGCCGCTCCAGGTCGGCGACGTTTCCCGCGTCGAGAAGGCGCCGCGCGGCGGGATCGAGCGCCATGACCTCGGCGTGCTGGCGGGCGTCGTTCCCGAGCCGCTCGATTCCCTCGCGGATCACCTCGAGCGACTGCGAGAGCGCGTTCTCGGTCTCGGGGTTTCGAAGCGCCGCGATGCTGCGGGAGAGGTAGAACGTGACGAAGAGCGTGAGGCCCAGCGAGGGGATGATCGATACGAGGAGAAAGAGAGCCAGGAGGCGCTGGCGAAGCGTGCCGAGCATCAGGTCTCGGTTTCACCCGCGAGCTGGCCGCATGCGGCACCGATCTCGACCCCCTGGCTGTACCGCACCGTCACGGCCGGAACGCGCGGCCTCAGGTACTCCGCGAAGCGCTCGATCCGCTCCGGCGAGGGCCGCTTGAACTTTCCGGGGCCGATGGGATTGTAGGGAATGAGATTGATCTTGCAGGGAAGCTGGGCCACCAGCCTCACCAGCCGCGCCGCGTCGGCGACCGAGTCGTTCAGCTCCTCGAGCAGGATGTACTCGAAGGTCACACGCCTTCCGGTGCGCTCCACGTGATGGCGGATCGCGCGCAGGAGCTGCTCCAGGGGAAATCGCTGGTTCACCGGCATGAGCTTCGAGCGCTGGGCGTCCGTCGCCGCATGGAGCGAAACCGCGAGACGGAATCGCAGCCCCTGGTCCGCGAGCCTCACGATCTGGGGCGCGAGCCCGACCGTGGAGATGGTGATCCGCTTGGGCGGGACCGCCATCCCGGACGGGTCGCTCAGGAGCGTGAGCGCGTCCACGACGGCCTCGTAATTCTCGAGAGGCTCTCCCATGCCCATCATCACGATGTTGTACTCGCTCCGGCCGGGGGGGAGCTCGCCCCGGAGGCGGAACGCCTGTTCCACGATCTCGGCCGCGGTCAGATTCCGCCCGCGCCCCATCCTTCCCGTGGCGCAGAAGCGGCACGCGAAGGCGCAGCCGTGCTGAGAGGAGAGACAGAAGGTGTGCCGCGAGGGAGTGGACATGTAGACCGACTCCACGATTCCGCCCCCCGGGATCTCGTAGCCCACCTTCCGGGTCTTCCGGTCCGGCGTCTCCCTCCGGGAGCGCTCCCGCAGCACTCCGATGCCGAATTCCTCGTTGAGCTTTGCGCGAAGCGCCGCCGGAAGGTTGGTCATGGAGTCGAACGCGGTGGCTCCCCGCGCGTACATCCACTCCCCGACCTGTTTTCCGCGGTAGGGCTTCTCCCCGAGGGCGTGGAACAGCTTCTCCAGCTCGGGAACGCTTCGGCCGAGCAGGTTCTCCCGGCCTTCCGAGCCTCCGGAGGAGGCGGCATTTTTCGCGTTTGCAACGGTTTCCGACTTTACATTCATATCGGCGACATGGTAAGGTTCCGGTCTCGGCGGAGTCAATCGCGGGGACCTGTTCACCCTTCAAACTCCCCCGCAAGGAGGGAACATCAGGCTCCACACCTGGCTTACGTCATGGTGAGGATCGGTGCGGTCGACATCGGCACCAACTCGGTACGACTGCTGGTCGCCGATGTAGACGAGAAGGAACGCCTCAAAACCGCCCACCGGATGGGCGAGATCTCGCGTCTCGGCGAAGGGCTCGATCGCACCGGTGTGATCGATGAGGCCGCAGCCCAGCGGACCCTCGACTGCCTCGAACGCTTCGTCCACGAAGCGGAATACTCCGGAGCAAGCCAGATCCGTGTCGCTGGCACCAACGCCTTCCGCGTCGCCCGCAATGGGCGCGAGGTCGCGGACCGTTACGCGCAGCGAATCGGATACCCCGTCGACATCCTCACCGGAGAAGAGGAAGCGCGCCTCGTGTTCCTGGCCGTCATGAGCGGGCTCAGCGCCCCCCATGGCCGTTCGGTCGTGGTGGACATCGGGGGCGGCAGCACCGAGATCATCTGCGGCGAGGGAGAGCGGGGCACGCAGCTCATCAGCCTCGAGCTTGGATGCGTCCGGCTCACCGAGCGGCTCGTCCGAGGCGATCCCCCGGCCGATCAGGAGCTCGAGCAGATCCGCTCGCACGTGCGGGAGATCTTCGCCGAGAAGCTGGGCGCCTTCGACGACACCCGGATGGACCGTGCGGTGGGAGTGGGCGGCACGGTGACCGCCTTCGGCGCCTTGGACTTGGGCCTCACGAAGTACGATCCCTCCCGGATCGAAAACCACCTCCTCAGCCGGGAACGAATCGCCTCGATCGAGAAGCACCTCTGCTCCATTCCCCTGAACCAGCGGCGGGACCTGGCCGGCGTAAGTCGCGGCAGGGCAGACATCATTCCGGCAGGCGCGGTCATCCTCTCCGAGTTCGTGAACCGGTTCCCGGTGTCCGGGGTGTACGTCTCCACCCGGGGGCTCCGCTACGGGCTGGTCCTGAGCGAGGCGAGGAAGGTCTGGCGGCCCCAAGGGGAGCCGGTCGGAAACTGACGTCTGCGACCGTCCCCGGCCGGACTGGCACGGCTCTAAGCTTGCGAAAAGCAATCATTTCCCTTGACTCGTCAAATCTCACCAACTATATTCTCGTACAAACGTAGTTCTGTCAGCGCGAGGCCCAGTCCCCTGGGATTCCCTCCCGGATTCCGGACACACTCCCGGAATCCCGAGCCGAGCGCTGGACAAGGACCCGAAAAATGTTTTCGGGCGACCGCTTTTGCCGGGTGTACTCTCCGAGGAGTTTTACATGAGGATCCGGGTTCCAGGTCGCGTCATCGTTTCATCGGCAGCCCTCACCGCTCTCCTCTGCCTCCTCCCCGCGAGCTCGCACGTCGCCGTGGCCAGGCCCATCAGTTGGGAGGACCTTGGTCCGCCTGAACCACCTACAGGCGACAACGACGGCGTCGTTCTCAAGTCGGGTCCGACGAGCACGACGAGACCGGCAGGTCGCATTGCGGTGCCCGTCAGCACCGGAAGCGCGAGCAATTTGAGGCTGTTCTTTGCGGTGACCAAGCTGGGTTACTGGTTGTTCTGGGTTCGCTAACCGCAGTCCGGTTCGCCGCTCAGAACGAACCTGAATCGGCAGTCGAGGGCCGGTATGGAAGCATTTGTTCCCAAAGACCGTCCGAATCCGAAGCGGGTTCTGGGAGATCCCCCGCCCCAGACGCATGAGAGGGCGGCTGGTAACGGGGACCGGAAGGCCCATGAGCTCGGTGACCTCTATTTCGCTGCCGACAATTTCGCCGTAGCGCTCGAGTACTACCGCCGCGCCCTCGAGATCGAGGGTCGCCGCGGGGACGCGGCGAGTCAGGAAACGCTTCTCAAGACCGGAACCCAGATCGTCGAGTGCTTGAGGCACCGGGGCGATCTGAACGAAGCGGTCGAAGCGCTCCACGATCTCCATCGCCGTCTTCGCCCGCACGTCACGCGCGAGCAGATCGGCCGGCTCTCCTCGAGACTCGGCATCCTGCTCTTCGAGCGCGGGCGCTACCGGGCGGCGCATCGCGCCGCGTCGGTGGCCTACCGGCTCCTCCGCGACACCTCGCTCAATCTCGATCTCGGTCACACCGAGATGTGTCTCGGCGCGATCGCGTTGCGGACGGGAGAATGGAATTCCGCGCGCGAGCACTTCGAGAGCGCGATCGCGACCTATCGCCGCGCCGACTACCAGAGCGGCATGGCCGCCGCCTACAACAACCTCGGCCTCCTGCACAAGAACCAGTGCCGTTTCAAGGAAGCGGTCCGGTTCCTGGAACAGGCCCTGCGCATCAGCGAGCGATCGGGACACTTCCACGATGCCGCGACCTACCTCCACAACCTGGGCATCGTTCACGACAAAATGGGGGATTGGGATCTCGCCGAGGAGCACTACCGTCGCGGGCTTCAGATGTACACCGAAGTGGGCTATGCCGCGGGACGCGCCCGCGCGCTGAGCTGCCTCGGCAATCTGAAGCGCAAGCGGCGGGACTGGCCCCAGGCCGAAGAGCTGATTCGCGAGTCGCTCGCGCTCGCGTCGGAGCGCGGCTATCCGCGCGAGACGATCCTGGCGCGCGAGGCGCTCGGAGATTTCCATCTGGATCGGGGATCCGTCGCGGAGGCGCGCTCGGAATTCGAAACCGCGCTCACGATGGCCGACCAGGTCGCCCCGGAATCCGATCTCACGGTGGAGCTCCTGCGGCGCCTGGGTGAAGCGAGCCTGGCCGCGGCCGAGCTGGAGCCCGCCGTCCGTCTGGCGGAGCGCGCGCTCTCGATCGCGCGCCGCCTCGGCGACCGGATCGAGGAGGCGTGCTCCCTCAAGCTCATCGGACTCGCGCGGGCGGAGGAAGGGGACCTGGATCAGGGGCGCACGTACCTCGACCAGGCGAGCGAGATCCTCAATCAGATCGGGAAGCGCTACGAGCTGGCGCGGCTCTGTCTCGCGGCGGGGCTCGTCTGGCGGAAGCGCGCGCGCCGCGGGAAATCGCGTGCGATCCTGGACGAGTCGGTTTCCTATCTTCGCCGCGCGGCCGCGGGCTTCGAGAGCTTCGGCCTGCCGGAGCTGACCGGCCAGGCGCTCCTCGAGCTGGCGCGCAGCGAGATGATCCGGGGCCACGTGGACGAGGCGGTGATCCATCTGGATCACGCCGCGTCCCTCTTCTCGGACCATCCGGACCCCACGCTGGAACGCGGGATCGAGGATATGCGGCGCGAAGTGGAGCAGGGTCTCATCGAAGGAACCACGGCGCAGAGCAACGAATTCGCCGCCTTCGACGAGATCCGCCGCGTCCTTCGCGTGGAGGAAGGGGAGGGATCCGTCCAGGAGATCCTCGGCCTCATGGTGCGCCGGTCCGGCGCCTCGCGCGGCTGCGTGGTCGCGCCCACCCAGGACGGAAGCGCGAGCGTGCTTGCCGCCGTGGGGATGTCGGTCCGCGTCGCCCAGGACCTCCTTCGCGAGCTCCTGGCGCGCGTCGGGGCCCAGCGCCTTGGATCGGGACCGATCGTATCGAGCCGCGCGGGAGTGGATCCCCGCTTCCGCGAGTTCCCCGCGGCGCACGCGCTGAGCCCGCGCACGAGTCTGGTGATCATGCCGCTCTCGGTTCCTTCCCGGCAGGCCGGCTTCCTGTATCTCGACCGCCCGAGCGAGGGACCGCTCGGCACGTTCAAGCAGCGCGAAGTGAACCTGATCTCGGTCCTGAGCAACTACGTCTCCGTTGCAATTCTAGAGTCGCAGCGCCGCGAGCTGGCGCGCGAGAACGTCTCGCTCCGCGGCCGTCTCCTCGAGAACGGGAACGGGCACGGCATCGTGACGCGGAGCCGGGAATTGCTCGAGATTCTCTCGCTCCTCGAGCGCGTGGGACCCAGCGACGCCACGATTCTGATCGAAGGGGAAACCGGGAGCGGCAAGGGTCTCCTGGCAAAGGCCATCCACGCGTCGAGTAATCGCGCGAACAAGCCTTTGATCCAGGTGAATTGCGCGGCGCTTCCTGAGCCGCTCCTGGAATCCGAGCTCTTCGGCCACGTGCAGGGCGCCTTCACCGGCGCCGTGCGCGAGAAGGCCGGGCTCTTCGTGGAGGCGAACGGGGGGACGCTCTTCCTGGATGAGGTCGACAAGATGACGATCACGATCCAGGGCAAGCTCCTGCACGTGCTGGACAATCGCGAGGTCCGGCCGGTCGGTGGAAACCGCTCCGCCAAGGTGGACGTGCGCGTGCTCTGCGCCACGAACGTGAACTTGAAGGCGCGAATCGCCCGCGGGGAGTTCCTCGAGGACCTCTACTACCGTCTCAACGATATCTGCTTCCGCGTTCCTCCTCTTCGGGAGCGTCCGGAGGACATTCCGCTCCTCGTGGACCACTACAGCCGGCGCTTCGCCGCGGAGCTGGGCAAGGAGGTTCGCGGCGTGGAGCCCGAAATGCTCCGCCTCTTCGCGGAGCTTCCGTGGCGCGGCAACGTGCGCGAGCTGGAGAAGGTGGTGAAGCGAATGGTCGTGCTGGCGAACGAGGGGGAGCCTCTTACCACCCGGCTCGTCCCGCGGGAGCTGCTGCGCGTCGAAGAGGAGACGAACGGCGATGCGCCCCCGACCCTCAAGGCCGAGGTGGCGAAGGTCGAGCGGAAGCTCATCGGGCAAGCGCTCGAGCGGAGCAACTGGAACAAGCTCAAGGCCGCGCGCGAGCTCAACCTCAGCTACCCGACCCTGCTTCAGAAGATCAAGCTCTACCAGCTCGATCGCCGCATGATGATTCGGCAAAGGTCTTAAGTTTCCTGTATAAAGTTTCTTTATCCCCCCAAACAGTTCCTTCCCTTCATCTTTCCCGATAGCCCTCCTGCGAGTATTAAATCACCTGTAACAATCCTTGATACGAATCGAGACACCGTCGCGCCGGCTGTGAGGTCCAGCACAGCGTAAGTCGCTTCGGCTAAAGCTCCTGCAGCTTTGTTTCCACGAGTGTCGTCCCGCCCTAGAACCTGGCATGCAGACTGCAATGACACAATGCTCGGAGGGGGGGACCTCCAAAGAGCCCGCAGGTTTCGCCAGCGTTTGATG
>Ga0209056_10008426_pt1 | contig 10569 bp, 12 predicted proteins | sample GraSoiAngelo_114_FD_185876 | JGI IMG/M metagenome (GOLD analysis project Ga0209056, IMG submission 185876) | Grasslands soil microbial communities from the Angelo Coastal Reserve, California, USA - 14_0903_13_40cm (SPAdes) (version 2) | ecosystem: Environmental > Terrestrial > Soil > Grasslands...
TCTCCGAGACGATGAGGCGCGCGTGGGCGGGGCTGGGCGAGCGGCGAACGCCTCGGCGCCCGATGCGAATCGGCCGCGCCGTGGCCGCCTCGTTCACGCCGTACGGGCGCATGTGCTGGACGCGTGATTCGGCGAGCGCCTGGGTCGGCATGGAGCTCGACGGCACCGCCGTCGTGCGCTGCGCCGCGCCCGACGTGGGCGGCGGCCAGACCTCGTCGCTCTGCGCGATCACGGCGGAGGTGCTGGGCCTCGACGTGGCGCAGGTCGTCGCGGTCGGGCGCGACAGCCACTTCACGCCGCGCGCCGGCACGACCACCGCGACGCGCCAGCTGCTGATGTCGGGCAACGCCGTGCTCAATGCCGCGCGGGAGGTGCGCCACCACCTGCTCGCCGCTGCCGCGGCGCTGCTGGAGGCCGCGCCCGGCGACGTCGAGCTGGCCGACGGCCACGCGTTCGTCCGCGGCGCGCCGGGCCGCGCGCTGACGATGGCGAGCGTCGTGAAGGGCGCGATCGCCCAAGGCCGGCCCGTGCAGGCGCTGGAGAAATACGATGCGCCCTCGGCGCCCACGATCGATCCGCTCACCGGTCAGGGCAAGGCCTTCAACGACTACACGTTCGGCACGCACGCGATCGAGGTCGAGGTGGACGAGGAGACCGGACGCACGAGCGTGAGCCGCTTCGTGGCCTGCTTCGACGCCGGCCGCGTCATCAACCGCGCGAGCGCCGAGGGCCAGCTCGAGGGCGGCGCCGTCCAGGGCCTCGGGTACGCGCTCATGGAGGAGATCGCGCTGGAGAACGGCGTGAGCAAGAACCCGCACCTGGTCGACTATCGCATCCCGACCTCGCTCGACGTCCCCCCGATCGAGACCCTGCTGCTCGAGTCCGGCGACGGGCTCGGGCCGTTCGGCGCCAAGGGCCTCGGCGAGCCGGCGATGACCCCGAGCATCGCCGCCGTGGCCAACGCAGTCTCGAGCGCGGTGGGCGCGCGCGTAACGCAGCTGCCGATCACGGCCGAGCGCGTGCGCGCCGCGCTTGGCTCGCCGGCATAGCCGTGCCTCTCTTCGAGGAAGAGTTCACCGTCAACGGCACGGCCGAGACGCTCTGGGACTTCTTGCTCGACCCGAAGCGGCTCGCTCCCTGTCTGCCGGGCTGCGAAAGCCTCGAAGTAGAGGACGCGACTACATATCGCGTCCGCCTGACGATCAAGGTCGGGTTCCTCTCGACCACCCAGAATCTTCGGATCACGATCATCGAGGCCGATCGCCCGCGTCACCTGGTGTCGGTGGGCCGCGGAGACGACCGCAAGCTCGCCAGCCAGGTCGAGGTGCGCAGCACCCTCGATCTCGAGCCGGTCTCCCCGACCGCCACGCGCGTGCGCTATCGCAGCGAGGTGCGCGTGCTCGGGCGGCTCGGCGCCGTCGGCGACGCGGTCATGAAGGTCAAGGCCAGCCAGCTCGCGAGCGAGTTCGCCGCCAACGTGCGCGCCGCGATCGGGCGGCTGGCGTGAAGCTCGAGCTGACGCTCAACGGGCGTCCCTGCGTCACGGAGGCGCCGGGCCACTGGACCGTGCTCGACCTCCTGCGCGACGGGCTCAACTTGATGGGGACCAAGTACGGCTGCGGCGAGGGCGTGTGCGGCACGTGCACCGTGCTGGCCGACGGCCGGCCGATCCGCGCCTGCCTCGTGCTCGCCGCGCACGTGCGGGGCCGCGCGCTGGTGACCGTCGAAGGGCTCGAGCGGGACGGGCGGCTCGACCCGCTGCAGACGGCGTTCGCCGAGCGCGGCGCCGCGCAGTGCGGCTTCTGCACGCCGGGCATGCTGCTGGCCGCGAAGGCGCTGCTCGCTCAGAATCCGGCGCCGACGGTGGACGACGTCCGCGAGGCCCTCGCCGGCAACCTGTGTCGCTGCACCGGCTACACGAAGATCGTCGACGCCGTGCTGGCCGCCGCGCCCGGCGCGAGGTGAGCGTGCGCCTCCACCCCTTCGACCTGGTCGAGCCCGACACGCTGGCCGCGGCGCTCGACGCGCTGGCCCGGCTCGACGGCGAGGCGCGCCTGGTCGCCGGCGGCACCGCGCTCGTGCCGATGATCCGGCTGGGCCTCGTCAAGCCCGATCGAGTGATCTCGCTGCATCGCCTCCCGGAGTTCGCCGAGGTCCGGCGCGACGGCGGCACGTTGCAGCTCGGCGCGATGGCGCGCCTCGCCGACATCTGTACGGCGCCGGCCGTGCGCGAGGGCTGGCCGCTCCTCGCCGAGGCGGCGCGCCGCGTGGCCACGCCGGCCATCCGCGTCTCCGGAACGATCGGCGGCAACCTCTGCTACGCGGAGGCCGCGTCGGATCCGGCGCCGGCGCTGTTGTGCCTCGAGGCCCAGGTGCGCGTGGCCGGCGCGGCCGGCGGGCGCACGGTGCCGGTCGTGGACTTCTTCCGCGGCTTCTACGAGACGGCGCTCGCGCCCGGTGAGATCGTCACCGCGATCCGCGTGCCGGCGGCGGCCGGCGGGCGCACGGTGCCGGTCGTGGACTTCTTCCGCGGCTTCTACGAGACGGCGCTCGCGCCCGGTGAGATCGTCACCGCGATCCGCGTGCCGGCGACGCCGGCGGGGGCGCGGAGCGGCTACGTGAAGTTCACGTCGCGCTCGGCCGAGGACCGGCCGCTGGTGGGTGTGGCTGCGCTCGTCGTACGTGATTCGAGCGGACGCTGGGACGATGTGCGCATCGGTCTCGGCGGCGTCGCTCCGACGCCGATCCGCGCGCCTCGCGCCGAGGCGGTCCTCCGCGGTGAGGCGCCCGGCGACGCGACGCTGCGGGCGGCCGCGGAGGCCGCCGCGCGCGAGGCCGAGCCGCTCTCCGACCTGATGGGCAGCGCGGACTACCGGCGGGAGATGATTCGCGTCTGGGTCCGTCGCCTGCTGACGTCGCTACGCGACGGCGCGCGCAGCGCGTGAGCCGATCGAATCAGGCGGGGCGGCGGCCGGCCCGGATACGCGCCCAGAGCGCCCGACCATCCGGCGGTAGCGCGCTGACCGCCACGTCGATCTGAGCGACCAGTGCGGGCTCGTCGGAGCCCGTGAGCAGCTGCTCGACGTCCCACGCGTCCCCTGGGCCGGCCGCGTACAACTTGAGAAGGATCAGATCGAGCGCGCCGGCCACGCGGACCACCACGTCTTCGATCACCGCGTCCTACGCGCGTTCGGTCACGGCCCGTTGCCAGAAGCTCTTGCCGACGGCGACATCGAGCGGGTTCTCGCCCGCCGCCGCGAGCCTGACGACACCGGCGAGAGGATCCGCGGCGTCTCCCTTCCGGACGTGGGCCTCGATGCGGGCGGTCGTCCGTAGCGACGTCCAGAAGGACGTCTCCAGACATTCCTGGGAGAGCGTGAAGAGGTCGATGTCGCGGGTCGCGCGGCTCACCCCGTGGACGGCCATCGCGGCCGCGCCGATCACGGCGAACGCGGTCCCGCGCTCCCGAAGCAGCGCGACGACCGGTCGCAGCAGGCTCAGCCGATGAGCTCCTCGATGCAGCGCGAGCGCAGGCGCCCCGCCTGGCGCCGCCGCTCCAGGGAACGCGCGGCCCCCGAGGGTGAAAGCGGCGGCCGCTGCGCCATGCGGAAGGTCTCGAGATCGCGTGCGCCCAACGCGAGCGCCAGCGCAACGCGCTCGCTCGGCGTCAGCCTTCGGAGCGCGGCACGATCGTCGGCGCGGAGCTCTTCGGCAACGCTGCGCATTGTGATTCGACTTTAGCAGGTCGCCTCCGAGAGCCATCGCTAGCGCGGGAGCTGGGCGCGCGTCGCCTCCAGCGCCTCGCGCGCGACTTCGTCGGCCGGGCGCGCCCACGCCGCCGGGTTCGGCGCCTCGTAGCTCATGAAGCCGTGATAGCCCTTCCGGTCGATGAGCCCGAAGATCTCCTTGAACGGCACGGACCCGCGGCCAGGCGGCAGCCGGTCGAGCGCCTTGCCGGGCTCGAGGCCGGTCTTGGGCACGTCGCTGTACTGGACGTACGCGATCTCGCCGAGCGGCACGGCCTCGACGGCGGCCAGCGAGGCGCCGCTGCGCTGGAGATGGTAGGTGTCGAGGAGCAGACCGCAGCTCGGATGCGCGGCCTTGCTGACGATCCCGCGCATCACGTCGAGGTTGTTGAGCTGCTCGGCTTGCGAGTTGAACTCGATGGCCAGGCGCACGCGGTGCTCGGCCGCGATGCCCGCCGCCTCGCGTACGCTCGTGGCGGCGCGGGCCAGATCGCCGCGGCCGCGGTCGGACGCGCTCATCACGGTGGCGCAGCCGAGCTCACCCGCCCAGCGGCAGGACTCGGCGAACGCGTCCAGCAGCTTCCTCCGGTCGGCGCCGTCGGCGAAGATCCAGCCCATCTCGACGCCCACGCAGGCGACGCGGAGCCCGCTGGCCTTCACCAGCGACAGCACCTGCGCCGCGGTCTGCCCCTTGTCGGCCGCACGCGCGAAGTCGATGCGGCGCAGCTCGATGCCGTCCCAGCCGGCGGCCTTCGTGACGCGGAGCACGTCGGCCAGCGGCGTCGTGTCGAGCGTCCAGGTGTGGAGGGCCAGCATGGTGGTCACTGCTTCGGCGCCGGCGTCGCGGGCGCGACGGGCGCTACCGTCGCCTTCGCGTACTCGACCGCTTGCTTCAGCTCGCCCTCGGCCTGCTTGACCAGCTCGAGTGCCTTGGCGCGGTGTCCGCCGAAGTGGTGTTCGGCCTTCTCGAGGTGGTTCTGCGCCTGTTCGAGCGCTTTCGCGGCGGCGTGGATCTGGCCGAGCGGCGGCGCCCCCTGCTTCTGGTCCTGTGGGAAAGCGAGCGTCCCGTCGCCGAGGACGAATCCCAGCGCCAGCACGACGATGACGATCACGTTTCTCTTCAGCATCTGCTCCTCCTCACGGTTCGCCGCGTCCGGCTACACCGCTGCCGAGATGCCGCCGTCGAAGTTGATGGCGGTGCCGGTGATGTAGGCCGCGCGCTCCGAGGCGAGGAACGCGACGAGATCGGCGAACTCGCTCGCCTCGCCGAAGCGCCCGAGCGGCAGCTTCCGCCTGTCCGAGATTTCCTTGTAGTACTCCTCGACGTCGCCCTTTGCGCGCCGCTCGTGCTGCGCGGACTTCACCAGGCCGAGGCACACGGTGTTGACCAGGATCCGGTCGGGCGCCAGCTCGTGGGCGAGCGACTTCGTGAGGTTGATGCCGGCCGCGCGCGTGACGCTGGTCGGCAGCGAGCGGGCCACCGGCGCCTTGCCGCCGACGGTGGTCACGTTGATGATGCGGCCGCCGCCCCGCTGCTTCATGTGGGGAATGACGAGCCGGCAGAGCCGGATGGCGCCCATCACCTTGAGGTCGAAGTCGTACTGCCAGGTGGCCTCGTCGACCTGATCGAAGCCCGCGGCGGACGAGGTGCCCGCGTTGTTCACGAGGATGTCGACGCCGCCGAAGCGCGCCAGCGTCGCCTTGACGAAGGCCTCGACCTCCGCCCCTTTCGTCACGTCCGCGGTCATCGCGAGGATGTCGCCGCCGGTCGCGCGCCGCACTTGCTCCACACCGCGCTCGAGCACGTCCTTGCGACGCGCGCAGGCCGCGACCTTCGCGCCGGAGCGAGCGAACCGCTCCACGCACGCGAGGCCGAGCCCTTCGCTGCCACCCGTGACGATCGCGACCTTACCGGCGAGACCGAGCTCGAGCGTGTCCATGAATTTTCCCCCGGGTCCGTGATTGCCCCGAAGATACCACCGCGGGGAAGGTTGGTGTAGCTGGCCTCCGCCGTGAGCTCAGGACGGGCCGAGGCGTCCGGCCATCGGCAGCTTGAGCGCCGGGCCCTTCAGCTCGACGCCGAAGTTGAGCGTGAGCAGATTGAGCTCGATCCCTTCTTCCCAGCCGACCGCCAGCCCGCCGAGTCCGAAGAGGGAGAGCTGCACGCCCGTGCCGCTCGGCGTCGTGCCGGCGAGCGCGCCGCCGGGCAGGAAGTCCTTGCCGATCGCCGTGGGCGGCAGCTTGAGCCTGAGCTCCGGCACGCTCCGCCCGACCCACGCCGTGAAGGTGTTGCTGTTCGGGCCCGGCCAGGTGCGGTAGCTCGCCTGGTACGGATAGGCGGCGATCGCGGCTTCGACGCGCGGGATCAACGACGCGGCGTCATCCCCCCGCAGGTCGACGAGCAGCACGGGCCGGGCGCCGAACCAGTAGTTGTCGGGCCCCATGCGGTTGACGCGGACCGCCGGCGCGCCTTGATCCACGCCCCAGCCGATGACCTCGTAGCGCGTGTACGCGGCGGCGCCGCTCGGCTTCACGACGATCCACGTGTGAACCGCGAAGAGACCGCGCCAGCCCACGGTGCGCGCCGCGTACACCTGCAGGACTGCCTCGGCCGTCGTCGCCGGCTCGGGCGCCTGGCTCGACGGCCCGCGCTCGAGCTCCCAGAAGTTCGCGCCCGCTCGGTGGATCACGGCGCAGCCCGCGGTCGCGAGCACGGCCAGGAGCGCCAGCGCGCGCCTCACCCGCCGAGCTCCTTGCGGACGATCCGCGCGCCCTCGACCAGCGCGGCGAGCTTCTGCTTCACGACCCAGCGCGGCGTCTCCCAGAATCCGCAATCGGGCGTGAGCCAGAGCTTCTCGGGCGCCACGTGCTCGAGCAGGGCGCGGATCCGCGCGGCCACCTCGAGGGGCGATTCCGCCTTGAACGCCTTGACGTCGATCACGCCGGCGCCGAGCTCCTTGTCGGTCGGGAACTCGCGCCAGAGCTTGAGATCCTCCATGCCGCGGTTGGCGAACTCGAGGATGATCTGGGACGCGCGCAGATCGCGCAGCACCGGATAGAGCGCGCGGAAATCGCGGACGGCGGCGAACGGGCGGCCGTAGAGGTTGCCGAAGCACACGTGCACGGCGATCTTCGCGCGCACGCCCTCGACGACCCGATTCACGCCCTGGTCGAAGCGCGGTGCGGCGCCCGGGTACATTCCGCTGTGCGGCTCGTCGATCTGGATGCAGTCGGCGCCCGCCTCCACCAGCGCCCGGCACTCGGCGTTCACGATCCGCACGAGGTCGCCCAGCAGCGTGTCCTTGTCGCGGTAGCCGGCGCCCAGCTTGAGCGGCACCAGCAGCGTGTAGGGGCCGGGCACCGTGGCCTTGAGCGGCCGCGACGTGAGCGAGCGGGCCAGCTTGAATTCCTCGACGATGCCGAGGCCGCGCGGCGCGCTCATCGTCTCGACCACCTCGAACGGCGTGTTGGTATCCCAGAGGGGCTGGCCGAGCTTGCGCGCCGCCGGGAGCGTGCGGATGCCCTGGATGCGGTCGTAGAAGCCGATGATGAAGCGCACGCGCATCATCTCGCCCGTGCTCAGCACGTCGACGCCGGCGCGCTCCTGGTCGAGCAACGCCACCTGGGTCGCGTCTTCCATGAGCTCCTGCACGTCGAGCGCGCCCAGGCGGCCCGCGTCCATCGCCTCGCGCGCCAGCCAGACCCATCCCGGGAGCCCGTGGCTCCCCACCACCGACGTCGGCAGCAACATCATCCAGCTCCTCTCTCGCGCGCGTAGGCGCGGCCGAGGTACGCCTCGGCCACCAGCGGGTCGCGGAGCACCTCGGCCGGTGGGCCCTCCGCGATCTTGCGCCCGAAGTCCAGCACCGTCACGGTGTCGGCGAGATCGCCGACCAGCTCCATGTCGTGCTCGACCCAGAGCATCGTCGTCCGAAGCTCGTGCTTGATCCGCAGCAGGAAGCGGGCGAGGTTCTCCTTCTCCTCGCGGTTCATGCCGGTCGACGGCTCGTCGAGCAGCAAGAGCGTCGGCTCCATGGCCAGCGCCCGGCCGATCGCGACGAGCTTCTGGACGCCGAACGGGAGGGCGGCGATCAGCTCGGTCCGGTGGCGCTCCAGCTCGAGGAACTCGATGATCTCCTCGACGCGTCGGCGATGGAGCGTCTCCTCTCGGCGCGAGCGTCCCCAGAAGATCCCGCCCGCCAGCACGCCCGAGCGCATGTGACGGTGGCGGCCGAGCAGGATGTTGTCGAGCACGCTCATCCCGCGGAACAGCTCGACGAACTGGAAGGTCCGCGCGATCCCGCGCGCCGCGATCTGGTGCGGCGCCAGCCCCTGGATCATGGCGTCGCCAAACCTGATCCGCCCCGCCTTCGGCCTGTAGAAGCCGCCGACGCAGTTGAGCACGCACGTCTTGCCGGCCCCGTTGGGCCCGACGAGTGCTGCCAGCGCCCCGTCGTCGACCGACATGCTGACGCCGGTCAGCGGATGGAGCCCCTCGAACTCGAGCGTGAGCCCCTCGATGGTCAGAACCACCGCCGGCGCCTCCGGTATTGCTTCACGTCGGTGTAGCTCTTGCGGCCGGCGCGGTGGCCGACGCCGAGATAGAACTCACGGACGTCGGCGTGGGCGAGCAGCCGGTCGCGCGGGCCGTCGTAGACGATCCGCCCGTGCTCCATCACGTACCCGTAGTCGGCGACGGCCAGCGCCGCGCCCGCGTTCTGCTCGACGAGCAGCACGGCCAGCCCGAGCTCGTCGCGCAGGCGCGCGACCAGGATCATGAGCCGCTCGATGACGGCGGGCGCCAGCCCGAGCGAGAGCTCGTCCACCAGCAGCACCGCCGGCCGGCAGAGCAGCGCGGTGGCGAGCGCCAGCATCTGCCGCTCGCCGCCCGACAAGTAGCCGGCGAGCTGGCGGCGCCGGTCGGCGAGCAGCGGAAAGTACTCGAACACCTGGTCGAGGCGAATCCTGGGGCGATCGGCCCCGCGCCAAGCGCGCCACCCGGGAACGAGCGAGCGCAAATTCTCCTGGACCGTCAGCGTCTCGAAGACCTTGTCGCGCTCGGGCACCAGGACGAGCCCACGGCGCACCAGCTCGTGGGGCCGGCGGCCGGTGACGGGCTGACCCAGGAACAGGACACGGCCGCCCACGATCTGGGCGTTGTCCGCGCCGAGAAAACCTGAGATCGCCCGGAGCGTGGTCGTCTTGCCGGCGCCGTTGGTCCCGAGCAACGTGACGATCGAGCCCGGCATCACCCGGAGGGACACCCCCTGGATCGCCGTCGCGACGTGGTGGTAGACGACCTCCAGGTTCTCGAGCTCGAGCGACGGCGTCAGCTCGAAGAACGACGTCACGACGCCGAACGCAGCGGCCGGTAGCGCAGCGGCCACAGCGCGAACCAGTTGCGCACGCGGCGCCAGATGCCGACCAGCCCCTGCGGCTCGAAGAGCAGAAAGACCGCCATCAACAAGCCGAAGGCGCCGAACTTCAGCGGGAACAGATAGTACGCCGCGCTGCCCGAGAGGCGTAGCCCCGCCACCATCGCGTCGAGCACATGCGGCAGCAGCGTGACGAACGCTGCGCCCAGCACGGCGCCCAAGGCCGAGCCGAGGCCGCCGATGATGATCATCGCGATGTACTCGACCGCCAGGAAGAAGCCGAACGCCTCGACCGACACGAAACCGCGATGGTACGCGAACAGGGCGCCGGCGACGGCGGTGATCGCGCTCGACCACACGAACGCCAGGACCTTGTAGCGCGCGACGTCGATCCCGACCGACTCCGCGGCGATCTCGCGGTCGCGGATCGCCATCCACGCCCGGCCGGCGCGCGAGCGCCGGAGGTTCACCGACAGCGCCAGCGTGAGCGCGGCCGCGAGCGTCAGCGCGTAGTACCAGGCGACGACGCCCTTGAGCACCCAGGGACCGAGGGCAGGCGGCGGGACCGACACGCCCGTGTTGGCGCCCCAGTGGTTCTGGAACTCGGCGCACGCGTAGAGCACCACGTGATGCAGCGCGAGCGTGCCGAGCGCCAGATAGAGTCCCTTGAGGCGCAGGGCCGGGATGCCGACGACGATCCCGAGCGCCGCGCCGACCACGGCGGCGGCCGGCAGCGCGATCAGCGGCGATCTCAAGCCGTTCTCGACGAGCAGGCCCGTCGTGAAGGCGCCGGCGGCGATGAAGCCCGCGTGGCCGAGCGAGACCTGGCCGGCGAGCCCGGTGAGCAGATTCAGCGCGAGCGCGCCGATCGCGGCCAGCGCCGTTTGCGCGACCAGGTCGAGGATGAACGGCGACGCGACGCGCGGGAGGACGAGCAGCGCGACGACGAGCGCGGCGAGCGCCCGGCGGCGCAGGTGCGTGTCCACGAGCGCCAGATCGCTCGCGTAGGTGGTCTTGAAGTAGCCGCCGCCCCGCGCCATTTATCCTGAGACGGTCGTGCGGCTCACACGCGCTCCAGCTCTTCCTTCGTCCCGAAGAGTCCCCAGGGACGCACGAGCAGCATCGCGAGCAGGCAGAGGAACGGCGAGACGTCGGCCAGCAGCGGATCGCCGTAGCGGACCGAGAGCACTTCCACGAGCGCGACGATCAGGGCGCCGGGAATGACGCCGCCCAGGCTGTCGAGCCCGCCGACCAGCGCCACCGCGAAGGCCTTGAGGCCGAGGACGCCGAGCGAGGGATCGAGGCGCACGTTGTTGGCGTAGAGGATGCCGGCCAGCGCGCCCGCGAACCCGGCGAGCGCCCACGACAGCGCGAAGACCAGGTGGAAGTTGATGCCGCGCTGGGAGGCGAGCAGCGGCTCCTCGCCGGCGGCGCGCATCTGGATGCCC
>Ga0209056_10008427_pt1 | contig 10569 bp, 6 predicted proteins | sample GraSoiAngelo_114_FD_185876 | JGI IMG/M metagenome (GOLD analysis project Ga0209056, IMG submission 185876) | Grasslands soil microbial communities from the Angelo Coastal Reserve, California, USA - 14_0903_13_40cm (SPAdes) (version 2) | ecosystem: Environmental > Terrestrial > Soil > Grasslands ...
GGCGCGGCCGTAGCGGCGCACGCCCTCGATCGTCAACCATTCGAGGGGCGGCCAGCCGTTGGGAGCATCCCACTGTTGACCCGAGGGGATCAACGTCGTGACGAATCCGCCGGCCTTCAAGAACTCCCGCTCGAGGCGAGCCGCGACCGCCCGACCTTGCTCGGGAGTCGCGAGCCCGAAATACAGCGGAGACGCGGCCGCCAGGGTGGGCCGGTCCGTCACGCGCTCACCGCTGCGCCAGCGCACATCGTAGAAGAACCCGCTGGCAGGATCGTACGCCGCCACCAGCAGGGCCTGACGACGGTCCTCAGCGGCCCGGGTGAACTGTTTCGCGACCTCCGCATCCCCGGCCCGTCCGCGGAACGCCCGCAGCGCGGCGATCATCCGCTCGGCGTGATAGAGGAGACTGTTCAAGTCCACCGGGATCAGCTCGGTCGTCTCGAGCGTGCGCAGGTCTTTCGGGTCGCGCATCCAGCGGCTCGAGAAGTCCAAGCCGCTCTCGGCGGTGGCCTTGACGTTGCGATAAAACGACTCCCGCCGGGCTTCCGGAAGCGTCTGCGCGATCTCGTAGTCCGGCCGGTACGCCTCGGGCCTGGGCTGGGGCAGATCGTCCCAGTAGCGATTGAGTAAGGGCCCGCCCTCGCGCAGCCGCACGACGCGGCGATACGCCTGGCCCGCCCCCGGCGCGAGACGCTCCGCCCCGTTCATCCAGAACGCGTGCTCCGCCTCGAGCGCGTCGAGGTACTGAAGGGCTCGCGCGGTATCCGTCGCCCGCGCGTACAACCCGACCATGGCGGCGAAGAACGGTGGCTGGCTGCGGCTGAGATAATACGTCCGGTTGCCGTTCGGAATGTGCCCCACCGTTACGATCAGGTGAGCAAAGTTGTCGAGCATATTCTTCACGAGATCGGTGCGGCCGCTCTCGATGAGCCCGAGCATCGTGAAATACGAGTCCCAGTAGTAGACCTCGCGGAAGCGGCCGCCGGGGACGACGTAGGGGTTCGGGAGCGGGATCAGGGACGAGCGCGCGTCGGCCGTGTCGGGCGGGCGCGTCAGAACGGACCAGAGCGCCCGAATATGCTGCTCCATGGTCTGCGACGTGACCGACCGGAAGCCTTCGCCGACCGGCCGGGGCACCTCGAAATGCTTTTCCACGAATTGGCGCAGGTTGAACTGCGGCGCGCCGCGCACCGGGCCGTAGCGGGCGGTGATCTCCGCCGGTGCGAGCCGCGGCCGGGCGTCGGCGAACGTTTTCGAGTCCTCGAAAATCCCCGAGAGCTGGACGTCGTGAAACAGCTGGCCCAGGTCATGTGCCGGATCATAAAGGACAGGTTGGGGGAGGTTAGAGGAGGTTCTGGAGGTTGTGGAGGGGGCCTTGGAGCACCCGACCGCCACGAGGAGTCCAGTGGCGAGCCGGACAAGCCTCCACCAACCTCCCCAACCTCCACCAAGCTCCCCCAACCTCCCGCAAGGCCTCATCTAAACACGATCCACAACACCCCGATGGTCGCGGCGAGCACCACCGAGAGCACGATGTTGAGCTGGCGCGGCCCCGCGGTGACCGGGACCGCCGTGATCTCCGGTGCCCCGTACGTCAGACCGACCGTGCGGGCCGCTCCGGGGGGCGCGGTGAACAGGCTGACCGCGATGAGGATCCCCGAGCACAGGACAAAGAGCAATGCCGCGAAGTGTAGGAAGTTGATCGTGGCGAACCAATACCACACGGTACCACTCCCCAAGTCACTGCGCGCGAGCTCGAGCACGAGTCGGGCCGTTCCGATCACGAGCCCGGTCCAGAGCGCCGCCAGGGCGCCGGTTCCATTGAGCCTCGGGTACAGCACGCCAAGCAGGAAGCAGGCCGCGATGGGCGGGGCGATGTAGGCCTGCACGCTCTGCAGGTAGATGTAGATCTGCGGCGAGATGTACTTCATGAACGGGATCCACAAGAGACCCAATCCGACCAAGAGGACCGTGGTGATCCGTCCGACGGCCACGAGGCGCTGCTCGCTTGCGTCGGGCCGGAGCTTGCGGTACACGTCCCACGTGAGCAGCGTCGAGCAGGAGTTGAACGCGGACGCGAGCGAGCTCATCAGCGCCGCGAGCATTCCCGCCAGCACCAGGCCCTTGAATCCGGCCGGCAGCAGCCGCGTGACCAGCGCCGGGTACGCCGCGTCAGCGGACCCGCCGCGAATGTCCTGGTACAACGCAGCGGCAATGATCCCCGGCAGCACGAAGATGAACACCGGCAGGATCTTCAGAAATCCGGCGAAGATGGTGCCGGTGCGGGCGGCGCTGACGTTCTTGGCCGCGAGCACCCGCTGCACGATGTGCTGGTCGGTGCACCAATACCACACGCCCAGGATCGGCGCGCCGAACACGATGCCCGTCCAGGGGAAGTTCGGGTGATTCATCGGCTTCCACATGGAGAAGAAGTCCGCCGGCACACGTGCCTCCAGGCCGCTCCATCCGCCTACCGCCTGCAGGCCCAGCACCGTCATGGTCGCCGACCCGATGATCAGCACGACCGCCTGCATCACCTCCGTGTAGATCACGGCGCGCAGGCCTCCCAGGACCGTGTAGATCCCGGTGACGACGATCAGGATGACGGCGCTGGTCCAGACGCTGTACCCCGTCACCTCGCGCATCACGATGCCGCCGGCGAACAAGGTGACGCTGATTTTGGTCAGGACGTACCCGATGATCGACACCCAGGTGAAGTAGCTGCGCGCGGCCGGATTGAACCGGCGCTCGAGGAACTCCGGCATCGTGTACACGCCGCTCCGCAGGTAGAACGGCACGAACAGCCAGCCGAGCAGCAACAGCATGAAGCACGCGAGCCATTCGAAGTGGCCCACCGCGAGCCCGCTCGCCGCTCCGGTGCCCGCGAGGCCGACGAGATGCTCACTCCCGATATTCGAGGCGAACAGGCTCGCGCCCACCGCGAACCACCCTACATCCCGGCTCGCGAGGAAAAAGTCGGCGCTGACGTTCTTCTCCCGGCGCGCCGCCCAGTACCCGATCCCGGCCAGCACGAGGAAGTAGGCGGCGATGACGGTAATGTCGAATCCGTGCAGGTTGCTCATGGTCTTGGGTGGTTGAGGAGATATTGAACGGCGAGGTCGGTCAGGCTCCACAGCTGCACGTCCGAGCTGGTGCCGTAGCGCAACGGGACCAGTCGGCCGTTCTCGATGGCATAGCTCCACAATTCGGCATGCCGCAGTCCGGAACGATCGACCGCGTCTGTGATGCGCTGCACCGCGTCGCGTAGGGGCGCAGCATGCTGCGCCCCTACATCACCGGCCGGGAGCTGCCGCGCGAGGCCCGCGAGCAGCGCGTTCACGTCGCGGCCCCACACGACCGTCGGAGAGTGATACCGATCCCGGCGAAACGCCTCCCACCCGTCGCGGGTGGCGTAGGCATCGTTCGCGACCACGGGACCGAGCGCGTCCACGAACAGCCCCCAGGGGTGCGGCAGCATGATCGGCCCGATCAGCTCGAGCGTCCGATCGGGGCCGAGCGAGTCGACGAGCAGCAGCATCGCGGGATCGGTGTTGACGATCGGGATGGGCCGCCCCGCCCCATCGAGCGAGAGAACGAGAAACCGCAGCGTGTCCGCGGGGGCACCCGTCCGCTGCGCGACGTTGTTCCAGTACTCCCCTTCCGCTGGCGGCAGCCACCGCAACCGGGCGGCGACGCGGTCGCTCACGGTTTTCCGGGCTAGCGCCACCCGGAAGTGGCGCTCGGCGCCCTTCCAGGTCGCCACCGCTCGCGTGAGGGCCGCGCGGTCGCGCGCGAACGCGGCGAGCGGCTGCTCGCGAATCACCGGTGTGACGCCCAGCTGCTTGAGCGCGTCGAGGATCGTTCCCACCGCCTCCAGCGCGTGGGGCACCCAGATGACGTTCACGTCCATCGCGAAGCGGCCACCCCCGTAGCCCGCACGGCTGTCGCGCCAGCTCGCCGAGATCCAGTGACCGTCGGGTGCCCGCGGGAAGCTCACGAGGTTCGTCGCCACCGGGTCGCGTGCGTATGGGGCTGCCTTGCGCACCACGAATGCCAGGTTCGAAACCAGTCGCGCCAGGTGCTGCCCGGTGCGCAGGAAATCCCGCTTGCGATCGGCCGACACGCGCGGGTCGGCGAGATAGCGCGCGGCGACGACGGGCAGCTGGAAATCGTCGTCCACCATGATGTAGTTCTCGCGTGTGGCCGCGAGATGTGCGAGCAGCGCGCGAGCGCGCGCCAGCTGGCCCGCCGATACGAGGCGATTGTACTCGGCCGCGTTTTCGCGGATCGCCTGGCCGCCCAGGGCCTCCTCATGGCTCACGTCCCCCGTCGGCGACAGCTTGCCGAGGGCGCTCGCCACTACGTGCTCCGACATGGCCGGCGCCCACACCGGCTGCATCAGCAGCGCGGTCATGAGCATGTCACGACCGAAATAGGTCGCGAAGTTGGGCAGCCCCGCCATCAGCTTCTCGCGGTAGCACAGCAGCTCGACGCCCCGCACTTCGCGCTCGAGCCGGCGCGACGTCAGCGGATGTGCAGTGTCGGCGCGGACCTGCGCGGCGAAGCGCTGGAAGTCCTCGTTGAAGATCTCCGCGCGCCCGAGGGGCACCAGCGCCGGCGCGTCGGTCGTCACGCGCACGGTCAGGCGCACCGGGCCCCCGGCCGGCCGTCGGACCGTGACGATGCTCCCGGAGAGCGTGGGAACAGTTTCCCGAGCGTCGCCCTCGAGCGCGAGCCAGAGATGATTCTTGCCGTCGAAGCTCTCCTGCTCCACCCGGACAACCCAGACCGTGTCTCCGAGCTTCGCGGTGACCCGGGGGCTGAGTCGTGCGCGCAGCGCGTCGACCGTCTTGACGCCGAGGAGCGACAGGTGACGGGCTCGTTCCGGCGTTTTGAGCTTCGCGATGTGGTCGATCAGCTCCGCGAGCTCCGACTGCGGAAATGCGGGTGTGCCGAGGGACAGCGAGTCGCGACCTGCATACTGGAAGTCCCGCTCCACCCGCATGGAGCCGAGCAAGAAGAGACCGACGCTGACCGTGGAAGGGAGCTCCAGGGCATAGAACACGGAGCGCGTGTGGGCCGATCCCGTTACCACGCCGCCGGAAGAGCCCCAGGCCAGCTCGGCGGGCCTGCCGCTCGAGTCACGGACGGTGAAGCCCACGCTCTCGTTGGCCGCATCGGCCCAGAGGTTCACCACGCGTCCGGTGTTGCCTTTCAGATAGACCTGGAACGCGTTGTGGCTCGCGTCCTGGTAGACGCGCGTCGCATAGCCTTCGTATGCGGCAGGGTCGTCGAGCCCCGGCTCCGGGAAGGCGAGATACGGGCGCACGGTGTCCTGCGTGGCCGTCTGGGCCACGAGTAGGAACGCGAGCAGGCTCATGGGCGGCGGAATCGTACGCCATGGAGAGGGGTTCCGCCACCCGGGCCGGGGCGGCGGCCCTCTTGACGACCAGTTGCCTCGTACCCATGCTAGCCGCATGCGTAACGGAACGGGGCGCTACGCCGCCCTGATCGAGCGGCTGGTCGAGAGCGTGTTGGCGGGGCCGGGCCATACCGCAACAGAGCTGCGTCGCGCCGTCCTCGCGCGAGGGGCGCGGCTCGGTGGACGACGGGATCCGGCGGAGAAGCCCCGTGACGGCGTGCCCGCGCCGCTCGCCGGCTACGTCGACAAGGTGGCCCTGCACGCCTACAAGGTCACGGACGAGGACCTCGTCGCCCTCAAGCGGGCCGGCAACTCCGACGACCTCCTCTTCGAGGTGACGGTATCCGCGGCGCTCGGCGCCGCCATGGGCCGACTCGAGCGCGGGCTCAGCGCGCTTCGGGCGGAGGCCTCACCCCCTGAGGACGAGAGCTAATGCGCTTGCACGCGGTCGAGCACGGCCACCGACTGACGGAGCGCCTGAAGCTCATGCTCATCCGCGTGGTGAGCATGCGTCGCGTTCCCGACGTCGTAAAGACGCTCTTCTACCGGCCGGAATTCTTCGGCCGTCCGATGTGCGACTGGACGCAAGCGGTGATGCGCGGGCCCTCATCGTGGAGCGTGGGCGAGCGGGAGCTGTTTGCCGCGTTCACCTCCCTCCTGAACCAATGTCTCTTCTGAACCGGTGCTCACGGCGCGGTCGCGTCGCTGGCCCTGAGGCACGAAGGGAAGGACGACAAGCTGGTCGAGGCGGTGCTGGCGGACTGGCGTACGGCGCCGCTCGACCCGAAGCTGCGTGCCACGCTCGGCTTCCTCGAGAAGCTCACGCTCACCCCCACGGGGGTGGGGCCCGCAGACGTGAAACCACTCCGGGCTGCCGGCGTGACGGATGAAGCCGTGGAGGACGCGATCCACGTCTGCGCGGTGTTCAACATCTACGACCGGCTCGCCGATTCGCTCAGCTTCCATCTGCCCGGTCCGGATGGCTACGCGGCCTCGGGGCGTTCCCTGATGAAGCGCGGCTATCTGCTTTAGGGCGTGAGGACTCGCCCCACGCGGCGCGTGTTGTAGGTCTGGAGATAGCGCTCGTGCGCCGCGTCCTTGGGGTACGCCTCGTCAGCGCCGTAGGGATAGCGCGACATGCCGTGGAACGGCAGGGGCGCGACGGTGTTCCCGGCCGCGGTGTTGCGATCGGAGTCCTTGAGCCAGGCGTCCGTGTACAGCAGGAAGTCGCGTGTCCACCCGGGGCGTAGCGGTGGGGCGGCGTTGGCGTCGAACGTCAGCGTGACTTCGTCCCCGGGCGCAAAGACGACGTACATGTCGTCCGGCGCCCGCACGAGGGGCAGCACGTCGCCGTAGCGCGTATACCTGCCCACGATCGGCTCCCAGGGTGACTCTCGCGACACCTCGCCGTACACGGGCCACTCCGGTCCGTACCGCCCCCCCTTCCGGTACAGCCGTGAGAACCCTCGGTAGTGTACGTCGGCCCCCACGGGCTCGAGCGTGGTGATCGCCGCCGGGGTGCCGACTCCTCCAGCCGCGACGAATGCCTGGTCCCAGTAGATCTCCATGTTGGTCCGCAGGCGCACGCGATGGTCGGCGCTGAGAAATTTCCCCGTGAGATCCACGACGACGGTCTTGCTCTTGCCTGACGGGAAGCCCACATCGGCGACCCGGCGCCAGCGGCCCTGCGGGTCCTTCACCTCGAGATAGGGGAAGATCACGCCCGCCTCCCCTCGCTGGGCGAGGGCCAGGTTGATGCTCGCGTCCGTCGGGAAGATCCACCCGTTGAGAAACAGTTGGACACCTTCGCTCTCCAAGCCGCTCAAGTCGCCGAAGTCGAGGATCAGGTCGTGGAGCGTGGCGATGCCCTGGTAGCGTGTGAGCGTGAGCGGCGCCACGTAGCGGTCGTCCCGCGCGCGCAGCGCGGGCAGCCAGTCGGTGCCCTGCTCGTCGGTCGCAGCAACGGGCGGGCGGAGAGCAGACCGCGGAACGGTGTACAGGCGCAGCTCCGCCGGCCCCGGCGCGGGGGGTACGAACCCCTCGTTCACGTACACGTCCACGGACTCCGGATGGTCCACGGCGAGGAGCTTCACCGCGTCGAGGTAGCCGGTCTCCCACAGCTCTTCGGTCATCTGCAGGACGTAGCGGCCGTCTCGTGGCACGAGAGCGTCGCCGGGCACGCGCATGTATTCGCGGGAGGCGTGGGGCGGGGCCGACGCGATATCGGTGCCGCCGGCCATGATGCCCAGCGGCATCCCGAGCGCGCTCCGCCACATGACGTCGGTCACGAAGCTGAAGGCGTGGCCGTCCCAGGCGTACAGGAACGGGCACGATCCCTTGAGGATCTGCTGCTCCAGGACGTCCTCCTCGGTCCCCGGGTAGTAGACCGTCTGCGACACGCCGTTGGGCCAGCGCACCCGCAGCACGTCGGCCTTGAGCCGGCGCCCCAGGCCGAAGTGCGTCACGCGGTCGGTCACGAGGCGCAGCTGGTAGAGATCGCCCGCCCGCAGCTCGAGCGTGGCGCCGAGCCCGAAGGTGTTGTTCTTTCCGCTCCCCTCGCGCAGTCCGACCAGCCGCACCTTCACGTACTGGTTCACGCTGCCGCCGTCGTTGCGGAGCAGCCGGGGCCGCCCATCCCAGCCGACGACGATGAGGTCGAGGTCGCCATCCTGGTCGACGTCGGTGACGGCGACGGCCCGGCCGGCCCGCAGGCTGTCGGGGAGGATCGACGAGTAATCCTCGAAACCCCTGGTCGGGTCGTTGCGGAGCAGGAACACGCCACGCCCACCGGCAGGGGAGGCCGGGGGTTTGCCCACCACGACAAGATCGAGGAAGCCGTCGTTGTCGAAGTCGAAGAATGCGGCGTCCAGGCCGGCGACGCCGCGCAGCTTGCGCCGCAGCTCGCCGGCCCGCGCGTCCGGCTCGAAGGTGCCGTCCCCGCGGTTGTGGTACAACGCGGGTCCCCCTCCCCCTCCCCCTCCCCCTCCCCCTGCCCCATCGAGGGACGTCACGAACAGGTCGAGAAAGCCGTCGTTGTCGTAATCGCCCACGGCCACCGCGCCGGCGCGAGAGATTCCGCCGAGACCGCTCCCGGCCGTCGCGTCCTCGAAGCGCCCCCGGCTGAGGTTGCGGAACAGCCGCAGGCGCCCGTCGTCGCCCACGATCACGAGATCGGTGTGGCCGTCACCGTCGAAGTCCCCGAACGCCACATCGCGACTGCCCCCGCCCCCGCCCCCGCCCCCGCCCGAGAGACCCATCGGAGCGGCCATTTCCCGGAACGTGCCGTCCAGGTTGTTGCGATAGGCGCGGGTTCCGGCAGGCGTCGCCAGCAGGAGGTCGAGATCCCCGTCGTGGTCGAAGTCCACGAACAGCGCCCGGGCGGCGGGCGTCGTGTCGGCCAGGCCGGCCGAAGGCGCGACGTCTCGAAACTTGCCGCCGCCCGCATCGCGAAACAGCGTCCCGCGGCCGCGGGTCGCGACGTACAGGTCGACCCGTCCATCGTTGTCGTAATCGCCGAACGCGGCGGCGGTGGGGCGATCGCGCAGCACGACGCCCGCGCTTGCCGTGGTTTCGATGAAACGCCCCTGGTTACCGCGAAACAGATGACCCGAGACGAACAGGTCCTCCGTCTCATCATCGTCGTAATCGCCCACCGCGAGGGCCACGGCGCGCTCGAGCGAACCCGCCACGCTGTCGGGGAGCGCCTCCACGCTCTCGAGTCCGCTACCAGGTGTGACATCTCTGAACCGGATCTCCGCGGCCACCGCCCGAGCGTCCTGGGTGGGAACCGCTAAGTTCTGGTTGAACGTCAGGACGGGATAGCCGACCAGTGGGTCGCTCCGGCCGCCGAGGCGCTGCAGGCTGACCTGATACGCGGCGGTGACTTCCATCGCTTCGTGGAAGCGCTTCGCCGCCGCCGCGGCCTCGGTCGCCCGGCCCGCTCGCGCCGAACGGAGGGCGCGCTGGAAGAAGCGCGCGGCCTCTCGCGGCAGCTGCGGGAGTTGACGTTGCAAAACTTCGAGCTGGGCGGCCGCATCGTCGGCGGCGCCGCGCGAGAGCAGGAGGTCCACCAGCTCGAGCCGCGCCGCGATGTTCGCCGGAGCGCGGGTGACTACCTGGCGCAGGTAGCTCTCCTGGCGTCCCCGCTCCCCAGGGTCGGGCGAGCGCCCGGCGAGCTCGGCGGCAGCGTACAGCGCTCGGATGTCGGTGGAATCGCGGCGCAGTACGCGCTCGACCTCGCGGCGCGCCTCCGGCTCCCGCCCGGTCAGCTCGTATACCTTGGCGAGCATCAACCCGATATTGTTGTCAGCTGAATCGAGCGTCGCCGCGCGACGGAGCTGGGCCTCGGCCTCGCGGTAGCGACCTTCCCGCAGGTAGACGAGCCCGAGATCGGCATAGCCCACGGCCTGGTCGGGGGCTAGCTTGACGACCTTCTCGAACTCCGCTTCGGCTTGTGGAAGCTGGTTCGCCTGCAGGTAGGCCAGACCCCATGTCCGGGCCGTGACGGCCGCGGCGCTGCTGGCGACGCTGTCGCCTCCCGGCGTTGCGCCCCGGCACGCCGCTGCCAGCAACCATCCGATCACACACAGGTTTCTGCTTGCGCCCACTCTGTCTCCTCCCCGTCGGCGCCGGGGAAGATCACCCGCGCCACGCACGCGGACAAGTGCACTCGCGACGCGCGTTTCTTGTGTAGTCCACGCGGCCGGTGATATCGTTCACGCCGTGACCCTTCCTCGCCCAGTGTGGCGCCAGGGCGTCGTCAGTGTTTCCTTCCTGGCCGCCATCGCGCTCGTTCTCGTCCTGAACCGTCGCGCGGCCGGCTCCGGCGATGCTCCAGCGGAGCCGCAGTTTCACTTCACCAACATCACGGCCGAGGCGGGCATCGACTTCGTGCATCACGGGCCGACCCTCGACCCGAAGCTCGACAACATCGCTCCGCTCGTGGGCTCCGTGGGCGCGTCCGTGACAGTCTCCGACGTGAACAACGACGGATGGCCCGATCTCTACTTCACGAACAGCCGGTTCGGATATCCCAACGCGCTGTACCTGAACCGCGGCGACGGCACATTCGTCGACACCGCCCGCGCGGCCGGCCTCGCCGACGTGAACCGCGCCGGGGAAGGCGTGTCGATGGGGGCCGTATGGGG
>Ga0209056_10008429_pt1 | contig 10569 bp, 6 predicted proteins | sample GraSoiAngelo_114_FD_185876 | JGI IMG/M metagenome (GOLD analysis project Ga0209056, IMG submission 185876) | Grasslands soil microbial communities from the Angelo Coastal Reserve, California, USA - 14_0903_13_40cm (SPAdes) (version 2) | ecosystem: Environmental > Terrestrial > Soil > Grasslands ...
CCGCCGAAAACTCCCAGCTATCCGCCACACGCAGCTGACAGCAAGCGCGACAAGAAATGCTGCTACGAAGCTGTGCGTAAACCCACGATGGAAGGCGTCCGCATTTGTGCCGACGCCAAGACCGAAGAGGACATCGATGTCAGCCAGATTCGCAAGCAGCACCAGTAAGATCAACTGCGGCAAATATCGGCGGCAAGCACTGATGAGATGCACCTTGGAACGGGCGGCCCAAAGCATGAATGTCCAAAACCCGGCGATACTGTGTGCTACTGGCGAAGCCACGGGATAAAAAGGCTCAGGATGGCAGCCGCGCAAACGCATGGTGTTCTTTTTGAATGTCGGCGGACTCTGGCTTGCCGAGCAGGCCATCGTAAATGCGCTCGATCCGCTGGCAAATTATTCGCCAATCAAAATTGGCAAGGACGGTCGCGCGGGCGTTCGCTCCAAGCCTGGCAGCGAGCTCGCGATCCTGCAGCAATGTCACAATCCCACTGCCGAGCGCTTCACAATCGTGATCAGGGACAATGAAGGCGTCGTGCAAGTGGCGCACCCCTTTGGCCGCGCCTTCAAAGCAGACAATTGGCTTTCCTGCCAGCATGTAGTTCAAGAGTTTGACCGGATGCCCCGGGCATTCCGGGCGTGAAATCACCGTCACGTTAGCGAGCGCGAGATAGCTCGGCAAATCCTCGAGCGAATGGGGCGCGATCCACATGATGGAATCAGAAATGCCGAGCCGCTCTGCTAACTTCTTGTGTTCCTTTTCATGGGACTCGGACACGAGCGGACTTACCATCACCAGCAGAACATCTGGTAGCTGCTTTGAAACGACTGCGAACGCGCGAAGCAAGTAGTCGATCCTCTGGAAGCCGTTCAACACTCCCGTATACATCACGATCGGGCGGCCATGAATTCCATGACGACGACGGATCTTTTCTGGATCTGTGTTATCGAACATTTGCGGCACGATCCCCGCCGGAATCATATCGAGTTTTCGCTCGGCAATTCCGCGCTTCACAAACCACTGCTTCAATTCGGGAGAAACTGCTGTGATGCGATCCGGGAAAATTGGGACAAACCAATCTAGTCCGCGCGCAATTGCGCGGGCAAGCCAGGCCGGACGAATGAAATGATATCCCGCCAGCTCGTCAGACATCAAGTTCACGGCATTGTAAAGTAGTGGACGGCCGGTGATCCATTTTGCCATCACGCCGGTCAGCGCGCCTTCATAATTGTGCGCGTGAATGATATCGATCTGTTCGCGCTGAATGACGCGGCGGAGCAACCGGCAAAGCGCTAAATCCTCCAAAAACTTCTCTGGTGAGGGCCCGACCCTGGCGTTCGTCTCAGGCCGGAATGGGCCCGTCCTGTGAACCTTGGCATGTCCAACGGCGATTTCCTTCTGGCCCGTCTGGTAAGTTACGATGTGCACGGCGTGTCCCATCTGCGAAAGCGTATCGGACATTTCTCGGATGCTCGCCGCCGACCCATGATTAGCAGGGAATGGACACGCCGCCACCATGGCGATCGAGTAGCGCCCCGCTCCGCTCCGCGGACGTAACGCAGTTCTTACTTCGGATCCGTTTGAAGCTTCGATTTCAAACATATTTCTTAGCGGATCAGTTATTCGAGGTATCCCAGGGCCCGAAGGCGCGCTTCAACTTTGGCGGATTCCTCATTCGTGTAACCCCTGGTGCTATACGTCTCCGAAACGCCAGAAGCGTTGCCGGCTTGAAGCGGATGCGCGGCAATGAAGTCCGATCGGAAAATCGTCGTCAGGACTTTGCCGTCCATGTCTTCCGGCACAGGCACATCGAGCAGGTACAGAAGCGTGGGAGCAATATCGATGAGCTGGGCGCTTTCAATCTCCACACCGGTTTTCAAAACAGGGCCGCGGCCGATTAAAATTCCGTGAAGCCTGTGCGTTCCGCCCCATTCGCTATCTTCTGACGGACGATGCTCACGAATGATAAGTGGCGGTTTGCGCCTGTCCTTTCTAAAACTTGGCTGCGTCGAGAAAAGGCTATCTTCGCTCCACCAGTCGAGGATCAGATCGGCGCCTTCCTCGGAAAATGGTCCATGAAAAATCTCATCACGGCGATACACGCGGGCGATTATCGGCTTGCCCGTGCGCGGATCTTTCAGCTCGGCCAATTTCTCAATGATGAATTCCGTTAGAGTGCCATACTCCGCCGGTTCCACAATGCCTTGGGTCTTTATTCCTTTTAGGTTGATCCAGATGCTCGGTGGCGAGGCGAGCACTTCGCTGCAATATGCTTTGGTGCGGTTCCAATCGATATGTTGAAATGACGTGTAAGCGAGTTCCGCTTTCTTTCTGAGCGAAGGAAACAGTTCCGCAAGAAGCGTCTTCTGGCGCGACGAGAGCGACTTGCGCAGATACGAAAATCCCCCTCGCAGAGCGGTCGCGCCAATCCTGCGCAGAAATTTTTCTTGTTTGCCGCGGGTTCCGCTCTTGCAGTAGTACAGGAGGCCGAGTTGGTGCAGGTAACGATTTAGGAACAGCGTGCGATCAACGACCGGGCCGCCACCGTGATCGGAAACAACCAAAACAGTCGTATCTGCCGGAAGCTTCGCTATTATCTGGCCGGTCACCGCATCGAGTCGTTCGTACACCTCACGCACTGCATTTCCAAAACGAGCTTCGGCTTTTGGGTCATGAAGAAAATGACTGCGATCCATGTACTGCCAGAAATAGTGTTGGACGGTATCGATCGACATGAAAACGAACATCATCACGTCTTGTGGATGGTGTTCCAGAAGGTAAAGAGCGATCGCCGCCCATTGCTGGTCGATTTTTTTCATTTCGGCGAGCACTTGAGCGCGGCGCCGGTCCGTAGACATGAACCCGAGGAAGCGGACGTCGTGATTAATTTTGCCGAAATGATCGACCAGTTCGCCTTTAAGTGAGGGCGGATGGACGAACGGACTGTTCGCAGAGGGTGTATCCAAACCGGAGATTTGGAACCCGTTCAACGCCTCAGGCGGATACGTAAACGGAATATTCATAGTGCCCACGGAAAACCCAGCAGTATTGAGTAGCTTCCAGATGGTAGGTGAGCGGCGTGAAGCGCCGTTGGCGTAATTCATCTCGTAACCGTCTGGTTCGGTTTCGACAAAATGAAAGACGCCGTGCTTGCCAGGATTCTTGCCAGTCATGAATGATGTCCAAGCAGGCGGAGTAATTGGCGGAAGAACCGACTGGAGAGGGCCGGACACGCCCGCATTCATCAACTTTGTTAGATTCGGCATGCCGCCTTCGGCAATCCAGGGACGGATGAGTGTCCACGTCGCCGCATCCAGACCGATGATGACTACTTTTGGGTGTTTCTTCACTTTGCAGTGAGGGTTGTGATCGCAGCGGCCAAATCGGTATTGGCCGCCAATGAGTCAATCTCGCCGAAAGAATCCGCAAAAGAACATGCCAAAGCCCTGCCCTCCATATCTTGCGGAACTGGTAAGCCAAATAATTGCAAGATCGTTGGCGCGATGTCTGTGATTCGCAGACCGTCGATTTGGCGGCCACCCGGGATCCCGTCTCCCCCGGGGCGAAAAACGAAAATTCCATTCTCCGCATGGTTAGCGCCGTCGGGGCCGGTGTTGTTCTCGAACGTGTGTATTTGTCCGTTTCCAACAGTGCCGACAGATCGCCAGTACAAGTCGCCAAAATAAACAATCAGGTCCGGCGCGACGCCGCGCACTTCTTTATACAGTTCCTCCGGTCGAAAAACTTGAGTGCCGATTTCCTGTCCGTTTTCATCGGGAATGCTTTGCAGTCCCGATGCGATTTCCTCCCGCACTTTTTCGTAATCGTTTGGTGCAATGGTTCCGTTCGGCTCACGGCCTGCAACATTGAGAAAAACGCGCGCGTAATAACCGCCATCGCCCCACGCTTTTGTTCGCGACCAATCAACCTTGGCTTTTGAAAGAGGTGTGGGGCTGGCAGGCTTTTCGGCTAACCGAAGGTAGCCGTTTGCAATCAACCATTCGTTAATGCAGATGCCGCCATCCATGCGTTTGGCGCCGTGATCGGACACCACGAGCACACCCGTTCCGTCATCGGCGAACGCAAGCAGCTCGCCAATTTCACGATCCACTTCCTGATAATAGTCATGAATTGCATTCTCGAATTCATTGCCTGCCTTGTAGAAGCGATGCGCTGGATCCATATCGTCCCAAAACGCATGGTGAATTCGGTCGACGCCCATTTCCACTATCATAAAAAAATCCCACTCTTCCTTCGCAAGAAGATGGCGGGCAACTTGGAACCGCTTACGGGTCATCTCGTAAATGTCAGCCAGCACCTTGGTCTTATTGCCGGAGCGAAAATCGCGTACGTCCACAACGTATTCGCCGACGAGACTCGCAATTTCGTCTTTGAGCTCGGGCGGATGTGTGTAATTGCAAGTGATATCGGGAGTCAGAAAATCTCCGATCAACAATCCATTGAGTGGTTGGGGCGGATAGGTTCCGGGTACGCCGATGACAATCGAGTGCTTCCCACTTCGCGAAAGGATGTCCCAAACGCGGTCCTCTTTTATAGCGAGTGAATTTGCGATCGAGTATTGGTCGTATGAGTGATCAGCTCGGTTTCGAAAGCCGTAAACTCCAAGTGTGCCCGGGCTCTTGGATGACATCATTACCGACCATGCCGGCACCGTGATAGGTGGGTCGCACGACCGAAGCGGTCCGTGAAAACCGTTTCGGCAGAGACGCTTTAAATTTGGCAAATCCTCAAGCCAACGATCAAAAACCAACTCTGGGGCCGCGCAGTCGAGCCCTATGAGGATTACTCGTCGTCGCGCTTGTCCGGAAGCAGCGTGGATGGATTCGGGAGAAGGCAAACTATTCAAATTACGATTCTGTCCTGCGACAAACGCAGGTTATTGCCTCATCATCTAAACAGGTCTGCTCCGAGGAACGCTTGTTCGCACGGTCTGCTAAAATTGCGGGGGGCGGCGCTTCGTTATCGACCGGATAAAGCCCGGACTGGTTCAGCGCCACACGCCGAAGTTTCCGCCAAAGCCGACAAAGTTCACCAAATGCCTTAAGTATAACACGGAGGTTTGCCCCAGACTGTCTCCCGTGACGCCGCGGGAGATGAGTCACTTCGACCTCGCGTATGCGCATGCCAAGCTGTGTTGCCTGAGCAAGAATTTCAGTGTTAACCATTGCGCCAACGCACCTAATTTGGACGTGGTTGAAGACTGAACGTCGGAACACTTTGAAAGCACAATCGATATCTCGAACTTTGATGCGAAGCACTAGTCGCACCAGCACGTTCCACCCCAGCGCATTCATACGGCGGTAAAGCGGATCCTGTCGCTTTGCGCGGTAACCCGCGACAATGTCATAATCCTCTGACCAACAAATTAGTTGCTCTAGGTCGCGGAAATCAAACTGCCCGTCAGAATCCGAGAAAAAGATTAGGTCATATTTCGCTGACATTATTCCGCTTTTGAGCGCTGCGCCGTATCCCCTGTTGTGTCCGTGGCAAATCACCTCAACTTCAGGGTATTGAGCTTTCAACTCTTGGCAGATCAGAGCGGTCGCGTCGCTGCTGCCATCGTCCACAACAATGATCTCCCAGCTCGTCGCGACCTTCGGGAGCACCCGAATCATCGTTTCAACCGTGCATCTGATGTTTCCTTCTTCATTGAATGCTGGAAAGATTACAGATAAGTCTCCCACAATTAAATTCTCCTATAGTTTAGATGGACCCCGGCAATTGCACCTAACGTGCTGTGCGTTGTTAGGCAAGCATTTAGGAGCATGGCCACGAATATTGATCGCGCTGTAACACCAATATGGATGCCGCAGAAATCGGGGCAACTTCCGAAGGGGCGGTCGCCCGGATGTTCAGCGAACGCGACGTGATCGTCGACACGACGTACTAAACACCGGCGGAAGGATGAAGTTGCGCACGCGCTCGGACGTTTATGAACACGCCGACGCCGGTTAGGCAGCGAACCTGTTTTTCGCGATCGATGCGTTGAAACCGACATCGGAAGGGCTGCATCCGCTGGTCCTTAACATCGGAACTGAATGTTCAACACGGCGCTTTCGCAATTGCGGTTGAGTATAGCGGCCCCAACGAGTGGCTGTGTCGAATGATCTACCGTACACAAGCACTTCTTACGGCAACTCAACGGTGAAGTTTCCAAAAAAACCGTGCGAAAGGAAAAACGTACTTTCTATGTTGCTGTTTGGGTTACCCGGTGGGACCCCCACCCAGCTGGTGCTGGAGCTTCCAATTGACCAATCCCTCACACTCACGCGAAAGCAAAACAACGGTAAGAACTCCGAGAATTGCCGAACGGAATGAACAGACATTCGATGCAGGCTGTGACCCAGTACATATGCGCTCCCACGTCACACGAGATTGAAACAGTGAACCAATCCGGCCGTGGCTCAGAAACCAAGATTCTCGGAGTACCCAAGGGAACGCTCGGTGCCAAACCTGGCATTGGACGTTGAGCGTTGGGCGTTTGCCCCCTAGATTGGGCAACCAATCTCGGCTTATCGTTTGAAACCGACCACGACATATTTGAGACCGCCGCCGGGGTACCGCTTTCGGCAGCCGTGGTATTTGAAGCCGTGGTTTTATGTTCCCGTCGGCATCGTTGCGGTGCTGATCGTTGCTTTAGCTGTTTTCGTTTCCAGTCTCATCGCCGATCTCAAAGCGCAGGCCAGAACGTTCGATCTAAACAAGCTCGAACAGATGGAATCGGCCAGCGTCATTTTGGATCGGAACGGCAAGATCTTTGGCCAAATTTACGTGGAGAACCGCGAGACGGTTCCTTACGAGCAGTTGTCTCCTGATCTCATCAACGCAGTCGTTGCGGTCGAAGACGCGAAATTTTATCAGCATCACGGGTATGATTTGCTCGGCATCATTCGCGCAGCGTTGAAAAACGTGACGGCCGGCCACGTGCGCCAGGGTGCAAGCACGATCACGCAACAATTGGCGCGCAACAGTTTCTCGCTCAAGGAAAGAACCTTCCGCCGAAAGCTGCTGGAGATTTTTCTGGCGCAACGAATCGAAGAGCAGTTCGGGAAACAAAAAATCATGGAGCTGTATCTTAACCGGATCTATTTCGGTGGCGGGCTATACGGGGCGGAAGCGGCGGCGCGAGGGTACTTTGGCAAGTCGGCGCGTGATATGTCGCTGGCGGAATGCGCCACGCTCGCCGGTCTGATCAAGAGCCCGAATAGATTGTCGCCATGGAGCGATCGCGCTAATTCGCGTGAGGTGCGCGACTACGCGCTCGATCGGATGCGCGATCTCGGCTTTATCAGCCGCGAACGATGCGCCGCTGCGCGAGCGGAACAGATCGTCATCGGCAGTCGGCAAAACGCGCAGGGACAAACCTACGCAGTCGATTATATCCGTCAGCAGGTCATCGCAGCGGTGGGATGGGACCGCGCAATGAACGAAGGCTTTCGCATTCACACGACCATCGATGTCGATTTACAGAAGGTCGCGGAGGATTCTCTCCGGGCTCATCTCGAAACGGTCGAGCAGCGCCCCGATTATAATCATCAGACTTACTCCACGTACGCTGCCTCATTCCGAAAGGCCAAAACAAACGGCACAATGTCTGATCAGCCTGCGCCCGAGTATCTGCAGGGCGCAGTCATTGGCCTCGACAATGCAACCGGAGACATTTTGGTGCTCGTAGGCGGGCGGGATTTCGAGCACAACCAGTACAACCGCGCGCTGCAATCCCGGCGGCCCGCTGGGACTGCAATGTTGCCGCTTGTTTATGCAGCAGCTTTTGAGAAAGGAATGTATCCCGGATCGTTGGTGGAGGATTCGCCGCTGGATAATCGCGCAGTCATGATCGGCGGGACAACGGGAATTCTCGGCGAGTGGGGCCCGGAAAGCGCTGAGAACCGTTACGAAGGCACAATGACGGCGAGGCAGGCGCTGGCCAAATCAAAAAACGGCGCAACCGTCCGCATCGGAATGAACGCAGGAGTCGATGCAGTGTTGCAGCTTTGCTCCGCGGCGGGCGTTCATTCCACGCTTCGTCCTTATCCGGCGACATTTCTGGGAAGCAGCGAGGTGACCCTGGCCGAACTCGCACTCGCATACACGATCTTTCCAAATGGCGGATGGCGGCCAAATACACCGCACATTTTAGGGCGGATTGAAGAAAAGGATGGAACGCTGGTTTGGGATGGAAAGCAGGAGAGCATCCGGAAATTAGTAATCAAGCCCGAGACCGCCTACGAAGTGCATTCCTGTTTAGTGGACGCACTTCAATCCGGAACGGGCAAAGCTGCTTTTACACACTTTGGGCTCAAAAAAATGCCCGCAGCGGGTAAAACCGGCACCGCTTACGATTTCACTGACGCGTTGTTTGCCGGATACGATTCCAATTTCACTTGCGCCGTCTGGGCAGGCTTTGACAAGCCGCAAAAGATTTATCGCGGTGCGTTCGGGTGCGAGCTCGCGCTGCCGATTTGGGTCGATGTTATGAATACCGCCGCCAAGAGTTATCCACCGCGAGAAATTAAAGAGCCAAGCGGACTCAAGCAGATTGAGATTTGTTCGAGGTCCGCCTTGCTGGCGACCGACAAATGTTATGACGCTGTAAACACGGCCAACGGCGACGCGGTTCAACGGCGCACCACTTACACGGAGATTGCGACACCAACGCAAGCGCCCACTGAACCTTGTAATGTGCATGGTGAACCGCGCGCACGTCTCGCTCGCGAATTTTCTTCCAGTGATTTGCCGCGTGCTGCCCTCGCTGTGGACCTGAGCGAAGTCGCTCCAATCGAAATCAGGAGTCCGACTCTTGTAGCCGACAAAGATCCGTACAATTCTCTCAAACCAAAGCTCAAACCCGAGCCGACGCCGCAAATACCAGCAGAGACGGCGGACAATCAGAAGAGCGAGGATGCAAGCGGCGCGAGTGAAGTAAAGACGGCAAGCAACGCTGCGGACCGAAGCGCGTCCATTACTCAGACACAACAACCCAGTTCAGAGATTCGAAAAGCGATCCCGGTTGAATCCATCAGGAAGGCCATCCCGGTATCACCGCAGGAAAAGAAACCTGTCGAAATCCGGCGCGCGAAACCAGTCAAACCGCTCGACCAGGAGGACGAGGAGGAGACGCTCTTGAGATCTACAGTACGCTCGCCCGATGCTGATGAATAGGCGCTGAAGCGAATCCGCTAACTGATGACATCGCAAGGCGGGGAGCATTTTCGACTAACGGTTCTCAATCCAGGCGGTCGCGATCCCGAACAGCAATTTCAAAATGTCCCTGTTCCAGGCGAGGGCGCACATCCGCCGATCAATTTTCATGCTTTTGCTGCGTGCACCCTTGGAGCGTTTCACTACAATCCGCGCCGCGCCGTCGCCGAGAACGCACCGGTCCTTCTGCTTTTGCGCAGCGATTTTCGCACCGCAGAACGGGCATTGAGCGATCTAAAGAAACAAGGTTGCACGGTCGCTGTTTCGCTGAAGGAGACAGGGCTCCATCAGATCGCACAACAGTTATGCGACCGCGGGAAGTTAACCCGCTTCATGAAAATTGTAGCAGAAGCAGATGGATGTATCGCCACAACCCCGGAAGCTGCTGAAATCTATAAGCGTGTTCGGTCCAAACGCGATCCCGCTACGGTGGCTTTGATCTCGACGCCTTATCCCGTCGAGGACTGGCGATGGAACTTTTCTCTCCCGCCAGTTGAACAATCCGGAATTTTCGTCGGCACACGCGAATGGGATGTGCCATCACGCAATCATTTCGCGGCTCTGTTGGTCGCGCGCCAGCTTTGTGAAGCAACAGGTGAAACGGTCACGGCGGTGAATCTGGACGGACACAAGGGACACCGATTAATCGGGGAGTTAAGCTTCCCAGATGGAAAACTCCAGTTGATCGAGAAATGGAAAGCCTACCCAGATTATTTACACGACGTCGCGCGGCATAAGATCATCTTGCAGCTCGACCGCAGTCATGTGCCAGGCCAGGTCGCGGGCGACGCTCTTCTCTGTCGAATTCCCTGCGTCGGCGGCGATGGCGCCATCGAACGAATTGCATTCTCGAAAACTTGCGGTGAGTACCGGACAATCAGCGAGATCACTTCGATGGCGCTCGATTTATTAAAAAATTCCGATTTACGTGCCGCGATTGTCGCCGAATCGCAAGAGCGCGCACTAGAGCGGCTCTCTTTCCAAGCGGCACGGTCACAATTGGCAAAATTCTTTTTCCAGTTCCCGCAAGACTAAAACCTCGAGACCGGCTAAGCGACCGCTCCGGTATGACAGGTTACACGCCGCCAGGAAACGATCGCCAATCCGACTGCCAAGCTGTCCTCCAAGATCAAAAAATAATCTCGAAGAGCTTAATACCGTTCCATTTTCCGGGGTGGTTCGGATCGAACGCGGTGCTGTCCACCCAGGTTCCATAACGGGCCGGCGCCCACGGATTGAGCATCTGGAACGGGTTACGGCCGGGACCAAATGCTCGCGGAACCACTCCCTCAACGGCGGGCCGCTGCAGAAGTGGCGGCGGGGTTTCCATCGCGCGCACCGGTTTT
>Ga0209056_10008430_pt1 | contig 10568 bp, 9 predicted proteins | sample GraSoiAngelo_114_FD_185876 | JGI IMG/M metagenome (GOLD analysis project Ga0209056, IMG submission 185876) | Grasslands soil microbial communities from the Angelo Coastal Reserve, California, USA - 14_0903_13_40cm (SPAdes) (version 2) | ecosystem: Environmental > Terrestrial > Soil > Grasslands ...
GCTTGCCGTCGCCCACGGCGCGGGCGCGCGGGTGCTTGCGGCGCAGCGTGCGCCAGTCGCCGACGGCGGCGATGCGTGTGCCCGAGACCAGGACCGCGGCGTCGGTGAGCACGCCGGCGCCGCGCTCGCCGGCATCCGTGATGACGTACTGGCCGCGGACCAGCAGCTCCACGCCGCTACTCCAGCGCGGCGAGCTTCTCGATGATCGTCAGCGCCACGCTGGTGTCCTGGTCGGCGAGGCCCGCCGCCATCGCCGCCTGCTGGTAGCGCTGCGCGACGTTGGAGAAGCTGACCGGCACGTGCAGCTCCTTGGCGATGGTGTTGAACGTCTCGAGGTCCTTGTTCATGAGGAACACCTTGAAGCCCGGCGCGAAGTTGCGCGGCACGATGGCGGTGGGGATGCGCTCGAGCGCCTTGCTGCCGCCGCTCGACGCCTTGACCACCTCGTAGATCGTCATCGGGTCGAGGCCCGCCTTGCGGCCGAGCACGAGGCCTTCCATCATGGCCAGCGAGTTCACGCACGCCATCATGTTGTTGATCGCCTTCACGGTGTTGCCGGCGCCCACGGGACCGACGCTGAAGATGTTCGGGCCGATCGCGCGCAGCACCGGGCGCGCGCGCTCCAGCACCTGCGCGTCGCCGCCGACCATCACCGCCAGCGTGGCCGCCTTCGCGCCGGACACGCCGCCGCTCACCGGCGCCTCCAGGAAGTGCACGCCGCGCTGGGTGGCGCGCGGCTCGATCTTGCGCGGGGTCGAGGGCAGCACGCTGCTGAGGTCGATGAGGATCGTCCCCGGCTTCGCGCGCTCGACGAGGCCGCCGGCGTCGAGATAGAGCGCCTCCACGTCCGGCGAGGCCGGCAGGCACGTCATCACGATCTCCGCCCGCTCCAGCACCTCCTGCGGCGAGCCGGCCTTCTGCGCGCCGGCCGCGATCAGGTTGCTCATGGCGTTGGGGTTCTTGTCGAACACGGTGAGGGGGAAGGACTTCAGCACGTTGCCGGCCATCGGATTGCCCATGTTGCCGACGCCGATGAACCCTACGGATGTGGCCATGTGTGGTCTCCTCGGCCGGGATGATACCCCAGAGGCGCGACTCGCCTTCTGCCTGCCGGGCGGGCACGTTGACAGGCTCCACGCGGCTAGTGGAGGATTGGCCGCCGTGTGGCTGAGCAGCATGCCCGAGATGATGGAGTATGGTCTGCACGGAGCCTCGCGCTCGCGGCGCGATGCGCTCCGCTGGCGCCTGGCCTCGCTCGCGATCTTCCTGGCGCTGTGGAGCGTCGCCGGCGGCCTCGTCGAGGCGAGGCGGCCCTTCAACCCGCTGTTCCTGCCGGCGCCATGGGTGGTGATCGGCGCGCTCCTCGAGCTGGCGCGCAAAGGCCAGCTCTGGGTGCACGTGGCGGCCACGCTCGAGCGCGTGGCCGTCGGCTTCTCGGCCGGCGCGGTACTCGCGCTGGCGCTCGGCCTGCTCGCCGGCCAGGCCCGCGCGGTGCGCAACGTCGTCGAGCCGGTGGTGGAGCTGCTGCGGCCGATCCCGCCGCTGGCCATGCTGCCACTGTTCATCGTGTGGATCGGCATCGGCGAGGGCTCGAAGGTCGGCTTCATCACCTACGCGACGTTCTTCCCGATGTTCGTGACCACCGTGCACGGCGTCGCCCAGATCGACGCGCGGCTGCTGCGCGCCGCGCAGAGCCTCGGCGCGCGGCCGCGCCACCTCTTCTTCCGCGTGATCCTTCCCGCCGCGCTGCCCGACGTGCTGACCGGGCTGCGACTCGGCGTGGCGCTGTCGTTCTTCGTGATCGTCATCTCGGAGTTCGTCGGCGCCGAGAATGGTCTCGGCTACCTCATCAACGACGGGCGCAACTTCTTCCTGGTGCCGCAGATGCTCGGCGCCGCGCTGCTGCTGGGGCTCCTCGGGTACGCCGGCAACGGGCTGGTGCGGGTGCTGGAGCGGCGCGTGCTCCGCTGGCAGCATCCGCGCTAGCGATGAACATCCACGTCCGCGGCCTCTCGCGAACGTTCGTCGCCCAAGGCCGTGAGACGCCGGCGCTGCTCGACGTCGATCTCGAGGTCGCCGAGCACGAGTTCGTCTGCCTGCTCGGACCGTCGGGCTGCGGCAAGTCGACGCTGCTGAACATCGTCGCCGGCTTCCTGCGTCCTTCCGCCGGCGAGGTGCGGGTGGGCGGGCGGCCCGTCACCGGGCCCGGCGCCGACCGCGGCGTGGTGTTCCAGGAGTACGTGCTCTTCCCGTGGCTCACGGTGGACGGCAACGTCCAGTTCGGCCTCACGCTGAAGGGGGCGCCGGCGGCGGAGCGTCGCGCGGTGGTGGCGCGCTACCTCGAGCTGGTGGGCCTCGCCGCGCACGCCGAGAAATATCCGGTCCAGCTCTCGGGCGGGATGAAGCAGCGCGTGGCCATCGCGCGCGCGCTCGCCAACAATCCGGAGATCATCCTGATGGACGAGCCGTTCGGCGCCCTCGACGCGCAGACACGCGAGGTGCTGCAGGACGAGCTCGGCCGTATTCAGCGCGTCGAGCACAAGACGGTGCTCTTCGTCACGCACTCCATCCGTGGTGATGACCACCGCGCCGGGGCGGATCAAGCAGGTCTTTCAGATCAAGCTGCCCGAGGTGCGCGACCGCTTCGCGCCCGAGTTCACCCACTACGAGAGCGAGATCACCCGCGTGGTGAAGGAAGAGGTCGCCAAGGTGCACGAGTGAGGCGAACGCGCATCCTGGCGCTGCTGGGCGTGCTGGCCGTGTGGGCGGCCGTCTCCTACGGCAACCGCGCGCTCGGAGTAATGATGCCCGCCCTGCTGCCCACGCCGGGCGACGTCGGCACGGTCTTCGCCGAGACCGCGCGCGACGGCACGCTGTGGCGCCATGTGGTGACGTCGCTCGGCCGCGTCGCCGTCGGCTTCGGCGCCGCCGCGGTGGCCGCGCTCGCCCTCGGGCTGCTGGCCGCCATGTGCGTGCCCGTGCGCCTGATGCTGGAGCCGATCATCGAGTTCGTGCGGCCGATCCCGCCGCTGGCCTTCCTGCCCATGTTCCTCGTCTGGTTCGGACTGGGCGAGGCCTCCAAGGTGGCTTTCATCGGCTACACGACATTCTTCCCGATGTTCGTCGCCGTGGCCGCCGCCGTGCTGCGCGTGGACGTGACGCTGCTGCGCGCGGCGGCCAGCCTCGGCGCCGGCCACCTCGATCTCATCCGCCGCGTGATCGTGCCCGCGGCGCTGCCCGGCATCATCGTGGCGTTGCGGCTGGGCTTCGCCCTCGCGCTGTTCGTGATCGTCGGCGCGGAGTTCATGGGCGCCGACGCCGGGCTCGGCCACCTGATCATGGAGGGCCGCACGTTCTTTCTGCCGGCGCAGATCGTCATGGGCGCCCTCGTGCTCGGGCTCCTCGGATCGGTCGTCAACGCGCTCCTGCTCGCGGCCGAGCGCCGTCTGTTCCGCTGGCGCGAGGCGGGCGCGACCTCGTGATTTCAGGAAAGGCAGTGCGAGCCGCAGGACGTCGCGGGGCTGGGGCCCCGCCGTCCGAGGCGAGCCTATGAAAGGAGTTCGCTCATGCGTGCCCTGATCTCTATCCTCATCGCTGCCGTCGCGCTCGGCGTCGCCGCCGACGCGCTCGCGCAGAAGCCCGAGCTGGCGGAGGTCGATGCCTGGCTCGTGCGCGATCCGCAGATGTCGGCGCAGTTCGCCGTCGCCGACCAGCTCGGCTACTTCAAGCAAGAGGGCCTCAAGGTCAACATCCGCTGGTACATCGCGGGCACTGACTTGCCGAGCATGTGGGGCGCCGGCAACATCCACCTCGGCACGGCCACGGCCACGATGGTGGTGCCCATCGCCGCCTCCGGCCAGCAGATCTACAACGTCGCGCCGCAGAGCGACATCGGCGGCGTGCAGCAGGTGATCCTCGGCAAGAGAGCCCAGGAGATCGTGAAGAGCCCCAAGGACTTCGAGAAGCTGAAGGTCGGCATGCCCAAGGGCGCGTCGGTCACGATGGCCATCCAGAGCTTCTGCAAGGCCAACGGCGTGGACTTCAGCAAGATCCAGTTCGTGAATCTTTCGCCACCGGACGCGATCCTCGCGCTCGGGAAGGGCGACATCGACGCGATGGCCGCCTGGGCGCCGTGGACGTTCCGCGCCGTCAAGGAGGCGGGGGGCAAGCTTTACTTCACGGGCAGCAAGAGCAGCATCCCGGGCAAGGAAGGCCCGGTCGACTGGCTCCAGGTCCACGCCGGCGTGGTGGCCAGCGGCAAGATGCTCAAGGAGAACCCGAACACGCTCAAGGCCGTCCTGCGCGCCACGCGCAAGGCCACCGACGCCATCAACACCGACCGCAACACCGCCATCGAGATCGTCGCGCGTGAGATGAAACTGGACCGAGACCTCGCGCGCGAGATCATGACCTACAACGTCTACTCGATGGAGATGAACCCCAACATCGTCAAGGGGATGAACGACTTCGTCGACTTCCTCTATTCGCTCGATCGCATCAAGCAGAAGTTCCCGGCCGAGCAGGTCTTCTACACCAAGATCCTCGAGGAGGTCGATCCCACCCTGGTGAAGTGGAAGTCGAAGACGGACGTCAAGTAGGGCGGGGCGGGCATGGACGCGCTGGTGGCGCACCGCGAGCGCATCATGTACCGCGTGGCGATCGTCGGCGCGATCTGCCTGTTGCCGTTCGCGGTCAACAATTTCCTCGACGGACGTCACGCGATCGGGGCGGCGGTGGTAGCCATCGTGCTCACGCTGGGCATCGACGCGCTGGCCATTCACCTCGAGAAGCGGCCGCCGATCCCGTTCGCGCTGCTGCTCGTGCCCATGGCCGCCGGCATGCTGCTGTCGGTGCGCGCGCAGGGCATCTACGGCGCGCTCTGGTCGTACCCGCTGGTCCTGTTCTGCTACTTCGTGCTCCCGCCCCGTCCGGCCGACGCGGCCGGCGTCGTGCTGCTCGGGGCGACCACCTGGATGGTCCATCGCTACATCGGCCAGGGGGTCGCCATCCGGTTCTTCGCCTCGCTCACCCTGACCATCGTCGTCGTCAACATCATCCGCACGATCATCCGCGAGCTCCAGGCCCGACTGCTCGATCTCGCCATCACGGACCCGCTCACCGGCACCTTCAACCGGCGGCACATGGCGTCCTGCCTCGGCGACGCGGTCGAGCGTCACCGCCGGACCGGCGCGCCAGCCTCGGTCCTGCTCATCGACGTCGATCACTTCAAGCGCATCAACGATCGGTTCGGCCACGAGGCGGGAGACGGCGTGCTGAAGGGGATCGTCGCCCTCGTCACCCGGCGCGTGCGCAGGCTCGACCGGCTGTTCCGCATGGGCGGCGACGAGTTCGTGCTGTTCCTGCCCGACACGCGGGGTCTCGACGCGGTCTCCGTGGCCGAGGAGCTTCGGGAGTCGGTGGTGGGCGCGCGCCTGCTCAACGCCGCGCCCGTCTCCGTGAGCATCGGGGTCAGCGAGCTGCAGGCCGACGAATCCGCCGACGCCTGGGTCAAGCAGGCCGACGACGCGCTGTACCGCGCCAAGAACGACGGCCGCAACCGCGTGGTGCGCCACGACGCGGCCGCGCCTCAGCGCGCCCGCCGCGCGCCGTAGCCGCGTGACGGTTCGGCCGGCCGGCGTCGGCGACGACCACGCGCTCGCGGCGCTCAACCGGTTCGTTCACGACGTGCACCTGGCGCGCCGCCCGGACTACTTCAAGACCGCGCGCGCGGACGAAGCGGCCGCCTGGTTCCGCGACCAGCTGGGCAAGCCGACGACGGCCGCGTGGATCGCGGAGGATGACCGGGCCCCGATCGGGTATGTGCTCACGTTCTTTCACGAGCGTGCCGGGAACCCGTTCCGCCACGCGCGTCGCTGGTGCGAGATCGATCAGATCGCGGTAGATCCGGCATGGCGCCGTCGCGGCATCGGCCGGGCGCTCATGGGCGCGGCGCTCGAGGCGTCGCGCGCCCGCGGCGTGCACGACGTCGAGCTGTTTTCGTGGGCGTTCAACACTGAGGCGCAGGCGCTGTTCCGGGGCTTCGGCTTCGAGCCGCGGGTCGTGGCCTTCGAGAGACGCCCGCTCTAGCCCTTCGGCCGCTCCGGCCGCACGCAGTAGGCGCCAGCCGAGAAGCCCTGCGCCTCGATCCCCAGCGCGTGATCGAAGCGCGCGCGGTAGTTTTCCCAGGCGATCGTCGCCGTCAGCTCCACCATCTGCTCGTCGTTGAGCTGCCGGTGCAGCTCCGCGAACAGCGTCTCCGGCACGTCCACGGGCGTCGCCGTCATGGCGACCGCATAGTCGAGCACGAGCCGCTCGAGCTCGGAGAACCGCGAGCTCCTACGGTACTCGGCCAGCGCGCGCAGCTGCGCCTCCGTTACCCCGGCCGCTCTGCCCACGGCCGAGCCGACGTCCATCGAGCACGGACAACCGACCAGCGAGGCGACCTTGACCGCCGCCAGCGTCGTGAGCTTCGCCTCCACCTTGGACGCGCGGCCGAAGGCGCGCTCGAAGCCCATGTACGCGGCGAACACCTCGGGGTGGTGCGCGGTCACGGCGATGGGGATGGGGAGGCGCCCGAACTTCTTCATCACGCTCTCGTAGACGGCGCGAACGTCGGGCGGAGCCAGCTGGGGCGGGACGGGGGCGATCCGGCTCATGGGCGCCTCCTCTCAGTACTGTCTAGCACGACGGGCCCCCGGCGCAGTAACGCAAACGTCACGAGCGCGGCGATTCCCGCCGTCGCCACCGCCGTCGTCATCGGGCGCAGCGTGCCGTCGTAGGTGTGGCTGACGGCGATGGCGTAGAGCGCCGAGCCGGTGAGCTGCACGAAGCCGGCGCCCGCCGCCGCCAGCCCGGCCATGCGCGGGAAGGGGCCGATGGCGCCCGCCATGGCGTTGGGCAGCACCCAGCCGAGGCCGAACGCGTAGCAGAACATCGGGGCGATCACCGTCGCCACCGACGCCACGCCGGCCCACGCCAGCGCGGCCATCACGACGCCCGCGGCGGCGCCGATCATGGTCCCGCCGCCGATCATCGTGTCGATGCCGAGGCGCGGGCCGAGACGCACCGAGACGAAGTTGCCGGCCATGAGCCCGACGGCGACGGCGCCGAAGCAGAGGCCATACACGGTGGGCGGAACGCCGAGGATCGTGATGAGCGCGAAGGACGAGCCCGTGATGAAGGCGAACTGGCCGCTGAACATCAGCGCGGCGGCCGCCACGTACGCGGCGTAGCGCGGATGGCGCAGGAGCGCCGCGAGCCCGCCGCCCTCGCCGGCGCCGCGCGCGCCCGCGTACACATTGGTCTCCGGCACGATCCGCCACGCCGTGACGAGGAAGGCCGCGCCGAACCCGCCGAGGACGACGAAGACGGCGCGCCAGCCCGCGAGCACGTGCACCCAGCCGCCGAGCATCGGCGCCAGGATCGGCGTGAGCGCCTGCGCGGTGCCCATGGCCGCCAGCACGCGCGCCGCGCGCTCGGGCTCGTAGAGGTCGCGCACGACCGCGCGCGCGATCACCGGCCCGCTGCCGGCGCCGAGCGCCTGCACGACGCGGGCGGCGACGAGCAGGCTCATGCTCGGCGCGAAGGCGCACGCCGTCCCCGCGGCGGCGTACACGGCCAGGCCTGTCAGCAGCACGCGGCGGCGGCCGAGGCGGTCGGAGAGCGGGCCCCAGAGCAGCTGGGCCGCCGCGAGGCCGGCGAGGAAGAGCGTGACGGTGAGCTGCGCGGTGGCCGCGTCGGAGCCGAAGGCGAGCGTCATCGCCGGCAGCGAGGGCAAGAACATGTCGATCGACAACGCCCCGAGGCCGACGATGGCCGTCAGCAGCACGGGCAGAAAGCGCGAGCGCTCTCGGAGCACGCCGGCCCATTGTATAGTCGGGGGACCCGGAGGAGGGCGCCGCGTGAAGGTCTTCAACGAGCAGCATCAGATGTTTTCATCGGAGGGGGCCTCGATGGCCCCCTCCGATGCCTCCCCCAGCATCGATTGCGCCGGCAAAGCCGGCGCTCGAAACGCGCCTCGTCGGATAGCCGCGTGAAAGTCTTCAACGAGCAGCATCAGATGTTTCGCGCGACGGTGCGGTCCTTCGTCGAGAAGGAAGTCATGCCGCAGGTGGACGCCTGGGAAGCGGCCGGCCGCATGCCGAAGACGATCTTCCACCGCATGGGTGAGCTCGGCTTGCTCGGCCTCGAGTACGACGAGAAGTACGGCGGTGCCGGCGCCGACGTCATGATGACGGCCGTCTTGCACGAGGAATGCGCCCGCTCGCGCAGCGGCTCCTTCGCGATGGCCGTCGGTGTCCACACCGACATGGCCTCGCCTCATCTCTACTGGACGGGCAGCGAGGCGCTCAAGGAGAAGTACCTGCCGGCCATCTGCCGCGGCGAGAAGATGACCGCCATCGCGGTCACCGAGCCGGGCGGTGGCAGCGACGTGGCGGCCATCCGCACGCGCGCGGTGAAGGACGGTCACCACTACGTGATCAACGGCGCCAAGATGTTCATCACCAACGGCGCGATGGCCGACCTCTACTTCCTGGCCGCGCGCGTCGAGGCAGGCAGCGACGACCGGCGGCACCGGGGCATCTCGATGTTCCTCGTCGAGCGCGAGACGCCGGGCTTCGGGGTCGGCCGCACCCTGGACAAGATGGGCATGCGCGCCTCCGATACCGCCGAGCTGTCGTTTCAAGACATGCGCGTGCCGGCGGAGAATCTGCTCGGCCGCGAGGGCGTCGGCTTCTACGAAGTCATGCGCGTGTTCCAGCGCGAGCGGCTCGTGGCCGGCCTGCACGCGTTCGCCATGGCCGAGCGTGCCCTCGAGGACACCATCGCCTACGTGCGCGAGCGCCAGGCGTTCGGCGGCCCGCTGTCGGACAAGCAGGCGGTGCGCCACCGCCTCGCCGAGATGGCGACCGACATCGAGGCCGGGCGCTGGCTCACCTACGCCGCGTGGCAGAAGTACGCGGCGGGGGAGGAGGCGGTGCGCGAGGTCTCGATGGTCAAGCTCTTCACCGCGGAGATGGTCAACCGCGTGGCCTACGGCTGCGTGCAATTGCACGGCGGCTACGGCTACATGCGCGAGTACCCGGTGGAGCGCTTCGCGCGCGACGCGCGCCTGATGACGATCGGCGGCGGCACCAGCGAGATCATGAAGGACATCATCGCCAAATCGCTCGTACGGTGAAGCTGAACCACCGCGCGGCGTTCGTGACGGGCGGGGCCAGCGGCATCGGCCGCGCCATCGCGCTGGCCCTCGCGCGCGAGGGGGCGCGCGTGGCGGTGGCCGACGTCAACGCGGACGGGGCGCGGCGGACGGCCGCGGAAATCCAGACGGCCGGCGGCAACGCCGTGGCCCAGCCGCTCGACATCACCGACGTCGCGGCCGTCGACGCGTCGATCGACGGCGTGGCCGCCCACTGGGGCGGCCTGCACGTGCTCGTGAACTGCGCGGGCTGGGACAGGCCGATGCCGTTCGTCGAGACGACGCCGGCGTTCTGGGACAAGATCCTGGCCATCAACCTGCGCGGCCCCCTCGCGTGCACGCGCGCGGCGCTGCGCCACATGATCCCCGCCTCTTCCGGCAAGATCGTGATCATCGCCTCCGACGCCGGCCGCGTCGGCTCGACGGGCGAGGCCGTGTACTCCGCCGCCAAGGGCGGGCTCATCGCGTTCACCAAGACCGTGGCGCGCGAGGTCGCGCGCCATCGCATCAACGTCAACTGCGTGTGCCCCGGCCCATCCGACACGCCGCTCTTCCAGAAGGAGTTCGCGGAGAAGAGCCCGAAGCTCGCGGAGAGCCTCAAGCGCGTGATCCCGTGGGGCCGGCTCGGCGTCCCCGATGACGTGGCCCCGGCCGTGGTCTTCCTCGCCTCCGACGATGCCGGCTTCATCACCGGCCAGACGCTGTCCGTCTCCGGTGGCCTCACGATGGCGTGAGGTGAGGGACGCCTCACGCCATCGACGAAGCCGTGATCTCGTCGTCCCACGCGGCGGCCAGCACCCCCGGCAGGCGCTCGATGACGAACGCCGTCGCCGCGCGGACGACATACGGATCGCGCAGGATCCGGCGATGGCCGAGTCCGCCCGTCGTCGACAGCACGGCGCCGGGCCAGCCGCGCGCGATGATCGCACCGTCCTGCCACGGCACCTCGGCGTCGTCGCGATCGTGCACGACGAGCAGCGGCGTGCGCATGTCCGGCGCGTAGGTCCGAACGTCCAGGGCCGACCATGGCACGCCCAGCTGTCGCTCGATCCGTGCCTGCATCAGCTCACGCGCCTGCCGTCCAAAGCCGAGCGCCTCGAGACGCGTGTGCGACTGTAAGATCAGGTCCGCCGGCGGCGCGATGAAGACGGCGGCGGCGGCGGGGAGGCCGTCGCGCAACGCCCGCGCGGCGGCCACCGTGCCGATCGAGTGCGCGACGATGCCGCGCACCGGGCCGAGGGTGCGGTCGATGGCCTGGATCGCGGCGAGGAACGCGACGATCGAGGAGCGCGCCTGGGGTGAGGTGCCATGGCCGGGCGCATCGAAAGTCACCACCGAGCAGCCGCTCGCCACGAGCGGTCCGACGAAG
>Ga0209056_10008432_pt1 | contig 10568 bp, 6 predicted proteins | sample GraSoiAngelo_114_FD_185876 | JGI IMG/M metagenome (GOLD analysis project Ga0209056, IMG submission 185876) | Grasslands soil microbial communities from the Angelo Coastal Reserve, California, USA - 14_0903_13_40cm (SPAdes) (version 2) | ecosystem: Environmental > Terrestrial > Soil > Grasslands ...
GTGCTTCGATGAAGCCCGGGTCGACGCGGAGCGCGGCCCGCAGCAGGCGCTCGCCCTCCGCGGCGTCGCCCCCGAGGAGGCGCGGCAGCTCGCAGAGGAACTCGCCCTTGCCGACCAGCGCGTCGGCGTAGTCCGGCGCCAGCTCGAGCGTGCGGTCGATCTCGCGCCGCAGGCGGCGCACCGCGAAGAGGCTCGTCACCGCGAGGCCGCGGAGCTTCACGTCGTTGCCGAGGTTGCAGAAGACGGCGAAGTGCGCCTTGGCGTCGCGCTCGTCCGCCGCCACGGCCTCCTCCGCGAGCGCGAGGCCGCGTGCGAGGTTCGCCCGGCGCTCTTCGGGTGAGGCGGCGGCGGCGAGGCAGACGGCGAGCGCCTGGTTGCCGCGCGGCGAGCCCGGGGGATCGGCGGCGCGCGCGCAGCAGGCGAGCGCCAGCAGCGTCGCCGCCGCGGCGGCGACGCGCCTCACGCCTGGTTGGTCAGGATCGACACGCACGAGATCGCGCCCGGGCCGCCCAGGTTGTGGGCAAGGCCGATCTTCGCGCCCTTCACCTGCCGCGCGCCGGCCTGGCCGCGGAGCTGTGTCGCGAGCTCGTAGATCATGCGCACGCCGGTCGCGCCCACCGGGTGGCCGTACGACTTGAGCCCGCCCGAGGGATTCACCGGCTTCTCGCCGCCGAGATCGGCGCGCCCCTCCTCGACGAACCTGCCGCCCTCGCCGCGCGCGCAGAAGCCCAGGTCCTCGTAGTTCAGGATCTCGGTGATGGTGAAGCAGTCGTGCACCTCGGCGAAGTCGACCTGCGCTGGCGTCACCTTCGCCTGCGCGTAGGCCTGCTCGGCGGCGCGCACCGTGGCCTCGAAGCCGAGGTAGTCGAAGCTCGGCTTGTAGTAGGGCTGGCCCGAGACCGCCGCGAGCCCGATGCCCAGGGGCCACACCGGCATGCCCGTGAAGGATCGCGCCAGGTCCGCGCGGCAGACGACCACCGCCGCGGCGCCGTCGGTCGTCGGGCAGCAGTCGAAGAGACCGAGGGGGCTGTAGATCATGGGCGCGCCCAGCACCATCGCCTCGCTCACCTCCATCTTCAAATGCGCCTTCGGGCTCTTCATGCCGTTCTTGTGGTTCTTGACCGCCACCGCGGCGAGCGTCTTCTTGGAGGCGCCGTACTGCGCGAAGTAGCGGTGCGCGGAGAGCGCGAAGACGTGCGGCGCCCGCTCGCCGAAGTCGAGCACGGGGTGGCTCCGGTTGGGGCGCGCGAAGCCGCCGTCGCGCATCTTCTCGAAGCCGACGGCGAGCACGACGTCGTGCTGCCCGGCGGCGACCGCGAGGCAGGCGTTGCGGAAGGCGTCCATGCCCGAGGCGCAGTAGTTCTGCACCCGCGTCATGGGGCGGCCGAAGAGCTTGAGCGCGTCGGCGAGCGCGTCGCCGCCGAAGGTGGACATGACGGTGCCCACCCACGCCGCCTCGATGCGCTCCCGCTCGCAGCCCGCATCCGCGAGCGCCTCGTCGACCGCGTCGCAGAGGAGGTCCTCGGGGCTCTGCTCGTAGAGCTCGCCGAAGGGCGTGCAGCCGACGCCGACGACGGCGACCTTGGCGCGCAGGTCGAGCGACATGGGGCGGGTTATAGACGAGCCGGCGGGCGGGTTTCCACCGCGCGCGGGGCGTGCTTTGATCCGCGCCGAGGAGGCCCAGCATGCTCGAGACGAGCCCCGCGCCCCCCACCGCCGCGCCCGACTTCTCGATGCCGCTCGAGGAGGCGATGCGCACCCAGCGCGCGATCCGCCGGCTCAAGCCCGACCCGGTCGACGACGGGCTCGTGCTGCGCGTGATCGAGCTGGCGCTCAAGGCGCCGACGGGCAGCAACGCGCAGAACTGGGAGTTCGTGGTGGTGAAGGACCCCGCGGTCAAGGAGCGGCTCGGCGCGCTCAACCGCGGGGCCTTCCGCATCTACGGCGCCCTGGGGCGCTGGATGGCGCGCAACGATCCCCGCATGCTGCGCATCATCGAGGCCGTGCAGTGGCAGGCGGATCACTTCGCCGACATCCCGGTGGTGATCGTCGCCTGCCTGCGCGGGTTCCGCGTCCCCTTCCCGCCCGTCGCCGCCACCAGTTACTACGGCTCGATCTATCCCTCGGTGCAGAACCTGCTGCTGGCCGCGCGCGCCGCCGGGCTCGGCGCCGCGCTCATCACGCTGCCGCTCTGGAGCACGTTCCTCGCGCGCCGCGCGCTCGGGCTCCCGTGGACCGTCACGCCCTGCGCCGTCGTGCCGCTCGGCTGGCCGCGCGGCCGCTACGGACCCACGACGCGCCGCCCGGTCGGCGAGGTCGTGCACGTCGACCGGTACGGGAACCAGCCGTTCCGGCGAGACTCCAACGCCGACTGACGCCGAGCCAGAACACCAAGGAAAATCAAGCCTGGCGCGGTCCTTGCTTCGAGCCCCCCTGTTCGCCGGTTTCGGGGGTTCTTGGTAGCGGCGCGGTAGCAAACAGCCCGCTCCTAAGGCGTGCTGGCAGACGTGGCAGGCGACCGTGCCGTCCTCTACTTCGGAGAGCCGATCCACTCGGGCTACGTGCTAATCCCGCGTGCCCACCTCGCCAACGTGACCAGCCTGGAGCACGAGCATCGTTCGCCAGGCTAAATTCCGGGCCACCGAACGCGGCGTGTTCGGCCAAGTAATCGACACGGCGGACGACGCTGCTCCTCAGGTGGACCCGGTGGGCGGCGAAGGTGACCCGAGGGCTTTGGCTCAGAGGGCGGGTATCGCATCGCACATGCCACATCCCAAAAATGGCATGAAAGGGTAAGCAAACAGTCTTGACAGGGGGAGCAACCCGCTCTTGGAGCGGTGATCGGCGAGGTCCCGGGGTACCGTATCCAGGGGATTTCCCGCTGCACGAAAACCCGTAAAAGGATCTTCTAGACACTTCGCTGACATTGTCTAGACACTTTGCTGACATCGGTCCCACCCCGCCGAATGTCGACGCGCCCGATAACGCCCCTGGAAGGGGCGATCGCACCAGGAAACTCCCCAGGGTGGGAGATCATCGTCGCTCCAAGGCGGGTCGGCGCGCGTGCGGGCACGCACGAAGAGCGGCCGCGCGTGGCGGGCAAATTCCTCTTCGTGGGCGGGGAGAAGCTCTACGTGCGCGGCGTCACGTACGGCGCCTTTCGTCCGGACGAGATGGGGAACGAGTATCACGATCTAAGGCAGATCGAATCCGACTTCGCTCAGATGGCGTCCGTCGGCATCAACACCGTCCGGATCCCCCACACGACGCCGCCCCGCGCGCTGCTCGACGCCGCGCTGCGCCACGGCCTGAGGGTCATGGTGGGGCTGTCGGCCGAGCAGTACGTGGGCTTCCTCATCGACCGGAAGGGCGCCCCGGACATCGCAGCGCTGATCCGGGCGCGGGTCCGAGGCTGCGCCGGCCATCCGGCCGTCCTGTGTTACGCCTTGGGGAACGAGATCCCGGCGTCCCTCGTACGTTGGCTCGGCCCGCGGCGCGTCGCGCGCTACCTGGAGAGACTGTACCGGATCGTCAAGGAGGAGGATCCCGACAGCCTCGTCACCTACGTCAACTACCCGACCACGGAGTACCTCGAGCTTCCGTTCCTCGACCTCCTCTGCTTCAACGTCTACCTCGAGTCGCATGACCAACTCGACGCCTACCTGGCGCGACTGCAGAACCTGGTCGGCGATCGTCCGCTCATCCTGAGCGAGATCGGCCTGGACAGCCTCCGCAACGGCGAGGACCTTCAGGCGCGCTCGCTCGACGACCAGATTCGCACCGCCCTCACGGGGGGGTGCGCCGGGGTCGTCGTCTTCACGTGGACCGACGAGTGGTATCGGGCCGGTGCCGACGTCGACGACTGGGCCTTTGGCCTCACGCGCCGGGACCGGCGGCCGAAGCCGGCGCTCGCCGCCGTGCGGGAAGCGTTCGCGGAGGTGCCGTTCCCGCCCGGAGTTCCGTGGCCTCGCATCTCCGTCGTGGTCTGCACGTACAACGGCCATCGCACGATCCGCGAATGCCTCGAAGGCCTCGGCCGGCTGGAGTACCCGGACTACGAAGCGATCGTCGTGGACGACGGGTCGACGGACGGCACGGCGGCGATCGTGGCAGAGTACCCGGTCCGCCTGATCCGCGCGCCGCACCGGGGGCTGAGCAGCGCGCGGAACACGGGCCTCGCCGCGGCGACGGGCGACATCGTGGCGTACATCGACGATGACGCCTATCCCGACCCGCACTGGCTCACCTACCTCGCCGCGGCCTTCGTGAGCACACGGCACGCCGGCGTCGGTGGGCCGAACATCCCGCCGCCCGGTGACGGGGAGGTCGCGGAGTGCGTCGCGAACGCACCGGGCAACCCGGTCCACGTCCTCCTCTCCGACCGCGATGCGGAGCACATCCCCGGCTGCAACATGGCGTTCCGGAAGACCTGCCTCGAAGCCATCGGCGGGTTCGATCCCCAGTTCCGCACGGCCGGCGATGACGTGGACGTGTGCTGGCGACTTCAGGAGCTGGGGTGGACGCTGGGCTACCACCCCGCGGCCATGGTCTGGCACCACTGCCGCAACTCGGTGCGGGCGTACTGGAGGCAGCAGGTCGGCTACGGCAGGGCGGAGGCCCTGCTCGAGCGGAAATGGCCCGAGAAATACAACGGTACGGGGCACGTGACCTGGGCCGGGAGGATCTACGGGAGGGGCCTGCAGGAGTCGCTGGGCTGGCGACGGGGACGGATCTATCACGGCATCTGGGGAACGGCGCCGTTTCAGCGCATGTACGAGCGCCTGCCCGATACCCTCGGCAGCCTGCCCGTCATGCCCGAATGGTACGTGAGTCTCCCGGCCCTCGGCCTCCTGGCCGGGCTGGGACCCCTCTGGATCCCGCCACGGCTCGTCCTCGCCGTGCTCGTCCTCGCGACCTCGGTGTCCGTGACCCAAGCCGCGTTGAGCGCCGCACATGCGACGTTCTCCAGTACGCCCCCGACCCGCATCGCCCGCTGCAAGCGGCGCGCACTGACCGCCGCCCTCAACTTGATCCAGCCGCTGGCGCGCCTCTTCGGCCGGTTGGGAAACGGCTTTCACCCGCGCCGGGGTGACGGTATCCGCTGGTCGTCTCCCCACGCGCGGTCGTGGGCGATCTGGAGGGAGCATGGAGTGGCTCCCGAGCGGATCTTGCAGTCCGCCGACGCGGTCCTCCGATCGCTCGGCGGCCCGGTTCGCCGCGGCGGCAACTTCGACCGCTGGGACCTCGAGATGCGGGCCGGTCTCCTCGGCGCGGCCCGCCTGCTGATGGCGTGCGAGGACCACGGCGCCGGCCGACAACTCGTGCGTTTCCGGACCTGGTCCCGCTTGTCGCTCACGGCGCTCGGGGTCGTCGTGATCGGCGCCGGCCTCTCCCTCGGCGCACTCTTCGACGGGGCATGGACGGCCGGAGTGGTCCTCGGTGTGGCCTCGTTGCTGGTCGCGCTGCGCGGCGCTTTCGAGTGCGGTGCAGCGATCGGCGTCGTCGCTCACGCGGTCGACCGAGCCGGAGGGCGGCGATCGTGACGCCCGAGAGCACTTCCGGACGGTCGTCTGTGATGGGCAGCGCCGCCCTGTACCGCCGGCTCGTGTGGCAGGCGCGCCCGTACTGGCTCCACCTGGCGGGCGTGCTCGGACTCGGACTGCTCGCGAGCCCCCTGGCGCTCCTCAATCCGGTCCCGATCAAGATCGTGGTGGATTCGGTCCTCGGCGGGCGCCCGCTGCCCGCGTTCCTGCAACCGTTGTTCCCGGCCGCCGGGCAGTCCCCTGGCATGGTCCTGTTGTTTGCGATCGCTCTGCTCGTGGGCGTCGCGACGATCGGTCAGGCGCAGGTGCTCGGGTGCACGCTGCTGAACTCCTGGGTCGGGGAGCGGCTGGTCCTCGAATTCCGCGGCCGCCTCGTGGAGCACGTCCAGCGCCTGTCGGTGTCGTATCACGACTCGCGCGGGACCGCCGACGCCCTCCACCGCATCCAGCAGGACGCGCCCGCGATCCAGTACGTCACGGTCGAGGGCGTGATTCCAGCCCTCGCGGCGACGGTCACGCTCGTGACGATGCTCGCCGTCACCGCCCGTCTCGACTGGCAGCTCGCGCTCGTGGCGCTCGCCATCTCGCCAGCCCTCTTCTTCCTGTCCCGCTTCTATCGCCCGCGCATGCGCAGCCAGTCGCGTCACGCGAAGAGGCTCGAGAGCTCGGCGGCTGCCATCGTGCAGGAGATGCTCGGGGCGCTGCGCGTGGTGAAGGCCTTCGGACAGGAGCGGCGCGAGATCGAACGGTTCCTCCGCCGCTCGCGCGAGGGGATGGCGGCGCGCATCGGCCTCGCGCTGCTCCAGGGCCGGTATGGCCTGTTCGCGGGGCTCACCACGGCGCTCGGCAGCGCCGCCGTCCTGGTCATCGGCGTCCGCCACGTCCGCGCCGGCGCCCTCACGCTGGGACAGCTGCTGCTCGTGATCGGATACGTGGGACAGCTCTACGAGCCCTTGAAGACGATCGGCCGGAAGGCGTCGGGGCTCCAGTCCTACCTCGCGGGCGCCGAGCGGGCGTTCGCGCTCCTGGACGAGCCGCCCGACGTCCCCGAGCGACCTCACGCTCGTCCTCTGGCACGCGCCGCCGGCACGGTGACATTCCGGCACGTCCGCTTCGCCTACGACGGCCAGCACCCGGTGCTGCGCGACGTCACCTTCGAGGTGGAGGCCGGCACGCGGGTTGCGATCGTGGGGGCGACGGGCACCGGGAAGACGACGCTCGTGAGCCTCCTCACCCGCTTCTACGACCCGACGGCCGGCACCATCCTCCTCGACGGCGTCGACCTGCGGGACTACCGCCTCGCCGACCTGCGCAGTCAGTTCGCCATCGTGCTCCAGGAGCCCGTGCTGTTCTCGACCAGCATCGCGGAGAACATCGCCTACGGGCGCCCGCGGGCGAGCGAGCCCGACATCGTGCGAGCCGCGGAGGCGGCGGGGGCCCACGACTTCATCGTCCGCCTGCCGCGCGGCTACGCGACGCCGGTCGGGGAGCGCGGGATGCAGCTCTCCGGCGGCGAGCGCCAGCGCGTCGCGCTCGCGCGCGCGTTCCTGAAGGACGCGCCGCTCTTGATCCTCGACGAGCCCACGAGCGCGGTCGACGTGAAGACCGAAGCCGCGATCCTCGAGGCCATGGATCGCCTGATGCGGGGCCGCACGGCGTTTCTGATCACGCACCGGAGGACCGCGCTCGCGACGTGCGACGTGCAGCTGCAATTGCAGCGGGGCCACCTCGCGGAGACAACGCCGCCCCTGACACGGCCGGCCCCGCCGAGCCGGCAGTCGAAGGACGACCGGATCACCTCGCTGATGGCCGAAACCCTCGAGGAGGGGCTGTCCCGCCTCCGGGGGCGGCCCGTCCGGATTCGCACGCTGCGCCGGGAGTTCTCGTCGTCGAGCTCGAGTTTTCGGACCGAGCGCCTGCGCGTCTCGCTCGACGGCGAGAAGCCGCTTCGCGTCTTCTTCAAGGACCTGAACCCGGACCATCAGATGGAGAAGGCGCGGACGGTGCGCGAGTCCGACCTCGAGCACGGCCGCCGCGAGCTCCAGATGTATCAATCGCTCCTCTCCCCGGAGCGCTTCGGGACGCTCCACCTCTACGCGTCCCGGTGGGAACCCGATCACAGGCGATTCTGGATCTTTCTCGAGGACGGTGGTCGGACACTACTGCGCAACACGCTCCATCTGCCCCACTGGACGGCGGCCGCCCGCTGGGCCGCCCGTTTTCACGCGGCGACCCGCGACCTGCCGGAGGCCCAGACGAGTTTTCTCCCCCGGTACGACCGCGAGCATTACCGTCGGTGTGTCGACCGCGTCGAGAAGATCCTGCCCAATCTCGACACCCGGGAACGCGAGCTCGTCGGGCGCGGGCTCGACTGCTATGCCGAACGCATCGCCTGGCTCGACGCGCTGCCGCGGTCGGTGATCCACGGGCAGTTCTTTGGACAGAACGTCATGTTGCGAAGCGGCAGCACGGCCAGGCGAGTCGTCGTGATCGACTGGGAAACGGCGGTGCTGGGTCCGGGCACGTTCGATCTCGTGAGCCTCACTTCGGGCAAATGGACCGTGGAACAGCGGAACGCCATGTGGAGCGCGTACTTCGAGCAGTACCGGGCTGAGACCGGGCAGCCGATGGGCTGGGAGGACTTTCGTCGGCAGCTTGCCGGCGTGGCCCTCTACCAGTGCCTCGAGTGGCTCGCCTGGTGGGGGCACCATCGCGGCCTGTCTCGACACTTTGCAAACTTCATGCGGGAGCTCGGAACGGTCTTGGATGAACATTTCAGCTCGGGCATGACGGTCACGAGGGGTGTGGCATGATGCCCGGATCGGTTCGCGCCGACGAGCGCGCCAGGGTTTCGCGCTTCGCGGCCGTGCTCGATCGGGACGAATTCCGCTCGGAGCTCGATCGGCTGTGCGTCTCCGAGTGGCGTTGGGGAGCACCGCAGGCGGTGCGCTTCCAACCCCTCAAATGGCATCGGGAACGCTGCACGTTCGAGATCGCGGTGAAGACCGAAACCGGATGGCACAGCGTGATCGGCAAAGTGTACGGGGTCGAACGGGCAGGCGTATTTCGAATGTGGGAGGCCGTCTGGCAAGCCGGCTTCGGCCCGGGCGCGGAATTCTACATTCCCCAGCCGCTCGCCTATCTGCCCTCGATGCGAATCCTGCTGGAAGAGAAAATTCAGGGACCGTCGGCGAAGGAGATTCTCTTGAGCGGCACCCCGCACGAGCGCATGGCGGCCGCCGAGCGGTGTGGGCGGTGGCTGGCCCGCTTCCACACTGCGGCGCCCCGGCTCGGCACGGCGGTGGACATCCGCGGGGAGTTCACCCGCTTCCGACGGTGGGCCGACCGGGTCACGAGCTTCGGGCAGCCGTTCGCTGCCAAGGGCGCGCGGCTCTTCCAAGAGCTGGAAGCCGCGGCGCCGGCGCCCGACACGGTCGAATACCGCGCCGGGCACGGCAGCTACATTCCCGAGCACGTGTTCCTGAGCGGCTCGCGCACGGCGGTGATCGACCTGGACGAGCACGACGTCGCGGACCCCGGCCGAGACGTCGCCTGGTTCGTCTTGTCCCTCCAGCGACTGGCGCTGGTGCACCTGGGCTCCTTCCATGCCCTGGACGACCCCACCCAACATTTCCTGGAGTCGTACCGGTCGGCGGGCAGAGCGGAGTTCACGGCTCGCTACCCATTCTACCGGGCCTTGGAGTGCCTGCATCGCGCGCGGAACGACCTCTGGAAGCGCGTTCCCCCGGTTCGGGAGTGTGCCGAGATCATGCTGGACGAGGGCCTTCGGGCCTCATGATGCCCTCCTCGGCAGCGGATCGCCGAGAGACCGGGCGGGCGCTATCCGCTCCAGGAGAGCTGGAACTTCGGCGGCTTGGTCAACCTCTCCGTCTTCAACGGCGGACTCACCACGGCGCAGGTGGGGAAGCGAAGGCCAACCTCGACAACCTGCGGGCGACCGAGGACACCCTCCGCCAAAACGTGACGCTCGAGGTGCGGCAGGCGCTGCTCAACCTGGGCCAGGCCGCCGAGAGCATCGTCGTCGCGGACAAGGGGCTGCAGCGAGCAGGTCGTCGACCAGGCGCACCTGCGCCCTCGCGTTGCGCTCGATCGCCTCGAGCGCGTGTGCCGCATGGGCGGGATCGAGCGTGCCCCGCCTGAGCTGGCTCACCCAGGCGAGTATCGGGGTGAGCGGGGCACGGAGCTCGTGCGAGGCGGTGGCGAGGAACTCGTCCTTCAGGCGGTTCGACTTTTCCGCCCTGCGGTACAGCTGCGCATACTCGATTCCGACCCCGATCCGGTCGGCGACGACCTGGGAGATCCAGGTGATGAGCAGCGCCACGCCTGCGAACGCGGCCAGCGGGATTATACCGCCCCATGCGGCGACGGAGACTGGAGGCAGGATGAAATACGAAGCGGCCAGCGCACTCAAGCCGGCGACCGTGAGACCCAAGGCCGCTCCTCCGTACCACGAACCGACCGCCGTGGCGCCGATGAAGAGGATGAAGGGGCCATTCTCCTTGAGAGGCGCTAGCAGCAGCGTGAGGAACAAGGCCACCGAACACAGCAGGAGTCCGAGGACCCAGCGAGTCCGCGTCAGGTCGAGCATGCCGCAAACCTCCTTCGGAGTCCGCGCCTGGCACGCTTGGGGTCTTGAGCGTCCCCCTCGCACAGGTCACGCTGCGGCTCTAGCGGCCTCAGGCATGCCATAGCGGACTCCGCGGCTTCTGCGCAACCGGGGAGCTGTGATCGCGTACTAGTTTCGCTGCTCGGTCGAGCGATCGATGTGAACGAGCGATCCACGATGCCGCAACCTGAGGACATCGTGATAGCGCGCTTGCGGGAGACGGCGAGACCCGAGACCGATCAGCGGCCGCGGCGCAGCGGCCGGAAGAACGCCCGGACGTCCTCCACCAGCGCGCGCGGCTCCTCCATGGCCGCGAAGTGGCCGCCCCGCTCCATGCGCGTCCAGCGCTGCACGTTGAAGACGCGCTCGGCCCAGGCGCGCGGCGGCTTGATGATCTC
>Ga0209056_10008435_pt1 | contig 10566 bp, 8 predicted proteins | sample GraSoiAngelo_114_FD_185876 | JGI IMG/M metagenome (GOLD analysis project Ga0209056, IMG submission 185876) | Grasslands soil microbial communities from the Angelo Coastal Reserve, California, USA - 14_0903_13_40cm (SPAdes) (version 2) | ecosystem: Environmental > Terrestrial > Soil > Grasslands ...
CGAAATCGCGCCGATCAAAGACCATGCGGCGAGAATAGTTTTCGAGATCGGCCTCAATCGGCCGAAGAAGACTGAGGAATCGAGCCGTTTGTTCCTCTTGATTCATCGGGAGATGTCGATCTTAGCCAAATAAAGTCGCGGCGACCGCGATTTATTACAAAAGAATCGCTTTGCATTTTGGGCGCAAAGTTTGCCGAATTGTCACGTTTTCGTCATACGCCTGTAACAATCGGCTTTTAGCCTCGCCCGTGTTCGGATAGGTAGTTCCTAACTGAGCGGTTCTACCTCTCGATCCAACCCATCAAACACCAAGGAGAAACTCATGTTCATCAAGAAATCAGTCTTACGGGCAGCGGGCGCCAGCTTGGCTGCAGTTGCGTTACTAGCTGCGCAGCCGCTGCGTGCTGAGTCGTCGTCTGACACTGCCCGACTCGAACGACTCGAGCGCGCAGTCGAACTGCTGCAAAAACAAAACGCCGAATTGCGAGCGGAGGTCAGCAGCTTGAAATCCAAACATACTGCTTCGAATCCTGCCGACGAGAAGATCAAAACCAAGGTGACTTATGACGGAAAAACGTATGTCGAGAAAGCTGTCGTCGAAGAAAAAGCGCCGGTTTATGTGCAGCAGCGCGGAGCGGAATTGAAGCTGGTGCTTGGTGGATTCATCCAGATGAATTTCGAAGACGGCGATGTCTCCGCGTTTGAAGGCCGCTTTGGTCAGACCGCGTTAAAAGATCGTTTCCGCCTGCGCCGCGCACGAATCAATCTCACTGGCGATTTTGCCGAGCAATTCGATTTCAAGCTGGAAGGCGACTTTGAAAACAGCGATGGACTTAATGCGAACCGAACAGCGTTCGAGGCCACGGACATTTTTATCAACTGGCATCAATTCCCATGGGCACAGGTCAAGATGGGTCAGTGGAAAGCGCCGTTTGGTTTGGAGCAGATAACTCCAGACACGACGCTATACACGATCGAGCGAACTCTACCGACCGGCGCGATTACACCCGAGCGACAGGTTGGCATTCAGCTCTGGGGAAAACCATTCGCGACTATCTGGCCTGACCAAGCAGATCTGCTCACTTATTACGCTGGCATCTTCAACGGAAACGGCCGGAACATCACGAATAACGACAATAACAACTTTATGTATGTGGGTAGGCTGGAGTCTACCTTGTTCAAGGACGTTTTTGGAAAGGGATCCTTCCTCAAGCTCGGCGCCGACATTTTGAACAGCCGCGATGACAAGGGAACAAATATCTCGCAAAGCTTGACTCTACTGGTGAATTCGGACGGTTCTCTTTCACCTTTCACGCTGCCGGGAGCGGATGAGCGCACCGCGTGGAGCGTGGATGCGTGGCTCAAGATGGGTCCGTTTGATCTTATTGGTGAGTTTCTTCAGGAAAGGGTTAACCCGCGTACCGTCAACGGAGTGCCTCCAGGCTTTGACAGATTCACGACGGACGGATTCTACGTGACCGCTGGCTATTTCCTGATACCGAAGAAGCTCCAGGCTGTGGTTCAGTGGCAACATTTAAACCCCGGCCAAAAGGGTAACGACGGGATCTCGTCAATTCTTGGCGGCCTGAACTACTACATCCATGGTGATGATCTAAAACTGATGGTGAACTACATCCATACGTGGTCGGATTTCCGCGAAGCCAATCCTGAATTCGGCGATGATCAGTTCGATGAAGTGATCGGCCGCATGCAACTCATGTTTTAGTCGCAATCTTCAGTGTTAGGTTAATGAAAGCCCGCCGGGAGAGCTGCTCCTTGGCGGGCTTTTTAATAGCCGCAAGCGCCGCCGGCCCACGAAATCAAACGAAAGGCGCAAACGAGCCCTCCGCCGACGGTTCGAAGCTCGTTTCTGAGGGTGCAGTCCGCTTTTTTGTCGGTCGTTGCTGCCGTTCGAACCAAGCATACAGAATGGGCAAAATGATCAGCGTGAGAAATGTTGAGCTGAGGATGCCGCCGATGACGACAGTAGCGAGTGGGCGCTGAACCTCCGCTCCCGTACCCGTGGCGATAGCCATCGGCACAAAGCCGAAACTCGCCACGAGCGCTGTCATAAGCACTGGCCGAAGGCGCGTTAGTGAGCCTTCGATCACAGCTTCGCGAACGCTGAGGCCTTGCTCGCGAAGTTGGTTGAAATAGCTGATCATGACCAATCCGTTCAGCACGGCGACCCCGCTCAGCGCGATAAATCCAATCGCGGCAGTGATGCTGAATGGCATTCCGCGCAACCAAAGCGAGAGCACGCCGCCCGTCACGGCGAGCGGGATACCCGTGTAAACGAGCAGCGCCTGTCGAATGCTGCCGAAGGCGAGAAAGATCAGGATGAAAATCAACGCCAGCGCCGCCGGCACGACGACCATTAAACGCGCCCGCGCTTGCTCTAAGTTTTTGTAGGCGCCTCCAAATTCAACAATGTAGCCTTCCGGCATTTTCATCTCTTGCTTGATTCGTTGCTCGGCGTTACGGACGAATCCTTCAACGTCGCGCGTATCCAAGTTTACCAAGAGCGCGGCACGGCGGCGTCCTTCGTCGCGCAAAATCGGTTCGACGACTTTGACCGTCTTTAGGTCGGCAACTTCGCCGAGTTTGAGGAGGCCGTGATCCCCAACACGCAAAGGTAACTCGCGAATCTTCTCTTCGTCCGCGCGAAATTGGTCAGGCATTCGGACCACGATTTCGTAGCGTTTTTCTCCGTCGATGGCCGTGCCGACCACTTTTCCGGCGAGCGCTGCAGAAACGGCCTTGTTCACTTCGCTTGCCGACAAACTGTAGCGTTGCAGGTCATTGTGTCTGGCTTCGATCAGGAGCTGGCCCGTGCGTCCCTCGGTTTCGTATTCTATTTCTCCGGCGCCGGGCGTTTTCTCGAGGATGTCTTTGATCTGCTCAGCGAGCTTGTCGAGTACGTCGTAATCGTCTCCAAAAATTTTCACGGAGAGCTCCGCCTTTGTCCCTTCGAGCATTTCGTCAAAACGCTCTTCGATTGGCTGTGAAAAAATTATGTTCGAATTTGGGCTCAATCGCTTCATCACGGAGCCGATCTGGGTGTGTAGCTCGGCTTTGTTGCGAGGCCGCCCGCGCGTTTTCGGCCATTCCTTGATGGGTTTGTAGAAGATAAAAACGTCGCTCTCGCTCGCCGGCATTGGATCGGTGGCGATGTCGTTTGTGCCGGCGCGCGTGAAGACGCGCGTAATTTCCGGGAAATCGCGGAGCAGCGTTTTTTCCAGTTCGATGTCGATCCGGACGGATTCTTCCAAGCTGGTCCCAACCGGTTTGTAGAACACCTCCGTAATCGATCCCTCGTCGAGCTTTGGCACAAACTCGGCGCCGAGATGAGTGAACAGCCAGAGTGAGCCGGCGAATACCGCGATCGCAGCGATCACGACGAGCCAGCGCGCCGCGAGCGCGACACGTAAGAGCGGTTCGTAAATGTTCTTGGCTGCGCGAATGATCACGTTGTCGCCTTTACCAATCCGGCCGCGGAGCAGGAATGAGCAAAGCACCGGCATCAACGTCAACGCGAGAATCAGCGCGCCGGTCAGCGCGAGCATCACTGTCACTGCCATCGGATGAAACATTTTCCCTTCGATGCCGGTGAGCGCGAGGATCGGGATGTAAACGATCGTGATAATGACAACGCCGAAAAACATCGGGTTCGCGACCTGTTTGCTTGCAGCGAGCACAATCTGAAGTCGCTCTTCGTTCGTGAGCCTGCGCCCGATTTCGTGCTGTCGGATTCCCAGTTGGCGCACCACGTTTTCAACGATCACGACCGCGCCGTCGATGATGAGTGCGAAATCAACCGCGCCGAGACTCATCAGGTTACCTGACACGCCGAGCTTCACCATTCCGCTCAAGGCAAACAGAAAGGAAAGTGGAATGGCTGCGGTAACGATCAGAGCCGCGCGCCAATTTCCCAGCAATGCAAAAAGCACGGCGATAACCAAAATGGCGCCTTCGAAAAGATTGTTCCGGACGGTGTGAATGGTTTTGTTGATCAAAATCGAACGATCGTACTGCGTCTGAACCTGCACGTTGTCCGGCACTTTTTCTTGAATCTCGGCCAGGTGCGCTTTGACTCGCTCAGCGACTTCGCGGCTGTTTTCGCCGGTGAGCATCATCGCTGCGCCGATCACTGTTTCCTGGCCGTCGACCGTTGCGGCGCCGGTGCGGATGCGTGAGCCGTAACTCACATCCGCGAGATCTTTGACCAGCAACGGTTTGACGCCGGCGGCAAATTTCACGGGGAGATTCGCGATATCTTCCAGAGTGTTCGCGCGAGTCACCGCGCGGATGCTCAATTGATTGCCGCCGCGGTCAACGATGCCGCCGCCGGCGTTTTCGACATTCGCGGCCACGACGTCGGCAAGCTCGCTGAAGGTCATCCCGCTCCGTGCCAAATCGCCCGCGCGCGCGGCTGGACCACAAATTGTCTTTCGTAGCCACCGCTTTCGTTAACCTCGGCAACGCCGGGCACAGTTCGGAGCAGCGGTTTGATCGTGTATTCGTTAACCTCGCGCAGTTGAAACAACTGTTCCTGGAGTGACTCCGGCTTTTTCGCCCCCTCTTTGTAAGAGACGCTGTAGTAAAAAATTTCGCCTAAACCGGTGCTGATCGGCGCGAGCTTCGGCGCGACATCGTGTGGTAGATGCTCTACCGCCGCTTGCAACCGCTCGGTCACGAGCTGCCGCGCGCGGTATATGTCAGTGCTGTCGTCAAACTGGAGCGTAACTTGCGACAATCCGAATTTCGTCAGCGAACGCATTTCTTGGAGCCCAGGGAGTCCGGCCATCTCGATCTCAATCGGCCAGGTTACGAACCGCTCTGATTCTTCCGCCGCCAGGGTCCGCACTTCGGTATTAATTTGAACCTGCACGCCAGTGATGTCTGGAACTGCGTCAATCGGGAGATGAGAAGCCGACCACAGCCCGACGCCAACCAGAGCGAGCGTGGCAAGTAACACAAAGGCCCGATGTCCTAGCGATAGTTCGAGGATCTTGTCGATCATCGCCGCTTCTCCGAGTCCAACCGCATGGCCGTGAGCTGTTCCAATTGCTGACGCGCTTCAACCGCCGCCGCTTGTGCCGCAGTGAATGCATCGATCGAATCGAGATACTGCTTTTGCAATTCGGTATAAGTGGAAACTGGAATCGCTCCATCCCGGTAATTGCGGTCGCCCGTTTCCGCGGCTTCGCGCATTTGCGGCAAGACGGATTTCTGCAAATCGTTCGCCTCTTCGCGCCGTGAGCGGTAAACGAACTCAGCGTCTGCGACCTTGCGTTCTACGTCGCGGATGAGTGCCATCAGCTCGGCCTCAACCTTGGCCGCGCGCGCTCTCTCCGTCTCGATCTTTCCTGTATTCAAGTGCCAAAGTGGTAATGGCAGGGACGCGGTGATGCCAAACAAGTATTCATTCGTGTCGGCGCGCTCATTGTGAGCAACTGGACCGATGCGCACCGCCGGCCAGCGTTCATTGAGCGCGAGCCGGACCTTGTAGCCTTGTTGTTCCAACTCGAGCACGCGTGTGCGCACGTCGTAATTGCGCTCGCGCGCCGTCGCCAGCAGTGTCGCGACTGACGGAAGTGGTCGAAGCGTTAAATCGATATTGGGAAGCGCCAGCGGTGAATCAACCCGCGCGCCGCGCAATTGATTGAGCTCGTAAATCGCGCTCTGCGTCTCGCGCTGTGCCTCCAGCGGTCTGCGTTTTAGCGCAATCGCACTCGCCTCAATGATTCGCACATCGGCCTGTTGCGCGACACCAGCCGCTGGGCGTTGCGACAACACCGTCGCAAGCTCGTCGAACCGTTTGGCGATCTCATCTGCGGCACTGGCTTTCGCCTTGCCCAATGCAGCGCGGAATGCCGCGGCACGCACTCGTGCTGCCAACGCAGTCCGAAATCCTTCCAAGCCCAGCTCCGCCAGGGCAATCTGGTGGTTGGCAATTGCCTTGCGCAGAGTAACGCGTCCGGGATATTCGAAAGTTTGCGTGGCTCCTAGCGTCCACATAATCCCGTCACCTAGCGTATTGCCGTGATAATCACGGACGATTTTCGTGCCGGCCTCGGTCGACGCTTCGGGATTTTGCCATTCGCCGGCTGTGCGCCGCTCGCCCTTAGTGGCCACGATTTCGGCACTGAAGACCTTTATTTCCGGGTTTCCCGCAAGAGCTTCCGCGACCAGCGCATCCAGAGACACTCCCTCGCTGGCGCTGCAAAGGATCGGCGCAAGAACGACTGCTAGGGTGATTCTGCGAGACAGCATTTCCCCACGTTTGGAATTTAAGCCGCGCCAGCGAAGGTGCTGACGATCAGTAACAACAAGGCCGCACACTTCATGATTACTCCGTAAGCCTTAGTCCGTCTTCTGTCCACGGGACTCGATCGGGTTTGCCACACAAACGTAACAGAAAGTTTTAGCTGCTATGGCGCATTATGCGCAACGTTACGATGTAGACGATGTGTTCTGTGGCCGCATCCATAGCGCACCCATCCGCGAATTCGGCAACGCGTGCAGATTACGACAGAAATGCTATCAGGCGTTCGACCTTCCGATGAGCGTTAATGCGGTACCTGCGCCTGCGAGCGCCAACGCCGTGCCAATGATCATGACTACTCTGAAACCGGAAACAAAAGATTCCTCGACCGCGCGGCGAATTAGCTGTCGCATGGCCGGATCTTGATCGTCGGGAAGCGCGATGTCGGCGAGCTTTGTACGCTCGACCTGCAGCGATCGCGATACCGATGCCGGCACATTCCATTCCGCCAGTCGCCGATCGAGCACGTGATTGAAAACTTGGAGCATCACGATTCCGAGAGCAGCGATGGCGATCAGCCCAGCCGACCTTGCGACCGCATTGTTGACGCCCGATGCGATGCCGACGCGGTTTTGTACGACCGAATTCATTACAGTCGTAGTAAGTGGGGCCACGCTTATCGCCATACCAAGCCCCAGCACTACGGTAGCTGGAAAAAAATTTGTCCAGTAGCTGCCGCCCACGCTCGGAAACATGAAAAGGGCAAAGCCACATGCTGCGATCAACGGCCCGACAACAAGCGGAAGCCTCGGTCCATATCTTTCAACAAGTCCCCCTGCCCAGCGCGAGAGCAGAAACATGATCAAGATGAACGGCAAGAAAGCCGCGCCTGCTGCGGTGGCAGAGTAATGCTGAACCTGGATCAAGTTGAGAGGTAGGAAAAACAGCGTTCCTCCGAGGGCGCCATAAAGCAGGAATGTCAGTAAATTCGCTCCGGCAAACATTCGCGACCGAAAAAGACTGAGCGGCAACATTGGATGAGGAATTCGTGCCTCAACGATGAAGAAGAGGGCAAGGAGCGCGATCGCGACTACGAGCGCCGCGATCAATGAGCGATCGCCGAAACCGAGTCGCGACGATTCGATCAATCCATAAACCAGCGCGCCTAACCCAAACGTTCCCACAATTGCGCCCCACCAGTCTAGTCCTGCGCTCTCTTTGTCGGAGCTTTCTGGAACGGATCCTAGTGACATGAAGATCACGAGAAGCGCGATTGGAATATTGATGAAGAACACGGCGCGCCACGAAATATGTTCTATTAACCAACCACCTATCACTGGCCCAACAGCGGTGGTAATCGCACTGAAACCTGACCACGTGCCGATCGCGCGTCCTCGTTCATTCTCCGGAAACGAACTGCTAATGATTGCCAGGCTTCCCGGTACTAGGAGCGCCGCGCCAAGTCCCTGCGCTGCGCGCGCCGAAATCAGTTGGGCTGTGTTCGGCGCGAGACCGCACCATGCGGATGCCAACGCGAACAGCGCGGTACCAATCAGAAAAATCCGGCGTCGTCCGTAGTGGTCTCCCAAAGATCCTCCGACAAGCAGGAGCGCTGCAAGCAGGAGCGAGTAAGCCTCGATGACCCATTGCACGTCCACGATCGTGGCGTTCAGGTTCGCCTGCAGCGCGGGTAACGCCACATTCACAACTGTGCCGTCGATGAACGCCATGCTGGAAGCGAGAGTGGTGGCCGCAAGCACCCAGCGTCCGGCACGTTTCGAACAAGGTGCAGCAGCCGGAAGCGAGCGAATTACGCTCTCGTCACACGGTTCCCGGAGAATTGGCAACATGGTTACGGTTCATTATTGTCCAGACTCCTCGCACCGGCACGGCTATTAATATCGACGAAGGCGCTGGTCAGCAGAGCGCCGCGGCCCTCGCATGAGGATTGGAAAGCCGTTCGTTTCATTTTTCAGCTTCAAAAAAGCGCAGATTTTTTGATTTGCATTTGAAACAGCCTCGTACAGAATATTTAACCAGATGGTTAAATATTCGGCCAGTACCCTGGATCGCACATTCGCTGCCCTGGCGGATCCAACCCGCCGCCGCATCCTGGCGCATCTCGCGCGAGGCGATCGATGTGTCACGCATTTGGCCAAGCCGCATGACATGTCACTGCCTGCGGTTTCGAAACATCTCCGGGTTCTGGAGAAAGCAGGATTGTTGCGGCGACGCCGTTACGGCCGCGTGCACGAAATGCAGTTAGAGGCCAGGCCGCTGAAACAGGCCGCGCAATGGGTGGAGGAGTATCGCAAATTCTGGGAGGGATCGCTGGATCGACTGGCCGCGTATTTGGAAAAGACAAGCAAAGGTGCCGGCAAGAAAGGAAAGGAGTAAGGTCATGTGTCCCCTCTGCGTAGCAAACATGGCGCTGGTCGCGGCAGGCACGACATCAAGCGGTGGACTCGCTGCGCTCGCGTTGAGCAAATTTCACAGGAGAAAGGGAACAAACCAAGTCAGAGGAACTAAAAATGAAACTGCAAGAAATGGAATCCAAAACAAAGACGAAACAGACGGATCATCCGGAAGTCGTGTTGGAAGCTGAGTGGCTCGTTGCGCGCAAAGATTTGCTCACGCGAGAAAAAGAATTCCCTCGTCAGCGGGACGCACTGAGCGCGGCGCGGCTTCAACTGCCGATGGGATTGGGTTCGCCGGCACGACGAGTACGCTGCCTAACCGGAGCACGCGCAATATGACGATGAAAACGAATCTGGGGGAAGCGGTTGTGATCGAGCGGACTTTCAATGCGCCGATAGCGAAAGTTTGGAGAGCAATCACCGATGTCGATCAAATGCGGGCCTGGTATTTCGATCTGAAAGAGTTCAAGCCCGAGGTCGGCTTTGAATTCGAATTCAGTGTGGAGCACGAAGGCATGACTCACCATCATCTTTGCAGGGTCACTGAGGTAGTTCCGCAGAAGAAGATCGCCTATACCTGGCGTTACAAAGGAGAGGCAGGCGATTCGCTGGTAACGCTTGAATTGTTCGCCGAGGACGACAACACACGAGTGAAGCTGACGCACACGGGAATCGAAACTTTCCCGAAAACTCCGGCGTATGCGCGGAAGAATTTCGAATCCGGCTGGACCGCAATCATTGGCACCGAACTCAAGCAATTCGTTGAACAATCGAAGAAAGGAAAATCATGAGCACAAAAGCGACGAAGTCCAAATCAGGAAAGCATCTGCGAAAAGACAAGAAGAACCGCAACAAGGAGACAAACATGGACAAGAACAAGGAGAGAGCCTCGCAGCACCGCAAAGGGCATCTCACAACGAACACACCTCTAATCGTGTCGCCGAAGCAATGGGAGGCTGCGCACCGGAAACTGCTCGTGAAGGAGAAGGAGTTGACTCGGGCCCGTGACGCGCTGGCCGCCGAGCGTCGGCGGATGCCATGGGTGGCCGTGGAGAAGAAGTACCAGTTCGATGGGCCCAAGGGCAAGGCAAGCCTGCTCGACCTGTTTGACGGTCGCCAACAGCTAATCGTCTACCGCGCCTTCTTCGAGCCGGGCGTGGTCGGCTGGCCCGAACATGCCTGCGTCGGCTGCTCCATGGTGGCCGACCAAGTGGCCCACGTCGCGCATCTGAACGCCCGCGATACCACGCTCGCGTTCGCCTCTCGCGCGCCGCAGACGGATATCGACCGCCTGAAGGCGCGAATGGGCTGGCAGTTCATTCCTTGGTACACGATCACGGACGGCTTCGACAAGGACTTCGGCGTGGATGAGTGGCACGGCACGAACGCGTTCATACGCGACGGCGACCGCGTGTTCCGCACCTACTTCATCAACAACCGCGGTGACGAGCAGATGGGGAATACTTGGAACTACCTCGACATCACTCCCCTCGGGCGTCAGGAGGAGTGGGAGGACTCGCCGAAGGGCTACCCTCAGACGTCGCCGTACGAGTGGTGGAGGTGGCACGACGAGTACGGCAACGACGAAGCCTCCGCCAAGGTCCTCGAACAGGTCCGCCGGGGCCGCGCAGCCGCACAGACCGGCGACGCCACGTGATCGCGCAGTTCCCGCCGACGTTAAACAACAAATTCTTATCTACAAACGAGAACCTATGGCTGAAGCGGAAAAGCTCTCACTGGAAATTAAACGTTTCATCAAAGCATCGCCAGATCGCGTTTACGCCGCCTGGACCGATCCCGTACAACTTAAGAAGTGGTTCGGTCCGGAAAATGTTCAGACTCGTAATTTGATCGCCGACGCGCGGGTAGGGGGCCAGTTCC
>Ga0209056_10008438_pt1 | contig 10565 bp, 9 predicted proteins | sample GraSoiAngelo_114_FD_185876 | JGI IMG/M metagenome (GOLD analysis project Ga0209056, IMG submission 185876) | Grasslands soil microbial communities from the Angelo Coastal Reserve, California, USA - 14_0903_13_40cm (SPAdes) (version 2) | ecosystem: Environmental > Terrestrial > Soil > Grasslands ...
CGGAGTCGAGGAGATTCGGAGACGAGTGCGCAAGCGGGTGCGACCGGGGGCGATCGTGCTGCTGCACGACGGCGACGGATACGATCCCGAGGGCGACAGGATGCAGACGGCGAGAGCGCTACCGGGGATTATTGAGGATGCGAAAGCAGCGGGATATGACTTCGGTGATCTATCGGAACTCCTAGGCGAGGACATGCAAAGGCTAGGTGCACAGACGCAGCGGCGGGCTTGAGTAATCGGTCCACGGGACGACCCGCGCGAGGATTGTCCCGTTGACTCAAGACCGTGGCCCGCGGTGCGTCTGTGACCTAGCCGTGTATGTCCTGCATTTGTCGTTCACCGGACAGTCGGGGCACTTTGGCTTCCTGGCAGTGCAAACCAGCGCCCCTAGCTCCATCAGTGCCTGATTGAATCTCCACGCTCGCTCTCCCTGCTTCGGCACCAGCTGCTCGGCGAGCTCCCACACATCCTTCGAGCCAAAAGCTCGCTGCAACACTCTGCGCACGTTCGTATCGACGGTCGGGACAGGCTTCTCATACGCGAAGCACGCGACTGCTCCTGCTGTGTACCGTCCGACACCGGGTAGTGTCCGTAAGTCCTCGGGATCGTCCGGTATTCGGTCTCCGGTTTCCGCGACGTGTTTCGCGAGCTTATGGAGATTCCGAGCGCGCGCGTAATAGCCGAGCCCGTCCCACTGTTCCATCACGGCCTTCGGCCGTGCGCCGGCGAGTGAAGCGATGGTGGGGAAGCGGGCCATGAACCGGGGGAAGTACTCCAGGACGCGGCTCACCTGCGTCTGCTGCAGCATGAACTCCGACACGAGGATGGCATAGGGATTGCGCGTCTGGCGCCACGGAAGGACGCGCGCGTTGCGCTTGTACCAGGCTAAAAGCTTGCGCGTGAAGCTCATAGCCACACAAGATACAGGCCCATGAGAGCTTTCACTGCCGCCCTCGACCTGCGGCGATATGTCGGGCGGTGGTCCTTACGGAGCGCCAGCCACGCGGGGCGCTTCTTTTTTATGCTCCTGGACCTGGTGCGCGGCATCCTGGAGTGGCGCGTCTGGCTCCCCCGGACCTTGGACCAGACCCTGGGCGTCGGATATGGCAGCCTCTTTATCGTGCTGCTCGTGGCGGGGTTCGCCGGCGCCGTGACCAGCCTGCAGGCCGGCTATCAATTCACCGGCCAGCTCCCCCTCTATGTCGCCGGGGGAATCATTTCGGAATCGATGATTCTCGAGCTGGGCCCCGTCCTGACTGGGTTGATCCTCGCCGGCCGGATCGGCGCGCGCTACGCCGCCGAGCTGGGCAGCATGCGGGTCACCGAGCAGATCGACGCGCTCGAAAGCCTCGGCCGCTCGCCGGTGACCCATCTGCTTCTGCCCCGAATCCTGGCTGGACTGATCGCGATCCCGGCGCTCGTGATGCTCGCCAACGCCTTCGGCGTCGTGGTCGGGTACATCACCGCCCAGTCGTCGCTCGGCCTGACGTACGCCGACTTCGAGTTCGGCGCGCGTTACTTCTTCCGGCCGCTCGACTTGTGGTACTCGCTCATCAAGTCGTTCGCGTTCGCCGGGGCGGTCACGATCATCCCCTGCTACATCGGCTTCAACACGCAGCAGGGCGCCGAGGGGGTCGGCCGGGCGACCACGCAGGCCGTGGTGGCGGCATCCGTCACCGTGCTGATGCTCGATACGATTCTCACGAAGCTCATCCTGGGGACCGCGAAATGAGCATCGAGCTGAAGAAGGTCTCCAAGCGGTTCGTCGACAACGTCGTGCTCGACGGCGTCGACTTCTTCGTGGCGGAGGGCGAAACGGTCGCATTGCTCGGCCCATCAGGCGTCGGCAAGAGCGTGCTGCTCAAGCACATCATCGGCCTCATCAAGCCCGATTCGGGCGAGGTGTGGGTCGACGGGCAGCAGGTGCCGTTGCTGGGTCGCAAGGCGCTGGCGCTCCTGCGCAGCCGCATTGGCTACGTCTTTCAGAACGGCGCGCTGTTCGATTCGATGGACGTGTTCGAAAACATCCGGCTCGGTATCACCGACGAGCAGCAGTATGCGGACAAGGACTACTGCATTCAGCGCGTCAAGGAGTGTCTGCGGCTCGTGAACCTGAATGAGGACGTCGGCAGCAAGCTTCCATCGGAGCTGTCGGGTGGGATGCGTAAGCGCGTAGGGATTTCCCGGGCCATCGCCGGAAAACCGGTATACTTGCTGTACGACGAGCCGACATCCGGCCTCGACCCCGTGAACGCTGATGTCATCGATTCGCTCATCGAGCGGTTGCAGCAGGAGATCGGGGTGACGAGCGTCGTCGTGACGCACGACGTCCGCGGCGCGTTTCGCGTCGCCGACCGGATCGCGCTCTTGTCCAAGGCGAAAATCCGCGCCGTGGGCACCGCCGAAGAGATCGTCGCGTCCCAGGATCCCGTGGTGCAGCAGTTCCTGGAGCGCGATTTGGAGATGGCGGTGATCCAGGCGAATGAGGTGCCGACAGGGGAAAGGCGAATAGGCGGGCGATAGTGGACCTCACCTACAAGCAAGAAGTCGGAGTCGGGGCGATCGTGCTGATCGGAGTCGCCGTCTTCCTCGTCGGGATGTTCTATCTGACGGGGCGGTCGCTGCGCACCGGCGGCATCACCGTGGACGTGATGTTCGAGAGCGTTGCCGGGCTGAAGCAGGGCGATCCCGTCCTCGTCTCCGGCGTGAAGAAGGGCAGGGTCGCGCGCGTGGCGCTCGAGCGGGTGAAGAGCGTGCGCGTCACGCTCGAGCTGTCGAAGGACGTGGCGCCGCACATCGACGCGAGCGCCGCCGTCGCCGCGATGGACCTGTTCGGCGCCAAGTTCATCGACTACAACCCCGGCGCGCGCGAGGAGGTGCTGGCGAGCGGGCGCAGCATCTCGGGGACGAGTACGCCCGACATCGCCGGGGTGGCGCAGGGCGTCGCCAACCGTGCCAACGAGCTGATGGAGAACGCGGCGAACATCGTGTCCGACCGGCTAGGCGAGGACATCCACAACACGCTCATCGTGACGCAGCGAGCGATGAACACACTGGCCACCGCGCCCGAAGGTCCGTTCATTAAACAGACGACGCGGACGCTGCAGGCGACCGAACGCGTGATGCAGCGCGTGGACTCGATGCTCGGCTCGGGCACCGGGCAGAATATCGATTCGATCTCGACGAACCTGGCCCGGCTGACGAATCATCTGACCCATACGACCGCGCAGCTCGATACACTGCTGAGTCGCATGAATCGGGGCGAAGGAACGTTGGGGAAACTGGCGGCTGATACGACGATGTATCACGATCTGCACGCACTATCCGTTTCGCTCACCGCACTGCTGACGGATCTCAAGGAGCATCCGGACAAGTACATGAAACCGGGGATCGTCAGGGTAAAGCTGTGCTGCTGAAATAGGGGCGGTAAAGGGGCGGTAGGGGGCGGTACCGCCTCCTACCGCCTCCTACCGCCTCCTACCGCCTCCTACCGCCTCCTACCGCCATATTTACTCCCCATGCTCACCGTAACCTTCCTGGGCACGTCCGCCGCCAGGCCAACCGTAGAGCGCAATGTCTCCGGCCTCGCCATTCACCGCGAAGGTGAAACGCTCCTGTTCGAGTGCGGTGAGGGGACCCAGCGCCAGATGATGCGCTATGGGGTGAGCTTTGCGCTGTCCGAGATCTTCTTCACACACTTCCACGCCGATCATTTCCTCGGCGTCATCGGATTGATTCGGACCCTGGGCCTGCAAGGACGCCCTGAGCCGCTGTTCTTGTACGGTCCCAAGGGCGCGAAGAAAGTCTTGAGCACGGCCATGCAGCTGGGCGTCGAACGGGTCCCTTTTCCCGTCGAAATCACGGAGGTGAAAGCGGGGGACACCGTGGGGAAGCGGGATGGCTACGACATCTGCGCGTTCCCGACTGAACACGGCGGCGGGCCGTCGCTGGGTTACATCCTGAGGGAACACGTGCGGCGCGGACGCTTTGACGTCGAGAAAGCCAAGGCCGCTGGAATCCCCGAAGGCCCGCTCTGGGGCAAACTCGCCAAGGGTGAGACAGTCGAGCTTGCTGACGGCAGACAGCTGACGGCCGATGGCTTTGTTGGAGCCGCGAGGCCCGGCCGCCACGTCGCGTTCACCGGTGACACACGCCCCTGCGCTGCCACGGTGGATGCCGCACACGAAGCGGACCTGCTGATTCACGAGGCAACGTTCGGCGAGGAGGAGCGCGAGCGTGCCCGCGACACCGGGCACTCGACCGCGAAAGAGGCCGCCCAAGTCGCATTGGCGGCGAAGGCCAAGCGACTCGTGCTCTCGCATGTTTCAGCGCGTTACTCGATCAGCGCAGACGAGCTGGTGCGGGAGGCCCGCGAGGTGTTTCCCAACGCGAGTGTTGCGAAAGACGGACTGGAAGTGGACGTGCCGTTTGCCGACTGAAACAACGGCGGTGACTGCGTTGTAACGGTTCGGGTCGTCAGCGTAACACCTTTAGCGAGGAGCTATGACGACCCGATTTGTCTTACTCAGCATGCTGTTCGCGGTGCCGCTCAGCGCGCAGCGGCTCACCCTTGGCGCAAACGTCGGGGGCAGTTCGGCGAACGCCGACCTCGGTACGAGCACCGGTTGGAAGAGTGGCTGGTCCGCCGGCGCGAACCTCACTTATCGAATGTCTTCTCGCTTCGGCCTCCGGGCCGATGCAAACCTCGCGCAGAACGACCTCGCGGGCGCTCCCTCGATTCCGGGAGAAAGACGGTTCAACAAGGCCGCCTATATGGCGGACGGAGTGCTGCAGCGCGAAGAGCTCCCCGGAACGAAACTCCTGCCGTACGTTCTGGCCGGGGTTGGTGCGGTGCAGGTGCATGACAAGGGGTCCGACAGTTCGTTCACGCGGTTCGCCGGCAACGTGGGTGTCGGTGTCGGCTACAAGCTCGGCAGAATCGGGCTTCGGGCCGAGGGTCGCAGTCTGCTGTACAAGTTCGACCGGTTCGGTTACAGCAGGACGCAGAATGACTTGCTGTGGCAGGCCGGGCTAACCGTGAGGATGTGACGCGTCACCACCGGCCATGGGGCGGGAGATTATATTCCCCGCCCCATGGGACCAGTGTCATTCACGTATTCCGCCAGTATCCCAGCGCCTATCGACAGAGTCTTCGCGCTCATTTCAGACCCGCTCCGAATGCCTGAGTGGCTGCCGCGCTGCATTGAAGTGAAGGCGACGACGAACAATAGAGCAGGCCGAGGGGCCCGCTACAAGGTCACCTTCCAGCGCGACACCAACCCCCGTCACGAATCGGTCATCGAAATCATCGACTTCTCTCCGCCGCATACGTTCGGGTGGGTCGAGATCTATCATCGTGCGGGCTCCAAGACCTTTTTCGGCCTTGGCTTCGCGGGCGGATCGACCAAGGTCACACTCAAACACATCTGGCACCCGACGGGCTTTCGCTCGTGGCTAAACGGCCAGTTTTACCGCCGGCGCAATGCCCATCGGATGTTTTCGGGGCTGATCAATAATCTGAGAAAGGCGTTGACCCGCTGACGCACTGGCCGCTCTAGATCAGGGGGGCTAACATCCGCCATGCTAAATGGTCGGGACGCCCCCTTCACCACAAAGCTCATCGCTGTCGGTCTCTCGGTCACCGCCCTCGCGTTGGGCCGAGCCTTCTTCATCCCACTCGCGTTGGCACTGTGCTTTCAGGCGCTGCTGACCCCGCTCGTGCGTGGGCTGGCACGGCTGCGAATCCCCCCGCCGGCTGGCGCCGCAATCGTGGTTCTGGGCGCGCTCGCCGTGCTCGTCGTCGGTGCTTGGGCGTTGTCGGGGCCGGCAAGCGAGTGGGTGGACAAGGCACCGTCGAACATCGCGACCGCGCGGAGAAAGCTGCGCGAGCTCGGCCGTCCCCTCGACAGGTTGACCGCCGCGGCAGAGGGGACGCCGGTGCCCGTGGCGCCCAACGCTCCGCCACCGGCCCCAGCGCCCCTCCCCCCAGCCCAGGCGGCACCGGGCCCCGCGGTGCCGTCATTGTTCGCCCAGTTGCTGGGACGCGCGACCACCGTCGTCGCGGGAGGGCTCGAGGTCATCGTGCTGGTCTACCTGATGCTTGCGGCGGGGAACATGCTGTTTCGCAAGTTGGTGAAGCTGTTGCCGGCCCCCGATGATTTGCGCACGGCGACCGACATCCTGAACAAGACTGAGAGGATTGTCGCGAACTATCTGACCATCACGGCGCTGATCAACGTAGGGCAAGGCATCGCCGTCGGTCTGGCTATGTGGGCGATCGGCATGCCCGATCCGTTCATCTGGGGCGTCGTGACGTTCGTGCTCGAGTTCATTCCGTATCTGGGGGGCGTGATCATTGTCGGCCTACTCCTGATCGACGGCTTTTCGGTTTTCCCGGGGTTGGGGCAGGTGCTCGTCGCGCCGGCCATCTATCTCGTCATCTCGACGCTCCAGAACAACGTCGTATCGCCCTATGCCTACGGCAATCGCCTCAAGCTGAACCCGCTCGCGGTGATGATCTTCGTGCTGTTCTGGTGGTTCATCTGGGGGATTCCGGGCGTCTTCCTCGCCATCCCGATTGCGGCGACGCTCAAAGTGCTGGGCGATCAGGTGCCGCGGATGGGCACGCTAGCGGAGCTGCTTGGCGAGTAGTCCGTCCACCTCCTGCCCGAGGTCCAGAATCTGCCGGCGGATGTCGTGACGCTCGGCTGTCAGGCGCAAAAAGGCGCGGCGTCGAAACAGCAGGATGGCGAGCGCCCGCGTCGCTCCCACCACGCGGTCAAACCGCTCCGCGAAATGCAGCGCCACGTAACCGGTGAGCGGCAGAATCGGAGCGATGAGCGCCGCAGCCCAGACACCTTTCCATAACAAGACCGCTACGAGGATCGCAGCCCACGTCAGCGGGAATAGCAGCATCGCGCTGAGCAACTTCACCGTCGCGAGCGCATCCTCGGCGCCCTTGGACATTCCAGTCGCCACCCATCCGACGGCCCGATACGCTGGATAGTTGATCAACAGGCCGATCAGCGCGGCGGGCAGGCCCAGCGTCAAGAACAACAAGCTTTTGACGGCGTACGTGGCCGCCCGCTGCCACGCATAGCTGCGGGGGGCGAGATGGCGCGCATCGAGCCCGGCGGCGCTGAGCGAGGCCTCGTAGCGTTCGAGCCGGGCCTGCAGCGTTGTGACACGCTCGGGCCAGTGCTGCCGTGCGACGTCCAATCCAGCGAGCAGGCGGCGACGCACTTCGAACTCATCGGCGAGCGATGGAGGTCGCTCCGGTGCGTCATCGGCAGCACTGAAGATGTGTTGAGCGCGGGCGATGAGCGCGTGGGCGTTCACCTCTTCTGCTTCGAGCGTCACCGTGCGGAGGGCTGCCTCGAGGCGCGTCGTCAGTGCACGCACGGGCTCGGGTGGGGGCTCCGCTCCCGGCGCGAGGGCGATTCGCTCGACTGAAAATGGCGTGCCGAAATGCAATAAGGCGACGCTGCGGAATGTCTGTTTGGCGCGGTAATACAACCCCACCGGCACGATCTCGAGGATCAAGTTCGGGGGCAACGCCGCCGCGGCGCCGAGTGCGATGCGCGCAGTCCCGGTCTTGAGCGGTCGCAGCTTGGGATCGCTGTGCGACGCGCCCTCCGGGAAAACGGCAATCGTACCGCCGCGGACCAGCACGGCCCGGGCCGCCTCGAAGGTTTCCGCATTCTTTTGCAGATCCGCGCCGGCATCCTGGCGGCGGTGCACGGGGATCGCCTCGAACGCTCGCGCGATCGCGCCAATAATCGGCATGTGGAACAGCGGAGCCTTGGCGAGGAAGGACACGCGCCGCGGCGCAAGACACAGGAGAAATGTCGGGTCAATCAGCCCGTTTGGATGGTTGAGCACAAAGATCACGGGACCCGATTGCGGCACGCGCTCCGCTCCGCTCACCTCGGTCCGCCGGAAGAAGATCCGCAGCATGCCACGCAGCAACAGACGGAGCAGCGCTCTCACGTTGTCTGGGGGTGTGTCGTGCGCGACATGCGCCAGGCCGCGTACGTCCAAATCACCCCGCCCAGCAGCACCGCGACGGGGATGATCAACACGGCGTCGGCCAACGAGCGCGCGTCCGATATCATCCCCACGATAGATGGTGAGGGGACGTCGCCGAGGATATGAATTGTGAAAATGCTCAGCGCGACGGCCGTGGCGCGCATGTGTGGAGAGACCTCGTTGACGATCGCGGAGTTGATCGGTCCCGTAGACGCGAACAGACAGAGCTCCGCGGCGATGATGGCCGGCCAATACACGGAGGGTTGCGGCGCCGCCAGAGCGAGGAGTGTGAGCGGAGCCGCGAGCAGCGTGACCGCCCCGGAGAGCCATAGGTATGCTTGCCGTGAAATCTTCAACAGGCGGTCGCCGAGCCATCCGCCCCCATACGTGCCGACGAATCCCGTGACGACCACGACCGCGCCGAACTGCACCGTCGCGTGCGCCTTGGGGATGCCGCGCACGCGCTCCAGGAAGGTCGGGGTCCAAAACGCCAATGCGCCGATCGCGAACGTGTACGCCGCATATCCCAGGATCGTGAGCACATATGGCCGGTTGCGAATCAAGGTGGGGTAGGCGCCTCGGGTGCTGCGCGGCGCTTCATCAGCGGAGTCCTGGCTGCCTCGCGGTGGGTCGTAGAGCCGCAGCGCCAGGAATGCCAGCACCAGCCCCGGCACTCCCGCCACGAAGAACGCCTGACGCCATCCGAAATAATGGTCGACCAGCCCGCCGACGATGTACCCGAGGGCGGAGCCGATGGGGATCGCGGCGAAGAACACCGCGAACACTCGCCCACGCTGTTGGCGGGGGAAATAGTCCGCGAGGAGCGCCGGCGAGATGGTTCCATACGCCGCCTCTCCGATCCCCACTGCCGCGCGGGCGGCGAACAAACCGACGTAGCTCCTGGCCAGTCCCGCGAGCGCGGTGGCGATGCTCCAAATGGCGACGCCCACGGCGAGCAACCGGTTGCGTGACCGTGTGTCGCCGAGCCGGCCGAACAGCGGCGCCGTGAGCATGTACACGATGAGGAATCCGGTCATCAACGAGCCGAGCTCGGTGTCGGATAGATGGAGCTCGGAGTGCTTCATGCTTTCGGCGAGGGCGGCCACGATCCATCGATCCAAATAGTTGAATAGATTGATGCACGTGAGGACGATGAGTCCGACACGCGCCTGCTTGGAGAATAAAGGGAGTGAGGTTATGTTCCGGGCCCTCGCGGGGCTGTAGCTCAGCTGGGAGAGCGCCTGGATCGCACCCAGGAGGTCAGGGGTTCGAGCCCCCTCAGCTCCATAATCGCTGCCCCTTGGTGTAACTGGCAACACGCCTGACTCTGGATCAGGAGAGTCCTGGTTCGATCCCAGGAGGGGCAACTTCGCGGGCCGCGGCGCTAACGCTTGGGCTGCGACGGGCTGACCAGAGTTGCTGTGGCCGCGGGCCCACCGCAGCGCCACATGAACAGTGTTGAGCCTCCGCGGCAAAGCGACCGCGGGCACCAGGGCAGCGTGCCTCAGAGAGCATCTCCTCCTGCTGCCACCTCCAAGGGCACACCGCTTGCAGTTCCGATGCGTTGCTAGCGTGGGCTGGTTGACGCAATGCGTAAGGCGGTGGTGTCGATGACAGAACTAGAGTGGGCGCGCTTGAAGGTCGAAGGCCCCTACCCACTGCGCCGCGGCGCATGGTATCGTGTCACCGAGTTCTTCCCGGATGAAGTCGTACTAGACGTCAACCGGAAGCCGGTGACCCTGCCGCTGTCGCTGCTCGATCTTCGTAGCAGACTGCCACACCGCTGGACGATCGTCCCTTGCCCCACCAATGCGGTGCGAGTGCCAGAGAGCTGGGGCGAGCGATACGGAGTATGCCCGAGGTGCAGGTCTCGTGCGCCGCTACGCGGCTCGCCCCAAGCGATGCCTTGCCCTCGGTGCCACGAGGTGTTCCCAGTCGGGTGGGAATGAACGGTAACTGCACCCGAGCCCGACTCGCCGAGAACGCCCCGCAACGCTCCGGTCATCCTCGGCGCCGCTAGTTATCTCCGCCCGCACCTGTCTTCTTGACCCGAAAGACAGTTTTCACTCTGCGACATGGGGACACCGTTCCAGACCGGATCGTGAGACATTCGGTGCTCGGGTCGAAGCGGCGGAGGTGAATCCTTGGCCGTAGTTCCGGGTATGGGACCCCAGCGCCCTGACCATGCCACGCGGGAGGTTCGCCGATGCCGCGGCGTATTGTGCTGGTCGGTAAGGGCGAGTCGCTGCACCGCGCCTGGCGGAGCCGGTCTTTCGGCCTCGCCGGCGCTGACCTGGAGAAGTTGCTTCACGTCCCGGGCTTCGCGCTCGACGACACCTACCATCCCGTGCGCGTTGCCGGCCGCCTGGGCTCACCTGCCGAGCGGCCCGCCGCCCGCGGATTCCGCTATGCGCGCGCCGAGGGTGGGCCGATCGACACCTACGCTGTGCGCGCGATCTTCGACGACGAAGAGGCTGTGCACCGCCTGCGCCGAGAGCGCGGGATGGATGTCGTTGGCGTCTTCGCCGACCCCGCCG
>Ga0209056_10008444_pt1 | contig 10563 bp, 10 predicted proteins | sample GraSoiAngelo_114_FD_185876 | JGI IMG/M metagenome (GOLD analysis project Ga0209056, IMG submission 185876) | Grasslands soil microbial communities from the Angelo Coastal Reserve, California, USA - 14_0903_13_40cm (SPAdes) (version 2) | ecosystem: Environmental > Terrestrial > Soil > Grasslands...
GCCCCCGGGATGGCATGGATCTCGACGCGCTGGAGCGAGTGCTGAAGACGCGCCGCATCGCCGCGGTCCTGGTGGTGACGAATTTCTCGAATCCGCTCGGCTGCCTGATGCCGGACGCGAACAAGGAACGCCTGGTGGCGATGCTCGCCGCGCGGGAAGTGCCGCTGATCGAGGACGACTTGTATGGCGACCTCTATTTCGGTCCCTCGCGGCCCCGCGCTGCGAAGTGCTTCGATCAGCGCGGCCTGGTACTCCACTGCGGCAGCTTTTCCAAGACGCTGGCGCCCGGCTGGCGCATCGGATGGGTCGCGGCAGGAAGGTTCCGCGAGCGCGTCTCGCTCTTGAAGTTCGCGCAGACCATCGCCACCGCGTCGCTGCAGCAGCTTGCGATGGCCGAGTTTCTCGCCGGAGGTCATTACGAGCGGCACCTGCGCTCGCTGCGGAAGTCGGTCGCGGCGACGATGCGCAGCCTGGGAGATTGCGTGGCCGCCCACTTCCCTGCGGGCACGCGCGCCACCCGTCCCGAGGGAGGCGGCGTGATGTGGGTGGAGCTGCCCGCCGGGGTCTCCGCACTGAGGCTGCACGATCGCGCGCTCGAGGCGGGGATCGCCATCGCGCCCGGGCCCATCTTCTCGGCGCGTCAGGGCTACGAGAGCTGCATCCGGCTCAGCTCCGGGGTCGTCTGGTCTCCGCGGATCGAGGCCGCAGTCGCCACGCTCGGGCGCATTGCCTCCGAGCTTCCCGATCGCCGGATGCCGGCCGGACGCCGGGCCATTACCGGTAGCTGATCATGCGCTGGCTCGTCGTCGCTGTGTTCGCCGTCGCGGCTTGCGCGCATGGGCCAACCCGGTCTGACGCGCCGCCGGAAGCCCTCCTCACCTGGGCGGACAAATATCCGCTCGCTGCCCAAGACCTCTGCACCTGGGAGAGAAACAATCCACAGGAGGCGATGCGCCTCGCACAGTGGGTGCGCGACCAGCCGATCCGCGTGGTCGACGCGTTGCAGTTCGCGGCGACGCATCCGGGCTTCAGGCCGGCGGCGGATCCGACCTGGCACGGGCATGTTCCGATGCCCGGCGATCTGGCGATCGCCCACCTGCTCTCGTGGGCGTCGCGGCACCCGGATGCAGCCCAGCAGCTCGAGCCGCCCGCGCTGAAGTGGACGGCCGAGCACCACGGCTGCTGACCGCTGGCTACGGCGTCTCGCGATTCTTCGGATCCTGAACGCGTCCGCCTTCGCGCGGCGACTCCGGTTCTTCCGTCTTGCCGATACCCCCGCCCGAGCCGGGGACCGACTCGGGCGTGGTCCCAGGCCGTTCCAGCGTCTGGGTGGGCACAGCGCCGCGCTCCCTGCGGCCCTGCATGCCGGCGCGGGGCGCCGCGCCATGGGGCAGCTCGAACGCGTTCTTCTCTTTCTCCTCCTGCGCTTGCTTCGTCCCTTCGACGATTCCGCCTTCGCCCTCTTCGGGGATCATTCCTTGTCCGCCCATGGAGGAAACGTGTGGACGCGCTGGGAGGAAGAGAAGCGGGCCGCCCGGCCGCGATGCGGCACGCCGGGCGCACGCGCGAACGGGGATTGCCACGTACCGCAACCACGGCACACCTTTGGGGGACCATCCTGGGAGCCTCCAATGTGGAAAATCCTTGCGCTCGCGTCCGCATGCGTCGGGCTGCCCGCGCTCGCGCAGACCACCACGACGGTGACCTCGGAGCCGCAGCAGCCCGCGGCGCAGCCGCCGCCGTCCTCCACCACCACGGTGACGACGCAATCGCAGCCGCCACCGCCATCGTCCTCCACTCAGGTGGTGGTCAACCCGAGCGATCCCGGCTACGCCCCGCCCCCGCCGCGCACGACGGTGCGATCGGACAACGAGGTCGGCGGTGTGACCACCGCGCCCTCTGGCCGATCTGCGGTGGCGATCATCGCCACCGACGCCTTGTACGGCGGCGTGGGCGGAGCCCTGATCGGCGCGGGGATCACGCTGATCGACCAGGGAAACAACTGGGCGCGCAACCTCATGTTGGCCACCGGCATCGGGGTCCTCGCAGGCGCGGGCTATGGAGTGTACGAGGCTGCGACGCAGTCTCCGCCCAGGCGGGCCGTCGCGGACAGGAATCCCGCCGCCTCCGATACCGGTTTCAGCCTGACCGCGACCTCAGGGCAGTTCTGACGCGGCGCGCGCCTCCTCCGCCGTGAGGCAAGGCACGCCGACGTGCTCGACGGCGCGCGCTCCGCACCAGGCGCCGATGCGCGCCGCCGCCTCCAGCGGAAGGCCGCGGGAAAGACCGACGGCAAGCCCCGCCAGGAAGCAATCTCCGGCACCCGTCGGGTCTCTCTCCCGCGCCGGATAGGCCGCGACCTGAAGCTCGCTCTTGCCGCGGAAGATGGTGCAACCTCGCGGACCGTCGGTGACGAGGAGGATCAACTTCTTGCGAAGGGCCGGCACATCGAGCACCTCCGCTTCCTTGTGGCTCGCCTTGAGCACGTCGATCGCCTCCAGCGCGCCGGCGGCAGGCGGCCGCAGGATGACCTCACCCCGTGGCGAGATCTCCCGCACGATGGACTGCGCGTCCGCGATCACGATCCGGCTGATCTCCCGCAGCCTGCGCAGGGTCCGCAGGGGGACCTCTCCGGCGATGGCGCCGGCGACGCCGATGTCCCATTCCCCGCGCAAGTCGCCGGGCTCGATCGGCGGCGTCACCGCATCCACACGCTCCGTCCGCTCCGCGCCGCGATAGTCGCCGACGAAGGAGGTGGTCGGTCCCGGCACGACGATCGGTTCGCGCGGGACCGCCGCGGCATAGAGAAAGTCCGTCCCGACCTTCGCGACCACCTCGTACGGCACGCCCAGGGCATCGAGGATCGCCGGCGCGTACGCCGCGGTCCCGCCGAGCGCCCGATGAACGGAACCGTTGCCGAGGATGGTGTCGTGGCAATAGTGTCCGGCGACGAGGATCGTCACGGAGCGGCTTGTCGCATCCCGGAGCGCGCCTTGCAATCGCTTCCGCAGCTCGAGGTGCTGTTCGACTCGACCGGTAAAGGCCTCGGCCTTCCCGCGCCGCTCTCGCGCGCCTACGGCGGGGAACTCGGGCTTGCGGGCGACTGCCTCGTGGCGAACTTCGTCGAGTCCGTGGACGGCGTGGTGGCGTTCCCCGATGCCGCGGGCGAGTCGGGAGCGGTCGTCAGCGGCGGATCGGCCCCGGATCGTTTCCTCATGGGGCTGCTCCGCGCCTGCGCGGATGCGGTGCTGATCGGCGCCGGCACCTTGCGCGCCGCGCCCGGGGACCTCTGGTTCCCGGAGTCGATCTTCCCCGCCGCGGCGTCACTGTACCAGCAGGCGCGCCGTGCGCTGGGGCTGACCGAGCGGCCGCGCCTGTACGTCGTGAGCGGCTCGGGACGCGTCGATCCAGGACATCCGGCGCTGCGCGATGGCGTGGTGCTGAAGGGCAAACTGGAGCCCGGGGACATTCTCGCGGCTCTGCGACGTGACGGACACCGCCGCATCCTCTGCGAAGGCGGCCCCGGCCTGTTCGCCGAGCTGCTGGCGGCCAGGCTGGTCGACGAGATCTTCCTGACGCTCTCGCCCCGGCTGTTCGGGCGGTGGGCGGGCGACGCGCGAAAGGCGCTCACCGAGGGGCGCGACCTCGCCGGCGCCCGGCTCGAGCTGGTTTCCCTGCGCCGGCACCAGTCGCACCTGTTCCTGCGCTACCGGTGTCGGTGACGGTGATGCGCATCGGATACGTGCGCGTGAGCGTGCGTGAGCGCGTCGTGCCGGTGCGGATGCGAATGCGGCTCCGCCAGCGGACCGTCGTGCGCGTGCTGATGATGCGAGTCGTGCACGTGCAGGTGGTCGTGCTCGAGCGGCTGGTGCGTGTGCAGGTGCTCGTGTTTCAGGCGCAGTAGCGCAGCGACTCCGAGCGCCATGAGGGCCGCCGCAGCCACGTCCAGAGACGCGGGCCGGTCACCGAGGAGCGGGATCGCCGCCGCGGCGCCGGCGAACGGGGCCGCCGCGAACAGCGCGGCCTGCCGCGCGGCGCCGAGCACGCGCTGGGCTCGCAGATAGAGGAGCAGGCTCGCACCGTAGCTGACGGCACCGAGCGCCAGGGCGGCGGCGCAGGCACCGATCGGCGGAAGCGACTGACCAAGCGCGAGCGAGAGAGCGAGATTCACCGCCCCCGCGCAGAGCGCTTTGATCCGCAGCACCTGCACCGGGTCCTTCAGCGCGAGGCGCGCGGCGAGGTTGTTGTCGAGCGCCCAGCAAGCGCAGGCGAGCGCGATGGCGGCGGCGCCCACTCCGGAACCCGACCACTCCCCGCGCGCGCCGAGCAGGGCCGCACCGGCCATGATCACCGCGGCGGCCAGCGCCTCGCGCCGGGAGAGGTGCTCGCCGAACGCGAGCACGGCGAGCGCGATGGTGAAGGGCGCCTCCAGGTTCAAGAGGAGCGACCCCGCAAGCCCGCTGACGCGCGCGAGGCCCCAGAGCATGAGCACTGGACCGAGTGCCGCCCCGGCGATCACCGCCGTGGCCAGAACCGGAGCGTCGGCACGCGTCAAGGGCGCCTCGCTGCGGCGAGGCCGGGCGACCACGAACGCTGCGCCAGCTCCGAGGTACAGGAGCGCGGCGAGCATGATCGGCTGCGTCCGCGGCAACAGCAGCTTGGAGACCGGCACCCCAAGCCCGAAGAGCAGGGCAGCGCCGAGCCCGAGCACGGAACCGCGCAACCGGTCCTCGCCGCCCATCTCCCGAAGTCTACTCTAGGCGGAGAGTGCCTGCTCCAGATCGGCGATCACGTCCTCTGCGTCCTCGAGCCCGACCGACAAGCGCACCAGGTCGTCGTAGATGCCGATCGCCTCGCGCTCCTCGCTGGTCAGCTCGAAGTAGGACATGTACGCGGGCTGCTCGATCAGCGTCTCCGCCGCGCCGAGCGAGGGCGCGATGGTGGCGAGCTTGCACGCGTCGACCACGCGGGAGGTCTCCCGGGCGCTTGCGCGAAGGCGGAAGCTGACCACTCCGCCGAATCCGCGCATCTGCCTGCGCGCGATCGCGTGATCGGGATGGCTCGGAAGACCCGGATAGAACACCTGCCGCACGCGCGGGTGCTGCTCGAGCCAGCGCGCGACGGCCAACGCCGTCTCGTTCTGCCGGTTGACCCGGAGCGGCAGGGTCTTGAGGCCCCGGATGAGCAGGAACGCGCTCTGCGGGTCGAGCACGGCGCCGAGGACGCCGCGCAGGTCCCGGATGGCCTGGACCAGGCCGCTGCGCCCGCACACGACCCCCGCCAGCAGGTCGTTGTGCCCTCCGAGGTACTTCGTGCAGGAATGGATCACCAGATCCACTCCCTCGTCGAGGGGACGTTGGTTCACGGGAGTGGCGAAGGTGCCGTCGATGATCAGGTTCGCGCCGGGACAGGCGTCCCGCGCGCGGGCGAACAGCGAGAGATCGGCGACGCGCAGATATGGATTGGTGGGCGACTCGGCCAGGATCACCTTCGTCCGGCCAGGGCGCAGGGCGCTGCGCAGCGCCGCCTCGTCCCCGGGCTCGACCAGGGTCGACTCGATGCCGAGCCGGGAGAGAAAGCGCGTGACGAACTGCCGCGTGCGCCGGTAGCAGTCCTTGGTGAGGACGACGTGATCGCCTCCCTTGAGCAGCTCGAAGAGGGCGGTGGTTGCGGCCGCCATTCCGCTGGAGAAGAGCGCGGCATCTTCGGCCCCCTCCAGGGCGGCGAGCTTCTTCTCCGCGGCGCGGACGGTGGGGTTTCCGTACCGGCCGTATTCCTCGCGCTCGATGTCGCCCTTGAAGTACCGCTCGATCTCCGCGGTGTCGGCGAAGGCGTAGGTGGCGGACCAGACGATCGGGGTGGTGACGGAGTCGTGCGCCTTGTTGCGGGGCTCACCCCCGTGCACGGCGAGCGTCCCGGGCTTCGGTTCTTTGGAGCGGATATTGGCCACGGCGGGCAACCTTCCCGCCCACCACGATGGCTGAAAAAAAAGCCCAGCCGCTTAGAGTGAGATTTGTAAGGCGCGTCACTCAAGGTGGGCGAAAGTCCGCGCCGCCCGGGGCCGCCGGGCACCGCGCAACCTAACCAAGCACGGCCCCGGTGTCAAAGAGGTTCGCCGCGAGACGACCTCAGCTGGATGGACGCGGCTCGAGCGGCACGATGCCGGCGGCCTCGAAGAGGGCCATGTCCTGCGCGTATTCGGGATTGCCGGTGGTGAGCAGCTTCTCGCCGAAGAAGACGCTGTTCGCGCCCGCCATCATGCAGAGGAGCTGTGCTTCCTCGCTCATCTGCTGCCGGCCGGCAGAGAGCCGCACCATCGCGCGCGGCATCAGGATGCGCGCGGTGGCGATGGCGCGGACCATCTCCAGCGTGCTCACCGACGGGGCCCCGGCGAGAGGAGTGCCGGGGATGGCGACGAGCATGTTGATGGGCACCGATTCGGGATGCGGATCCTGCGCGGCGAGGGTGCGCAGCATCTCGCAGCGATTGTCCACGGACTCGCCCATCCCCAGGATGCCCCCGCAGCAAACCGTGATCCCCGCCCGGCGCACGCGCTCGAGCGTGCGCAGCCGATCGTCGTACACGCGGGTGGTGATGATGTCCCCGTACTTCTCGCGGCTGGTGTCGAGATTGTGGTTGTAAGCGTCCAGGCCCGCTTCCTTGAGCCGGCGCGCCTGCTCCTCGCTGAGCATGCCGAGCGTGCAGCACGCTTCCATCCCCAATCGCTTCACGCCCCGCACCATCTCCAGCACGCGGTCGAATTGCGGACCGTCCTTGACCTCGCGCCAGGCGGCCCCCATGCAGAACCGGGTGGCGCCGGCCGCGCGGGCCTTGCGGGCGGCGGCGAGCACGTCGTCCAGCTCCATCAACGGCTCGGCCTGCACGCCGGTGTGGTAGCGCGCCGCCTGCGGGCAGTAGGCGCAGTCCTCGGGGCATCCACCCGTCTTCACCGAGAGCAGCGAGCAGAGCTGCACCTTGTTGTCGCCGAAGTGCTCGCGGTGCACCCTCTGGGCGCGGTGGAGCAGGTCGAGCAGGGGCAGATCGTGGATCGCTCGTACCTCCGCGAGCGTCCAGTCATGTCGGATCATGCGCCCTGAGTATCACGCGACCGCGTCTTCGACCACGCGGTTGCGGCCGGCCTGCTTCGCCTCGTAGAGGGCCGCATCCGCGCGCTTGAGGAGGTCTTCCGGCCCGCGCATTTCGGCGTCGAGCTCGGCCACCCCCACGCTCACCGTCACTTTCACGGCGCCGTCGTCCGTCTTGATTGGCTCGTCCGCCACCCGCTTGCGAATCCGTTCTGCGAGCACCGTCGCCGCGTTGTGCTGCGTGGTGCCGGGGAGGACGATGGCGAACTCCTCGCCGCCGTATCGCCCGAGGACGTCCACCGACCGCAGTGCCCCGCGGCACCGCTCCGCCAACGCCCGCAGCACCTGGTCTCCGACGTGATGCCCGTGGCGGTCGTTGATCCGCTTGAAGTGGTCGACGTCGAGCATCATCGCCGTGAGCGGGTGGCCGAATCGGCGCGCGTTGTCGTACTGGAGCTGCGCCAGGTCCATGAAGTGGCGCCGGTTGTACGTGCTGGTCAGGCCGTCGAGGGTAGCCAGCCGCTGCACTTCGTCGAAGAGCCGCGCGTTCTCGACCGCCATGGCCGCGGGCTGCGTGAGTGACTGCGCCAGGCGCACGTCCGCTTCGGTATACGGGCGGTTGCTCTCCAGGCAGACGACGCCGATCACCACGCCGCGCCGGATGAGCGGCAGCGCCATCATCTGCCAGCCGTCGTTGACTGCCGGCTGCAGCGTGGTGACGGCCCGCTCCACGTGCGCCGAGTTCGGCACCAGCCGGTGCGACTCGTCCTTCCCGCGCGCGCCGCGGCTCACCACTACGTCCATGGCGTCACGCGTTTCGACCAGGATGGATGCTTCCTGGAAGGGGACGGCGCGGGCGAGACTGTCGAGGAGTCGCTCGAGGACCTGCTTCAATTCCAGCGTCTCGGAGAGGGCCAGCGTGGCCTTGAGCGCCTCGCGCTCGCGCAGACCGCGGGTCATGGTGTTGAAGGCATCGGCCAGCTCGCCGAGCTCGTCGCGGCGCCGGACGTCGACGTGCGTCTCCAGGGCGCCTGCGGTCACCGCCAGCGCGGCCTCGCGCAACTTCTGCACCGGCGCCGTGACCGTGCGCACGGAGCTGAAGCCGAGGAGCACGGCGACCAGCAGCCCGAGGGCGAGCCAGAGATACGCATCGCGCGCCAGATGGCGCAGCGGCCCGAGCGCCTCGTCGGCGGATTCCTGGACGATCACCCTCCATCCGAGCAACGGCACCGGCTCGTTGGCGCCGAGCCATTCGCTGTTCTGTCCGCCCTTCACCAGCGGGTGGTCGCGCATCGAGGCCTGCTTCAGCATCAGCTGCCGGTCCGGATGCAAGATGATCTTGTTCTCTCCGTCGAGGAGGAAGGCGGCTCCGGTTTCGCCGGGGCGGAATCGCTCGAAGCTCTCCGCCAGCCGCCGCAGCGAGATCTCTACCGCCACGACCCAGCGGGTGTTGCGCGTCCCCGGTACGGCGACGGCGAGGACCAGGCGGGGGATGGGGCGGCCGCGGACGTCGGGGACCACGTAGACGGGGCCGATTGCGAGACCTGCCTGGAGTGCTCCTTGGAGAGGTACCTTGTGGGCGTAGCTGGAAAGCGCGGCATCGTCGATCGCCTCGTGCTCCGACGCCAGCACTCCCTGCAGCCGGGGGAAGCGGATGATGTTTCCCACGGCATCCGCGCGCGCATCGAAGAGGCCGACGATGTCCGCTCCCCGCGTTTCCTTGTAGATGAGCAGCAGCGCCTGCTCGCGGGCCTCGGGGTCGAGCTCGTTGAGCCGCAGCGTCGAGGCCGCGAGCGTCAGTGAATCGAGCTTGTCGACCAGCGAGCGGTGCACCTCGGCCGCCAGGGCGCGCGCGTCCTGCGCGTAGATCTCGTCGAGCTGGCTGCGGAGCGCCTCGCGGCCGCGCGGCAGCGTAAACGCGGTCGCGAGCAAGAGCGGGAAGCAGGTAGCCGCCGCGAGGAGGAGCGACAGCTTGACCGGAAGTCGCATCGGGCCTTGGGAAGCGGTTGGCGGCCCCCCAGGGCCGGGACGGAAAGAATGCTAGCACGGCCGCTTTCCTGCGGTAATTCAGGGGTGTACGAGCCTGTGGGCGGCGAGCGCCAAGGCGTCGTCGAGCTTCTCCGGCGCTCCGCTGCCCTGCGCGAAGTCCGGTCCGCCGCCCCCCTTTCCACCCAGCACCCCGAGCGCGTCTTTCAGCAGGGCGCCCATCGGAACGCCGGGCGCGTCTTTCGGGCGAGCAAATACCAAATATGCGCGCCCGTCCTCGACGGCGGCGAGCAGCGCGGTGCCTCCGTCCTGGGCGATCCGCTGCGCCACCGCGCGGGCGAACGCGGCGCCGCGACCGAGCTTTGCAACCACGGGCGACCCCTGCGCCTTCAGCCGCACAGCCTCGAGCTGGGCGAGCTCGTCGAGCAAGGCGTCCGATGCCTTGCGGCGCGCCTGCGCCTCCACCGCGACCCGCGCCGCAGCCTGCGCGACCTCCGCGGGCGCCGCCTTCAACGCTTCCGCCGCTCCGCCCAGCACCTCGCTCGCCTCGTGCAGCAGCCGGACGACGCGCGCCCCGCATGCGAACTCGACGCGCGACTTTCCCTCGCCCCACTTCTGCGCCTTGAGCACCGCGATGCATCCGACTTCTCCGGTGCGCGCCGGATGCGTCCCTCCGCAGGGCGAGGCGTCCACGCCCTCGACGACCACCACGCGATCGCCTTTCACAGGCTCCTTCCGGAGCGGCAGCCTGGCACGCTCGTCGCCGGTGAAGTCGCGCGCAATCACGGGGAGATCGCGCCAGACGCTCTCGTTCGCGAGCGCTTCGGCGCGCGCGGCGTCCACCTTTCCCAAAGGTGCATCGAGATCGATGGTGCAGGTGCGTTCTCCCAGGTGGAAGGAGACCGTCGGCGCGCCCAGCTTGTCGAACGCCGCGGAGAGCAGATGCTGTCCGTGGTGCTGCTGCATGTGATCGAACCGGCGCGGCCAATCGATCTGGGCGGCGACTTCTCCGGGCTCGATCGTCCCAGCCAGCACGTGCAGGACAGCGCCGCCGCGCTCCTGCGTATCGATCACCGTGGCCGCTCCCAGCGTGCCGCGATCGCCCGGCTGTCCTCCTCCCTCGGGATAGAAGGCGGTGCGGTCGAGGATGGCTGCCGGCTTTCCCTCCAGCTCGCGGACCTCCAGCACGCGCGCGCGAAAAGACTTGAGGTAAGGGTCCTTCAGGTAGAGGCGCTCCGTCATCGCGCGGCAAGTTAGCGCATTCCCGCACGCCGGGGATCCTGCGGGAACAGCGCCAGCTGGCCCTTGCGCGTGGGCTCCGCCAGACCGGAGACGTCGCGCCCGCCGTACTCGTGCGAGCGGTCCCGCTCCGCCTCCAGGTATCGCTCGAGCTCGGGGCCCGATGCGGTGCCCTCCAGCCGGCGCGCTTGCTCGTCGAGGCGGCGGATGGCTTCGAGCTTCTCCCTCCGACCCAGCCGCGCTGCCCCGACGG